>UMHT01005070.1_pt1 | contig 170797 bp, 145 predicted proteins | sample 1965601 | NCBI WGS metagenome assembly UMHT01 (sample SAMEA4836105, study PRJEB28245) | human gut metagenome | biome: gut microbiome; material: fecal sample | place: Denmark | collected 2008 | reverse complement strand
AGCTTTTCCTCCAGCTTTTCATCCAGTTTCCTATCCAGCTTTTGTTCCAGCTTTTCCTCTAACTTTTCTTCCAGCGTTTGCTCCATCGCCAGTTTTAGCTTTATCTCCAGCCTCTGCTCTGACTGTATCAGTTTCTGTTCCAGTTTTTTCTCCAGCTTATCATCCATCATACCGGATATAGCCAACAATAAATCTTGATTATTCAACAATTCCACTCCTCCCTCTTTCTTTTTATTATAATCATTTTTCGAGGCCGATTCAATATGTATCTCTGTTTCCGGCCTCACTGGTTTCGCTGCCGGATCGTCGCCATTGGCTTGTTCTTATGGGCATCACCTGTCCTTCCTGTGTATTCCCTGTGTCTTTTCTGTGTGATTCCAAATATGAGTTTGATGTGATTTCAGCAGCCGAAAGGGCCGGACGGAATAAGATTCCTAAACTGTATCTTAGGATGCAGCAGATTGCCGGAATACCTGAATTATCCAGCAGAAGTAAATTCACTTTAGCAAAAAAGGAAACCCGTGTCAAGACCCAATGTCATTAAGTTAAGATGGCAAGAACCAGGCTCTCTATATTAGAAATGGTAGATAAAAAGAATAGAATTCTTGAAGGCAGATGCAAATCTGCCTTTTCTGTGTTACCTGCAAATAGAAAAAAGGCAAAAGAAATAAATCTTTAACCTTTTTTCAAAACCTACCCCAGCGCTACATCCAGTATCATCATCACCACAAACCCAACGGCAAATCCAATGGTTGCCACATTGGAATGCTCTCCTTCGCCTGACTCCGGAATCAGTTCCTCCACTACCACGTAAATCATGGCGCCTGCCGCAAAGGACAGGAAGTATGGAAGAACCGGGCCTAAAAACTCAGCCAGCACCAGCATAAGGACAGCGCCTATGGGCTCCACCACGCCTGAAAGCGTGCCGTAAATAAACGCCTTCCCCTTCCCGGCCGCTTCCTTAAGAGGCAGGGATATGATGGCTCCCTCCGGGAAATTCTGTATGGCAATACCCACGGACAGGGCCAGCGCGCCCGCCAGGGTGATCGTCCCGTTCTGTGACAGAAGCCCTGCAAACGCAACGCCCACTGCCATTCCCTCCGGTATGTTGTGAAGGGTCACCGCCAGCACCAGCATGGTACTCTTTTTCCAGCTGCTCTTCGGTCCTTCCGGCTGCTCTGTATCAATGTGCAGATGAGGTATTATCTCATCCAACAGAAGCAGGAAACCAATTCCCAAAATAAAACCCACGGAAGCAGGGATGAATGCCAGCTTGCCCATGTGCCCGCTCATGTCCATGGACGGAATCAAAAGGGACCAGACAGAAGCCGCTACCATTACACCTGACGCAAATCCCAGAAATGCCTTCTGGACGCTGGGCTTCAATGCGTCTTTCAGAAAGAACACACAGGCTGCCCCTGCCGTGGTCCCGATAAAGGGAATCATGATTCCCGCAAATATACCGCTCATCTCAATACACCTCTGTCATCTCCTGAGCCCCGGCCCTCTCTTCTACAGGAATCCTTTGAGCTTCAGATAGTCTTTTATCAGTTGAATCATCTGGTCATAATCAATCCGGCTGGCATTGATGGGAAGATCATAATTTTCCATATCCATCCACTCCCTGCCGGTAAAGTAGCGGTGATACTCCGTCCTCTCCTTATCAATCCGTCTCATCCTGCGGAGAGCTTCCGCCTCATCCACCTTATCCACGTCCATGACCCTGCGGATTCTGGTGACCGTATCCGCATACACAAAGACGCGCACCAGATTATCCATCTGGTCCTGAAGCACATAGTTGCCGCAGCGGCCTACGATAATACATGTCTCAGAGGCTGCCAGCCCGCGGATGACCGATGACTGGAAACGGAACAGGTTCTCCGGCGAAGTAATGTTTGGGCCGTCCTTATCCGGTTCTGTCAGCTCCGGCTTCATGCTGGTCACTATACGGTACAGCAGATTGTTTCCTGCCCTTTCATCAGCCAGCCTGAAGTACTGCTCCCCTATGGCGCTGGTCTCAGAGGTCATCTTAAGTATCTCTTCATCGTAGAAATGAATGCCCAGCTCCTCGGCCAGGCGTTTGCCTGTCAGGCGGCCGCCGCTTCCGTACTGGCGTTCAATGGTAATTACAAAATGCTTGTCATTCATATTGAGTATCCCCCTTATTCCTAATCCACAGCCGTGCCCATGACAGGGCCGTGGTCGCTTTCACGTCTATACAATGTCTATGTGGCACATCCCCATGGCGCTGAGGGCATTGTGATGGCTTTGAGGCGTTACCCCCGCGCAGCAGGCCCCATCCACCTGTATGGATGTATCAGGAACCGCTGCCTTGAGCAGCATGGCGTTGGATATAACGCAGATATCCGTGCACAGGCCCACCAGCTCCACAAAATCATACTGTCCCCCGGCTGCGTAATCCGCCAGTTCCCTGCTTCCAAAGGTATGCTTCTCAAAACGGGTCCCTGAAATTCCCCTGAGCTCCGGTATCAGTTCCCAGCCCGGCGTTCCCTTGACGCAATGGACCACCGGAAGCTTTCTCCCTTCCATGGTATCCATATAATCGTCAAAATGGGTGTCCAGGGTAAATACCACCTCGTCTCCTGCATCCTGGTACGCCTTTATCTTATCCAGCACATGAGGGACAATGGCCTGGGCCTCAGGACTGCCCAAAGCTCCATCCACAAAATCCTTCTGCATATCCACCACCACAAGTAACCGGCTCATAGAACTTTCCTCCTTGTTGCGAACACGTTTTATTGTAAACACCTTTGTTTGGAACCCAAAATGTTCCTTTCCACACCTACAGTCTACCACATTTCATCAACCAATAAAAGTTCTTTTACACTTTTGTGCGACATTACATGACTTTATATGAATTTTCAAAACACTCTTGACAAATTCATTTTATTGTATTAAGATACGGATTAATAAAATAAACCGTAGAGAAAGAGGAGTAAGCTATCAAAGCTTTAACACAGAGAGCCGCAGGCGGTGGGATTGCGGTATAGGGCTGGCAGCTGAATGGACTTTTGAGGGCGGTCTTGAAGGATTGTATCATCTGTAGGGACCGACGGATTCCGCAACCGTTATACATGCGGCGCATATGTTGGTATGTGTAAAGTGGACTTTTTAGTCAATTTGAGTGGCACCGCGGATTTCATTCGTCTCAATCGTAGCATAAGCTATGATTGGGACTTTTTTATTCCGGCTTTATTCAAACAGCACCCCGTCAGAAAGTCCCTTATCCAACGACATTTTTTATCATCCAAATATAGTTTAAAAACAGGAGGAAACAAGATTATGAAAAAAACAATTGCAATGCTATTAACCGCGGCTTTAAGCGCATCCCTCTTATCAGGCTGCGTCTCCACTGCCCAGAACACCACCGCAGCCCAGTCCGCTGAAGCCTCGTCCGCTGATACATCCTCAGCCGACGGTTCATCCGCTGACAAGACCGGTGAGTCCACGGCAGAATCTTCTGCTGACAGCGCTTCCTACACCATCGGAGTGGGACAGTTTGCAGAGCATGGTTCTCTGGACAACTGCCGCGAAGGCTTCATGGCCGGCCTGGCAGAGGAAGGCATCGAGGAGGGCGTGAACCTGACCGTGCTTTATGATAATTCCCAGGCTGACGGCGGTACGGCCAGCCAGATTGCAACCAATTTCATCGGAAAGGGCGTGGACCTGATGTGCGGCATCGCAACTCCCATGGCGCAGGCAGAGTACGGCGTGGCTAAGAAGTCAGACATTCCTGTTATTTTCACTGCTGTAACCGACCCCGTAGCCGCAGAGCTGGCCAATGCGGACGGCACTCCGGTAGGCGAGGTTACGGGCACCAGCGATAAACTTCCCGTGGAGGCTCAGCTCAAGATGATCCGTGAGATTCTTCCGGAAGCAAAAAATATCGGCATCATGTACACCACCAGCGAAGTGAATTCTGAATCCGCCATTGCCGAGTACAAGGAGCTGGCTCCCCAGTATGGTTTTGAAATCGTGGACACAGGCATCTCCTCTTCCGCTGATATCGCCCTGGCTGCCGACACCCTTATAAACAAGGTGGACTGCATCACCAACCTGACCGACAATACGGTAGTTGCCTCCCTTCCCGTTATCCTGGATAAGGCTGCCGCCAAGAATATCCCTGTATTCGGCAGTGAGATTGAGCAGGTGAAGATTGGATGCCTGGCTGCCATGGGGCTGGACTATATCGAACTGGGCAGGCAGACAGGAAAGATGGCCGCACAGGTACTGCGCGGCAAGAAAAAAGCCAGTGAAATGAATTACGAAACCATAAAGGAAGCCGCCTTCTACGGCAATACACGGGTGGCCGGGAATCTGGGCATCACACTGCCGGAAGATTTGACCAAAAATGCAACTGAGCTGTTCACTGAGATTGCCCAGTAAAGCTCTATCATTATTATCTGGAGGAACATCATGACAACGATTATTTTAGGTATCTTTGAAGAAGGCCTGGTGTACGCCATCATGGCCCTGGGCGTATACATCACATACCGTATTCTGGATTTTCCGGATCTGTCCGTGGACGGGACCTTCCCTCTGGGAGCCGCCTTTACCGCTACCGGCATAGCCGGAGGTTTCATCCATCCGACTGCGGCCCTCCCCCTCTCCTTTCTTTTGGGAGCCGTGGCGGGCTGTGTCACCGGACTTATCCATGTCAAGCTGAAGGTACGGGACCTGCTGTCGGGAATCATTGTCATGACCGCCCTCTACTCCATTAACTTAAGGGTTGCGGGCAAGTCCAACCTGCCCATTTTCAGCAAAGATACGATTTTCAGCAATCCATGGCTGGAGCGCACCATCCCCCAGGCCCTTAAGCCCTATACAGTGACCATCATCCTTCTGGCAATCGTCCTTATCTGCAAGCTGCTCCTGGACGCTTACCTGAAAACCCGGTCCGGCTATCTTCTCAGGGCTGTGGGCGACAATGATCTGCTGGTCACCTCCCTGGCCAAGGATAAGGGCATGGTGAAAATTATCGGCCTGGCCATTGCCAATGGATTTGCAGCCCTGGCCGGCAGCGTGTACTGCCAGCAGAAGGGATTCTTTGAGATTTCCACCGGCACAGGCACGATTGTCATCGGCCTGGCCAATGTCATCATAGGCACTCAGCTGTTCAAACGGTTCGGCTTCGTGAAGTCCACCACGGCTGTTATCATAGGTTCCATCATCTACAAGGCATGCGTATCCCTGGCCCTGCTCTTAGGCGACTTAAGGCTTACCTTTGGAAGCATTACTGTCTCCTTCCCTGTGACGGCCTCGGACTTAAAGCTGATTACATCCATTTTATTCCTCATCATCCTGGTGGTAAGCTCCTCCAGGGGAAAGAAGGTAAAGAGCCATGCTTGAGCTGAAGCACATCAATAAATACTACAATGCCGGTACAGTCAATGAAATGTGCCTGTTTGAGGACTTCAACCTGACCATAAGGGACCATCAGTTTGTGTCCGTGGTTGGAAGCAACGGCTCCGGCAAAACCTCACTTTTAAACATTATCTGCGGCAGTATTCCCCTGGATGAGGGACGGATCATAATCGGCGGAAAGGACATCACCCGGATTCCTGAATACAAGCGCCAGCGCCGCATCGGACGGGTTTATCAGAATCCGGCCATGGGCACCTGCCCTACCATGACCATACTGGAAAACATGTCTCTGGCAGACAACAAGGGAAAGGCCTTTAACCTCAGGCCGGGAACCAACCGGCAGAGACTGGAATATTACCGTGAATCCCTCCGTTCCCTTGGACTGGGACTGGAGGATAAGATGGATGTGAAGGTGGGAGTCCTTTCCGGCGGCCAGCGCCAGGCCATGGCCCTTCTCATGTCCACCATGACTCCCATTGAGTTTCTTATTTTAGATGAGCACACAGCTGCCCTGGACCCCAAGACTGCCGAGACCATCATGGAGCTGACCGGAAAGATTGTAAAAGAAAAAAAACTGACCACCATCATGGTCACCCACAACCTGCGCTACGCAGTGGAATACGGGGACCGTCTCCTGATGATGCACCAGGGCCGCGCCGTGGTAGACAAAGAAGACGAGGAAAAGCAGGCGATCTGCATTGACGACATTCTGGAAAAGTTCAATGAAATCAGTATCGAGTGCGGCAATTAAACTTAAAAATCAGACGGAAAGAGGACCCGGAAACCGCTGTCCCGCAGCCGTGTATTTATGTCTGAACTGCATATCATATCCGGGGACGGCCAGCTGCGGTGGATTCATATATGCGGCGAACTCCTTAAAGCGGAGCAGGAACTTCCCTGCCTCCGCTGTATTTTCCACAATGTAACAGATGTCAGGGACAGGCAGGAAGACGGATAAGGCATCGGCGCCGGACAACGCGGTCAGCTTCAGCATCGGAGTCAGCTTTTATCCTGACCATGGAAGGAATTTTTCCTTTCTCTTTGAAAAGGCTGACGAAGTCATGTACCATGCCAAACGAAGAGGCAAAAACCAATATCACATATATAAGGAAGATGCACCAGAGACATAAGATTCCCGGCTGGGACGGGAATGGAGATTATAACGGCGCAATATAAAAGGGCTGATGTCCGGCTAAGAACTTATGCCGGGCATCAGCCCTTCTCCTGTCCTGTAAAATTCCCTGACGGGATTTTAATTATTCTGCAAATAACATAATCTTGGAGGCCGTGTTCTCATCATCTGACCAGACCACACATTTCTTTCCCTGCGTCAGGTCATCCAGAGTCACGATGTTCCTGGTGAGATACGGGAAGATATTGCAGTCCTCCGCCAGTGTGAACTCGGCTCCGTCCGCGGCTGTCAGCACGGATTTGGATGTGGCCGCATCTGTAACCATGGACTTGACTTCCACATAGTCAGGCGCCTTGGCGTCTGCCGGAAGGTTTGTGAAAATCATGACGGCATTGGTCATAGGCGGAAGGCTCATAGTCATGGCCGGCCCTATGTAGGCGTAAATGGTATCTCCGTCCTTCACATCCTCCAGAGCTACCGGGAGACCTGTCATGGCGTCCAGGATATAGGTCATATCGTCAGCCACATTCAATATGATCTCGCCGCTGGTACTCATGCCGGACTGATTGTCAATGGAAAGCCTTCCGTCCTCCATCTTTGTCACAGGTCCGTAAATCCGGATGGACTGGGGAATCTCAGGCTGGCTCTCTTCCATACTCTCAATGGCTCCGGTAACTGATTCCACTACCGTGGTGTCATTCATGGTGGTCTCTTCCTTATTCGCTTCTGCTGTCACGGAGCTATCGGCCGTTGTCTCGGCGTTGACACCTGCCGAGCATCCGGCTGCTCCCAGGGCTATGGCTGCACAAATTCCCACTGCATATAAATGATATTTTCTCAACATTATCTTCTCCTTTTCATCTGCCTGCCGGAAGCCATGGGCCTGCCGGAAGGCACCTGTTATGTCTGTATGAGAAGTATATATCATTTACTGTCCATATCCAATAAAGTATTTCTTAAGAATTCTGAATTTAGAATGAACCTTATGACAAATGTTACAAAATGTTTTACACAAATACGGTTTATCTTTACCGGGCCATCTCGCTCTGAGGTCCCGCCTGGTTATGGGCGCGGATAATAGTCTGGATTTCCTCCAGGTTGGAAGATGGCAGATCTCCGGGGATGGTGTTCTTTACAGCAGCCGTAGCATTGCCGAAAGCAACTGCCTTGGCACAGTCGCCGCCTGTACTGAGCAGCCCGTAAAGAGCTCCGGATATATAGGCGTCGCCGCTGCCAATCCGGTCCACCACCTCAATATCCCGATACGGCTCTTCCTCATAGTACTCATCCTTTGCAGCATCGTATATCACAGAGCCAAAGGTGTGGCGTTTGGGGCTGTGGACGATTCTCTGGGTGGAGGCTACGATGGAGATGGGGAATTCCTCGGTAAAGCTCTTCATCATCTCCCTGGCCGTCCCCGTCTTTAAGAAGGTAAGCCTGGCGGTGTCCTCGGAACAGAAAAAAATGTCCACATAGGGAAGGATTCTCAGGATACATTCCCTGGCCTGGTCCCCTGTCCACAGATTCCCCCTGAAGTTAACATCAAAGGATACCAGGGTGCCTGCTGCCTTAAACCGCTTAATCATCTCTATGGTGGTCTCGCGTATATCCCCGTTTAAGGCCAGGGTAATGCCTGTGGTGTGGAAACACTTGGAAGCCGTGTACACCTCCTCCGGTATCTCGTCAATATCCAGGGAGAAAAAAGAACTGTGGTTGCGGTCATAAATCACTTTGGGCTTTCTGGGATAAGCGCCGTTTTCATAATAGTAAATGCCAACCCTGGCTGCGGAGGACTGGTCATACATAAAGAAGTCGTCGCTGACCCCGAAGGAACGAATCTTTCCTTTCATAAAGCTTCCTATATCATGGGCCGGAAGCTTGGATATAACGCCTGTGTGAAGTCCCAGAAGGGCCGCTCCCACTGCCACGTTTAACTCTGCCCCGCCCACCTGCTTGACAAAGGTGTCGCCTCTGGACAGACGCTCGTTATCTGGGGGTGACAGCCTGAGAAGCACCTGTCCCAAGGTAAGAAGGTCAAAATTCCTGCCGTTTGTCTCTACCATATCATATCTCCTTGTCATATAAGAAACGGCTAATACCTCTGAAAAGGATTAGCCGTCTCTGATTTCTGATTGTCAATATCCTGATTTATCTCTGAACACGGCCTGAACCGTCGCCGCCGGCCAGATTCTCAACATCTGCCCTGGTTACCAGGTTGAAGTCGCCGGGAATGGTGTGCTTTAATGCTGAAGCAGCTACTGCATACTCCAGGGCTGCCTTCATATCCTTGCCATCCACCAGACCGCAGATTAAACCTGCCGCGAAGGAGTCGCCGCCGCCTACACGGTCAACGATAGGTGTGATGTGGTACTTTCTGGAATGGTAGAACTCGCGTGTCTTTCCATCCATGATGCAGGCAGACCAGCCGTTGTCGGAAGCGCTGTGGCTCTCCCGCAGGGAGCTGATGATATACTTAAAGCCGAACTTATCAGCCATCTGGTTGAAAATGTCAACGTATCCTGCCAGCTCCAGCTCGCCGGAGGTAACATCGGTGTTGCCCGGCTTGAAGCCCAGAACCTTCTCTGCATCTTCTTCATTGCCGATGCAGACATCAACGTACTGCATCAGGTTGGTCATGACCTTCTGAGCCTTCTCAGAGGACCACAGTTTCTTGCGGAAGTTTAAGTCAACGGACACGGTTACATTGTGTGCCTTGGCTGCCTTTAATGCTGCCTCGGTGAGCTCAATGGCCGCATCGCTGACAGCCGGTGTGATTCCGGTAAAGTGGAACCAGTCAGCATCTGCAAAAATCTCATCAAAGTTGAACTGATCCGCTGTCGCTGTGGAGATGGAGCTGTGAGCACGGTCATAGACCACGTTGGAAGCTCTCATGGCAGAGCCTGTCTCCAGGAAGTAGATGCCCAGTCTCTCGCCGCTTCTGGCAATGTGCTTTGTACCTACATTGTACTTTCTCAGTGCGGCCACTGCGCACTCGCCAATGGGGTTAGCCGGAACCGCGGTAATGAATTCAGCCTCATGACCGTAGTTTGCAAGTGAAACTGCCACGTTTGCCTCGCCGCCGCCGTAATTGATGTCGAACTCGTCTGCCTGGATGAACTTCTCATTGTTTGGGGTGGATAATCTTAACATGATTTCGCCCATGGTAACAATCTTTGCCATTGTATAATTCTCCTTTAATCTCTTCTTAATGATATTTGAAATAATTCTTATATACGGTAAAATCTATGCCCTTGCCGCTGCAACAGCTGCCACGAACTCCTGTGCCTTAGCTGTAACGGCTGCAAAGTCGCCTGTCTTGGCACCCTTTGTCAGGCTGCTTCCTGTTCCCACTGCGTAAGCGCCGGCCTTGATCCACTTGTCAACATTATCCACGTCTACGCCGCCGGACGGCATGAACTCGCCCTGTGGAAGGGGTCCCTTAAAGGAGCTGATAGCTGCAGGTCCCACGATGTTGCCCGGGAAAATCTTGATAATGTCACAGCCGGCTTCCATAGCGGTGATGGCCTCGGTTGGAGTCATAACGCCTGGCAGCATGGGCACTCTGTAACGGTTGCACAGACGGATGGTGTCCACGTTAAGGCCCGGGCTTACGATGTAGTTGGCTCCGGCCAGGATGCAGGCCCTTGCAGTCTCAGGATCCAGTACGGTGCCGGCGCCGATTACAATCTTGTCATTGCCTTTATACTTTTCAGCCATCAGTTTGATGAAGCCAACCGGATCTCCGTCATCCATGGTCATGGTAAGCTCGATGAAGTTGATGCCGCCTGCGATGATGGCGTCAACTACCTTCTCGCCCTGCTCATAGTTCTTTGCGCGAACAACAGCAACCAGACAGTCTTCTTTCATTCTTGCTAAAACTTGTTCTTTCTTCATCTTCATTCTCCTTCTCTTTAAATTCGCATATGCGAATCAATTTCATAATTACGATTTGTATATTTAAATTCTAATCGCTGTCACATGATTTGTCAACAGCAAAACAGGTAAAAATGTAAGTTTATTTTCCTATACATGTCTGATGTATCCCAGCAGACGTGACAGCTGGGCTCCCTTATCGCTTACCAGGCGTCCCAGGGCATCATAATCCTCTGTGGGTTTATACAGGCTGGAGACACTGATGGCTCCCATCACATTACCATCCTGCCCAAATACGGGAGCTCCTACACATTCCATGTGTTCTTCCAGTTCCCTGGCGTCAAAGGCGTATCCCTTTTCCCGCACAGACTCAAGCTCCCTCTCAAATTCTTCCCTGGTGCATATGGTTCTATCCGTGTGCTTCTTAAAACTGATGCGGGACAATACGCCGTCCCGGTCCTCATCCTCCGTGTAGGCCATAATCGCCTTGCCAAGTGATGTGCAGTAAATGGGGTTCTTCGTTCCAACAGTCGCCGTGGTGATGATGGGATTCTCCGGCTCAAACTTGCAAATATACACAATGGAATCATCCGAACGTATCCCGAAGAACACGGTCTTCCCCACCTCTTTGGAAAATGCCTTGAGCACCGGGTCAATGGTACTGATAAAGTCCAGGTTATTTGTATAGTTAATTCCAATCCGGTAGGCTGTCAGGCCGATGGTATATCTCTGCTTCTGCTCCCTTGCCACATGAATCATGCCGGTCTGTACCAGAGTGGTCACGATATCGTAGGCGCTGGTCTTAGGCATGTCCAGCTTTGCGCATATCTCATCCAGGGTAATGCCGTCCGGCTTTTTCGACACCAATTTCAGTATCTCTACGGTGCGCAGCGTGGTTCTGTTTAGTTTCATGGACACCTCCTGCTTAATCATTCGCATATACAAATTTTATCCGTATATACGATATCCAATATCCAGTATACCTCAGACAGGCAGGAGATGCAAGAAGAAATTACAAGAATTGCCGCCATAAAAACCGTTTTTTCCCTACAGCGTCACTCCCTGTTTAAAAATGGCCATGTCATGAAATCCGGCTTCCTCTGATTTGACCTTCCTTCCGGATGCAACAGCCAGGACGTAATCCAGCAGCTCCTTTGCCAGTTCCTCCTTTGTCATGTCCTCCACCATACGGCCCGCGTTAAAGTCTATCCAGTTGTCCTTATGGCCTGCCAGCCTGGAGTTGCTGGATATTTTAACCGTAGGCACCGGGGATGCAAAGGGGGTTCCCCTTCCCGTGGTAAAGAGCACCATATGGGCGCCGGACACAGCCAGGGCCGTGGAGGCCACCAGGTCATTGCCGGGGGCGCTTAACAGGTTCAGGCCCTTCACCTTCACCGGCTCGCCGTACTCCAGCACACCTCTTACAAGGGCGCTTCCCGACTTCTGGGTACACCCCAAGGATTTGTCCTCCAGGGTGGAGATGCCTCCCTTTTTATTGCCCGGGGACGGGTTCTCGTAGATGGTCTGGTTGTGGCTGGTAAAATAGTTCTTGAAATGATTGATCAGGTCCACGGTCTTGTCAAACAGCTCCGGGGTGGCACAGCGGTTCATGAGAAGTGTCTCCGCCCCGAACATCTCAGGCACCTCCGTAAGGATAGTGGTTCCGCCCTTGCTCACCAGCAAATCGGAAAACGCGCCCACCACCGGGTTGGCCGTGATACCGGACAGTCCGTCGGATCCGCCGCACTTCATGCCGATGACCAGCTCACTGGCATCTATCTTCTCCCTGGAAAATGCGCCCGCATAGGCAGCCAGCTCCTTAAGAAGCCCCATGGCGGTCTCCATCTCATCCTCCACATCCTGGCACTGAAGGAACTTCACGCGGTCCTCGTCGTACGCTCCGATGTAGTCCATGAGTACGGGAATGTTACTGTTCTCACACCCCAATCCCAGCACCAGCACGCCTCCCGCGTTGGGGTGATGAATCATGTCCGCCAGTACCTTTCTGGTATTCTCCTGGTCATCCCCCATCTGGGAACATCCGTAAGGGTGGGGAAATGCAATCACGTCCTCCACATTTCCAACCGCCAGTGACTTTGCCTGGTTCTCAAGGGCCTTGGCAATGGAATTCACACAGCCTACCGTGGGGATGATCCATATCTCGTTGCGGATTCCCGCCTTGCCGTCCGGCCTGCGGTATCCCTCAAAATACACGTGCTCTGTGGGAGCCACATCATTTTCCTGGGGAACATAATCATAGGTAAGCACATCGCCCAGTGCAGTCCTCACATTGTGCACATGGACCCATGCCCCTGCATCGATATCCTCCTTTGCGTATCCAATCCTGAAGCCGTACTTCACCACTTCCTCTCCGGCCTTTATGGGCCTTAAGGCAAACTTGTGTCCCTGGGGTATGTCCTCTAAAAGGCTGACCTTTGCTCCTGCCACATCCAGAGCCCCGCCCATTGCCAGGGGACGCAGCGCAACCGCCACATTGTCATTTTCATGAATTTTTACAATATCCTGCATGGCCATTCATTCTCCTATCATCTTTATTTTCTTTGATTTTGTGTGCCTGTCTCTTGTGTGCTGTTTCGTGACTTATTCTTGTAAGTGCTTACAATTATTCTACTCATTTTCAGGCCAGAAGTCAATAAAAAAATAGAAAAGTATTGCATTATCCATAGGGAATATGTATAATATACTTAGCTTGTAAGCGCTTTCAGAATGTGAGGTTAGTTTATGAATATATATGATGTTTCCGAGCATGCAGGGGTGTCCATCGCCACTGTGTCCAGGGTACTTAACGGCAATCCCAATGTCAGTGAAAAGACAAGAGAAAAGGTCTTGAAAGTTATGGACGAGTTGGGTTATACTCCTAATGTGTTCGCCAGGGGCCTGGGGTTAAATACCATGCGGACCATCGGAATCATGTGTTCCGATTCGTCCGATCCGTATCTGGCAGGCGCCATATACTACCTGGAACGCGGACTGCGTTCCCACGGCTATGACGCCATTCTCTGCTGCACTGGCTATGACCTGGATGCCAAACAGAAGTATTTTGATTTGCTGCGTTCCAAGCGGGTGGATGCCATCATACTGGCCGGTTCCAAATTCGTGGAGATGCGGGCCAAGGATAATGCCTATATCATCGAGGCTGCTTCCGACCTTCCCATTATGCTGGTCAACGGCTTCCTGGAAGGTGAGAATATATACAGCACTGTCTGCGACGATCACGCAGCGGTGTACAGTGCTGTCAGCCAGCTGCTCTCCTCCGGACGCAGGCGTATCCTGTATGTATACACCAGCTACTCCTACAGCGGGGTCAATAAGCTGGCGGGATACAAAGACGCCCTCAAGGCAAAGGGCATCACGCCTTCCGATGAACTCATCCGCCAGTGTCCCAAGGACATAGAGGCTGCCAGGGAGCTGCTGCTGTCCCTTCACAGGGAAGGATTGGAATTCGACGCGGTCATCACCTCCGACGATTCACTGGCCGTGGGCGCTGTAAAGTATGCCCATATAGCAGGTATCTCCATTCCCCACGGGCTGAGCATTATCGGCTATAACAATTCTCTGCTGGCCCGGTGTACGGATCCGGAGATTACATCCATTGACAGTAAGGTGGAAGCGCTCTGCACCACCACTATCAACACTCTAATGGGGGTTTTCAGCGGCGTGAATGTGCCCAGCAGGACCACAATCGCTTCTGATTTAATAAAAAGGAAAACCACAAATTTTTAATTCTTAAGGAGGAATATCACACATGAAACAATTTATGGACAAGGATTTCTTATTATCAACTGATATGGCAAAGACGCTGTATCATGATTTTGCAGAGAATATGCCGATACTTGACTATCACTGCCACATCAATCCTCAGGAAATCTATGAGGACCGCAAGTTTGACACCATCACACAGGTATGGCTGGGCGGCGACCATTACAAATGGCGCCAGATGCGTTCCAACGGCGTGGACGAGAAGTATGTAACCGGCGACAGCACGGACAGGGAGAAGTTCCAGGCCTGGGCAGAGACCATGCCAAAGCTCATCGGCAACCCCCTTTACCACTGGAGCCATCTGGAGCTGAGGAAGTACTTCGGATACCAGGGCTATTTAAACGGCGATACTGCTGAGGAGGTATGGAACCTGTGCAACTCCAAGCTCCAGGAGGACTCCATGACGGTCCGCAACCTGATCAGACAGTCAGGCGTGACTCTTATCTGCACCACTGACGACCCGGTAGATTCCCTGGAATGGCATAAGAAGATTGCGGAGGACGACACCTTTGATGTACAGGTACTTCCGGCATGGAGACCGGACAAGGCCATGAACGTTGAGAAGCCGGCCTTTGGCGCTTACATGGCACAGCTTTCCCAGGTCAGCGGCGTTCAGATTACTGATTTTGCATCCTTAAAAGAGGCGCTCAGGAAGCGTATGGCATTCTTTGCGTCCATGGGATGCTGTGTATCCGACCATGCTCTGGAGTATGTGATGTATGTGCCTGCCGCTGACTCTGAGGTGGATGCCATCCTTGCCAAAGGCTTAAAGGGCGAGGCAGTAACAAAGGAAGAAGAGCTGAAGTTCAAGACAGCCTTCATGCTGTTTGTGGCCCGGGAATACAATGCCATGGAATGGATTATGCAGATTCACTACGGCTGCAAGAGGGACAACAACGGCTACATGTTCGAGAAGCTGGGCGCTGATACCGGATTTGACTGTATTAACAACTACGCCCCCAGCGCGCAGATGGCTGATTTCTTAAATGCCCTGAGCACCAATAATGAGATTCCAAAGACCATCCTGTACTCCCTGAATCCAAATGATAATGCTTCCATCGGAACCATCATCGGCTGCTTCCAGGAGAAATTCCCGGGCAAAATTCAGCAGGGATCCGCATGGTGGTTCAATGACCACAAGACCGGCATGACCGAGCAGATGACATCCCTGGCCAACTTAGGATGCCTGGGCAACTTTATCGGCATGCTTACAGACTCCAGAAGCTTCCTGTCCTACACCAGACACGAGTACTTCCGCCGCATACTCTGCAGCCTTGTTGGCGGCTGGGTCGATAACGGCGAGTATCCGGCAGACATGAAGGCCCTGGAGGAAATCGTAAAGGGAATCTGCTACAACAACGCTGTGAAGTATTTTGGATTTAAGCTGGATGAAGTGAAGTAAACTGAAACGGCATAAGGGGACTGCCCGATTCCATGGGCAATCCCCTGTTTTGATCGATTGCGCTCACGTTCACACCGGTGAGGCAGATTTTCCCCTTCTCGCAAACTGCAGGAAGGCGGTTACCAGCCCGCTTATGCACAGCATTGCGTAAAAGCTGATTCCCCTGCTTAAGAGCATCACGGAAAAGCTCTGGCCTGTCCCCAGAAGGGTGCGGTACAGCGCAAGAAAACTCCCCTCTGAAGCCCCCACGGAACCGGGAAGGGGTACCGCGGTGACCGCCAGGCTCAAAATAGCCTGAAGGGCCAGGACATCTTTTATTTGGACGGACAGGCCCAGAGCCCGGCAGGCCCAGTAAGGAACCAGATACAGGGCAGTCAGCTGAACGGCACTATGGATGAACATTCTGACCGCCGCCAGGGGATACTGTCTCAGATAGGATCCTCCCCTGCTGTACTCATCAATCAGGCCCTCCACCCTCTGCACTGCGCGTTTCCTGTTCTTAATGATTCCGGCCCTGCTCAGTGCGCCTGCAATCCACAGCATTGTTTTTTCCGCCAAAAGACCATTGAGGATGATTAACAGGATAAGGCCGGAACAGAATCCATTTACCAATATTCCAAAAACCAGGAGCAGCCGTATGACTCTGCCCTGGCCCATGACAAAGGGCAGATTAGCCCCAACCATAACACACCCGTAAACCAGCACCGTCATCTGATACACCGCGGCCGTGGCCAGCAGGGAAAATGAACTGTGGGCTGCCCCAAAGCCGTCCCTGACCATATAGTAAAGCTGCATGGGCTGCCCTCCCGTGGCTGAGGGGGTGATGGCACTGAAGTAAAAATCCGTGAACGCATAGGAAAGAGAGCGCCAGTAAGGTACTTTTTTCCCGAAGGTCCGCATCAAAAGCCGGATATTAGCCGCCTCACAGTTGACGAACAGAAACATGCAGGCAAACCCCATGGATACGAACCTGATATCCGCCCTCACGAAGGTACTGCCCAGGGTCTGGGCGGAATTACCGCTCAACAGCACATAGAATGTGAACCAGGCCAGCAAAGCCACCAGACAGAGCCCAATGGACATCTCCTTCCAGTTCATCTTTTTCTGTTTCATCCCAGTTTCCCCCTTTCCTGTCTGTTTCTTATCAGTTTCCTGTTTAATTCCTGTTTTAGCTGTGTCTATTATACCGTCCAATTCTTAAAAACTTATGATTAATTTCTGAATGTTTTTGTATTTTTTATCATGTCCCTATGGGTAAAAGACAAAAAAAGCCCGCCGCACAATCGGAATTCATCTCCTTTTGTGCAGCGGTCCTCCCGATGTTGTCCAGCCTGTCCATCCTCTATTTGAGGCGCACCACATCTTCTCCCCATGTCGATGCTTGCCCTGGCTTCCTCAAATTTGATGTCGGTAAAACGATAATACCCATTACCGATGATATGGGCCAGCGTACCGTTATCCAGTAACAGTAAAGGATCCGCACCCTTAATACGAAAAAAGATTACATGATTCTATCCCATAATCTTCTCTTTTCTTAATATTAAAAAATGTATGCGAGCAGGACGATAAGCCGGGTTATGTCGTTGGATGGCCATCTATCTAGGACTGCCGTCGCCGGCAGCCTCAAGCAACCTACCCGGAAGCTGACGGGCAGCCATATGCTTCCTGTTCGGTCTTGCTTCGAGTGGGGTTTACATGTGCCCCGCCTGTTACCAGACGGGCGGTAGTCTCTTACACTGCCCTTCCACCCTTACCTCCCAGGCCGCAGCCTAAAAGGCGGTACATTTCTGTTGCACTGTCCCTGGAGTCGCCTCCGCCAGACGTTATCTGGCACCCTGCCCTGTGAAGCCCGGACTTTCCTCTCCCGCGGCCTTGCGGTATCGCGGCAGCGGCCACCTGTCCTACTCACAACGTGTATTAGTCTATCACAGAATCGCGGGTTTGTCCAGAGAAACCCTGGCGCTTTTCCCTGTATTCCGACGGCGGACAGCCTGTATATTTCTTAAAAGCAGTGCTGAAATAGGGAATGTTGCTGTAACCGGTCATCATGGCAATCTCATAAATCTTGCGGTTGGGATCGCGCATCAGCTCCTTGGCCTTTTCCATGCGCAGCTTTAAAAGGTAATCTGTAAAGGCCACCCCGGTCTCACTCTTAAAGGATGTGCTGAACCTGGCGCTGCTGAGTCCCGCGGCAGCGGCCGTGTCCTCCAGGGACAGGGCAGGACTGCTGTAGTTTTCTTCCATATAGGCAAGAGCCTTCACCACCGGCCTGGAATATGCGCCGGATTTCTGGCTGCCGGCATACTCGCAGATACGCTTCAGGTTTTCCCCCAGCACGCCGATGGCCTTTCCAATGGTCTCGCACCCAATCAGCTTCTTATATTCCTCCACCGGATTCTCAAACACCAGTTCCGCGCATATTCCCGCGTCTCCCAGCTCCTTAAGGACCGTGCTGTAAAGGCTGCTGACCATAAACTGCATATAGATATAGGAATCCATCCCGGCCTGCTTAAGCAGCGCCTCCAGCTCTCCCATGCGCTTTTCCAGAAGCTTGACATTGCCGCTTTTCACCGGGGTGATAAGGTCAATGTCCAGTATGGGCGACGGGTCGCTTTCCTTTCCCTCCCCCTTGATATCCTGAAAACGCAGATTCTGGTTGTCGCCTTTTATATATTTTAATTTAAGGGCTTCATGGGCCTCCTGGTAACACTGGTCCAGCAGCCGGATGCCCCACAGCACATTGCTCTGCGCGCAGGTCAGGCTCTGCCCCTGTTCTGAGAACAGCTGCCTGGTATGGCTTACAAAGAGGCTTGCCCGCATTTCCACCGTCATCCTGGTGGGAGAAATGACCGCAATCTCACAGCGATTCTCCCTCTGCATCAGCACATAGGCCCCCTGTTCCCTCATATGGCCGGCGGCCGCTGCCATGAGGCGGCCGCTGTCCGGGGATTCAAAGATAAGGACCATACAGTGGTCATGCTCCATCTCCTTTAACGGGCCGCTGTCGCTCACCTCGTACATCAGAAGCTTGCGCAGCAAATCCTCTCTGTCCTCAAAGGAGTCTTTTCTGGCCTCGTCGAACCGCTTGACGCAGTCCGAAGCCAAATGGGTCAGCTCATCCATGTTAATGGGTTTGGTCAGATAGTCCTGAACTCCCAGTTTAAGGGCCCTTCTGGCATATTCAAAATCATCATAACCGCTGAACACAATGGCCATGAGTTCCGGATTCTGCTTTTTCCCCTCCTCTATGAGCTGCAGTCCGTCTACATGAGGCATACGTATGTCTGTCATGAGAAGTTCCGGTCTCTGTTCCTTTAAGAGCGCCAGACCTTCCTTTCCGTTTCCGGCTGTTCCCACCAGTTCTATCCCCAGGGACGCCCAGTCGATAACGCTGCGCAGCCCCCGTAAAATAATTTCATCGTCATCACAGATAATCGCTCTCATCGGATGTCTCCCCCTTTTTTCCAATCCGCAGGGTCACCACGGTTCCCTCTCCCATAGCGGACTCTATGGTCACCCCATACCTCCTGCCATATACAATTTTAATCTTGTCGTTCACATTGCGCACCCCATAACCAGTGCCCTACTGATCCGAGGATATGGTATCCAGTTCCCGGTTCAGGCGGCTGCATGCGTCCTTATCCATCCCCATACCTGTATCCTGTACCTGCAGAAGGACATCCCCTCCCTGCGGAAAGATATGGATATAAATATACCCCTTCTCCTCCATGGGCTTGATTCCGTGATAGATGGCATTCTCCACCGCTGGCTGTAATATGAGTTTTGGGGTCCTGCATGACAAAATGGCCGGATCCACATTGATGTCATAGTCAAATTTCTCCAGATAACGCCGATGCTGGATGCTCAGATAGCTTTTTATGTGCTTTACCTCTTCCTCTATGGTAATGATATCCCGTCCCTTGCTGAGACTTATCTTGAAAAAGTCTGTCAGAGCGGTCAGCATCTCAATGCTCTCCTCCACCTGCCGCATCCTCAGAGACCAGATGATGGAGTCCAGGGTATTGTACAGGAAATGGGGATTAATCTGGGCCTGCAGGGCTTTTAACTCCTCTCTGCGAAGCTTCTCCTGTTCCCGGTAAATGGTGTCAATGAGGTTCCTCATCTCTCCTGTCATATGATTAAAGGAATCATACAGCACCCCTATTTCATCCCTGCGCTCCGTTTTAACCGATGTTTCCAGATTGCCGGCACACACCTGTTCCATTGACTTTACCAGGGTGAACAAGGGCCTGGTAACGGACTCAGCCACTATTTCGGACAGTATCATGGATATGACCACTGCCAGCGCCAGGAGCATTATCATGAGCACCTTGATATATTCCGCGGAGCGGGTAATGGATGCTTTTGGTATGACGCCCACGATTTTCCAGTCCGTCTGGTTCAGGGTCTGGTAGACCACCAGCTGTCCTTTGTCCTTCAGCACATGGGAGACGCCGTATTCCGGTATTTCACTTAGGTTTTCCTCCACCGTGCGGCGCGCCTTCTCGACTCCATCCCTGTCCTTCCACGGTCCTTCCCCCGCTGTCAGATTCATGATCCGGTTCCGTTCATCCATCAGAAACACATCTCCTGCGCCGCTGACCGCCCTGGCCGCGATGCCGGACAGCTTGTCGGAATCAATATCCGCCAGAACCACCCCCTTTGTCCGGCCCGTTGCCTTATCAATAAAAGGGATTCCCATGGACACATAGGAGGTATAGGGGGTGCTGACCACATAGGAGTTCTCGTGGGGCGGAAACCACTGGGCCTGTCCCGTGGCATGGATGATCCGATACCAGTCCGTGTCCCTGGGATCCGACACCAGGAAGGAGGAGGAATTGCTCTTATAGCGCCCCCCATTATCCCCCAGCACATATACGCCAAAGATATCCCGGTTATAGTAAGGAAGCACCATCATCTCCATGCTCCCCTCCAGGTCATAGGAATACATCTCCTTTATGGACCGGAACTGGCGTCTTATGAGCTTCTGCATGCTGATATTATCATTCATGGCAGAACATACCTGAAACGTCTGGAGAAACAGTTCATTGATATCCTGGCATGCATTGCCCACCATCTGGACCGTGGTGGCCTCCGCCTCCTTAAGGATCCGGGACGCGGTCATATAATAGTGGAGAACGCCGGTCAACACGACAATACCGGTTGATGTGGCGGCAAATGAAAGAATCATCTTCTCCTTCAGCATAAGACGGGCTCCCAGGTCCCGGCATGCCCTGAAGCCTGTCCATTTATTCATATAAACCTTTATGGTTTCCCTAATATGCATCCTCAAACAATTCCTCCGCGTTATCCATGGTATATTCCCGGTGCCTCACCATGGTCTGCCGGTCCGGTTTTTCGCCCCTCTGGTGCCTGTTTATGATGTCAAATACCACATCTCCGTATTCCGGACTGCTCTTTACCGTGGCCAGGTATTCCCGGGCAATGATGGCCTTAAACACATCCTGTATTCCGCCTATGGACACAATGACCACATCCTTGCCTGTTTCCATTCCCGCCAGCTTAAGGGCTTGGAGAACTCCCAGCCCGTCCTCGTCGCTCTGGGCAAATACCGCGTTAAAATCAACGTCCTGGTCCGCGATCACGGACTCGGTCACCTTCTGGGCCGTGAGCCGGTTCCCACTGCTCTCCACACGCTTGGATACGTATAGGTTGGAGTGCTCCCTTACACCGTGCATAAATCCCATATACCGTTCCCAATCCATGGCCGAGGACTTTTCCCCCTGAATAACCATGGTATGGCAGGGCTCAATACCGAAATGACGGGCCAGGATATCCGCGCAAAGCTCTCCCTCCGCGTAATAGTCCGAAGCAACATAGCCCAGTATGTAGTCTTCCCGGTCATACTCCGGCTCCATCTCCACATCCTGTTCTGCCAGTATCACCGGCACTCCCCTCTGCCTGGCCTCCAGCAGTACCTGGTCATAGCCGTTTCTGGCTCCGGGAATCAGGATAAGATAATCAATATCCGAATCCAGAAGTCCATATATATCCTCAATCTGCCACTCCAGGCTCTCCTCCTCCGGCGCATGGTAAATCAGCTGCGCCCCTCTCCTCCTGGCCGCCTCCTTAAAGCTCTTAATCTGAGCTGTTTTCCAGGGCGTCAGAGGTTCTGCCTGGGATAACCCCACTCTCAGTCCCTCATGCTCTGTATTCTGTGCCGCCGGAAGGGACCACCTGTCCTTTACCAGCCATAAAAGGCATGCAAGCATCACCGCAAGGCATGCCGCAATGATTTTCTTTCTCATATACCAATGCCCCTGTCTCATTTGAATCCAATTATACCAGAAAAGCGCGCCAATAGACAGAAAAGATAATATAAGCGGGAAAAACCCAAGGCTGCCGGGGAATAAACCCTTCGGCAGCCTTCCTTGCCCATATTCTCTTATTTTAATAGAACAGGTTTACCAGTCCTGTGGAGAACACCGGCACATAGGCCATCAGCATCATGCAGATAAACAGCATGACATAGAACGGAATGGATTCCTTGATGAACTCCTTTATTTTACACTTGGTAATGCCGCAGGTGACAAATATCAGCGCTCCCATGGGAGGCGTCACGCCGCCGCAGGCCATTGTGAATATATAGACCATAGCAAAATGGATGGGGTCGATGCCGTATGCCTCGGCCACCGGGGCCAAAAGGGGAACCAGCACGATAAGGGCCGCATTTCCCTCAATAAACATGCCCACCACGATGAGAAACAGGATGATGACAAAGAGGAACAGGTATTTATTGTGGATGGTTCCCAGCACCAGCGCCGTAAACTGCTGGGGAATCTGCTCCCTGGTCAGAATCCAGGCAAAGGCAGAAGCGCCGCCCACAATCAGCATAATAGACGCCGTGGTAGCCACGGTCTCCTTAAGGCCTGTGCCGATGTCCTTAAGCTTCAGCTCCTTGTACACAACGCCCAGCACCAGGGAATAGACAATGGCCACCGCCCCTGCCTCCGTCGGAGTAAAAATTCCCAAACGGATACCGCCGATGATGATGACGGGAAGGCACAGAGGAAGGATAGCGCTGGCAATCTCAGGAGCTGCCTGTTTCATGGTCAGACGATCTGTGCGCATGGGCATATATCCTCTTTTTTTGGAGATAAAGTGCACCAGTATCATCATGGCAACACACAGGAGCAGGCCCGGACCGATACCTGCTATGAACAGCTTACCGATTGAAATATTGGCAATGGAACCATAGAGAATCATGGCAATCCCCGGAGGTATCAAGGGTGTAATCATGGATGACATAGCTGTCACCACAGTAGAGAACTGCTTGGAATAGCCGTGGCGCTCCATCTCCGGCACCAGCATCTTCGCCTCCATGGCAGCGTCTGCCAGATTGCTTCCCGACAGACCGCCCATCAGCGTGGACAAAAGTACATTTACCTGGGCCAGTCCTCCGGTCATACGCCCGGTCATCACATTGCAGAAGCCCATGACACGCTTGGTTACGCCGGAATAATTCATAAACACGCCTGCACAGATAAAAAACGGAATAGCCAGAAGCGGAATGCTCTCTACGCCTGCCAGAACTCTCTGGCCCAATATCTTTGTGAAAGGACCCCCTGTCAGGAAAAAATATGCCATGGAACCGGAAAGAATGGAGATGAACACCGGAACCTTCAGGAACAGCAGCACCAGCAGCACTACAGTCGATATTAAAATAATACTTGTCTCCATTATTTACATTTCCTCCCCTTTTCCTGTTAAATCCCTGTATGTATTCAGACATACCTGCACCGCCATGGTCAGACATCCTATGGGCAGCGGCGCGTAGATAAGGCTGTAGGGTATCTTAAGGATGTTTGTCACACGGTCATAGCGGACCATCTGCATGATATACCGGACTCCCTGATAGCCTACATAGCAGAGGATGATGACTGCCGCCGCCGCAATAAGCACGCTCAGTAATTTCTGAAGCGTTTCCGGAAACATTTCAACAATCACATCAATAGCCGCATGGTTCCCGCATACAAATGCATACCTGCCTCCCAGAAACACCACCCAAATAATAAGAGCCAGCTGCACTTCCTCCTGCCATACAAATGGATCTCCCAGACAATAGCGCATGATGACCCCAAAGAACGTAACTCCTACCAGAAGTATCAGGGCCCCACAGGCTGCCAGCACGTCCGCGTTGCGGAGCAGATTCCCAATCTTGTTATCTGATTTCATAAATATTTACCCCTTTCCCGGTACACTTAATCCTGCCTGCCGATGATGGCCTTCATCTCTTCAATCAATCCCTCGGACCACATGGCCTTAATCTGCGGGTCCTCATAAAATGCCTGGCCTGCTGCCTTGAAATCCTCCGGCGTCAATTCACTTACTGTTACGCCCGCTTCCTTTAAAGCCTCCAGCGCTTCCTCATCCGCCTTTTCCAGCTGCTGGCTGTTGAATACACCGGCCTGGTCTCCGCACTCCATCAGAATATTCTGCTGCTGCTCTGTCAGTGTATGGAAGTAATCCGCTCCCATAATCCAGCAGGTCATATCATATGTATGGGCATCCAGCACCAGATTTTTGGCCACCTCCTGGTATGCGCCGTTTAAAATGACCGGAAGAGGGTTCTCGGCCCCGTCTATGGTTCCCTGCTGCAGCGCCGTGTAGATATCGCTCATAGCCATAGGCGTGGGCGTTGCTCCCAGGGACTCAAACACTTTGATCAGTATGGTCTGATTCGGAACGCGGATTTTCCTGCCCTTTAAATCACTGACCGCATTCACCGGTTTTTTTGTGATGGTATGGCGGATTCCGTATCTCCATGTGGTCAATATCTTCAATCCCACATTCTGTTCCAGTTCCTCTGCCTTGCCGTCAAACCAGTCACTATTCACCACCTTGTCCAGGTCCTCCCATCCCTCAAACAGATATGGGGCAAAGAGAACGCCAAAGTCCTGGATTCCCCTGTCCTGGAAAAACGGACCGTTGGCCAGAGTGACCACGCAGTCCCCGTTCACAGCCTGGTCAATGATATTGTCCTTGCTTCCCAGCTGGCTGGAAGGATACAGTTCCACTCTCATGGTCCCCCCGCTCCGTTCCTCCACCAGTCTCTTCCACTCACGGCAGGCCAGGTCAATGGGTTCCCCCGGATTGTTCTCATAGCCAATCATGATACGGACTTTCTTGCCGCTGTTCTCTGCTGTCTGACCGCTGTCCCTCTGGCTGCCGCAGCCTGCCAGGGATACGGCCAGTGTGCAGCTTACCAGTAATGCCAGTATCTTCTTCATTTCTTCCCCTCCTGAATTTTTATTCCCGTGGCACAGCCACCGGATTCATGTTTCCTCGTCTTTAATGCCCTTATTATATCGTTGGGGCAGGTGTTTTGTACATTCACTCTCATTCCTTTTTCTTTTAAAATTTTTCCCCCGCAGAATAAAAATAAAATAGACGAATCAAAATACGCAAAAAAAGACCGTTTCCTGTACCGTGATTGTAAGGAAACGGTCTGTCTCATCTCTGTGCCCTCTCTGCGGGCATCACACGTTCAGGCAGCTCCCGCCGATGAACTCCCTGAGAATGGAATTCTTGGGAATATCCTCGCTGCTGACGCCGATAAAATAATCCAGGAACTTAAGGAGCCGCTTAGCCTCCAGCCACTCCTCGCTGTCCCTTGGAATGGCGAAGAGCAGAGGCTGGGCGTACTGCTTCAGCACGGCCAGCTCATAGACAAGGGCGGAATTGAACATGGCGTCCGCCTCCTCCTGGAAGGGGAAGATGTTCTCCTCCTCGCCCCTGCGCACAGAAGGCCACATGCGGATAGTCTCCCGGGCCGAGGAGCCTCTTGTCCTGGCATCCCGCACCATTCTTCTCAGAAGCCGCCCGTCCGTGGTGGGAATGCGGTTATGCTCATCGATGTTGAGCTGTGTCAGGGCGCTGATGTAAATTTTAAATTTGCTGTCTGCCGGAAGGGTGTAGGAAAGCCTGTCGTTCAGGCAATGGATTCCCTCTATGACCAGTATGTCTCCCTCCCCCAGCTGAAGGAAATTCCCCTTATACTCCCTGACCCCCTTTTTAAAGTTATAGTAGGGAAGCTCCACCCGCTTTCCCTCCAAAAGGCCGGTCATATCCCGGTTAAACAGCTCCACATCCAGACATTCCAGAATCTCATAGTTGTAATTGCCGTGTTCATCCCTGGGGCTGTCCACACGGTTCACAAAATAATTGTCCACCGCAATGGGATGGGGCTTTAAGCCGATGGCCTCCAGCTGGACTGACAGACGATGGGAAAATGTGGTCTTGCCGGATGAGGACGGTCCCGCAATCATGACAAAGCGGGCGTTCTTCCTGGCTGCTATCTGCGCTGCAATCTCTGCAATCTTCTTCTCCTGAAGGGCTTCCTGTATCAAAATCAGGTGGGACATGTCCCCCTTTGCAATCCTGTCATTCAGGGCGCCTACTGTCTCCAGATCCATCCGCCTGCCCCACTCCGTGGATTCAGACAGGGTGGCGAACAGCTTATCGCTGGGCGCGAACTTGTGAAGGATGTCCGGCGTATTCCTGTCAGGCATCACCATCACAAACCCGTAGTGGTAAGGAATCAGGTCAAAATGCTTGATGTAGCCTGTATTCTGCACCATGTACCCGTAATAGTAGTCCTCAAACCCGTCAATGCTGTAGATATTGACCCTGGATACCATGCGGTACCGGAACAGCCTGGCCTTGTCATACATCCCCAGCTTCTCAAAGAGCTCGATGGCATCGTCCGTGGACACGCTGCGCTTCATAATGGGAATCTTCCGCTCCACGTACTCCCTCATCTTAGCCTTTACCGCGTCCAGGAATTCCTGGTCCAGGACAAAATTCCCCCTGGCTTCCACAAAGAATCCCCGTCCGATGGAAAAATCAATCATCAGCTTTTCCACATTGCCAGGTCCCGCCACGCTGTAGAATGCCTTCAGCATCATAAGAGACGCGCTTCTCTGGTAGGCGGACATTCCCGGCTTATCCTTTGCGGTGACAAAGGACAGCTCGCAGTCCTTTACCTGTTTATGCAGCTCCTGGAGCTTTCCGTTTACCCGTACCAGCAGGATGTCATATTCATACCCCTTCTGGTGCTCCCGGACTACCTCCATCCACGTGGTCCCCTCCGGGTATTCCTTTGTGATGCCGTGTATCTTAACCTGTGCCATTCCACTTACCTCCCTCATTTTCAAGAATCCGGTTCTCCTGTCACACAATCACGGCGGGCCACTGAGGCGGCGCCTGCTCCAGTTCAACCCGGCTTCCCAGATTCTTCCTGAGAAACTCAGCCATATACGGGATAAAAATACGCTCCAGCCCATAGTGGCCTCCGTCGATAATGGCCATGTTCCTGGCCGCCGCGTCTATCCCCTGATGGTGGCTGATGTCCCCTGTCACAAGGACCTGGGCTCCCCAGGCCAGCGCCCCCTCAATTTCGCTTCCCCCCGCACCGGGGCATACGGATATACGTGAAACCTTCTGTTCCATAAGCTCATCCCCGTATACAAGGGCAAAGGGAAGGCCGAACACATCCTTTACATGGGCCGCCAGCTCCCTTACGGTCACTTCCTCCTTTAAGACTCCGCTCTTGCCGATGCCGTAGGAAACAGCGCCCTCCGGGCCATCCATCTCCCCCAGCGCCTCCAGAGGAACGCAGTCAGACAGGCCCAGCCGTTTTGCGGCCAAATCAGCCATACAGCCGGGAGCGGCATCAAAGTTGGTATGCATGGCATAATAGGAAATATCTTCCTGTATCAGCTTCACCAGCCTTCTGGTGATAAAGTTCTGGTCATTTACCTTCTTGATGGCCTTGAATATCAGGGGATGATGGGTCAAAAGCATATCCGCCCCTGAAGCCGCAGCAGCCTCCACCACCTTGTCCGTGGCATCCAGGGCAATGTATATCTTTCTTACTTCCTTATCGCTTCTGCCTGCCAGAAGGCCGGGATTATCCCAGTCACAGGCGCAGTCTTCCGGCGCCAGTTTCCTGCATACTTCCATGATTTCACTGCATTTCATCTTGTGCCTCCTTAATCCAGGACAGTTCCTTCTGCCTGCTTATTCTGGCCTCCGCCCTGGTCTCTGTGTCGGTAATCCCCTCTTTTTCCTGAAGGGATTCCAGGATTTTCTCTATTCTGAGCGTCTCCCTGTCCAGATATTCCCTTAAGGTAATGTCCTTCTTACCAATCAGGAGCCTTCCGTAGAGATAATGGGCCTGGCTTTCATATTCCATAAAGCCCCTTTTCACGCTCATCACCGTATAATACTTTCCCTCGTCCTTTACCATGGCTTCGTCCTCAATGGCAAAACCATGTCCGGCCAGATAACGCCTTACCTTATCCAAATCCGACTGGGGCGAAAGGATATACTGTTTTACGCTGTCCCACACATGACGGCCCTCGTCCAGGATTTTTATGATCAGATCCCCGCCCATGCCTGCTATGATGACCGTGTCGGCCTCGCCGGGCTTAAGCTCCTTCAGGCCGTCGCTGAGCCTTGTCTTGATGGGAACCGCCGGAAAATCCTGTCTGCGGGCCCTCTCCCACGCCTGGTATTCCCTTACATGGGCCTGGGCCCTCTCCAGGGGACCGTATCTTACGTCCATGGCCAGGGCAGAGGAAATCCGTCCTGTCTGAGCCAGGTACACAGGTATATAGCCGTGGTCCGTACCCACATCGGCAATGCGGCTTCCCTGTCTCACAAACCCGGCTACGGTCAAAAGACGGGCCGACAGCTTTACGGTTCCCGCCTGTTCTCTTTTATCTCTTGTCTCTAACTTGTCACTATTCATCCAGATAATCCTTTAACTTTTTACTTCTGCTGGGATGGCGCAGCTTGCGCAGGGCCTTTGCCTCAATCTGGCGTATCCTCTCCCTCGTCACATTAAACTGCTTTCCCACTTCCTCCAGGGTCCTGGGACGTCCGTCGTCCAGGCCGAACCGAAGGCGCAGCACCTTCTGTTCCCGCTCTGTCAGTGTCAGCAGAACTTCCATCAGCTGTTCATGGAGAAGGGTGAAGGCTGCCGCGTCCTGAGGCACCAGCACATTGTCATCCTGTATAAAGTCTCCCAGGTGGCTGTCCTCCTCCTCGCCGATGGGCGTCTCTAAGGACACCGGCTCCTGGGACATCTTCATGATTTCAGATACCCGCTCCACCGGCAGGTCCAGCCTGGCCGCAATCTCCTCTGTGGTGGGCTCCCTTCCCAGCTCCTGCAGAAGCTGGCGGGAGGTGCGCACCAGGCGGTTGATGGTTTCCACCATATGAACCGGAATCCGTATGGTTCTGGCCTGGTCCGCAATAGCCCTGGTAATGGCCTGGCGGATCCACCATGTGGCATAGGTGCTGAACTTATACCCCTTGGTATAATCAAATTTCTCCACTGCCTTGATAAGCCCCAGGTTTCCTTCCTGAATCAGGTCTAAAAACTGCATTCCCCTGCCCACATACCGCTTTGCAATGCTGACCACCAGGCGCAGGTTGGACTCTGCCAGGCGTTTCCTGGCTTCCGGGTCGCCGAGCTCCATCTTCTTGGCCAGCTCCACCTCATCCTCCATGCCCAGGAGAGGAATCTTCCCAATCTCCTTCAGATACATGCGCACAGGATCCTCCAGGCTGACGCCCTCGGGAACCGACAGGTCCAGGTGCTCCATATCTATTTCTTCCTCTTCATCCAGTTCCATTTCCTCCTCGATAAAAAGGTCCGGGTCCAGCTCATCCTCTGTCCCCATGCGGATGACGTCCACCTTATTCTGGTCCAGGAACTCAAACAGCCTGTCCAACTGGTTGGCGGCAGGGGGCTCCTGACCAAAATAATTCATGACCTCCTGGTATTCCAATACATTTTTCTTTTTCTTGGCTTCCTCCAGAAGTCCTGCCAGTTTCTCCTCAAACACGTCCGTCCCTTCCATAATTTGGTCCATCCTTCCTATGAAATGCTGTCAATCCAGGGAGATGTGCAGCTGCTTTAAGGCTGCCTGCTGCCTGATAATCTCCTGTAACTGGGTTATATCCTTTGCATTGCGGCTGGCCACATCCAGGCTGTTCTTTCTGACCTTCATCACAGTCTCCGAAAATGCCTTCTTTTGTTCTTCATTGTTCAGGGATTCCTTTAAACTGGCGTTAAACAGGGCCGCCACCTCCTTGTACTGGTCCTCATCGTTAATGAACCGGCTGAGTATGGCCGCGGGGTTTAAATTTCCCTCCCTGTGTCCGTCAAATACCAACTGTGCCACCTGATGGTACAAATCCTCCACAAAATCATCTGCCGTTATGACGCCCTCTATCTTCTCAAACAGGGCCGGGGTCTCTATAAGCCAGGTAAGAAGCAGTCTCTGGGAACGGCGGATTCCATCCTCCTTATCCGGCCGCCTGGGTTTGCGGCTGCCGCCAGATCCGCTTCTGGGGAATACCTCCTCCTCTGCCTCCTGGGGAACCACCCGGCCGGAATGGCTCAGGCTTTCACCTGCCTTAAGCCCCATGGACATGCCCATACGGTTGACCAGACCTCTCAGCTCGTCCGCCGGAATCATCTGCTCCCTGGCCACTGCCTGGAGATAATTTTCCCGCTCCAGGGCCTCGCCAAACTGGAGAAGCTTTCTCGCTGTCTCCTGGTAGAACCTGGTCTTCTGCTCCGGATCATCCATCTCATACCCCCGCCGCAGTACATCCACCTCAAAGAGAAAGCTGTTTTTGGCCTCCTTAATCCGCTGGCGGAATGCCTCTGCCCCCATGTTCTTGATGAACTCGTCCGGGTCCTTATAGGGTTTCATGTTCAGTACCTTAATGGACATCCCCACTTCCTTTAAAATAGGAATGGCCCTCAACGCCGCCTTCACCCCGGCTCCGTCGCTGTCATAGGTAAGGATTACCTGGTCCGTGTACCGTTTCAGCACATTGGCGTGCTGGCTGGTAAAGGCAGTGCCCAGGGATGCCACCGCGTTGGTAAACCCTGCCTGGTGCAGGGATATGACGTCCAGGTACCCTTCACAAATCAGTAGATATCCTTCCCTGGAAAGCCTGGCATAATTCAGGCCGTAGAGATTGCGGCTCTTGTCAAAGAGTTTTGTCTCCGGGGAATTCAGGTATTTGGGTTCCCCATCCCCCATGACACGGCCTCCAAATCCAATGACGCGGTTGTTCACATCCATAATGGGAAACATGACGCGGTTCCAGAACTTGTCCCTTCCGCCCCGTTCCTCCAGCGTCACCAGGCCGGTATCCTTAAGGAAACTGTCCTCGTAACCCTTTCCCTTCAGGTAGCGGTACAGATCATCGCTGGTCTTATTGGAATAGCCCAGGCCGAAATGGACGATGGTCTCATCCGCCAGTCCCCTCTTAAGGTGGAAATAATCATAGGCCGGCTTTCCCTGGGGCTGTTTCATCTGGTAATAGAAATAATTCGCCGCCAGCTTGTTCACTTCCAGAAGCCTGGCCCTCAGCTCCGCCTGCTCTCTGGCCTCGCGGCCGTACTCCATCTTCGGCAGGTTCACTCCGGCCCTGTCTGCCAGGGACGAAAGCGCCTCCTGGAAGGTATAATTTTCATATTCCATCAGAAAGGTGATGACATTTCCCCCTGCCCCGCAGCCAAAGCAGTAATACATCTGCTTTCCCGGCGATACGGAAAAGGACGGGGATTTCTCATTGTGGAAAGGGCACAGGCCGAAATAGTTAGCCCCCTTTTTCTGCAGTTTCACATATCCTGAAATCACGTCCACGATGTCATTCTTCATTCTCACTTCTTCTATGACTTCATCGGGATAGTACATGCAATAATCTCCCTTCTGTATCTTTTAATGCCGGCTGTCCGAACACAGCCGGATTGTCAGTACACGTTCCACCGCTTTGGAACGAATAATTCCTCAAACTGGTCAATGGCATAGATATCGCTCATACCGGCAATGTAGTCGCACACCACCCGGGACTTCTTCTCCCCCTTGTTGACCATGAGAAGCACATACTCCACCGGCAGCTTATCCACATGTCCCATATAATACTCATAGAGCTGGGTAATCATGTTCTGGGCCTTTCCCTCCTCCGCCTTGGGTATATCGTTCTTGTATACATTGTCAAACATCCATTTGCGCAAACCCTGCATGGCCTCCTCCATCCCCTCCGACATGGTTATGGCAGGTTTGTCCATGCTGTTCAGTATGATGTCGTGAATCATGTTGTTGAGACGTTCCCGGACACTGTGGCCCAGCACATCGGTATACACCCTGGGCAGCTCGTGCTCCGTGAACATCCTGGCCCGGATGGCGTCGTCTATGTCGTGATTAATATAGGCAATCTTATCCGACAGCCGGACAATGGCGCCCTCCAGGGTGGACGGATGGCCGGAGGTCCTGTGGTTGCGTATGCCGTCCCGCACCTCCCAGGTCAGGTTCAGTCCTCTCCCGTCCTTTTCCAGCACCTCCACAATACGGACACTCTGCTCATAGTGGGTGAAGCCGTCCTCGCATATCTTATTCAGTATGTATTCGCCGGAATGGCCGAAGGGCGTGTGCCCCAGATCATGGCCCAGGGCAATGGCCTCTGTCAGGCTCTCATTGAGCCGCAGAGTTTTGGCTATGGTACGGGCTATCTGGGACACCTCCAGGGTGTGGGTGAGCCTGGTCCTGTAATGGTCCCCTTCGGGAGCCAGAAACACCTGTGTCTTATGCTTCAGCCGTCTAAATGCCTTGGAGTGCAGGATGCGGTCCCTGTCCCGCTGGTACTCAGGCCGCATATCGCACAGCTGCTCCGGCTTGTCCCGTCCCCTGGTCCTGCTGCTAAGGGACGCATAGGGGCTCATGTACGATTCTTCCAATGCTTCCAGTGACTCCCTGATATTCATCCATCCACTCCCTATCTCTATTATTATATTGCCGGATTCCTGTTTTTACTACAAAAATTTCAAATATTGCGTAAGCAAAAGAGCATCAGACCGGTAAACAGCTGCCTAATGCTCACATTATATCATAAATTCTAACTATTTCCTAGAGGATGTGACGCAGGTCATGTAAGCCGGGTATCTAAGCTGGTCTTATAAACATCCCTACACCGGCAGACTGTCCCTCACACAAAGAGTCCCATACCCCAGCCTCTCATTGGGCCACACATCATACCCCGGCAGGTGCCTGGCCCCTCTGGTAAAATACGCCTTTACCTTCTCCCCGTAAAGGAAGGGGTCGTTTCCCTGCAAAATTCCCCACTGCATCAGCAGGGCCGCGCTGCCCGTGACAAAGGGGGCTGCAAAGGAGGTTCCCGTCACTGCCTCGTATCCGCCTCCCCGCCTGGCTGTGACAATATCCACTCCCGGAGCTGCCAGATCCGGTTTTACCTGCTGCGTCTGGCGGGTGAAACCGCGGCCGGAAAAATCCGCGTAGGCGCGGTAAGAATCATCGTAAGCCCCCACGGATATCACATTGGCAGCAGTGGAGGGAATGGTCAGGGTGGTCTCCGGCACCGGCCTTAAAAAGCGGGTGGACGGGTTTAAAATCCCCCTGGAAGGCAGCCACATATCGTAGCGCCCGGTCACAATCCGCTCCGGCGTCAGGCGGAAGGTCCAGATTCCGCTGTCCAGATAATCCCTCACAGGCAGGAAATCAAAGTATACCTCCTGGGCCCGGCTGAAGGGACTGGGCTTGCCGTAATAAATCAGGATCCGCGTTCCCCCGTAGCGCAGGGTCTGGGGGCCCAGCCGGCTGTCGATAGGCCCGATGACCTCCCCTGACGGCGTGACCAGGCGGATGGAAAACTGGTCCACATAGGACTTCCACAGCTGCACTCCCATTCCCGTCTCATAGGGCGCGATGGACAGCTGCGCATTTTCCTCCTGTCCCATGACCAGACTTCCTGCCCTGTGTCCTGCCCCGGTTCCCTCGTTTCCTGTGCCGGCCACGATAACGTTTCTGCCAATGTTCGACATGTCGTTGATGAAGGTCTCCAGCAGACTGGTCCCGTCATGGGATCCATAGGTATTTCCAAAGCTTATGTTCACAGCCAGGGGCCGGTTCATATCCCGGGCCCGCCGGACCACCAGGTCCAGAGCCTTCATTAACTGGGTGGTCCGCGGAAAGCTGTCCGTCAGGGGCGTTCCCAGTTTCACCACCATGAGCTCGCTCTCATAGGCCACGCCCCGGTAAACACCGTTTCCCTCCCTGCCGTTTCCGGCCGCAATGGCTGCCACCGCTGTCCCGTGGCCGCTGGGGTCTGTGGAAGGCACCAGCTCCAGGGCAGATGACCGGCTCCCTGTTTCCAGGGCAGCGTTGATCTCCTCCCTGGTATAAATCCGGTCCCTGTCCTGGTCCGCCAGCAGCCCGATGCGGGTGGTTCCGTCCGGGTTCCTGAAATCCGGATGAAAGTAATCAATGCCTGAATCAATGACTGCCACCAGCACGCCTCTTCCCGTGAGACCGGATTCCAGGCCGCTTATAACGCCTGCTCCCGCTCCCACGCCTCCTGTTCCTGACCCGCTGCTGGTCTGAATCGTGCTTAGACAGGAGGCTGCCCTTGCCATGTTGCTGGCAAAGAACAGCCTCTTTGGTTTCTCGATGTATACAATTTGCTCCATGGCGCTGACCTGATCTATCCGGCTCTCCGGCACCACCAGGACCGCGTATCCGGCAGCCAGCTCATCCACCCGGATACCCTCGTTCCGAAGGGCCTCAAGTGAGCCATTGTACCTGACTATGAGCTCCCATGTCTTCTCCTCAGGGTCATACCCCACATTCAGGTTCACTGATTTCAGCCGTTCCTCCTCCGTGGCATCCAGGGCCAGGTTCAGCAGATTTTCCCGTTTCTGATTTTCCATATGGGCGCACCTCCTCTACCTATATGTGTATTCCTATCCCCACACAATAGAATAAATACCGGCAAATCCCGTCAAGGTCACAGACGCAACCAGAATCGGGGTGAGAAAACGAATGCAGAATATCCACAGCTTCTTAAGCTTGAAGGTGACCCCGTTTTTCTCCACCTCGTCCACCAGATACTGGGGTTCCCATTTCCAGCCGATAAAATAGCACATGGCCAGGCCGCCAAAGGGAAGGAGGATGTTGTCCGTCACCATTCCCACAAAGTCGAATACACTGTAATTGAGTATGGTCACATTCCCCAGAGTGCCGAAGGACAGAGCGCTGGGAACCCCTGTCAGGAAAATAAGGAGGCCCAGGATGACCGTAGCCTTTTTCCTTGTCCACTTAAGGCTGTCCACTGCAAAGGAAACCACCACCTCCAGCAGGGCAATGGCGCTGGTCACGGCAGCAAACAGCACCAGTGCAAAGAACAGGATTGCAAAGACCGACCCTCCTTTAATGGAGGCAAACACCTTGGGAAGGGTGCCGAATATAAGGCCCGGCCCCTGTCCCGGCTCCAGCCCAAAGGAAAACACCGCCGGAAAGATGGCTATACCTGCCATCAATGCAATGATGGTGTCCAGTCCCGCCACGCTGGCGCAGCTTTTTGGAATATTTTCCTTATCTCCCAGATAGCTTCCGTAGGTAATGGTAATTCCCATACAGAGGCTCAGGGAATAAAATACCTGACCCAGGGCCGCGCTGACCGCCTTCATGTTAAAGGCCGCGCTGCTGGGAATAAAAATGAATTTGAGGCCCAGGACAGCGTCAGGCAGGGTCACGCTTCTCACAATAATTACAATCAGCAGCACAAACAGCAGGGGCATCATGATTCTGCTGACATTCTCGATACCGCTGATGCCGTGATAGCAGACAGCGGTTGTCATGAAGAGGAAGAGGAAATGCCAGAACACAGGCTCCGCCGACGCGCTGATAAATGCCTCAAAATCCTCCGGAGCGTGGAAGGTGGTTCCATAGCTTACAATATACTTGATGATCCAGCCTCCGATGACACTGTAGTAGGACAGAATCAGAAATGCCGCCGCCACTCCAAACACCCCTGCAATCCTGGCATTGGGGTGGATATCCCCGTATGCCAGCACGGGATCGTGGCGGGTCTTTCTGCCCAGTGACATCTCCAGCATCATCACCGGTACGCCCAGAATGCAGATAAAGAATAAATATACCGCCAGGAAGGATGCTCCTCCGTTTCGTCCCATGAGATAGGGAAACTTCCACAGATTTCCCAGTCCTATGGCCGCCCCTGCGGTTGCCATGATAAATCCAAGTTTACTTGCCCATTGATTCTTAGTCTTCATACCAGTACCTTTCCATGTCTTTTTTTAATGAATATGAATATCAGCCCGCTGACTCCCATGAGGATGGGATAAAAGCAGTAGGGAATGATTTCAAAGGGAGTCAGGCCTGTCAGGCCGGCCGCGGCCAGAAGCTGGGCGCCGTAAGGAATCAGTCCCTGTCCCATGGAGCTGAACATGTCCAGGAGGGACGCGGAACGCCTGGGCGTCACGCCGAAGTCAGCGCTGATTTCTTTTGCAATGGGGCCAGCCATGACAATGGCCACCGTATTATTGGCCGTACACATGTCCACCAGAAGAGCCAGGGCTGCGATTCCCAGCTCTCCTCCCCTTTCCCCGTTGATTCTTTTTTTGATGAAGGAAAGAATGAAGGCAATCCCTCCGTACTCCTTTACCAGGGCCACGATGCAGGCCACGATCACGGATATCACCGTGATATCATACATTCCCGTGATTCCCTCTCCCACATGGGTGAACATTTCCCCCACCCCGAAGGCGCCTGTAGCCACTCCGGCTATCAGGCTCAGCACCGTGCCGGTCATGAGGACCAGAAATACGTTCACTCCTGCCAGGGCGCCTGCCAGCACCACCAAATAGGGCATCACCCGTAACAGGCTGTAGTCAAGGCTGCCCTGTATCTGGAACGAGGCATCCTTTCCCAGGACCAGGAACAAAAGGATCGTGACAATGGCTGCCGGCAGCACGATGAGAAAATTCTCCCTGAACTTGTCCTTCATCTCACATCCCTGTGTCTTTACCGCTGCTATGGTGGTGTCGGATATCATGGACAGGTTGTCTCCGAACATGGCCCCGCCCACCACGGCGCCTGCGCAGACCGCCATGGAAAATCCGGTTTTCTGGCTGATTCCCACCGCAATGGGAGCCAGGGCTGTGATGGTGCCCACCGAGGTTCCCATGGATATGGATATGAAGCACCCAATGAGAAACAGTCCTGCCACAGCCACGTTGGAGGGCAGGATGGAAAGTCCCAGATTAACTGTGGAGTCCACACCGCCGGCCGCCTTCACAGCTCCTGTAAAGGCGCCTGCTGCCAGGAATATGAGGCACATGGTGATGATATTTTCATCCCCTACGCCCTGTGCGGCCAGCTTTATCTTTTCCGAAAAGCCAAGCTCCCGGTTCTGCACAAGGGCCGCCAGAAGCGCAATCAAAAAGGCCACAATGGCCGGCATACTGTAAAAGTCTCCGGTAATGAACCCGGAGCCCAAGAAAATCAACAGAAATATCAGAATAGGCAGAAGGGCCGCTGCCCTTCCCTCACGATCTTCCCCCATGTTTTTGTCCCCCTGTATCATATGCTGCGTACCGCCCGTATCATATACACCGGTACATACGCAAGCTGCGGCCTGTTGGGCCGCAGCAGCTTTATCCATGTTCAATTGTTCTATATACTATTTTAAGAAGCCGTTGACAATCTGGGCTTCCGCCTCTTCCTCTGTAAGACCCAGGGTCATAAGCTTCACAATCTGCTCCCCCGCAATCTTGCCTATGGCTGCCTCGTGAATCAGGGCCGCGTCAATGTTGTTGGCAATCAGTCCCGGAATGGCAAAAATCTTGGCATCATCCATGATGATGGCGTCACACTCCGTATGTCCGCTGCACTTGGCGTTGCCCACGATTTTGGAATTGAAGGTCTGCTTTGAGGTATCCTTGGCAACGGAACGTGACACCACATCCGCGCTGGAATCCTCTCCGTTCAGATTCACGATGTAAGTACTCTCTGCATTCTGGCTGCCGTGGGTCAAAAGGCGTTCCCGCACTATAAGCTTGGCTCCCGCGGCAAGCTCAGCGGAGTTGGTCCTGTTGGTGGAATCCACACCCTCAATCTGGACCATCTCCATCTCCATGTAGCTGTTTTCCTCCATGTAGACTTCCGTGCCCGGATTCAGGATGCGCTTGCCGTTGCCGTCACCCTCGCCGTAATGCTTCTCCACATATTTGACCTTTGCATTCTTTCCCACAAAGAAGCGGTGGATTCCGTCATGCTCTGAATCCTGGTCCCCGCAGTTATGAATGCCGCAGCCTGCCACGATGACCACATCCGAGTCCTCACCGATGAAGAAATCGTTATAGACCATCTCCTTTAAACCGCTGGCGCTGACCACCACGGGGATGTGTACGCTTTCGTTTCTGGTGCCGGGTTTGATGCGGATGTCGATTCCCGGCTTATCCGTCTTTGTTACAATGTCTATGTTGGCCGTGGTATTGCGGCCGGCTGTCTGGCCGTTGGCCCTTATATTATAGGCCCCTGCCGGAACACCGTGAAGGTCGGCCACTTCCTCTAATATTCTCTCCTGGATGCTGTCTGCCATATCGCTCACTCCTCCCCTCACTGCGCTGTCTCGTAAAATTTACTGCAGGCGTCCACCGCGGACGCAGTTCCCATGATCTGAGGCATGATTTCATCCCTGGTGCCCTGGTTCACCACCTTGCCGTCTGCAATCACCACAATCTCATCCGCAATATTTAGAATCCGTTCCTGATGGGATATAATCAGGATGGAACCATTGGTGTTCTGTCTCATGCGCTCAAACACCTGAATCAGGTTCTGGAAACTCCACAGATCAATGCCTGCCTCAGGCTCGTCAAATACGGAAAGCTTGGAAGCCCTGGCAATGACAGTGGCAATCTCGATTCTCTTGAGCTCACCGCCGGACAGGCTGGCGTTGACCTCACGGTTGATATAGTCCTTGGCGCAGAGCCCCACCTCGGCCAGGTATTGACAGGCTTCCGACACCGTCAGCTTCTTCCTGGCTGCCAGACGGAGCAGATCGATTACCTGCACACCCTTAAAGCGGACAGGCTGCTGGAGCGCAAAGCTGATTCCCAGGTTGGCCCTGTCCGTGATGCTCATATCTGTTATATCCTGCCCGTCAAAGAGGACGCGTCCTCCTGTGGGGCGTTCAATTCCCATGATTAGTTTAGCCGTAGTGGACTTGCCGCCGCCGTTAGGGCCTGTTATGACCACAAACTTGCCGTCGCCCACTGTAAAGCTTATATCTTTGATGATACCTATTTCTCCCTTTTCATCATTTACGTCAAAGGAGAGATTCTCTAATGTAAGCATGATGTTCCTTCCTCTCTTCTTTTCTCTCACACACTGTACTGCTTATTTTAAGCCACAACTTACAGTATATACCATTTTCTACTAAATTACTATCAAAACTTTACCTCTTATGGTGGGATTTGTCTGTTGCAAATGCATCAGAAACAACCGGACTGCAAAAAATACCGGAAACGCAAAAACAGGAAGCCATTCAGCTTCCTGTTCCATGAACCAGTGCAGAAGATGGGAGTCGAACCCACAAGGTATTACTACCACACGGACCTGAACCGTGCGCGTCTGCCAATTCCGCCACTTCTGCGTTACGCTGCTCTCGCAAGCAACGTAGGTTATTATAAAGGATGATTTATGATTTGTCAATCATTTTTCGGCAATATTTTTCAAAAAATACATTCATTGGAAGAGGTCTTGAAAAATAGTGGCCCTGACCCGACTCGCAGCCCATTTTCCAAAGCATCTCAAGCTCCCCGGCGGGATGATTCTTCCGTCCTCATGCTGCCGGCGCACCAGTGCCTCTGCACCGATGAGCCCCAAATCATTCAGTCCCACCTTGGGCTGAAGATAAACCTTGAATTCCCCGTGCTTCAACGCGTACTCCATACGGTTTATGATTTCATTATCCCGGTAGCTGCCGAAGCGGGCAATCAAATCGCCTTCCCGGCAGGGCTGTGGTGCAGGGCGCCGGTTCTGTTTCAAGGTATTATCAGCCGTCTTATGCCCTGAGTTCGATACCCAGCCCGCTTAATCCGTTGAGTATCTTATTCATCACAGACGTGACTTCCTTTTCCTCCAGGGTGTGGTCCTTGGCCCGGAAGGTAATGGAATATGCCACGGACTTGTGGCCTGCCAGTACCTGCGCTCCCTCGTACACATCAAAGAGCTTGTAGCTTTCCAGGACCTTTCCTCCCCTCTGCTCAATCACATCCTCAATCTGTCCCACCAGGATATCCTTCGGCACCACCATACTGATATCCCTGGTCACAGCCGGGAACCTGGCTATACCGGTATACTTGCGGTCAAAGGTGGTGAACTCCATAATGGACGGCATATCAATGACGGCAATGTAAGCCCTGTCGCCAATCTTATAGTTATCAGCCACATCCGGGTGCACCTCGCCCAGGAAGCCTACCACCGTGCCGTCATACAGAATGTCGGCCTTTCTTCCGGGATGAAGGTAAGGATGCTCTGCACCGGGGTCATAATGAGGCTTTTTATGCATTCCGGCCTTTTCAAAGAACTCTTCCACCACGCCCTTCATGGTGAAGAAATCGCCGTCCCCGTACATTCCCAGGGTAAACTGCATGCGCTCGTCAGGAAGCTCTGTCAGAGGCAGGGACTTGGGACGGTACACATTGGCCAGCTCGTACAGGCGCACATTCTTGTTGCGGCGGTTGTAGTTAGTGGACAGTGAGGTCAGCATACCGTTTAAGGATGTGGTGCGCATGACGCTGAAATCCTCTCCCAGTGGATTGGATATCTCCACTGTTTTCCTCAGGGCGCTGTCCTCAGGAATCAGCATCCTGTCAAATACCCTGGGGCTCTCAAAGGAATAGGTCATGCCCTGGGAAAATCCGCAGAACTCTGCTATCTCCCTGGCTACCTCCTCTATCTGAAGCTTGTAGGAAAGCTTTCCTGTGGTGGCTTCGCCGGAGGGCAGTGTGGTGGGGATCTTGTCGTAGCCGTAGAACCTGGCCACCTCCTCAGCCAAATCAGCCATGCGCTCCAGGTCCTGACGCCAGGTAGGCGCAATCACCTCTTTTGTCTCAGGGTCATAGCCCAGTTCAATGGTCTCAAAGTAGGAAAGCATGGTTTCCTCCGGTATTTCCGTGCCTAAAAGCCTGTTGATTTTGACAGAGTCAAAGGGAATCCGCTTGCTGGTTCTCTTCTCAGGATAGAGGTCGATGATGCCGCCCACAACCTCTCCCGCACCCAGCTCCTCTATGAGCTGGCAGGCCCGGTTTACTGCTTCCTCCGCCGTATTGGGATCCAGCCCCTTCTCGTATTTTCCGGAAGCATCCGTGCGCAGCCCCGCCTTTTTGGCTGACAGACGGATATTGGTGCCGTTGAAGCAGGCTGACTCAAATACCATGGTCCGTACATTGTCCGTGATTTTTGAATTCTCTCCGCCCATGATGCCGGCGATTCCCACCTCCTTTTCCCCGTCATTGATCATGAGGATGGTGGAATCCAGCTTTCTCTCCTGTCCGTCCAGGGTCTGGAACACATCCCCGTCCTTAGCGCATTTCACCACGATTTCGTGGCCTGCCAGCTGGTCATAGTCAAAGGCGTGCATGGGCTGCCCATACTCTTCCATGACATAGTTGGTGATATCCACAATATTATTGATGGGGCGGATACCACTGGCTGCCAGGCGGCGCTGCATCCACCGGGGAGAAGGGGCAAGCTTTATATTCTTTACCATCCTGGCGCAGTAACGGGGACACAGTTCGCTGTTCTCCACCCGCACATTCAGGTAGTCGTGGATGTCCTCACCGTTGCCCGTTGGCGTGACCACCGGTGCGTGGAAGGACTTTCTAAAGGTGGCCGCGGCCTCTCTGGCTATGCCAATCACACTGTAGCAGTCAACGCGGTTGGATGTGATTTCATACTCGAACACCACGTCCCGCAGACCCATGATTTCCACTGCGTCGGAGCCGGGCACGCTGTCCCCCGGAAGGATGTAAATGCCGCTCTCCGGAGCGTCCGGGTACATATCCCTGCTGGCTCCCAGTTCCTCCACGGAACACATCATGCCGCAGGACTCCACGCCTCTTAACTTGCCCTGCTTAATCCTGATTCCTTCCTCAGGAAGGTCGCCTCCGTCATGGCCTCCTGCCACGCGGCCGCCGTCCAGCACCACTGGCACCTTTTCGCCTATGGATTTCTCCGTGATATTGGGGGCGCCTGTGACAATCTGCACCGGCTCTCCCTCTCCCACGTTAACCTGGCATACCACAAGTTTATCTGCATCCGGATGGCCCTTAACCTCAAGAATCTCTCCGACAACGATTTTTTCCAGGTTCTTATCCAGACATGTATAACCTTCTACCTTTGTTCCTGTGAGCGTCATGGCATCCGTGTATTCCTGGGCCGTGACATCCAAATCAGGGACATATGCTTTTATCCATGATAATGCTGTGTTCATGTGTTCTCTCTCCTTCTATGCTATGAATGTTTATCAGGGCGCATGATCTTAGAACTGTTTCAGGAAACGGATGTCGTTTTCATACAGCAGACGCATGTCGTCAATTTCATACTTAAGTAGGGCAATACGCTCCAGTCCCACGCCAAATGCGAATCCGGAATACGCATCCGGGTCAATACCGCACATCTCCAGTACATGGGGGTGCACCATGCCGCATCCCAGAATCTCTATCCAGCCCGACCCCTTACAGAACCGGCAGCCCGAACCGCCGCATTTGAAACAGGTCACATCCACCTCGGCGCTGGGTTCCGTAAAGGGGAAGTGATGGGGACGGAACTTTACCTTTGTCTCAGGCCCGAACAGCTCTCTGGCGAATTCGGCCAGGGTTCCCTTTAGGTCCGCAAAGGTGATGTTCTTGTCGATCACAAGGCCCTCAATCTGATGGAAGGAGGGGGAATGGGTGGCATCCACCTCGTCGGAACGGAACACGCGGCCCGGCGCAATCATGCGGATGGGAAGCTTGCCCTGCTCCATGGTACGCACCTGTACAGGCGACGTCTGGCTGCGCAGCAGGATGTTTTCATTGATGTAGAAGGTATCCTGCTCGTCCCTGGCCGGATGGCCCTTGGGAATGTTCAGCTTCTCAAAGTTGTACCTGTCGTACTCCACCTCAGGCCCTTCCACTACCTCATATCCCATGCCCACGAAAATGCGCTCCACCTCTTCCAGGGCAATGGTGTTAGGATGGCTGTGGCCCACATTGTTCTTCCTGGCCGGAAGGGTGACGTCGATGACCTCCCTTTTTAACTGCTCCTCTCTGGCCTTCTTGGCCAGGGCAGTCCTGGCCTCCTCCAGCCTTCCCTCGATAAGACCCCTGACATCATTGACCATCTGGCCCACCTTTGGCCGGTCCTCCGGGGCAACATCCTTCATGCTCTTTAACAGGTTCGTCAGTTCTCCCTTCTTACCCAGATAAGATACACGGATGTCATTCAGTTTCTCCAGCGCTTCAGAAGATTCAATCTGCCTCAGCGCTTCTTCTTTGATTTTCTCTAACTGCTCTTTCATGGCTTCTCCTTTTCTTTGTAACAAGATAGAATCCTGCTTCCGGGATGGTCCGCCTGCATCAGACTTTCTTTAACGCCCCAATCCCCGGAAAGCATTATTGTTTCACGGGACCCGCGTTCCAGGAAAGAAAAAAGCCCCGTCTCTTCATTGCTGAAGGGACGAGACTGTAAACTCGCGGTACCACCCTGCTTCCTGTATCATCCCCGGACCTGCACCCGGAATATACAGACACTTGATGCACGTAACGTGTGCCAGCGTCACAGACTACCGGAATCCTTCCACAGATTGGTGAAAGCATCCTTTTGCCTGTACGGCTCCGGTGGGAATTTCAACCGTCTATCTGAACCCGGGCAGGCTTTCAGCCGGCGGCCTCCCCTCTCTGATGGAAAATAAACGTCTACTATGCACCTTCATCGCTTTTGAATTATCAAACCTAACCTACATTCTAGTCACATTTTCTGAAAATGTCAAGCGGAAAGCCAGAAAATCACATTTGACTTTGAAAAAAAGAAGGGGTAAAGTTATATTCAGGGATCATTTTGTGCTGGTCCTTCCAAAATCCCATACAAAAGAAAGGCGTACCCATATGATTCATCGTTATGAAGCTCCCTGCATGGACCTGCAGCAGATTCACCAGTCCGGCCAATGTTTCCGCATGGTTCCCCTGCCGGAGGATACATACCCTTCAGAGGCCAAGAACGGTTACCGGCTTATCAGCGGCCTCCGCGTCCTGCGTGCATGGCAGGACGGCACGTCCATCTGCCTGGACTGTCCCCATGAGGACCTTTCCTTCTGGCTGTCCTATCTGGATATGGACCGGGATTACCAGGCTGTCATTGACTCCATTGACCGGGAAAATTCCTATCTTACGGCCGCCGCCATGAGCGGGGCAGGCATCCGTATCCTGCGCCAGGACCCCTGGGAGATGATCATTACCTTCGTGATCTCCCAGCAAAAGACCATTCCGAACATACGTCAGCTGGTGGAAGCCCTCAGCAGCCGGTACGGCACTGTCCTGGAGGACGGACAAGACCAGGGGAAAGAAGATGACCGGGGGAAAGAAAAGGACCCTGTAAGGTGCCTTCCGCCGGCCTGCTCCTTTCCTGCCCCCAGCCAGCTCTGCCTTGCTTCCCTGGATGATTTAATGGGGCTTAAGCTGGGATACCGGGCCAAGTACATCCACAGGCTCTGCCAGGACGCGGTTTCCGGCAGGCTGGAGCTGTCCCATCTGAGTGCCCTGGACTATGAGGGCGCCATGGAATATCTCACCGGATTTTACGGAATCGGAAAAAAGGTAGCCAACTGCGTATGCCTTTTCGGCCTCCACCACATAGACGCGTTTCCAGTGGACACATGGATTGAAAAAATTCTGATGGAACAGTATTTTGACAGAAAAAAATACCGCTGTATCCCCAAAAACCGTCTCTGCGAAACAATCGTAGAGGATGTGTTCGGGCGATACAGCGGCTGTGCCGGCATCATGCAGCAATACATTTTTTATTATGAGCGCAGCGTCAGGCAAGGAAGGGAATGAGCTGTGTCACTCCATAAGCCGCCCCATGGACGGACGCAGGCGTCCTGCCACCGTCACTGCCAGGATGCAGAGTATATAGTCCGGAATCATGGTGGGCAGGCAGTATACCGCAAAAATGGCGCCCCATCCCACTGTGTCGGGAGTCACCGCCACAAAGTGGGTGATGAAGTAAAAGTAAAGGATTCCCATTCCGTAATAAATCACATAGCCCACCGTGGCGCTAAACAGGCAGGCCCCAGGCTTTACAGCGTGCATCCACTCCACTAGCTTTCCCATCACGTAGGCTGCCAGGGCAAATCCCAGCAGAAATCCAAAGGTGGGGCGTATCAGATAAGAGGGGCCTCCTCCCCGCGCAAAAACAGGGATTCCCATCAGTCCGATCAGAAGATAGGTGGACACGCTGAGAAAGGCCCTTCTGGAGCCCAGCAAAAGGCCTGCCAGAAGCACAAAAAACCACTGGAGGGTGAAATTCATGGTGTCCGCCCCCACCGGTATGACAATTTTAATAAAGGCTCCCACTGCCGTCAATGCCGTAAACAGCCCGCATACCGTCAGGTCTTTTGCTATTCCGTGCCGCTGCACCATTGTACGGCTTCCTGTACTGCTTCCCTGTCTCATCTGTTCCACTCCTTCTGTCTCATCAAAATCTGCCTTCCGGACAAATCACATCATGCCCAGCTCAAATATCTTCCATCTCTCCCGCAGCCCGGCTTCCCGGCCCACCGCAAAAACTCTGGTGAACTCGCCGTCCCCCCACTGAGAAGCCTTCTCAAGGGCCTTGGGAGACCATTTCTGGGAAAAGGAAACCCGGACCACCTTATACTCCTTATATCCGTAGGAGGCCGCCAGCTGGTCATAATGGGCTTTCTGTTCCTCATATTCCTCCTGGGGCAGGGTCTTAAATTTGTGGACAATGTACTCCTGTATATAATATCCGTCCTTAAAATCCCTGTCCTCCTGGTCAAAGTTCAGGGCTTCCAGCTGATTTTGGGGGAACAGTCTCCTGCACATATCAAACTGCCCCAGGCCCTTATACTTATAAAACCAGGCGGCTGTCATCTGAGGCATGTCCGCGGGCATGGACTCAAATTTCACATGCCTTGGAAGCGCCTCATCCTGCACCGTATATTCACTTACCAGTTTTTCTCCGCCCCTTGCCCTGTTGGCCGCAGCCACACCGAACATGATGACCAGGCATAGCAGGGTCAGGCCGCAGATTCTGACAGCCTGGGGCGATATGTTGCGTCTGCTCATATAATGCGTCCTTTCATAGCCTTTTAACACCAGGCCTGGGACATTTCCCTGTGTTCCAGGCAGCATTTGCGTATTCCCTCGGAGGTATTGAAGAACCGTATCCCATGGGACCTGATCTTGTCCGTATTCATGGTCAGATTCCTGGGACAGGAGGCAAAGCGCTCATCATTGCATTTCAATATGCTGCCGGAATCGCTTCCTGCCAATTCCCTGAGGAACAGCCTGGCCGTGTCAAAGGTGTTGTACCGGTTCTCACTTCCAAAGTTATAAACGCCTCCGGGAAGCCCCATGGCTTCTTCCAGATGGCGCACCACTTCCCACACATAGGTGATTCCCCTGTAATCGTGAACAGGGAACTCCACCTCCCGCCTTTCCTTTAACGCGTCTGTCAGCTTCTGCAAAAGGCCCTGGCCGGCTACCCTGCCCCTGGACGGGGCGTCATACAACCATGTAAGCCTGAGGGCCACCGCATCCGGCAGGTATGTGAGCATGGCTTCCTCCGCCCGTTTCTTATCTCTTCCATACACATTTCCCGGCTTTCCCTCGCTGCCCTCACGGTTGGGCTCCAGGGAATGGGATGTGTTGTAAATCTGGTCTGAACTGGTAAATATCATGCGGCTGCCGGCTTTCCTGCACGCCTTGGCCAGATTGACGGTTCCCCTGACATTGACTTTCTCTGAAAGGACAGGATTCCTTTCACATACACCCGTATTTGAAATTGCCGCGCAGTGCAGGACATAGTCAGGCCGGATGGCCTTTACAAAGGCGGAAACCGCCACAAAATCCTCAATATCCAGTTCCCTGTGTGTCACCCCCACTGCCTCATATCCGTCCCTGCCACTAAAATATTCACAAATCCGGGAACCGAGAAATCCCCCGGCCCCGGTTATTAATAAGCGTCTGTTCATTCTGTTTTTATGCCTTTCTACAGATATGATAACATTATAGCCTACTAATTCTTACATTTCTTTACGGATTTCTTAATATTTTAACAGGCTCTTCTTTAATATGTTATGTCAATATGTTATGTCCTCCAGGGAAATCATCTCATATCCCGTGCTGTATTCCTCTTCCAGAAGGCTTCTGTCCCCATATTCCGCCTCCCCCATCTGGTTATCATAGGGGTCGTTTCTCAAATGGGTCATGGGCGGTTCAAACTCATATCCGAACTCCCTGGCTGCCGGAAGACGGAAGGGATCCAGGTTTCCGAAGTAGAAATCCCATCTCTCTGTGTCCCCCTCCCGGTAGGCCGCACCTCCGAAGGAACAGTCCGCGCAACGCCATCCATGGGCGTTTGTATAGAACTGTGCCCAGTCATGGCAGCTGATTTCAAAGGGCGATGTATAGAGTCCCGCCTGCCATCTGGCCGGAATGCCGGTCTCACGGCACAGGGTGATAAACAAAAGCGCCTGTACGCCGCAGTCTCCCTTCATGGACGAGGCCGCATACTGCGGAATGTCGGTCAGGGTAAAATAGCTGCGCACAAAGGAATACATCACATGGGTGGTGATATAGTCATATATTCTTCTGGCCTTCTTTAAGGGATCCTGTTCCTCCCCCACGATTTCAGCCGCCAGTTCCCGGATCAGGGGAGTGAAGCGGATATGGGGCTGCTGCTGCGCCAGCCAGACGTCCGCGGGCTCCGCCAAACCATTTGCTCCTTGTTTCTCTCCGCCGTGCTTCTCTTCGCTGTATTCCAGACCGACATGGGAGAAATCCAGGTATGCTTCCCGGTTCTCAAAGGAAAACTCCACCGAATATTTCTGCCCCTTCCTGTGTTTTGTATGAAAACAGATGGTGCGCTGGAAGGCATCTGCCCTCGCAATGGTATACTCCTGTTTTTCGGCTTCCCTTTCCCCGATTCTTACGCTGTGGATTTTCACATTCTTTATCTGGGCATATTCAATTGGCAGGGGCAGGTAGACCTTGATATCTTCACCTTCCCGCTCCGCTTCCTCCTGGATCCCAAGTGTCCCGCGGATGCAAAACCTGCATCCGGCGCCTCCCTTTTCTTTCATGGAAGCAATGGTTCTGTTAAGCAGCCCGAAGTTTTCCGCCTTAGACCGGACCAGTTCCCGGTCCAGTGCCCGGTTCTCATATTCTTTCCTGGTCTTTAAGACATTTTTCAGGAAGCTGCTCCGGAAGCGTACCTCTCCATCCACGTAAATCCAATCCGCGGCATCCTCCTCCCACAGGGTTTCGAGTTCACTGTCCTTAAAATCCCTTACATTGTCCCGCAGCATATCAAGGGCCTCTGACCATGCATAGGGGTATTGTCCCGGCATGCGCTTAAGAATCTCCTTTTCAATCATAAGACGCTTTCTCAAAGCCTGGGAAATATCCCCTTTCAGCCTGCTGTCAATCCTACGGACAGCCCTGTCAAAATCCCCTCTCCACTTTAACTTTTCTATGTCCTCCGGCAGCGGAACCGCCAGAGTCTCAAAATAACTGTTGTCCATTTGAATTTTCCTCTCCTTATCATGACCATTTTCCCTGTCACCGCCCAATCTCTATCATAACCCTTTTTTGCCTTTTGCACAACCGGGAATAGACGTAAAAAGGCCCGGACAGGCTCTGTGTGCTGCCTGTCCGGGCTCATGCTGTTTCCTATCTATTTGAAAATCCCCTTTTTCTTAGGCTTCTCTTCCTCCTGGGACGTGACGCCGTTCATGGCATCGTCAAACCGCCTTAAGGCTTCCTTCTGCGCCTGGTTCATGCGTTCCGGAACCTGTACCACCAGGGTAACATAGTGATCTCCCCTGACACTGCGGCTGCGCAGCGAGGGAACACCCTTGCCCTTTAAGCGCACCTTGGTATCTGTCTGGGTACCCGGTCTTACATCGTACTCCACTTCGCCGTCCACGGTCTTTATGCGGATGGGGCCTCCCAGGGCTGCCCGCGCAAAGGAAATGGGCACCGTGGAATAAATACTGGTATCCTGGCGCTTGAATATGGGATGCTGGGAAACAACTGCCTCCACCAGCAAATCACCGCGCTCACCGCCGCCTGTGCCGGGTTCACCGCCCCCTGCCAGACGCACACACTGACCATTGTCAATGCCTGCAGGTATGGATACCTTGAATTTTTTGCGGACGGTCTTATAGCCCGTGCCGTAGCAGTCAGGACACTTTTCCTTGATTACCTGTCCTGTACCGTTACAGTCAGGACAGGTCTGCACATTCTGTACGGTTCCGAAGAAGGACTGCTGCGTGTACATGATTTTGCCCTTTCCGTTACACTTTGAACAGGTCTGGGGGGAGGTGCCTGCCTTAGCGCCCGTGCCGTGACAGCTGGCACAGTTTTCTTTAAAGTTAATCTCTATCTCTTTATCACAGCCAAATACAGCTTCCTCAAATGTAATCCTAACAGAAGTCTTTATGTTGGCGCCCCGCGAGGGACCGCTCCTGGCCCTCCCGGACCTGCCGCCGCCAAAAATATCACCAAAAATATCGCCGAAGATATCACCCATATCCCCGCCGAAGTCAAAGCCGCCGAAGCCGCCGCCAAAGCCGCCCGCACCGGCTCCGCCCTGTTCAAACGCAGCATGGCCGAACTGGTCGTACTGCTGACGTTTCTGAGGGTCGCTTAACACGCTGTATGCCTCGGAAGCTTCTTTGAACCTGGCCTCTGCCTCTTTATCGCCTGGATTGGCATCGGGGTGGTATTTCTTGGCAAGTTTCCTGTATGCTTTTTTCAATGCATCCTCATCCGCATCTTTGGGAACGCCCAGAACTTCATAGTAATCTCTCTTACTCTCTGCCATGTTGTTTACCTCTTAATCTATCTGAACGCCGCAAAACTGGCCCTGACAGGCAGTTTCAAAAGCACTCTTTATCAGCCACAAAGGGGGTAGTGGCCGGTTTCCCGGCTCCTAAGCCCCCTGTTTGTTTTATCTGGATTTACTTCCTTGGATTTATACTTCCTTGAAATCAGCGTCCACAACGTCATCGCCGCCTGCTGCATTTCCAGCGCCGCCCATGTCCGGGCCTGCCTGGCCTGCCGCGCCGGAGGCCTGCGCCTGCTCATAAACCTTCGCAAACAGCTTCTGGGCGCTGTTCATCAGCTTCTCTCTGCCGGCCTTGATGTCCTCTACCTGTGCGTCTGTCATCTCCTCAACCGGAGCGCGGTTAATGGCTTCCTTCAATGAATTAAGGTCAGCTTCCACCTCTGCCTTGTCGCCAGGAGCAATCTTGTCTCCAACCTCTTCCAGGGCCTTCTCGGTCTGGAATACCATAGAGTCCGCATCGTTCCTTGCATCGATGGCTTCCTTGCGCTTCTTGTCCTGTGCCTCGTATTCAGCTGCTTCCTTCACTGCCTTATCGATATCATCGTCTGACATGTTGGAGCCGGAAGTAATGGTGATGTGCTGCTCCTTGCCTGTTCCCAAATCCTTTGCGGATACATTTACGATACCGTTGGCATCAATGTCAAAGGTAACCTCAATCTGTGGAATACCCCTTCTTGCTGGCGGAATTCCATCCAGACGGAACTGTCCCAATGTCTTGTTATCCCTTGCAAACTGACGCTCGCCCTGTACCACATGGATATCCACTGCCGTCTGGTTGTCTGCTGCGGTTGAGAAAATCTGGCTCTTCTTGGTTGGAATGGTGGTATTTCTCTCAATCAGTCTGGTAGCCACGCCGCCCATGGTCTCGATGGACAGGGAAAGAGGTGTTACATCCAGAAGAAGGATGTCTCCTGCGCCTGCATCGCCAGCCAGCTTGCCGCCCTGGATAGCAGCGCCGATGGCAACACACTCATCCGGGTTCAGAGACTTGCTTGGCTCCTTGCCTGTCAGCTGTTTTACCTTTTCCTGTGCAGCGATCATACGTGTGGAACCGCCTACCAGCAGCACCTTGCCCAGTTCAGAAGCAGTGATGCCCGCATCCTTAAGCGCGTTCTGTACCGGGATGGCGGTGCGCTCTACCAAGTCATGGGTCAGTTCGTCAAACTTAGCCCTGGTCAGGTTCATATCCAGATGCTTTGGTCCCTCGGCCGTTGCGGTGATGAATGGCAGGTTGATATTGGTGGTGGTAGCTGTGGACAGCTCCTTCTTTGCCTTCTCAGCTGCTTCCTTCAGTCTCTGGAGAGCCATCTTGTCATTGGACAGGTCCACACCCTCGGCCTTCTTGAACTCGGAAATCATCCAGTTTGTAATTGCATTGTCAAAATCATCGCCGCCCAGACGGGTGTCGCCGTTGGTGGACAGAACCTCGATTACGCCGTCGCCGATTTCAATAATGGAAACATCAAAGGTACCGCCGCCTAAGTCGTATACCATGATTTTCTGCTCTTTTTCATTGTCAAGTCCGTAAGCCAGGGCTGCCGCCGTAGGCTCGTTGATGATACGTTTTACATCCAGGCCCGCAATCTTGCCTGCATCCTTGGTAGCCTGGCGCTGCGCGTCGTTAAAGTAGGCCGGAACCGTGATGACTGCCTCTGTTACAGTCTCTCCCAGATAGCTCTCTGCGTCTGCTTTCAGCTTCTGCAGAATCATAGCGGAAATCTCCTGTGGAGTGTACTTCTTTCCGTCGATGTCTACTCTGTAGTCCGTTCCCATGTGGCGCTTGATGGAAGAGATGGTTTTATCTGCGTTGGTAACTGCCTGACGCTTTGCGGGCTCGCCAATCAGCCTCTCTCCTGTCTTTGTGAATGCTACAACGGATGGTGTTGTCCTTACGCCCTCCGCGTTGGCAATAACAGTTGGTTTTCCGCCTTCCATAACAGCCACACAGCTGTTTGTCGTACCTAAGTCAATACCGATAATCTTGCTCATAGTCTTTTCCTCCTGATTATTTTTAGTGGAATATATTTCTGTTATTGGGTATGTCAATTTGCCACTTTTACCATACTGTGTCTGACCACGCTGTCCCTGTACATGTAACCCTTCTGCAGTTCCTCCGCCACTATGTTCTCTCCCAGGCTATCATCATCCACATGCATCACCGCGTTGTGGTAGTTGGGGTCAAACTCCCGGCCTACTGCCTCAATGGCTTTCACGCCGGCTTCCTCCAGTGTTTTCCGGAACTGCTTATATATCTTCTCCATGCCCTCCGCAAGAGGTGTTTCCTTTGCATCCTCAGGCACAGTTGCCAGGCCTCTCTCAAAATTGTCGATGACGGGAAGGATTCTCTCTATAATGTCCTTGGCTCCCATCTCATACATGGCGGACTTTTCCTTGTCTGTCCGCTTGCGGAAATTCTCAAATTCCGCCATCTGCCGCTTCACCCGGTCAGTGAGCTCCTCTATCTTTTCATCCCTGGGGTCCTTTTTCTTCTTAAAGAATCCTTTTTTTTCTTCCGTTTCACTGGCAGGCGCCTGCTCTGTGCTCTCCTCTGTTTCCTCTGCTTCCTCCGGGGTGCTTTCCTGTGTCTCCGGGATATCATTAGAAGCTTCCGTCTCCTTTGCCTCCCCGGTCCCAGAAGCCTGGTCTTTTCCCCCTTCCCGCTCTGCCTTCAGGGCCTCGTCTTCCTTTTTTAACTCTTCGTCTTTCATATCTTCACTCACAGCTTATCACCTTTCATCTTTTTTAAATGCTGTATCCAGCTGATTCATCAGATTGCGCAGGGTCCCAAGAACCTTTTCATAATCCATTCGCTTGGGTCCTATGATACCGATGGTTCCCCGCAGGCCTCCTCCCAAATCGTAATTGGCAGTGACCACACTGCAGTCCTTCATGGACTGCACCGGGCTCTCGTCACCGATATAAACCTGAATGCCCGCTTCTTCCTCTGTACCGGAATTGACTTCCGCCACAAATTCCTGCAGCACTTCTTTATGTTCCAGTGTATCAATGAGCCGACTGGCTTTGTCGCCGTCCGAAAGCTCAGGGTACTTGAATATGTTGGTGGCTCCGCTGGTATAAATCTGCAGATCCTCTTCCCCTGCCTTGATGGCTTCCGCCACCTCGTTCAGGACCAGGTCCACCACCTGGCTGTGATTTCCCGCATCGCCCTTCAGCTTGCTGATGACATCCAGATTGATTTCCTCTATGGTCAGCCCGTTCAGGCTGCTGTTAAGCAGGATGTTCAGATTAAGGAGCTCCTCGTCGCTGAGATTATCCTCAATATCAATCATGGTGTTCTTGATGATATTGCCTTCCACCACCACAACCACCAAAAGCTTATGCTTTTCCATCTTGGAAAGCTGGATGAACTTAAGCTTTGTCTTGTGATAACTGGGGCCGCTGATCATGGTCGCGTAGTTGGTATTGGCAGCCAGCACCTGGGCCATCTTCTTTAGAACCAGTTCCAGCTTATCAACCTTCTGGACCATCATCTCCTTAAACTCGGTTACCTCGCTCTCCTTATCCAGCATAATCTGGTCCACATAGAACCGGTATCCTTTGTCGGAAGGAATCCGCCCTGCCGAGGTATGGGGCTGTATGATATACCCCATCTCTTCCAGGTCTGACATCTCATTGCGGATGGTGGCAGAGCTGAGCTTAAGGTCTGAATATTTGGAAATGGTCCTGGAGCCCACTGGCTCTCCGGTTTCCAGATATGTCTTGATGATGGCCTTTAATATAGTGACCTTCCTGTCGTCCAGGAGCGCATCCAATGGCATCTGCTCACCTTCCTTTCTTCAATTATTAGCACTCGACGTTCGGGAGTGCTAACATCTACATTCCATAATATATTCCTTCTGGAGTCATTTGTCAAGAGATAAATCCAAATTCTTTTCATATTATTTGCGTTTTCCCTTCACCCGCCGGCACATCATGTGCCATTTCCCTTTCATATCAACTAGATAATGGAGTTCTCCCTCCACTTTTTACATAAATATTCCAAATTCGCAGCTTTTTCTCTCCACTTTTTATACTCTTGTAACACTTGCTTAATTATTTTAACTTGACAAGTAACATTTTTGTAATATAATGAAGATACAACTTTATAGGACATATAAAACCATAACAATGTCATAAGATTGCGAGGTCGTTGTATGCATTACTTTAAGAAAACCCTTCTGGCCGCAGCCATGGCTGCATTCAGTCTCACGCTGGCCTTTCCGGCATTTGCCGACGAGCCCGTGGGAACGGATGTGACCGTAGTGGAGGCCGGTACATCAGATACGTCTGAGGACTCAGTCCAGGATGTCCAGGAGTCTCAGGAAACCTCCGGTTCCCGGGAATCCAAAGGTCACAGAGCCTCTGTTGTTGATGAAGAGGAATATATATCCCAGGGACCAGGCGTCCAAAAAGAAGAGAAGGAGGAAGCTCTGGCCCCCAGGGAGACATCCCTTGGACGGTTTACCATCACAGGATACTGCGGCTGCGAACAGTGCTCCGGCGGTCATAACCTTACCTACTCCGGCACGGTTCCCACCCCAAACCACACCATTTCCGCTGATTTAAATTATTTTCCTCTTGGAATTAAGCTGAAAATCGACGGAACCGTCTACACGGTGGAGGACAAAGGTTCTTTTGTAAATGGTAATATTCTCGATATTTATTACGGCTCCCACCAGGAAGCCCTGGCCAAAGGTACATACACTACAGAGGTATTCTTAGTGCAGGATTGATTTATGATGTGAGGAATAACTACCAGGCGTATAAGCCTGGTAGTTTTTTGCCCTTCTCCGGGAAATGGTTTCTGGAGCAGAAATTTTTACCAAAATCCTGTCATTTTCAGACGAAAATGGTGCTATTTCCATATTTTTCCTTGACAAGGTAAAAAAAATATGATAAAAACTTGTTTATTGCTCATATATTACAAAAGTATTACATATTATTTATTAATGTGTTAAAAATCTTTTTCTAATTATTACTTGAGCAATAGGAGGTATTACACCATGAAATTAAGACACTTACTGACCGGAGCCATCCTTACCGTCAGCCTGCTTGCGGCTACTGCCATCACAGTCCTTGCAGCAGCGCCAAAGGGAAGGTTCAAAACAGTGAACAGCACCACCATCAGCGGTTGGGCTTACAACAGCAGCACACCTGATGATGCGCTTAACGTACGGATATCCATCAAAGATAAGAATACAGGTGAGGAAGTTTTCTCTCAGAGAATGACAGCCGGGGAATACAGCGACGAGCTGTACGGCAGCGGCAAGGGCAATGGCTGCCACGCCTTTACCCTCAATATGGACTGGAGCACCCTGCCCGATGGCGTCTATCTGGTAGAAGGCTATGTGGGAGACAGTGATTTCTCCAACCCCAGGACCTACACCAACGGCAATCCCGATGCCAGACAGGAAGCCCCTGCTGCCGAGGCCCAGAACCTGATTCCACTGGGCGTATTCAAGACAACGGGGTATTGTCCATGCGGGGCCTGTTCAGAGGGCTGGGGACGCCACACCTGCACCGGCGCCGTGGCCACTGCCGGCCACACCATTGCCGTGGACCCCCGGGTAATTCCCTATGGCTCCAAGGTAATGATAAACGGCGTGGTCTACACAGCGGAGGACCGCGGCGGAGCCGTCAGAGGCAATCACATTGACATCTTCTTCAACACCCATGCCGAGACACGTCAGCACGGCACCCAGAACGCAGAGGTCTATCTGGTCCAGTCATAAGGCATTCTTTTAACCAAAAACATAATTTACAGAAATGAAAAGAACAACCCGGTAAGAGTCTTTAAGGCTTTTTCCGGGTTGTTCTTTTCATTTCCAAAACACGGTCTAGCTCTCACTGCACTCCCGCAGCTCCGTGCCGTGATAGAAAAAGTCTAAGATCTGCTTGTAACCTTTTCCTGTCTTTGCCATGCCCTGAGCCCCATTCTGGCTCATGCCCACTCCGTGGCCGAAGCCGCCTCCATATATATGGAAGGAAACGCCTCCATCCTCCCCCGTCCTCTTCTCAATGGCGATAAAGGCGCTGGGAAGAGTGGCGTTTCCGGTCATGGTCCCCCCGTCCTTCTTGGTGATAATCAGGGACGGATTTCCCAGTGTAGCGCGTATGGAGGACTGTCCTTTGATTGTAACGGTACCGTCAGTGCCCGTGACTGTAAGCTCGCCTGCTATGCCCCCCGGTCCCCTGTCTGTTATGGTCATATCCTGTATCTGGCCCGCTCCGCTTATCTGGGCGGAAGCCACGTCGGCCGGAAGGTCTGTCTGCCAGCGGAACATGGGATAAGAGGTGTCATAGGCAATCACATCCTCCCTCTTAATATAGGATTCAAAGCCATCGTTATCTTCCTTTCCCAGGCTCTTTCCTCCCTCTTTTACCTCCGCGGCCCTCAGATAGGGATATTTTCCGCTGTCAGTACCCCAAACGCCGGCATCCGCCGTACGGCCGCAGGAGGTGGAGAAATAAAACGCCTCAATGGGTTTATCCTCGTAAAACAGCATCTTTCCGTAAGTCTCCTTTACGGCCTGGGTGGATTTATCATCGGCAGAGGTATTATTATAGACCTGGAAATTCGTGCTGTCATCCACATGGGCGCCATACTGGCTGTAAGTATTGCCCTGGATCTGCCGGTAGGCATAGGTCCTGGCACACACGGCCTGGGCCTTCAGGGCCTCCTTTTCATAGGATGGGGGCATCTCGCTGGGCACTACCTTTGTCAGGTAATCCTCCAAATACAAATCATTGACCAGAACCAGCCCTTCCGGCATTCCCTTGATTTCCAGACTCCCGCTGTAAACCGGCGTGCCCTGGCTCCGCTCAATGGAACGGATGGTGATTGCCTCCGGTTCATCCGGCGTGATGATCATGCGTCCAAACTCCAGATAGGGGCTGTCAGGACCAACCGTAAGCTGCGTACCTGCCTCCAGGCGCTCTCCCACCATCTTTCCCTTGGCATTCTCATATTCCAAATCAGCGCCGCTTCCCAACACCAGGTCCGCGGACGCATGGAACACACTCTTAAAGCCCGTGTCCATCAAAAGGACGCGGATGGTCTTGGCGTCAAATTCCCTCTCCAAAAGTGCTGCGCACAATTTTCCGTCTGCCGCCACAAATTCCTGAAGGTTATAGCCCACCAGTATGTCCGACGCCTTCAGCACCTTAAAATCCCCATATACCTTATATACATGGAAATTAGGAGCCAGGGGAATCTCCCCGTAGCCTTCTATCTCAATGGCATCCTCTGTTACGGACAGCACCTTGCCGCTTAACCGGTCCCGTTTCATAGTAATTTTGACCAGCTTGCCGTCCTCCATGTGAAGGTCAGCCAGATTCCCGGCCATTCCGTCTTCCCCGCCAAGTTTGGCGCTCACCGGAAACTCCCGGTAGGCCGTACCCAGATACGCCTTAAAATGTCTGCCGTCACTTTCAGCCAGCCAGACATTCTCATAGACCACATTTCTGGACACGAGACTGGAAGTTATCATCTCCCCGCCCCTGGCCAGAAACCGTATCTCACAGTCCAGGAACGCGTCCAGAGCAAGTCCCTGAAACCCGAAGTTGCCGGCTGTGGTATAGGCAGTCCAGCTCTCGGCCTGTTCAAGATTGGACGGGGTGCCGTAGAGCACGGCCTCCGTCTCCTCCACTTTCCCCTCCGGGTCTGTCTCCCTCAATATGGAATCGTACAGTTTCCACCAGTCCTCCTCCGGAAACGCCTGGTCTCTGTTTTTTCTGGTGGAACCGGTCTGAAGCTTCAGCTTGCCGGACACCTGGGCGGCCATGTACGAAGCCTCTGCGTATGTAAGATATCCCTGGGCAGCGGCCAGGGAAGCAGGCGTAAGCTCCGGGTCCAGATAGCCCTCATCATAGAGATAATCCATATATTTGACAAACCAGTTGTCCTTTTCCTTTGCAGAAAAATGGGAGGTTTCCCGTTCCTCTGCCCTCTTTTCACACTCTTCCTTGTCTGTAAGGGCCAGAGCCATGGCCTTCATTGCCTGGGCCCTTATGATTCCGTCCCTGGGCGGCTCCATCTTTACGATTATCACCATAAGTGTGACCACCACCAGTATCACGCCGCTTACCCATGCTATCATCCTGTTCTTCATATTCGGTCCAACTCCTGTAAACGAAGTAAAGCAGCGGGGTAACCGCTGCTTTTATCATGTGTAACCCCAGAATGCCGTCTCTTACTTATTGACGCCTAGCAATGCTAGGTGGGCAACCTCACTTAAACATCTGCCTTCCACTCGACGGAGGCCTGACATCCGCTTAAAAATATTGGAATCCCTTTTGTCTAATGTAGGTTCAAAATTGGTAAGAGTATCGAACACCCCAGGAAATTACAATTCCACTTCTTTTATCTGGTGTTATTATACCCCAAACACTTGGGTTTTTCAAGTTGATTTTTCTGAACATTTATGGAATTTTTTCCTCGATGGTCCCTCTTTCCACACCTGCGTCAGAAACCCTTGCAAATATAAGGGGCTCCGGTTCCGGTTTCTGTTTTCCCAGGGTACAGGAGGCCAGGAATTTTTCCGCTGCCGGTCCAAACAGTTCCTCATGAGAGGCGTAAAGGACTGCCATGGTCTCTCCTGCTTCCACACGGTCCCCATACTTTTTCCGCAGAAGGATGCCTGCGCTGTAATCAATGGTATCCTCCTTCTTATTCCTGCCGGCTCCCAGCATCACGGATGCCACTCCGATTCCCTCTGTATCCATATGAGTGATACAGCCTGCCTCAGGAGCCTTTACCTCCCGGCTCAGGGGCGCCTTCGCAAAAAGATCCGGATGTTCCACGTAACGGCCATCCCCGCCCTGGCTCTCAACCATGGATTTAAGGCACTTAAGGGCACTTCCGTCCTTCATAGCGCCTTTGGCAAGCTTCCTGCACTGCTCCATATCCCCCTTTCCTGCCATGTGAAGCATGTTTGCAGCCAGTTCCAGGGATACACAGGTCAAATCCTCCGGTCCGCGGCCCTTCAGGGTCTCAATGGCTTCCTCCATCTCCAGGGAATTGCCGATGGCATGGCCCAGCGGTACGTCCATATTGGTTATGAGGGCGCAGCAGCGCCGTCCGGCCAGGGTTCCGATGGAAACCATCTCCCGGGCCAGGCTGATGGAATCCTCCAGGGATTTCATGAAAGCGCCGCTTCCCGTCTTTACATCCAGGACAATGCAGTCGCTGCCGGCCGCCAGTTTTTTGCTCATGATGGACGAGGCGATAAGGGGAATGCTGTCCACGGTGGCCGTCACATCCCGCAGGGCATAAAGCTTTTTATCCGCCGGCACCATGTTTCCCGACTGGCCGATAAGGGCCAGGCCGTTTTCATTGACAATACGGAAAAATTCGTCCCTTGGTATGGCAGTCTTAAACCCTGGAATGCTCTCCAGCTTATCCACGGTTCCTCCGGTGTGTCCCAGGCCCCGTCCGCTCATCTTGGCCACCTTGACGCCGCAGGCAGCCACAATGGGGCCTGTCACCAGGGTCGTCTTATCCCCCACGCCGCCGGTGCTGTGTTTATCCGCCTTGATTCCCTCTATGGGCGTCAAATCCACCATGTCCCCGGAATGCGCCATCTCCAGTGTCAGATCTGTTATCTCCCGGTCATCCATGCCCTTAAAATAAACGGCCATCAGCATGGCTGACATCTGATAGTCGGGAATGTCTCCGGCCACGAATTCACGCACCATATAGGCAATCTCCTCCGCGGAAAGAGAACCGCCCCGTTTCTTCTTTTCAATCAGGTCATACATTCTCATGTCACACACCTCCCAAATGGTCCGGTCCAAAGCTCTCCGGAAGCAGCTGGGCCAGAGTATATTCCCGGTATTCCTCCGCGCTTTTAGCCAGGATAATGCAAAATGAATCCGGTTTACAGAACTCCCGCATGACCTGCCGGCACACTCCGCAGGGCGGACAGTAATCCCCGGCCTTTCCATCAGGACCCCCGCATATGACAATGGCCTCAAACTCCCTCTCACCCTCGCTCACTGCCTTCGCAAAGGCGCACCGCTCCGCGCAGATACCGGGACTGTATGCTGCATTCTCTATGTTGTTGCCTGTGTACACCTTCCCATCCCTGCAAAGCAGGGCTGCCGATACATGAAAATGGGAATAAGGCGCATAGGAGCGCCCAAGACCGTCCAGTGCTGTCCGTATCAATGCTTTTCTCTCCAAATTCCCCCTCCTTCTGCCCGGACCAGCCGGATCCCCGGACGCTGCCGGCGGTCCGGTCCCTGGCCGGATGTTCTCCTTCTATTATAATATAAGCCAGCCGCTTAAACAAGGGAAACAAACTGCCCCTCCACATAGCTTCTCAAATCCTCCGGCGACAGGGTGACCTGTACGCCTCTCTGTCCCGCGCTGACCATAACGGTGTCGTAAAGCTGGGCCATTTCTTCTATATAAGTGGGGAAATGCTTCTTCATGCCGACAGGAGAACACCCGCCGCGTATGTAGCCGGTGATTCCCAGCATATCCTTTACATGAATCATCTCCACTTTCTTCTCCCCCGCGGCCCTGGCAGCCTTCTTAAGGTCCAGCTCCTCATCCACAGGAATACAGCACACCAGGTATCCCTTTTTTTCCCCCTTCAGCACCAGGGTCTTATACATCCGGTCGTGGTCCACCCCCATAAGATCTGCGGCGTGGCTGCCGGAAAGGTCGTTTTCATCCACCTCATAGGTCCCTGTCTCATACGCTATATGAGCCGCGTCCAACAGACGCATCACATTTGTCTTAACCATATCAAGCACTCCTTTTCACCGGCCCGGGTTTTACCCGCGGACCATGTTTCAGGAATATCATACTCTTTTTTCCACTGCCCGTCAATCAATCCCGGACAGCGTCCCCAAAAAGCCTTCAAAAGAAAGCTGCATGGAGTATTCACAAAACAATATTATACGGTTATAATGGGAAATAAATACACAAAGGACAGGAAAGGAAATCTCATATATGGAAAAGAATGATATCTTCATCATACACGGAACCGATTACAAAAACATGGCTAAGCGGGTCCTGGAACAGGCGGGCGTGGCGGCAGATATTGGTGATACAAATAAAAAGGTGGCATTAAAGCCCAATCTAGTGACTGCCAAGGCGCCCTCCAGCGGAGCCACCACCCACGGCGAACTGCTGGCCGGTGTCATAGAATACCTCCAGGAACACGGCTTTCAAAACATCACCATCATGGAGGGTTCCTGGGTCGGAGACCACACGGAAGACGCCTTCCGGGCCGCAGGATACCATCAGGTGTGCAGCCGGTACGGCGTACCCTTCGTGGATTTGCAGCGCGATACCTGGAAGGAATACGATGCGGGAGGAATGAAAATCAAGCTGTGCGACAAGGCAGCTGCCGTGGATTACATGATAAACATGCCCGTGCTGAAGGGACACTGCCAGACCACCGTGACCTGCGCCCTGAAAAACAACAAGGGCGTGATTCCCAACTCGGAAAAGCGCCGCTTCCACACCCTGGGGCTTCACAAGCCCATTGCCCACCTAAACACCATTGCCCGCAACGACTTCATCCTGGTGGACAATATCTGCGGTGATTTGGATTTTGAGGAGGGAGGCAATCCCGTGGTCATGAACCGTGTGCTGGGCTTTAAAGATCCGGTGCTCTGCGACGCCTTTGTATGCGACTGCATGGGCTACTCGGTGGACGATGTGCCTTACATAACCATGGCCCGGAACCTGGGTGTGGGAAGCACGGACACGGCCCATGCCAACATGATTTATCTGAACAGGGCAACAGAGGCCCACAGCAAATTCCGCATGACCAGGCGCGTACAGCACCTGGCCGCCTACACGGCCCCGGAGAATGCGTGCAGCGCCTGCTACGGTTCCCTTATATATGCCCTGGATCGTCTCAACGACATGGGATATCTGAGAAAGGGCCTGCCTCCTGTGTGCATCGGCCAGGGCTACAAGGGACAGGAGGGCGCCATCGGCGTGGGCCAATGTACCTCCTGCTTTGCCAAAACCCTGGGCGGCTGCCCGCCTAAAGCAGCGGATATCGTGGAGTTTTTGAGCAATCAATGGCAATAGGCCTGTTTTCTTAAAGCCCCCGTTCCCTGAGCCAGGCCATAATGTGGGCCCCATATGCCTTTTCCTTCTTAAGAAGGGTAAAATGGTCCGCTCCCTTGACAAACACCACCTTTGAATCGGGAATCTGTTCCCCCATCCACAGGGAGTGGCGGGGGCGGATCATATCCCCGCGGCCCGTAAGAATCAGGACCGGCGCCTGGATGCAGGACAGCTTCTCCTTGTCCAGCCTGGGCCATCTGGCCATAAGGCCGAACAGCTGGCGGCTTTTAACCGCCTTATCCCTGACGCCCCGCGGCAGCGGTACCTTCTCCAGACCGCGCCACAGGGCGTATTTTAATTTCACCTCCAACAGCGAGGCAGTGCTCATGCCTCTGGGCAGGGCATTTCCGCTGACTGCCACCACGGCGGACACACGTCCCGGATAACAGCTGGCCGTCTCCAGGGCCACGTTTGCCCCGTCGCTGAATCCCAGTATCACTGCCCTGGGCACATGGAGGAATTCCATGACCTGAACCACATCCGCCGCCATATCCGGGATGGTCAGCTCTCCCCTGGCAGCATCTCCCCTCATAAGAGAGGACCCATGGCCCCTGCTGTCCATGAGAATCACCCTGTAATACCGGCTCATAAGCTCTGACAGCCTGGCAAATATCTCGTGGCTCTCACCATTGCCGTGGAGCATGATGAGAGGCATCCCTTGGCCCATTTCCTTATAATAAAGGGAAGCAAAACTGTTGTCCACATATCCTTCCTTCATTGGCTCAGCCTCCTTCCTGTTGACCTTCACCATATCACACCTCCGGAAAAATGTAAATACAGGCACAGCCCGGCAGATAGAAGTCCTGCCGGGCTGTGAGCATACGGGTCTGTAAGACCCGCTCTTATCTTCTGTTAGTATTGGCTTTTTCCACGTGAATATTCTTTCCCTTAATCTTGGCATGGGCCATGGCCTTCAGCACATCATCGGCATAGCGTCCCGGCACATCCACAAAGGTATATCCGTCATACATGTCAATGCTTCCCACCATGCGTCCCGGAATTCCTGATTCCCCGGCAACCGCTCCCAGAATGTCTCCTGGGGTGATTCTCTGGGCCTTGCCGATGTTGATGAACAGTCTTGCCATCTTCTCGTCCCCTTCGCCCAGCACGTAATCCACAGCAGCGCGGTCCGTTGCTCCCTTGCGGCGGTTTCCGTAGGAGCTGCGCTCACGGCCTCTGCCGCGGCTGCTTCCCCGTCCAAAGCTGTCCAGTTCATCGAGAGAACGGGCTGTCTCAAAGCTGTCGATGATGTCTTCGCTCTCGTCTCCCATACTCATCCTGAGAAGGGCCGCGGCCAAATCCATGGAGGTATAATCCTCCTCCATAAGCTTCTTCTCAATGATGTTCACCATCTTGGTCAGATCCGTGTCATTTAACACTTCCTGCACCTGGTCCAGAATCTTCTCCACCTTGATTTCCGTGATATCATTTAAAGACGGAATGGCCTGAGGAATGATTTTAGTCTTGCAGTAACGCTGGATATCCCTGAGCTTATAGACCTCCTTGCCCATAACAAGGCTGAATGCCTTCCCTTCCCTTCCCGCTCTGCCGGTACGGCCGATGCGGTGTACGTAGTACTCGTCATCCTGAGGAATATCATAATTGAACACAGCTTCCACATCCCCTACATCTATGCCCCTCGCAGCCACATCCGTGGCCACCAGAATGTCGGTGCGCCCGTTACGGAAGCTGTCCATGACACGGTCACGCTGGACCTGCTTTAAATCTCCATGAAGTCCTTCCGCAAAATATCCTCTTCCCTGCAGCTCCTGCACCAGGTCATCCACCTGACGCTTTGTATTGCAGAACACAATGGAAAGCTTCGGCGCATACATATCCAGCAAACGGCTCATAACCTCCACCTTGTTCTTCGGCTTAACCTCATAATAGTACTGGGTCACCTTAGGCACGGTCAGCTCCTTCTTAATCACGCGAACCGTCACCGGATCCTTCTGGAACTTCCTGGCAATCTCCGCAATGGCCTGGGGCATGGTGGCTGAGAACATCAGCGTCTGGCGCTCCTCAGGCAGCTGACTTAAGATAGTCTCCATATCCTCCAGGAATCCCATATTCAGCATCTCATCCGCTTCATCCAGCACCACAGTGAGAACATGGTCAGCCTTTATCGTCTTCCTTCTCATATGGTCCATGACACGGCCCGGTGTTCCCACGATAACCTGTGTTCCGTCCTTTAAGGAACGGATCTGCTTTACGATATCCTGGCCGCCGTATATAGGCAGCACCTTCACACCGTGCATGAACTTTGCAAAACGGCGCATCTCCTCCGCCACCTGGATGGCCAGCTCCCTGGTAGGAAGCAACACGATAGCCTGAAGCTTCTTCACCTTCGGGTCCACCTTCTGAAGAAGAGGCAGACCGAAGGCGGCTGTCTTGCCTGTTCCGGTCTGTGCCTGGCCAATCATGTCCCGTCCCTCCATGGCTACCGGAATGGCCTGAGCCTGAATCGGCGATGCCTCTTCAAACCCCATCTCTGTGATGGCGCGGATAATCCGCTCGTCTAATTGTAACTCGTCAAACTTAACTGTCTCCATATAAAGTTAATATCCTTTCTTCCTCTGCCGTTCCATATAAAAGAGCCTCCGGCAGGCCGCCTTGTGCATATCCCCTGACTCCGCTGCCACGCATACGTCATACCATGCACCGCAATTTATTAGTTTCTTCGTGAAACGAAGTCCTCCACGCGAACAAAAAAACGAGGGATAAACAGGCACGTCTCGGGCCTTTCATCCTCTCGCTTCGTACGATTATTAACTATAACAGATATAAAAGTTAGTGTCAATGGAGGCTCTATAGATTTTTATCCTAATTTTAGGGCCGGTTCCCGTGAAAATGCCGGAATGAAGTGATTTTCACGGTCCAATTCCGCTTTTTTCATGAATTTTCCAGACATACAGCCGATTAAAATAGCTATTTTTACACAATTTCACATTCTATTAAGGGCTTTGCGTATCCGGGGAAGCATTTTCCTGGTGTACTCATAGCCCTGTTCCATACATCCTCCCATCTGTTCAAAGGTCAGAAGACCTGCCTTTGGACTTAAGGGAGGCTTCAGCAGCATCTCCCCAGCGGAAGCGCACTCCTTCAGGCGGCCGCTCATGATGGAAAAGGAGTGGGAAGCCACCTCCATGACGGAACGGTCCGAAGGGGCTTCATAGTCCCCTGCGATGTCCACCGCCAGCACATCCTGGATACCGGCTGCCTGCAGAAGATTTACCGGCAGTATATCCGTGACGCCTCCGTCCACCAGAAGATACCGCCCCACCTTCCTGGGAGCGAATATGGCAGGCACACTGGCTCCGGCCATCATGGCTTCACACAGATATCCGTTCCATTCCCATGTCACGCGCTCCATCTCCCGTACCTGGTCGCTGTTTGTAAAGCAGATGGTATTTCCGCTGACCAGGTCCACTGCCGGTATGACCAACGTAAGCACAGTCTCATCCATATGCCTCCGGCCGGTCAGCTGAAAAAAATAATCCAGCAGCTTATCTCCTTTAATAAGGCCGGACAGGCTTACACCCTTTCCGGCCAGCAGCTGAGGCATGAATGCCAGCAGGCCGCTGTAATCCGGGTCCAGATAATCACCTCCGTGTTTCTCAAGGTGAAGCACTGCCTGTTCCATTTGTGACACGGGCATTCCGGAAGCGATCAGCCCTGCCACAATTCCCCCTGCGCTGGCTCCGGCCACTGCATCAGGGCGCAGTCCCGCCTCCACAAGGGCTTTAAACACCCCCACATGGGCCGCTCCTCTGGTTCCGCCGCCTGCCAGTGCCAATCCATATCCCATAACAAATCCCTCCGCCCTATCCCGTATCAACGCCGTACCGGTAATAGGTACATATGCACCGGCACAGCCGAATATGACAGAGGGAAGCAATGAGGCCCGGTATAATTCCTAAACCCTGACCTTCACTACAATCTTACGCACCTTACAGGGCGCGCCTGCAACGCATCTGGGCTTGTGGGCGTCCTCAGGGGCTACCACGGCGCAGTCCCCAGCCTCCAGGAGGATGGTCCCGCCCTGCTCCGGTTCCTTAAAAAACACAATATCGTCCGCCTCATTGTAAGGAGCATCCTCCAAAAGCCCCGCGCGTTTGACGTAGCCCAACTGCTCCTGGCCTTCCACCACATACTGTATATCAAAATACCGGTTGTGGGACTCATACTTGCAGGTATCCGCGGGCATGGTGGTATATTCCTGCACCGAAGCAAAGACCTCATCCCCGTCAATGTCAGCGCGGCCCAGGGGCAGCGCCTTTAAATCCGTTTTTCTTAAGAACTCATAGCCTTTTTTGAATTTTTCTTCCAGGTAATCATATTTCTGGATTAAATCAATACTTGTGGCCAGCATATCAACCTTCCTTTCCTTTACCGTCTCCGGCAAATGCCGCGATCTCTTCATAGAGGGCCGTGGCTGCCTCCTTGTCATAGCCGTACATGAGCAGCACATCCAGGACATATGGAGTATAGGGGATTCCGGTCAGGCGGCGGGCAAACTCCATGCCCCCAATCTCTCCCAGGCATATCATACGGGAACGGTTGGAAAATGGCTTTCTCCACAGCTCCACCTTTTCTGTCCGGGTATATATGGTATCCTTTTTCCTGTACTCCGTCACGTGGAACAGCTCATGGGCCAGCAGTACATCCTCCACCGCCTGTTTACCCAGAAGCCCCTCCAGCCTTTCTCTCCGAATCAGCTCCTGCGCCCGCCTGGCGCTGTCCATATAAATGGTGACGGAATCCGGTTCCCGGTATTGGGCGAAAATCACATGGCCTCCGCCCACCGGCACCTGGGGCGTGGATACCTTAAGGCCCATCCGGGCGGCAATATCCCAGACATTTGCCCCCTTTTTAAGCAGCTCCGCCTCATTCCGCCCGCACTCTGCTGCCCTGGAGCCGTATGCCAGCTTCTGTTCCCTGGTAAACTTTCCTTCCAGAGGATCCCTGGACCAGGCGTAGAGGTGCCAGACCGAATCATCCAGGGACAGAAGGTGTTCCATCATGGAATACAGGGACCGTTCCCTTGTGGGAGCCGCCATCTGTTTCATCATGACCCTTTGCTCTCCTGCCATTTCCCTGCTGTTTCCAAAAAAAGCGTGCAGCAGCTTTCTTCCGTCCTCTCTCTTCACCCCAATACCTCCTCCTCGCCCGTCCTCTTCTATTCTACAACTGATTCTTCGCTCCGACAATCACAATATCTTCCGACGGGTCCACCATCTGCATTTCCACATCCATCAGCATGAGAATCTGCTCCAGCTCGCCTGTGCCGTTAAAGTCCATGACTCTGGCTCCCACGCACAGATAGTAGTCGGGCCGCAGAATGGCATCCGCCTTGAAAATGGCCATTTCCTCCCACATCCCGGAAACAATGCTGCGGTATGAGGACGCCTTGGCAAGGACTGCCTTCCCATCCGTCCTCTGTACCTTGATAAATCCCTTCTTATCCAGAATACGCAACGGTCTGCGTCCTCTGCTGTCCATATTATAGACATAGAAGTTAGGCGTCTGGCCCACCAGGTTCAGTTCTCCCGGTTTTGCCCTTAAATCCTCTGCCGCCAGGTTCCTGGCCTCCTCCTCGGTGCACTCCTTAAGCAGGTCCGTTGTCTTGACCTCCGTGGAACCCATGGCAATGGCAGTGAGCTTGGAGGTCTGGGGGTCAATTTCAATGTGGACCTCCACGGAACCGGGCGCGGCGCCGCTCTCCACCGCCTTTTCCGCAGCCTCCCCCTTAATGCTCCTTATATCCTCAGGCGTGGGATTGGGAACCACCCGCTCCACCACATCCCGGACCATGGCCAGGGCCACGCCGATGGAGGAAATGACCTCTGCATTCTCAGGCACGCTGTACTTAATATTCATCTTATTGGCGCAGAACCCAATCAGGGATGTGGCGCCGCCGCCCACGCCCACAAGGGATATCTGATCGTGCTCCAGGCGGTACTTGTCAGCCAGCTCCATGATAATGGGTTCGATCTTCTCATAGGCCCTGGTGAGAATCTGGGCAGCCACATCCTCCACCGTGGTGTGCAGATAATCGGCAATGGGCTTCATGGCCTTTCTGGCCGCATTCACATTTCCGTAGGAAAAGTCCTTTGGGTTCACCAGGCCCAGCACATTGGCCGCGCAGCTGTTGGTGACGGTGATGCGCTTGCCGCTCTTTAAACGGATGGCCACGTAATCCTCCGGATCCCCCTCCTTCGGGGAGAAGAACTCCAGCCGGGGCTCCGCGATTTCATCCTCATCCGTAAATACGGCGTAATCCAGCCCCGCAATATGGGCGGAACGGGGACCCACATCGTGGACGCCGCTCTTGTTCACCCGAATCATGCTTCCTCCTGCAACGCCCAGCACCCGCACATCCAGGGAACTGATATATGTCCTGTGCCCGCCCACCACAGAGTAATCAATGGCAGGGCGTCCGTTCTTGATAACGCCGATATTGGTGGTGGTGCCCCCCACCTCAAAGTACACGCCGTTGGACGCCCTTAAGTACATGAGAGAGCCCATGACGCTGGCAGCCGGGCCGGAAAGCATGGTCAGTACCGGCCGCTTCTTCATCTCATTGATTTCCATGACGCCGCCGTCTCCGCGCATAATCATGAGAGGCACATCCACGCCGGCCTTCCTGACACTCTCCTCAGTGGAGTTGGCCGTGTTCAGCATCTTTGGCAGGATGCTGGCGTTGATGGCCGCTGTCCTGGTCCGTCTGGTCAGGCCGTAGAGCTTGGTAATGTCCGAGGCAACGGTTGTCTCCATGCCCATCTCATCGTGGGCAATCTCAAACACAAACTGTTCCCCGGCAATGTCGTCCACCCCGTAAGCATCTGATGCCACCAGTACCTGGGCGCCCTCCGCCTTAAGCTCCTTTACCGCCTTCCTGACCGTATCCTCGTCCTCTTCACTGTCGCTCAAATAGCGGTTCTTTATCCGGATGCTTCTGCCGGATCCCAGGTCGATATCCTTAAGGCGGGTCTGGTGCTTTGCCAGAAAGCCCTCCATTCCTCCTGGCCCCATGCCCAGCACGCCCACGCAGGCCACATCCCCTTCTATCAGGGCATTGGTGGCCTGGGTAGTGCTGTGGGCCACGAAAATAACATCCTCAGGGGCAATATCATTTTCCCTTAAGCAGTTCTGGAATGCCTTCACCACGCCGGCCGCCACGCCGTATCTGTCATCGTGTGTGGTCTTGACAGAAGATTTTCCTATGATTTCATGTGTGGCGTTGTCAATCGCAACCGCCTTTGTATGGGTTCCTCCAACATCGATTCCCATTCTCACCAGTCTGTTTCCCATGTTTCTTCTCCTCCCGTTAACCAAACATGATAAATGTAATAACCTGCAGGATGCAGCAGATAATCCAGCCGCACACCACGCTCATCTTTAAGAATTCCTTGGTAGATACCTTTGCGTAGCTGATGCCCCATACAATCCATGACTGGGTGATGCAGCAGGACACGTTCATAACCGTGGTGGCGGCAATCATCAGGGGAGCCAGGAAGGCCGCCTCAAAGCCTACCCCCTTTAGGATGCCCAGGGTGGCCGCGCCGCAGCCGTAAAGGGTGAAGGGGCCCCTGAACATTCCAAGCGGCGCCAGCACACAGAAGATAACGGTGATAAATAAGGTGCTGTGTGGAATGATATTGCCCAGCAGCGCATTGAAATAGGGGATGCACAGCTCCGCCGCCTTGTTGAACATAGGGACCACCAGCAGGAACCCTACCAGGGGAGCCGTGTCCACCACGCCGTCAAAGAAGTCCTTGTTAAAGGTCCTGCAGGCAGCCCGGAAGCTTTTTAGTTTTCCGCATACAAACAGCGCATAGAAGCCGCCGATCAGAAAGCCCATGATAATGGGAACCTTGAATACAATCAGAAGGAACACAGGGATAAAGGGTGTCAGCAGGGACGGCGTGGGAGCAAAATCCAGTTTACGCCGGACCGGTCTTCTGGCTGCCCAGGAGTGAACCGATTTCTTTCTCATGCAGAACAGAATCAGGATGATGGTAAATACCAGCTGTACTGCCAGCGCAATGCCGCCCCATTTCACATACTGCTCATAGGGGTACAGAACCTTGCCGTCCCCATCCAGAAAGAATGCGGTGTACTGCCCGAAGAGCACCGGGTTCAAAAACATGCCCGCGCCGATGCTCAGCATGAAGGATACAACGGACAGCACCTTGGGAATTCCCAGGGACATAAAGATGGGAAGGATGATAACGCCGATGGCCACCACTGCGCCCGCTCCAAACAGGGAGGAAAATATGGCAGCCGTAACAATGCATAAGAGAATGCAGGTGATGGCCGGCTTGTCACCGCCCAGCTCCGTGGTCTTGCGGATAAGGGTTGCCGCGATGCCTGTTTCTAACAGCACCCGCCCGAACCACGCGCCAAACACTACATTCACAAGCACTGAGCCCCATCCCTCAGGACCGCTCTGGAACACCTTGGAAAATGCCTGTATCCATGTGATCCGGATGCTGTCCCCATTTGCCGCGATAAAATCAGGATTGGACGCCAGAAGGTTGCCGGTCATGGGAAGAATGGTCCAGAGAATGGCCATAATCAGCATTCCCATCATCAGGTTGCCGCCCCTGGCCGCGTAGACGGCCAGGCCAAAGAACGATGCTAAAATCAGTATTCCTATGATATATTCCATGAGTTAAATCTCCCCTCTATATTGCTCTTAAACGTTACCTTCTAGCGCTCAAGGCTGTTAAGCGTTTCCCATACCTCGTCAATGACCGGAATTCCGTCCCTTGTATTGTTTTCCCTGGTGATAAGTTCCAGTTCTCCCGGATAATACACCTCCCCGCCCTCTCTGATTGGCTCTGAGGACTTGATGTCTGCCAGGATTTCATCCACTATGGAGTCCGTTTCCTCCGGAGTGTTGAATCTTAAGGGGTCAATGGCTATCATAATCTGGCTCAGTCCCACCTCGTCTCCAAAGGTGCCAATCCTGCTCACGGAATTGCCGTTTGTCAGAACAGTTGCTATCAGGTCCAGCGCAATGGAGATGCCGCTGCCCTTCCAGTATCCCATGGGAAGCACCCTCCATGTCTTCTCAATCTCAGCCGGGTCTGTGGTCAGGTTGCCCTTTGTATCATAGCCGCCGGGAACCGGAAGCTGCTGTCCCTTCAGCTTTGCTTCCTCAATCTTTCCGTAAGAGAACTGGGATACAGCGCAGTCAATCACGGCATGTTTCCCGCTGCTTCTGGGAATAGACATGATAAATGGATTGTTTCCGATCTTTCTGTCCTTTCCGCCCCAGGCAGGCATGTTGGGCATGGTGTTGGACCAGCAGATACCGATGCATCCCTTGTCCGCTGCCTGCCAGCCGTAGCTGCCGCCGCGCATCCAATGGTTATTATTTCCAAGGGCCACCACGCCCACGCCGTACTCCTTTGCCAGCTCCACGGCCCGGTCCATGGCCAGCTTTGCATTGAGGGGGCCGAAGCCTCTGTGGCCGTTCCATCGCTCAATGGCTCCCATGGAGGATTCACAGGATGCAATGGCTCCGGAATCAATTTCTCCCTTATCCAGATATTCCACCACCCTGGGGAAGCGGTTCACACCGTGGGAATATACGCCGTCCAGGCTATTGTTTGCAAATACGGTGGCCGCGTCCTCTGCATGCTTTCCTGAAAAACCTCTGCTCTCCAAAATCCCCTGAAACTTCTTTAACAAATCCTCATACTGTACTCTCATGGCTCTCTCCTTTTATATTAGCTTTCTTTTTTAAGAAAGCGCTTTCTCATGACACCATTATAACATCAATCAGATTTGTGTCAATATTCAAGTGTGTATCCCCTTTATTTTTATGCATAATGTACTATTTATCCATTGTTTTTTTGTGCATTATAATTGTGTTTTTTATTCCTTATAAAAGCGTTTTCTCATTTTGACAAAACTAAAAGGAGCCGGAACAAACATAACTTTGTTTTTACCAACTCCAATTATAAAAAAGCGCTTTTCTATATACAGTTATACCGAGCCCTGTACCGCGTTATATGGGCAATTGCATATTACAAAAACAAATCACAAAAGCAGATTCCCCCCTGCCGGCCTCAGCCCACAGCACAGCCGGCTGTATGCCGTGTGGATATACGCAGACCGGGCGTCTGATATCCGCGGGAACCGCCGCAATGCAGCGCCGGCTTATCCGCTCTCTCAAAATGACGCGGACCCCCGCACCACCAGCTCCGGCTGGATGGCCACGCTTGTGGCCGACTCCTTTCCTTCCATCCTGTCCCTGAGAAGGGAAGCGCACATTCCGCCCAAAAGCTCCGGCTTGTTGTCCAGGGTAGCCAGCTCAGGTTCGCATATTCTGGAATCCGGCGAATTATTACAGCCGGTAATGGCTATATCCTCCGGCACCCGGTATCCCCTTTCCTTAAATTCCTTCATGAGGCCGATGGCTGTGATATCCTCACCACATATCACCCCGTTGACCGGCATGCCGGTAGAGAGAATCTTTCCGGCGGCATTTCTTCCGCCCTCCAAACTGCTTTCGTCCACAATCACCACCCGGTCGTTTCCGTCAGGCACATCCCTCAGCTTCATGGCCTCCAAAAAGCCCTGCCGCTTTGCCCTGCCGCTGTCCGTGGCAATGTCAAAGACATAGAACAAATCCATGCGCCCATGGTCAAACATATAATCCGAAGCCATGCGGATTGCCTTTGTATCATCTACCAGAACCGAATAAAAATTAGGCAGCTTCACCTGTCCGTTGGCAATGACTACAGGCGTATCCTTTATCTTGGCAGTAATCTCAGGATATTTTATCAGTTCATTGAATACAGATCCAATAAGCACAATTCCGTCCGTCTGCTTCTCTGACAGTATCTCAAAATACCGGTCGCACTCCTGTACGGAGCCGCCTGTATTGCACACGGAAACATTGTATCCCAGATTGCTGAATTCCTGTTCAATCACGTATATCATCCTTGCATAATGCGTCACCCGCACATCCACCGTCAGGATGGCAATATTCTTCATGGTCTTGGAAACCATGCCCCTGGCTATGGCGCTGGGCTTATAGTCATACTTTTTAAGAACCGCCTCCACCCTGTCCCTTATCTTGGGATTCACATTCCCCTTATTGTTGAGCACCCGTGAAACCGTGGAAATGGAAGTCCCCGCCTCGGCCGCAATATCATAAATATTCATCCCTTCACCCCTTTTATGGATTAACGCTTCTGTACTTTCACCCCTTATTCTGCTTCAGTTTTTTGCGAAAGCCCTTTCCTTATATTGTAATGGACTTTCCCGGATTTTGCAAGATAAATGTCCTGCGGTTTCTTGTCGGTTTTAGCCGGTTCTGGCCGGCTTTGAATGCGATATAAAATCGGATATGGAATGGATGTGATGCTAAAAACAGCAGCCGGCCGCATCCCTCCCATACAGGATTCCCCGTTCCGCTGCTGTTTCTCAATGCCCCTAAGGCCAGTACCAAAACTGTAAATTATTATTCCTAAAACTGCACAACGTCCTTTATCTCTTCTGCCCGTTCCACATGTTCGGCATAAAGGACAGGCCCTTCACCGTGATAATCCTTCTGGTATTCAATGCCTATCTTTGCCCGGACCTTTACCCACTGCTTTGTCTTGTAATCCTCCGCTCCGGGCCATTTGCACATGAAGCCCAGAAACGTCATGTCCGCCTCGCAGCATGTCATGGCCATGCGGCCAGGCACAAACTGGCCCTTGGGGAATTTGGGAGACTTAAGAACCATGGCAGTGAATTCCACCACCTTGTCCTTATAGCGCTCTGCCTGGTCCATACAGTCAATATACCAAATACCGTAATCCTCGGGCTTAATTTCAATTACATCCGCGCCAAGGTCATAGGGGAGGTCCTCTTCCAGAGCAGCCTGTTCAATTTCCCCCTCCTTGTCCTCCAGGACAATCTCGCTTTCCCGGCTCATGGCACGTATGGTCCTGCGGTACGCGGTCAGCTTGTCGTCCGGAATTCCGTCGCACCGGTTCACGATGACCAGCTCCGAGCCCCGCAGCATGGCCCCCAGAAGCGGCTTCATATTCTGCACGTAGAGCTCAAAGGTAGAACCGTCAATAATGGTAATCTGCTGATAAATGGTCCAGTCATCCGGCAGCTTTAAATCATCCTGGTTCCACATGCCGTTCCACTCCATCAGCACACGTTCCGGCTGATAGATAACCTCCAGTTCATTGAGATACTGGGGAGTCAGCTTTTTCATGTCATCCACAAACACCGCTGCCGTTTTATTCTTCTTTAACTTTTTCTCGTCATATTCCGTATCACCTTCCTCACACACAATGAGGAGGGTCTTTCCCTCTGTTTTAAAATAGTCCTGCTGCATGGTAAAATCCAGAAACTGGGTCTTACCGGCCTCCAGGAAACCATTGATCAAAAACAAGGGCATGATATCGTCTTCTATCTCATAAGCCATGTCTGTTTCCCCTTATCCAATCAGCCTCTGCCGAATACGCTGTTCAGCTCTTCCTCTTTCAGGCTGGCGCCAATCACGCATACCTTGCCTGTATAATCCGGCTTGCCCTGGCGGATTTCATACTGTTCCGGCACCAGATCAAAATACAGCCACTCGCCGGGATTCTCTGTGGGGAGCATGCCCTTGGCCCTTAACACATCTCCCAACTCCCTGGTGGAGGAAAGGCGCTTCAGGATATCCTCCAGCTGTTCATAGGTCACCGGTACAATGGTTTCCATTCCCCAGCTGGTAAACACCTCGTCCGCATGATGATGGTGATGGTCGTGGTGGTCATGACCGCAGCCGCAGCCATCGTGGTGATGGTCGTGGCATTCCTCACCATGGTCATGGTCGTGGTGCCCGCAGCATTCCCCGTCGTGGTCATGATGGTGATGAGCAAAGCTCTCCTCACCGTGGTCATGGACATGGCGGCTCTCCCGCACCTCTGCCAGCAAATCATCCAGCATGGTATCCTTCTTCTCAATAATTTCCAGAAGCTGGCTTCCGCCAAGCTGGCCCAAAGGAGTGGTGATGATGACAGCATTGGCGTTCTTCTCCCGAATCATTTCCACATCCTTCTGTATCTTAGAAGCATCGGTAATGTCCGTACGGCTCAGTACGATGGTTCCCGCATTCTCTATCTGGTTATTGAAGAACTCTCCGAAATTCTTCATGTACATCTTGCATTTTGCCGCATCCACAATGGTCACAGCGCTGTTTAGCTCCACATCCATGTCAGCCGATACGTCAATGACTGCCTTCATCACATCTGACAGCTTGCCCACGCCGGATGGCTCAATGATGATACGCTCCGGTTTGTATTGTGTCAGCACCTCAGCCAGGGATGTGCCGAAGTCGCCTACCAGGGAGCAGCATATGCAGCCTGAATTCATCTCCCGGATTTCAATGCCTGAATCCTTCAGAAAACCGCCGTCAATTCCAATCTCGCCAAACTCATTCTCAATCAGGACAACCTGTTCTCCGGAAATGGCCTCCTCCAGGAGCTTCTTAATGAACGTGGTCTTGCCAGCTCCCAGGAATCCGGAGATAATATCAATCTTTGTCATTTTATTCTTTCCCTCTTTCTCAATATCAGAAGCCCTGCCAGGCTCTAAAGCAAGCAAAACCATCCGCCGCCCCGTCCTGACAAAGCCCTGGTTGTAAAGCCTGTCAATTGAATATTGTGGCACATTCACTGGATAAAGTCAAGACATATGGCCCTATTCTATTGTCATTCTGTTTCTATTCTGCTGTATCACACTTTCATTTTACCCATATTTTAACCGTTCCAAAGGGTTATGTAAGAGTTTTTGATAAAAAACACAGCAAACAGCCAGGCAGACCCTCATGCCTGCCTGGCTGTTGTCCCGATTCCGCGGGGCTCTAGCCCATTCTTTGCTCCTTCTTAAATATCCAAATACATATGCATCGGATAGGAAAGATACTCCACAACCTCCAGCTTCTCCACCGTAATATAACCTGCCGGCGCGTTTAGGATGGTCGGAATGCGGTTTACAATCGTGGCGCAGGTGTGCTCCACGGTGGCCGGCTTCTGCACAAAGAACGTGGTGTCCGGTTCTCCTATGATTTTCCAGTCGCACAAATCACCGTCATCCGGCCCGTATACCTTACCGATGCACTGAGTCTCAATAACCGGCCCCTGGAAGGTTTCGGTGGTCACCACGGCGCTCATGCCGATGCAGTTTCCCTTTGGTATGGTCGTTCCCATGGTCTCTGAATACAAGTCCGTGGGGTAAAAATAAGGCACGCACTTCTGTGACTGGGACTTGATGGTCCATCCCATCTTATTGCACAGAGCTTCATTGGAATTCCAGACATAACAGGGCTCCAGTGTCTCCGGATGAGCAATCCGGGCCTCAAACTCCTCCGCCGTAAGCCCCACGCCGTGGGCCTTTGCCAGGGCCAGCCCGTAATCCTCAACGTTATAGCTGGTGGCTCCCTCAATCCTGTCTATGCGGTGTACACCTCCTGCCACACAGCCAATCATGTTAATCCAGAAAATGTCCTGCATACCGGCGCCTACAACGGTGCAGCCGTTTTCCTTGGCCAGCTTATCCAGCCTGTTGGTGATGGCTGAGGACGTGGTCCATGGATAGATAGCCTCCTCGCAGGTGGTTACTACATTGATTCCTCTGGACACGCACTTCTCAAAATGGGGATATACGTCCGTCATGAAGCTGAACAGGGTTATAATGGCAATATCAGCGTCGCACTCGTCCAGGACCGCGTCGGCGTCGTCTCTTATCACCACGCCCAGCTTTGTCCCAAGCCCCGCAAAGTCACCTACGTCCATTCCTACCACGGCCGGATTCACATCGATTGCCCCTACAATCTCAGCTCCCTTCTCATAGAGATAGCGCAGAATGTAATTGGCCATCTTGCCGCAGCCATACTGTACCACACGGATTTTCTCGCAATTCATCATGGTTCTTAAACCCCTTTCCTGAAAATAAGTTACGTGTTATTAGCTTCTGTTAATAGTATAAAGCTTATACACGTTATCAGGTCAAGGGTTATTTTTCCTGAAAGATACCGGCACCTGAAGGCGCAGAAACATACCTCTCTCCTGCATATCCATGGGCACCTCCGCCACCACCTCGCAGATGTAGTCGCCTGTCACCTGGTAATCCCTTGTCCTGATTTCCTCCACCAGACGGCCCATATACTCCTTTTCCTTTTCAAAGCCATTGCAGTAAATGCACAGGTATGTACTGGCCGGTATCTCCGTAATCAGGCTGTCTTTTACAAAGCCCCGGTCCACCAGCACAAATATTTCCGTGGAATAATACTTCCCCTCCATCAGATATTCCCTGCGCATCACGGTGCCTGCGTTGTAAAAATAGATGGGGGAGAGCTGGTTTGCAATCAGGTTCTCCTTCAAATCCCTCAGTATCTTTTCATACACATCAATGTCATAATCATAGAAATTCACCCCAGAATCCGTCATATACGTCAGTCTCCCGGGTATGTATTCCAGTACAATGGTTCCGTCCGGCGGCGCGTTTTCATACCATTCATAGCTTTCAAGTGTCCGCTCTATGGCCCTTCTCTGGTACATCAGCTCCCTGGATCTTAACTCCAGCTCCTCCAGGTTCCGGTGCAGGATTGTCTTGAACATGTCAAGTTCAAAATGAGTCAGCTGCTCCCTGATATCCTTCAGCGACATGCCCAGAGCCTTCATGTGCTGAATCATATCCAGCTGGGCGCTCTGGCGGATATCGTAGTAACGGTATCCATTTTCCGCATCCCGGTACATGGGTGAAAACAGCCCTGCCTTGTCATATAGCCTCAATGCCTGCTCTGACAGCCCGTTCAGCCGGGCCATCTGTCCTATTGACAGTTCTTTCACAGTATGCACCACCTTTTCATTATGTATAACTTCCAACTAGCGCGTATTTTTCTAGTTTCATATAGCATAATTATACTAAAAAAACCTTATACCGGCAATAATGTTTCGGATGTATTGTCAAAAATTTGTCTTACAATTAACACTTAAGGAAATCATCCTCCAGTCTTCTTTGGCAGACTTACAACCACCGCGAAAAAAGCCGGAGAAAGAAAAAAGCCGGAGAAAACAGCAGCCTGTCAGCACAGGCAGCCATTCCTCCGGCCAGATTATCTGCTGGACTTGTCATCCTTCTTATACATTCTTGGTGAGATGCTTCACGATTTTCTCCGCATCCTCCTGTTTTCCAATCACCATCAGGTGGGTATCACCTGCTATGACATGGTCGGCGCCGGGCATGAACCTCATGTGTCCGTCCGGACTCTTCACCGCAATGACCGATATGCCGTACAGCCGACGGATATCGGAATCCTTTATGCTCTTTCCCACCCACTGGGGAAGGGGTTTGATTTCGTAGATGGAAATACCGTCTGCCAGTTCCGTATAATCAAACACATTGTTGGCGCTGTAACGCACCGCCACCTTCTCGGCCACATCCCGGTCCGGATAGACCACCTCGTCCGCTCCGTTCTTTAGCAGCAGTCTGGCGTGAATATCTCGGTTAGCCTTGCTGACAACGTACTTTGCCCCTATCTCCTTAATCAGACTGGTAACCTCCAGACTGTTCTGGAAATTATTCCCAATACATATGAAGCAGATATCGAAATTGCCGATTCCCAGGCTCTTAAGCACTGCCTCATTGGTACAGTCTCCAATCTTGGCGCTGACCACATAGGGCAGGACAGGCTCCAGCTTTTCCTCCGATATGTCCACTGCCATGATTTGATTATCATGCTTGGCCAGATTCTCACACAGGTGCTGGCCAAACCTTCCGATTCCGATAACAAGTATTGATTTCATTTCTAATACCCCTCTCTATCCTATGGTAATCCGCTCTGCCGGCAGCTGCACATGGGGCTTGCGGTTGGACCTGGTAAATGCCAGGGCAAAGGACAAGCTTCCGATTCGTCCGCAGTACATAAGCAGTATAATAACAATCCGCGAAAATGAGTTCAGGCTCCTGGTAACTCCCGTGCTCATTCCTGAGGTTCCAATGGCCGAACACGTCTCAAAGAACACATCCGACATGGGCAGGTTCTGGGATACCATAATGGCTATGGTGGCTGCCAGCATCAGCCCCAGGTTGATGGTCAGGATACAGGCTGACTGCCTGATGGACTCGTCCTCCAGCCTTCTTCCGAATATCTCCACCCCGTATGTCTGGCGGATATTGGAATGGACGTAAAGCAGAAGCACTGCCAGGGTACTTGTCTTGATACCGCCGGCCGTGGACCCCGGACTTCCTCCGATAAACATGAGAATGGCTGACAGGAACTTGCTCCCGTCTGTCAGGGCCGCCGTGTCTACATTGTTGAATCCCGCTGTCCTGGGAGTGACCGCGCTGAAGAAACAGGCCAGGAATGTCTCGGAACCATTCAGTCCCACTAGGATATTGCCACGCTCCATCAGGTAAAAGAGTATGGTGCTTGTGATCAGAAGTACCGCCGTTGTAACCAGCACGATTTTGGTGTGAAGCATGTAGTGGCGGAAATCCAGTTTCTTCCTGGACAAATCATCCCAGACAATGAATCCGATGCCGCCCGTGATAATCAGGAAGGATATGGTTCCTATGACCACCCAGTCCCCCTCATAATTGCAGAGGGAAATATATTGGCTGGTGTGTCCCATCAGGTCAAAGCCCGCGTTGCAGAAGGCTGAAACAGAATGAAATATTCCATACCAGGTACCACGGACCAGACCGTACTCCGGAATAAACCGGCAGGACAGTATGACAGCGCCTGCCCCCTCAAATATAGCTGTGCCGATAATGATTTTCTTAGCCAGCTTCACCATGCCGCCAATCTGCAGGGTGTTGACGCTTTCCTGCATAAGCCCCCGCTCCTTAAGCCCGATTTTCCTTCTCAGCACAATGGAAAGGAAAATGCCGATGCTGATAAATCCCAGACCGCCCAGCTGAATCAGCACCAGCAGCACCATCTGGCCGAACAGGCTCCACTGGGTCCAGGTATCCGCCACCACCAGTCCCGTCACGCAGGAAGCGCTGGCGGCCGTAAACAGACAGTTGAGGAAAGGCTCGCTCTGACCATCCCTGCTGGCAATGGGAAGCATCAGAAGCAGGCTGCCTGTCATGATGATCAGGAAAAATCCATAGGCAATGAACTGGGTCTGTGATATATGTTTTTTTAAACGGTAATGTTTTGGTTTTTTTCCAAACAACTTCTCATTCATGTTCCCCTCATTTTAAATCCCACAAGTTATTTTTATGGCGAATCGCTCCGCATAAAGAGCATTTTAGCACTTTAGCCCCGGACTGTCTACTGAAAAACAGGAAATTACCGGCCGGTGAAATAACCGGCCGGTAAAACAGCCGGCCGGAGACATCAGCCTCTCAGGCGGCCCAGTGACTGCCACGCCATAAACAGCAGGAAGGCGCACAGGTTCACCACCACCACGCTGGCCCCGGCCGGTATGGAAAACTGGTAGGATGCCACCATGCCCGCGAAAAAGCAGGCCAGGGACAGGATACCTGAGGACACCATGACGCCTCCGAAGCTTTTGAATACCCGCATGGAGGAAAGGCAGGGAAATATCACGAGGCTGGAGATGAGCATGGCCCCCATCATCCTCATTCCCAGTACAATGGTCACTGCCGTGAGAACGGCTATGATGATATTGTAGCGGCCCACATTGACCCCTGTTGCCTTGGCAAAATTCTCGTCAAAGGTCACCGCAAATATGCGGTTGTAGCATATCACAAACAACCCCAGCACTACCAGGGACAGCACCACGCTGAGCCATACATCCTCCCTGCTCATGGCCAGGATGCTCCCGAACATATAGCTGCTGACGTCCGTGGTCATGCCCGTTGTCAGTGAGGTGACAATGATTCCTAACGCCAGGGCGCTGGCTGATATAAGGGCAATGGCTGCATCGCTTTTAATCCGGCTGTTCTCCGTAATCCGGAGCAGGAAAAAGGCGGCCAGCACCACCACGGGAATGGATATCCTGAGAGGGGACCAGCCCATGGCCAGGGCAATGGACAGGGCTCCAAAGGATACATGGGACAATCCGTCCCCAATCATACTGTACCGCCTGAGCACCAGGCTCACCCCCAGCAGAGAGGCGCACAGGGATACCATCATGCCGCCCGCAAGAGCCCTCACCAGAAACGGATAGGAAAGCATTTCACGTATCAGATTCATGATTTTTCCTCCTTGTGCATATGCAGCTTCACCGCGTGGCATCCGGCTGTTGGCTTGCATCTGCCCTGCTCCTTCTCATGGAAAAAATGACCGGCTGCCTGGCTGTTCATATAGTCATGGGCCGGTCCGTAAAACAGGACCCTTTTTTGCAGGTGAAGTATTTTATTTGCCTCCTCCACCGCGTTTCTCAGGTCATGGGACACCATAAGGATGGCCACCTTATCCTCCCGGTTCAGCCTCCGGATCATGGCGTAAAACTCCTGAATAGCCGTGGGATCTAACCCCGTGATGGGCTCGTCCAATATCAGCAGGGATCTGGTGGCGCACAGGGCCCTGGCTATGAGCACCCGCTGCTGCTGCCCGCCGGACAGCTCCCGGTAGCACTGCTTTCTGAGGGGCGTAATACCCAGCTTCTCCATGTTCCTGTCCGCAATCTCTTTTTCTTTCTTAGAATAAAACGGAAGCATTCCCCTGCGGTTTAAGCAGCCGCTTAATACCACTTCTGAGACAGTGGCAGGAAAATCCTTCTGAGCGGCAGTCTGCTGGGGCAGATAACCGATACCGGTCCTCTTTAGCTCCTCCGCCGTTACAAGCTTCCCGCCGGCAGGCTTGATTAAGCCCAAAAGCCCCTTCATCAGAGTACTCTTGCCGGAGCCGTTCTCACCCACGATACACAGATAATCCCCCGGGTCCACTTCCATATTTACATCGATTACAGCATCCTGGTTATCATATCCGAAATCCACATGCTGGCATTGAATTAATGGTGACATATTTTACCTCTTTTACATTGGTTGTTCCGGCTCAGGTTATTCCAGCCCATACCGCAGGTTCTCCACATTCTGTCTCATGAGCTGGAGATAGGTGACGCCCTCGTCGAACTGCTTCCTGGTCACGTTGTGGCAGGAATGGAGAAGAAGGGGCGCTGCCCCTGTTTCCTCCTGAATGATTTCCGCTGTCCTGTGGCTGGAAAGTTCCAGGTAATAGACGGCCGGAATCCGGTCCTCTTTTACCTTGTCTATCAGATAGGCAATGGTACTGGCGCTGGGCTCCGTGTCCCCGCTGCACCCGGAAAAGGCAGCGCGGTAGGAAAGGCCGTACTCATCCGCGAAATAACGGAAAGGAAACTTGTCCGCCACCACAATCATGTGGAGGCGTCCCTGGTCTGCCACCTGTCTGAACTGGCTGTCCAAGTCCTCAAGCTCCTGCAAATACGCCTGGGTATTGGCCTCAAAGCGGCTTTGCTCCCCAGGGGCCGCCTCCGCCAGGGTCCGGCTTATGATTTTTACGATGGCCTGAGCGTTGACCGGCGAGGTCCATATATGCTCATCGTATTCAATGTGCATCTCATGGCCGTCTTCCTCCTCATGGTCATCCTTCTCATGACCATCCTCCTCATAGACGTCCTCATGGTGGTGTTCGTTCTCCTCCATGCCTTCCACATGCTCTTCCTCCACCACATCCACATAATCCATCATGGTCAAAACCTTCATGTGGCTGGTGTCCAGGGAGCCAAGCACCTTCTTCACCCACTGCTCCATCTCGCCGCCGTTGCAAATCAGCACATCGGCCTCCTGCATGGCGATCATATCTGCGGGCGTAGGTTCAAAGGAATGGCTGTCCATACCCGCGGGCACCACCAGCTTAAGCTTCACCCTGTCCCCCGCAATCTGACGCACAAAATCATAGTAGGGAAAGATGGTAGTCACCACGAGTAGGCGTTCATCCTTGCCCTCCTGGCTGAGGACAGTTGTGTTTTCTGATTCAGGCGGTCTCTGTCCGGCAGCGCATCCCCATATACTTATAACCATGACCACGGCGCCAAGCAGTGCCATGAGCCACGTAATCCCCCTGTATCCCACGGGCATTCTGTCACTCAATTCCATTCACATCCTTTATATACTGAACAACCCGGGACGGATGGTCCGCAATAAGCGCCGGATGAAAGGCCATAAGCTCTTCCCTGGTCCGAAATCCCCAGGTCACGCCCACTGTATCCACCTTTGCATTGTCCCCGGTCTCCATGTCCGTGTTGGTGTCCCCCAGATAGAGGATTTCACTCTTTGAAAGTCCCAGTTCCTCCGCTATGGCCCATACGCCGTCAGGGCAGGGCTTTTTCCTGATTCCCTTATCCTCCCTCTCGCCGTAGACCAGATTAAAATAGCCTTTTCCAAACACGCCCTCCACATTGTCCAGGGTCCTGGGATGTGGCTTGTTGGACAGCACGGCAATCAAAATGCCCTGTGACTTTAAGAACTCCAAAAGCTCCCTGATACCCTCGTATGCCTCCACACGGTACATGCAGCATTTCCGGAATATATCCTGATACCGATCCACCGCTTCATCATAATGGGCCAGCTCCTTATCCCCGCAGGCAATAAGGGACCGCTCCAGCAGCTTCTTATAACCGTCTCCCACATAGAGCCGGCTCTCCTCCACACTGATTTCACGCATGTTCCAATAACTCAGGGTATCATTCACAGACTTCTGGATGGCATAGATAGAATTTACAAGGGTCCCGTCCAGGTCGAATATACAGCATTTATACATTATGGTTACCATTCCTTTCCATGGATATACGTAAATCTGTCTTGACACAACCTACATCATAGCACAGTTCCTTCTGTTTTTCCACTGCATTTGACACCGCACCCCTGGCATGCTATACTTTTTTCAACACAAGACAGCTAAATTTTCCCACATTAGAAGGAGCAAACCATGACGAATTCCTATATGATTACCTGCTGTTCCACAGCCGATCTGCCGGCGTCTTATCTGACGGAGAGAGGCATCCCCTACTCCTGCTTTCATTTCCGTATGAACGGCATGGAATATGACGACGACCTGGGAAAGTCCATTTCCATTGAGAATTTTTACGAGAACATCAGACAGGGCGCCATGCCCACCACGTCCCAGGTGAACCCGGAACAATACGAAGCCATGTTTGAGCCCATATTAAAAGAAGGAAGGGATATCATCCATATGACTCTCTCCTCCGGCATATCGGGCACCTATAATTCGGCGGTCATTGCCAGGGATGAGATGCTGGAGCGTTATCCGGACCGGCGGATTGCCGTCATTGACTCCTGCTGCGCATCCGCGGGCTACGGACTTCTGGTGGACACGGCCTGGGAGAAGATGCAGGCAGGTGCGGAATACGAAGAACTTGTGTTCTGGATTGAGGAGAATAAAAAAAGAGTCCATCATTGGTTCTTCACCTCTGATTTGACCCATTTAAGACGGGGCGGACGCATCTCTGCCTCAGCTGCCTTCTTTGGCAATATGCTCAACATATGTCCCCTGATGAATGTGAATGTGGAGGGCAAACTGATTCCCCGTGACAAGTACCGGGGCAAGAAGCGCGTGATCCGCGAAATGGTGGAGCGGATGAAGGAACACGCACAACAGGGCACTGCCTATAACGGCAAATGCTTCCTGTCCCAATCTTCCTGTCCCGAGGATGCCGGTGCAGTGGCCGGCCTGGTGGAGGAAACCTTCCCCCAATTAAACGGAAAGGTTTTCATCGTGGATATCGGCACTGTCATTGGTTCCCATACCGGTCCCGGCACCGTCTGCCTGGTTTTCTGGGGAGATGAAAGGACCGTGTAGCTTGCGTCTGAAAATCACTTTCTGACACGCTCGCATTAAGCCTTCTGTTCTTTCATGGACATCACATACAAGGCTCCGAAACCGGCAGCTCCGGCCGCAAGACTTGCCGCCAGGTCCACGCCCGCGGGAATGCCGGGAAAAAGTTCAGGCAGGGAACCGAACATGAATCCCAGGATTATCAGATAGGTGGGCTGGGGATGACGGGACATCAGCCGCTCCAGCACCTTTGTGGTCAGGAAAATGCCGCCCAGCACGCCGGCTCCCAGCGGTATCAGGGGAAGGATGTTCAGGGAGCTGATATTTCCTATGATGGTCTCATAGATTCCCAGCATGTAGAGCATCTGTGACACGCTGATTCCGGGCAGGACCAGCCCCACCGCTATGATGAATCCCCCTGCCAGCTGAAGGACCAGGGCGCCGGGCCCGAAACTTCCGTCCGGTGTAAAAATCCCCGGGGGAATCAGGGCCAGGAGCACCACCCCCAGGATGCCTATGACAGGGTAGGCAACCGCCCCCAGGTCCAGCTTTTTCACGCCTGCTTCCCTGTATATCATGGGAACACCTCCGGCCACTGCTCCCAGGAAGAAAAACCGGAGAGGCACATCGGCCCTGGTGGTGAACAGATAGCTGATGAAGCGCGAGAACAGCACCATTCCGATTCCTGCTCCCAGGACGAATTTGAGCAGGAAGGCCATGCTTTCTGCAGGTTCCTTAAAAAAAGAGCTGATGGATGAAATAAGCCTGTCATAGACCCCCATAATCATGGCCATGGAACCTCCGCTTACTCCGGGAACCGTCATGGTTCCCCCAATCCACATTCCTTTTAATATGATATTCATATTGTCACGATTCATTGGATATACTCCTTTTCACCTTCTGTAGCCTTACTGCACACGCGCCCCTTCCGGGACAGCAGTAACGATATTCTACCCCATGCAGCAGGAAAAGTGAATTAATTTTCTGTATATATTTATGACCGGATACGGCTTATTATTGCCCCGGACATGAAAATAATCCCGGAGTACAGGCTGGCACACCTTTCTCCGGGATTTATTTTTTGAGGAATATGATTATGTAATAATACGCTTAATTAATGCCGCACTGGGAATTTCCCGGCATCATGCTGACACCCATCTGTGACAGCATGGAATTCAGGTCCTGGCCGCCCTTCTGGTACTGTACTGCCTGGGGACAATTTCCCGCATTGTAAAGCGCTGCATTGCAGTCATTTATATTTGCCATATTGGTGCCGCATGCAGAGCCCAGCATTGCAGCAAGTGCCATAGATGAAACTGATAACATAGTATGTCCTCGCTTTCTTTATTACAGATGTTACAAATCTGTTTCTTTTTTGTTACAAAACTATATTATCACATTTTAGGCGCTCTGTGTCTGGGAGTTATTGGAAAAACTACGATCTTTGTCTTTTTTGCGGATTTTTCATGACCTTGGTAATATTTTCCTATCCCTCATCCGGGGACCATTTCCACAAGGCGGAGGATGAGCTTGCCATCATACAAATTCTCTGTCTGCCACATTACCCGTCAGCTGAAACAGCTGGGGCAGATGGTTCCTCAGGTGGATGGGGATTCCCGTGTAAGTCCGTGAAAACAGAGGAGCTTCCCGGCGCTCTAAGCGCCAAAGATCTGCTCCGCATAATTTACAGATGCCATGGCATCCCTGCAATAGGCGTCAGCGCCTATGGTCCTGGCATAATCCTCTGTCAGCACAGCGCCTCCCACCATCACCTTCACGGTGGCGGACGCGGCTCTTAACTGGCGGATGGTTTCCTCCATGCTGGGCACGGTGGTGGTCATGAGGGCGCTCAGGCCCACCAGGGCAACCTGGCGCTCCACGGCCTCCTTTACAATGGCCTCCGGAGGCACGTCCCTTCCCAGGTCGATGACCTCATAACTGTAATTTTCCAGCAGAACCTTCACGATATTCTTGCCGATATCATGGATGTCACCTTTCACCGTCGCCAGGATGATGGTCCCTTTCTTTTCCTGGGTCTGTCCGCTTCCATCCATAGCTGCCTTGATGACCTCAAATGCAGCCTTGGCAGCCTCCGCGCTCATAAGAAGCTGGGGCAGGAACACGGTGCCCTTCTCAAATCCTTTTCCCACACGGTCCAGGGCCGGTATCATCTCACTGTTGATGATATCTAACGGTTCCCGCTCCTTTAACAGTGCGCTCACCGCGTTGTGGGCTGCTTCCTTAAGGCCTCTCTCAATGGCTGCTGACAGGGCCGGCCCCTGGCTTTCCCCGGCCTCTCCTGACCCGGATTGATGGTCTGCCTTTGTCCCGTCCTGGCTGCCGCCCCTTCCGATGGTCTGGCCCAGGCCCGCGCTCTGGCCGCTGTACACACTGATATACTGGCCGCACTGGGGATCCCGGTCCATAAGCGCGTTAAAGCTGTAGTAAGCACGCATCATGGCCTCGGAGTTGGGGTTTATGATGGCGGCTCCCAGCCCGCATTCCATTGCCATGGTAAAGAACGCGGCATTGATGATTTCCCTCTGGGGCAGTCCGAAGGATATGTTGGATACCCCCAGCACGGTTCCCACTCCCAGCTCGTCCCGGATACGCCGCAGCGTCTCCAGGGTGGTAAGGGCCCCCCTGCTGTCGGAACTGACCGTCATGCAGAGTCCGTCCAGAATGATATCCTCCGGTCCGATTCCGTACTCCGCTGCCCGGTCTATGATTTTCCTTCCCACGGCCAGACGTCCCTCTGCCGTATCAGGAATACCGGACTCGTCCAGACAGAGTCCCACTGCCACCCCGCCGTATTTTGCCATCAGCGGAAAGACGCGGGTCATGGACTCTTCCTTGCCGTTGACAGAGTTAATCAGCGGTTTCCCGTTGTAGATGCGCATGGCCCGTTCCATGGCTTCCATGTCCGAGGTGTCGATTTGAAGGGGCAGGTCGATGATGGCCTGAAGCTCCCTTACAGCCTCCTCCATCATGGATGGCTCGTGGATTTCAGGTAGTCCCACGTTCACATCCAGCACATCCGCTCCGTTGTCCTGCTGGCTGACGCCCTCTTTCAGGATATATTCCAGATTGTGGTCCCGCAGGGCCTGCTTGAATTTGGACTTGCCGGTGGGGTTTATGCGCTCCCCGATGATGATTGTCTTACCGCCCACAGTCACTGCCTTTGCATAGGAGGACACCACGGTGCGGTGTTTTTTCTCCGGCCACACCACAGGCATGTCCTTACACCGCTGCGTCATCAGGCGTATATGCTCCGGGGTGGTGCCGCAGCACCCTCCCACTACCACGGCGCCCATGGACACAATCTCCTCCATGACAAGGGCAAAGCCCTCAGCGTCTATATCGTACACCGTCTTTCCGTTTTCGCTTCTCGGAAGGCCCGCATTGGGGTTTACCAGCACAGGAAGGGAGGATACCCTCAGAATTTCCTCCAGGATTCCCTTCATCTGCACAGGCCCCAGGCCGCAGTTGATTCCCAGTGCATCCACCCTCAGTCCCTCCAGCAGGGCCACGGTGGACTCCACGTTTCCGCCGGTCAGAAGCTTTCCCTTTTCATCAAATATGACGGTTGCGAACACAGGCAGGCGTTCCCCTGTATCCGGCCTGAATCCGGCCTCCCTGGCAGCCAGCACCGCGGCCTTCAGCTCATAGCTGTCGCTCATGGTTTCAATCAGGACCAGGTCCGCTCCCGCCCTGGCGCCTATGGACACCACCTCTTTATAAAGCTTCACCGCGGCCTCAAATTCCAGGTCCCCCAGAGGTTTGAGAAGCCGTCCCGTAGGGCCCAGGTCCAGAGCCACGTATCCGTGGCCTGCCTCCTTAACCGCGGTCCTGGCGTTCTCCACCGCGGCTGTCACGATGGGTTCCAGATCCTCCTTAAATTTAAGCCCGTTGGCGCCAAATGTATTGGTGGTCATGATGTCCGCGCCGGCCTCCAGATAGGACCGGTGTATGGATATGAGCACATCCCTGTGGGTCAGGTTCCACCGCTCAGGAAGCTCTCCCGGTTTCAGGCCCCGGGCCTGGAGCAGGCTTCCCATTCCGCCGTCGCAGAACAGGCGGCGCAATTTCATCTCTTCTAATATTCTCATGGTCATTCTCCGCAAGTCCTCTTAACTGTTCAAAATGTCGTTTACCAGGATGTCCACCTGTTCCCCGCTGGTAATCCAGCTGGTGCAGAGGCGGATAGCCGTATGACTTTCATCCACCCTTCCCTGGTTGGTGTAACTGTACTTGTCCTTCCACGACTCCAGCAGGGAATCCGGCATGATGGGAAATACCTGGTTTGTGGTGTTTTCCACCAGGAAGGGGTATCCCTTTTTGGCACAGGCGCAGCGGATCTTGTCTGCCAGCCTGTCCGCGTGGGCTCCCAGCTCAAAATACAGGCCGTCCCGTAAAAGCTCTCCAAACTGTATGCCCAGAAGACGTCCCTTGGCCAGCATACCGCCCCGCTGCTTGATATGGTAGCGGAAATCCGCCTTCAGCTCGTCGTTCAATATGACCACAGCCTCCCCGAAAAGCGCCCCCGCCTTGGTTCCGCCGATATAGAATACGTCACATGCCGCCGCCAGGGACTTAAGGTCCAGGTCATTCCCCTCTGCAGCCAGGCCGTATGCCAGACGGGCGCCGTCCACAAACAGGTACAGCCCGTACTTTCTGCACACCTCATACAGGTTCTCCATCTCAGACCTGGTATAAATAGTGCCCAGCTCCGTGGGGTTGGAGATGTATACCATCTTTGGCTGCACCGTGTGCTCAAAGCTTTCGTCCCGGATATGGGCCTGGTACAGCTCCTCCACCTGCTCCGCAGTAATCTTGCCGTCCTCAGAGGGCAGGGCCAGCACCTTGTGACCGGCGGCCTCTATGGAGCCTGTCTCATGTACATTGATGTGAGCCGTCACAGCACCCGCCACTCCCTGATGGGAACGCAGGGCAGACGCAATGACTGTCATATTGGCCTGGGTGCCTCCCACCAGGAAATGGACCGCTGCGTCCTCCTGGCCGCAGAGGCTGCGGATGATGCCCGCGGCCTCTGCGCAGTAATGGTCCTCCCCGTATCCGGGAGTCTGCTCCAGGTTAGTCTCAGCCAGTTTCCTGAGTATGCGCTCATGGGCGCCTTCGCAGTAATCACAGTTAAAACGAATCATAATATAATTCCCCTTTTTATTTTATTTTTATACCGCCGCCTTAAGGGGCTGTCCCTTGTTATCTCCGGTAGGGGCAGTCCGTCTTGGCACAGGCTTCACAGCCTTTTACGTCACAACGGTATGGTTTCCTGCTGGCTCCCATGACCGCGGAAACAGATTTGGAGGGCAACATGAGAAGACTGTCCGTCAGCTTGATGCCGATGCGCTTTCCCGCCTCCAGGGCCTCCAGAAGCATTCCCTGGCATTCCAGCGGAAAATCCCCGTAACCGGGGCTGAACCTGGGGCGCAGATACCGGCCTTTCGCTTCATATTCCGACTTTATCACGGTACACACCTGATCGCAGTACTCCTCAATCATGGCCGCTGCCGCTGCCTGCATGACCACGGCCCGGCTCATCTGGAGACGGCTGTACTTCTGAATCAGATGGTCGGCCCCGCAGCCAAGGGTGGCCGCAAACACGATTATCTGGTCACAGTCCTTCAGATTTCCCCACAAGTTCCTGCTCCTGGCCTTGAAACACCCCCCGTCAATCCTGTAATCCTCTCCCAGAGACAGAGGATATTCCCGGTACAGATGCCTGGGCGTGGCGGCCTCCCATAATTCCGCCATGGACTGCTCCACCATGGCCGTCACTGCCTCGTCCGCCTCCTGCCCCCTGTATCCCAGATAGCGGAGGACCTCCCTCCTGTCTACGTCATGTATGTCCATATGTTCATTCTCCCGATGTTTTTCTCCCGATGTTTTTTCTCCTGAGATTCATTCTCCCGCTCTGTATCCGGCCCTATAAAATCTCCCTATAAAATCTCCGACAGGTTTTCCTTTATCTTCATGGCCACATCCGGCTTATTCATGGAATATACATGGATGCCGTTGACCCCGTTGGCAATCAGGTCAATGATCTGGTCCGTGGCATAGGCTATTCCGGCCTGCTTCATGGCCGCCGGATTGTCCCCGAACCGGTCCACAATGGACATAAACCTGGATGGCAGGCAGGTCCCCGACATCTGGGTAATCCGCCGTATCTGTTTTGCGTTGGTAACAGGCATGATACCGGCAATCACAGGCACCTGGATTCCCTTTTCACGAATGCGGTACAGGTAACTGTAAAGGATGCTGTTGTCAAAAAACATCTGGGTGGTGACAAAATCGCATCCGGCCTCCACCTTCTGCTTCAGGTAATCCATGTCCACAGACTTGTTGGCTGATTCCACGTGGCCCTCCGGGTAACATGCAGCCCCGATGCAGAAATCACCTGCCTTCTTGATTTCCCGTATCAGCTCGGAGGCATAGTGGTATTCCTTTGGCGTACTGCCATCCTGGGGAATATCCCCCCGCAGGGCAAGTACATTTTCAATACCGCGCTCCTTTAACTCGCCCAGTACATGGTGCACTTTTTCCCTGGTGGATGACACACAGGTCAGATGCGCCAGAGGCGTCACTCCGTACTCCTCCTTGATGGCAGAGGCGATTCCCACCGTATAATCGCTGGTTCCCCCTCCTGCCCCGTATGTAACGCTCATAAACGACGGCTTCAGCTTTGCAATCTTTGCGGCCGCCTTTTCCACGGAATCATATGCATCCTCTGTCTTTGGGGGAAACACCTCAAAGGAGAGGGTGGGCTTTCCTACTGCCAGTATCTCACGTATTTTCAATCTTCTTTCCCTTCCTTCTGCGTCATCCAAAAAAGCTCCGGCACCCCAATAATCAGGATTGCCGGAGCAAGCATTTACATTTCTACGGTCACTTTCTTCAGATGCCAGATATCCTTCACATACTCCTCAATGGTGCGGTCAGATGTGAACTTTCCGCAGTTGGCCATGTTAAGGATGGCTGCCTTAGCCCACCATGCCTGGTCCCTGTAAGCCTTATCCACCCTCTGGTGCGCCTCGGCATAGGAACGGAAGTCCTTGAGGATAAAGTAAGTGTCAGCCCGGTCGCTGCTCTTGGTGTTCAGAAGAGAGTTGTAGATATCCCTGAACAGCTCTGGGTTATCCGGCGCATAGTAGCCGTTAATCAGCTGCATAAGCACACGGCGTATTTCCTGGTCATTGTTAAAGATATCCATGGGGTAATAGCCGCCGTTGTTCTCGTAGTTAATGACCTCGTCGGAGGACATACCGAAGATAAAGGCATTGTCCGCACCCACTTCCTCCACGATTTCCACATTTGCCCCGTCCATGGTTCCCAGGGTAAGGGCTCCGTTGAGCATAAACTTCATGTTGCTGGTACCGGATGCCTCCTTGCTGGCCGTGGATATCTGCTCGCTGACATCGGCTGCCGCAAATATAAGCTCTGCGTTGGATACGCGGTAATCCTCGATGAACACTACCTTAATCTTGCCGTTAATGGACTTGTCATTGTTGATGACATCCGCCACGGAATTGATGAGCTTGATGGTCAGCTTAGCCCGCTTGTAGCCTGCGGCTGCCTTTGCGCCGAAGATAAAGGTTCTGGGAATCATATCCATATCCGGATTATCCTTCAGCTGGTTGTACAGATACATCACATGGAGAATATTCATCAGCTGGCGCTTATACTCGTGAAGCCGCTTGACCTGCACGTCGAAAATGGAGCGCGGATCCACGTCAATGCCGTTATTCTCCTTGATGTATCTGGCAAGACGCAGCTTATTCTGGTACTTGATGTTCATAAACTCAAACTGGCACTTCTCATCCTCTGCAAAGAGTTCCAGCTTCTTGATATGGGGAAGGTCGGTTATCCACTCATCTCCAATCTTGGAGGTGACCCAGTCTGCCAGAAGCGGGTTGCCGTGAAGCAGGAACCGTCTCTGGGTTATTCCGTTGGTCTTGTTGTTGAACTTCTCCGGCATCATCTCATAGAAGTCTTTTAACTCCTGGTGCTTAAGGATTTCCGTGTGAAGCCTCGCAACGCCGTTGACGGAAAAGCTGGCTGCAATTGCCATGTAAGCCATCTTCACCTGGCCGTCGTAGATAATGGACATTTTGCGCAGCTTTTCCTGGTTGCCCGGATACATGGTCTGTATCTGGTTCTGGAACCTGCGGTTGATTTCCTCCACAATCTGGTAGATTCTGGGCAGAAGCCGTGAGAACAGCTCGATGGGCCACTTCTCCAGCGCCTCTGACATGATGGTGTGGTTTGTATAAGCGCAGGTCTTGGTGGTTACCTCCCACGCCTCATCCCATGTGAGTCCCTCCTCGTCCAGAAGAATCCGCATCAATTCAGGGATGGCAACCGTCGGGTGGGTGTCGTTCAGCTGGAACACTACCTTTTCATAGAATTTTCTGATGTCATCGTGCTTCTCTTTATACTTTCTCACCGCCCTCTGTACGCTGGCGGAGATAAAGAAATACTGCTGCTTCAGACGCAGTTCCTTGCCCGCGTAGTGGTTGTCGTTGGGGTAAAGGACCTCCACAATGGTCTTGGCCAGGTTCTCCTGCTCCACGGCCTTCTGGTAGTCTCCCCTGTCAAAGGAATCCAGATTAAAGGTGTTGATGGGTTCCGCGTCCCAGATACGTAGGGTATTCACCACATTATTGCCGTATCCGATGACCGGCAGGTCGTAGGGCACCGCGCGGACAGACTGGTATCCGTCCTGTACGAAATGGTTCACTCCGCCCTGGTTCTCAATGCGCACAAAGCCCCCGAACTTAACCTCGGCTGCATACTCCGGCCTGCGGATTTCAAAGGGGTTGCCGTCCTTCAACCAGTTATCCGGCACCTCTACCTGGTAACCGTTCTCAATCTTCTGCTTGAACATGCCGTAGCGGTAACGGATACCGCAGCCGTAGGCCGGATAACCCAGGGTTGCCAGCGAATCCAGGAAGCAGGCCGCCAGACGTCCCAGGCCTCCGTTTCCCAGGGCAGCGTCCGGCTCCTGATCCTCAATCACATCTAAATCAAAGCCCATCTCATCCAGGGTTTCCTTAATCTCATCCCTGGCGCAGATATTGATGATGTTATTGCCCAGGGCACGGCCCATGAGGAACTCCATGGACAGGTAGTATACTGTCTTAACATCCTTTTTCTCATATTCCTTGTGAGTGGCAATCCACTCGTCAATGATGACATCCTTCACAGCATAGGCCACTGCCTGGAATACCTGATGGGGGGTCGCTTCATCAATGGTCCTTCGGAACATATTCTTTACGTTGTCCACCACGCTGCGCTTGAAGGTTTCCTTATCAAATCCTTTATTCATCGGCCATTATCCTCCTGCTTTCAGTTCCGCTTTTATACAGAACTATTGTATGTAAATCATTCCCAAATTATCAGACGGGGCGGGGTTTTATACGCCCCGCCTCACAATCTTACCATTATTTCATGGTCTTTTCAACACCGAGCATTACATTTTCGCCGTTAATGTTCCACTCTTTGACAAAGCCGGACATGGCTCCAATGCTGATATGGTCTGCCATGACCTCTGTTTTGATCTCGTCCGCATGCTCCTTAATCAACCCGGCAATCCGGTCATTTCCATCCTGGAATACACTGATATGGTCCATGACCTCAAATCCGGCCTCCTTGCGCATGGTCTGAATCTTGCTTATGAGCTCCCTCACAAAGCCCTCCTCAATCAGTTCGGGCGTCAGGTTGGTATCCAGCACAACGGTCACATAGTTGTCTTCCTCTGTCACATAACCGTCCTTCTGGGATACATCGATCAGCAGGTCGTCCTTTGTCAGCACCACTTCCTGGCCGTCATAGTCAAAGGTAAGCTGTCCCTTTTCATTCAGGGTGTCCATGGCGGCGCTGCCGTCAATATCGGTCAGGGTACTCCGGATCCGGTTTAACAGCTTGCCGTACTTTGGTCCCACTGTCTTTAACTGGGGCTTGAAGGTATAGGAGGTGAATTCCCTTACATCGTCTGAGAAAATCACCTGCTTCACATTCAGCTCTTCCTCGATAATCTGCACATAGAACCTTGACAGCTCGTGGTCAGCCTTCACATACATCCGGGCAATGGGCTGTCGGTTCTTGATGTTGGCCGCATTCCTGGCCGCACGTCCCATGACAACCACCTTAAGCACTTCATCCATGTCGGATTCCAGCTCAGTATCAATCCAGGACTCATTCACCCCCGGGAAGTCGCACAGATGTACGCTTTCAGGCGCGTTTCCATCCACCTTTCTCACGATATTCTGGTAAATCTGCTCTGTCATGAACGGAATCATGGGAGCTGCCGCCTTTGCCACGGTCACAAGGGCCGTGTACAGGGTCATGAAGGCATTAGTCTTATCCTGCTCCATTCCCTTTGCCCAGAAGCGCTCACGGCTTCTGCGCACATACCAGTTGCTTAAATCATCCACGAACTCCTGGAGGGCTCTGGCAGCCTCAGGAATCTGGTAATTCATCAGACTGTTATCCACTGTCTTTACCATGGAATTCATCTTGGACAACATCCAGCGGTCCATGACGGGAAGCTTGTCGTATTCCAGGGTATATCTGGTGGGGTCAAAATTGTCAATATTGGCATACAGCACCCAGAATGCATAGGTATTCCAAAGGGTACCCATGAATTTGCGCTGTCCCTCGGTCACTGCCTTATCCTGATAGCGCTTAGGAAGCCAGGGCGCGCTGCAGGTGTAGAAGAACCAGCGGATGGCGTCCGCGCCGTGGGCTGCCAGGGTATCGAAGGGATCCACCGCATTGCCCTTGGACTTGCTCATCTTCTGTCCGTTTTCATCCAGCACAAGCCCCATGACAACTACATTTTCATAAGGCGCCTTGTTGAACAGCAGGGTGGACTCCGCAAGAAGGGAATAGAACCATCCTCTGGTCTGGTCCACTGCCTCGGAGATGAACTGGGCCGGGAACTGTGACTCGAACAGCTCCTTGTTCTCAAAGGGGTAATGGTGCTGCGCAAACGGCATGGCGCCGGAGTCAAACCAGCAGTCAATCACCTCAGGCACACGCTTCATTGGCTTCTGGCACTTGGGACACCTGATGTTTACCGCGTCAATGTATGGACGGTGAAGCTCAATTTCATCAGGGCAGTTATCGGATAAGCTTTTTAATTCCTCAATGCTTCCGATGGAATGCTGGTGTCCGCACTCACACTCCCAGATATTGAGCGGGGTGCCCCAGTAGCGGTTTCTGGAAATGCCCCAGTCCTGGATATTCTCCAGCCAGTCACCGAACCGGCCCTTGCCGATGGAATCCGGAATCCAGTTAATGGCATTGTTGTTGCGGATTAAGTCATCCTTCACGGCAGTCATTTTGATGAACCAGGACTCTCTTGCATAGTAAATGAGAGGGGTCCCGCAGCGCCAGCAGTGGGGATAGCTGTGCTCAAAGCTGGGAGCCGAGAAAAGCAGCCCCCTGGACTTAAGGTCCTTTAACACCATGGGGTCCGCATCCTTCACAAAGGTGCCTGCAAAAGGAGTTTCCGCCGTCATATCGCCCTTGGCGTCCACCAGCTGTACAAAGGGAAGGTCGTATTTGCGGCCAACGTTGGCATCATCCTCACCAAATGCAGGTGCAATGTGTACGATGCCGGTACCGTCTGTCAGTGTTACATAGTCAGCGCAGACCACGTAGTAGGCTTTTTTGTGCTGCTTCTCGCACAGGGGCACGGAGCAGTCATAGAGGGGCTCATATTCCTTGAACTCCAGGTCCTTGCCCTTGTAAGTCTCCAATACCTCATAGTCCCCGCCCAGCACGGTATCTGCCAGGGCCTGGGCGATATAGTAGGTATAGCCGTCGCCTGTCTTTACCTTTACATAGTCTTCTTTAGGGTTCACGCACAGGGCCAGGTTGCTGGGAAGGGTCCACGGCGTGGTGGTCCATGCCAGGATATATGCATCTTCTCCCTTTGCCTTGAAGCGGGCAATGGCGGAACGCTCCTTTACATCCTTATAACCCTGAGCCACCTCATGGGAGGACAGCGGGGTGCCGCAGCGCGGGCAGTAGGGAACCACCTTAAAGCCCTTGTACAAAAGGCCCTTGTCCCAAATCTGCTTAAGAGCCCACCACTCGGACTCGATAAAGCTGTTGTCATATGTTACATAGGGATTGTCCATATCGGCCCAGAATCCAACGGTGTTGGAGAAATCCTCCCACATGCCCTTGTACTTCCAGACGCTTTCCTTACATTCCTTAATGAACGGCTCCAGACCGTACTGCTCAATCTGCTCTTTGCCGTCCAGTCCCAGCTTCTTCTCAACCTCCAGCTCCACAGGCAGGCCGTGTGTGTCCCATCCGGCCTTTCTCGGCACCATATATCCCTTCATGGCCCGGTATCTGGGAATCATATCCTTGATTACACGGGTCTCCACATGGCCGATATGAGGCTTGCCGTTGGCAGTTGGCGGTCCGTCATAAAATACATAAGGCCTGCAGCCCTCCCTCATCTTGATGCTCTTTTCAAAGATGTGCTCTGCTTCCCAGAATTTCTCCACTTCTTTTTCCCGTTCCACAAACTTAAGGTCTGTGGGGACTTTGTCATACATAACGTCTTCCTCCGTTCCATTCATGATAGATTTCTATTCTGGTATGTGAAAAAGATTGTATATCCTTCCATGAAGCAAAAAAGGCTTCCGTCCCGAACAGGACGAAAGCCGTAAGCCGCTTCGTTTAACCACCTATTACTGCATACCATCATATGAGTTCCCTTAACGCGGGAAACGCGTCCCGGCCTATCATGCGCTGCTGACGCATCCCTTCAGCCGGACAGCTCCGGAGTGATTTTCAGTTCTGCATTACTTACACCGGTTCCCACCATCTCCGGCTCTCTGTAGCGTTCCTGCAGGCCTACTGTCTCCATCTAAGCCTTTTCCATTTAACCTCTTTATTATAATAACCCGCACGTAAAATGTCAACCGTGTATCTGATTTTCGTTTGGATTGTTAATATTTTATCATTTCGTTTGCCTTTTCCAGAATATGTGTTATACTACTAACCAATATTACTGCACAGCCGTCAATATCCTGCCGCACCGCATACTCTGCGTACAGCACACCGGCTGCGCCCAGGGAGGAACCTATATGGAGCAGAGAAATCTTACCTTACTCACAGACCTGTATGAGCTAACCATGATGCAGGGATATTTCAAAGAAAAAGATGCCAATGAAACCGTTGTATTCGACATGTTTTACAGGACCAATCCCCACGGCAACGGCTTTGCCATCTGTGCAGGATTACAGCAGGTCATTGAGTACATTGAGGACCTGCATTTTGACGACAGCGACATTGAATACCTGAGAAGCCTGGATATGTTTGAGGAGGACTTCCTGAGCTATCTCCACGAATTCCGCTTTACAGGCGATATCTACGCCATTCCGGAGGGAACCGTGGTTTTCCCCAGGGAACCTCTTGTCAAGGTTATTGCTCCCATCATGCAGGCCCAGCTCATCGAGACGGCACTGCTTAACATCATCAATCACCAGAGCCTCATTGCCACCAAGACAGAGCGCATCGTCTATGCGGCCAAGGGCGACGGCGTTATGGAATTCGGACTGCGCAGGGCCCAGGGACCGGATGCCGGCACCTACGGCGCAAGGGCAGCCATGATAGCCGGATGCATCGGCACCTCCAATGTGCTCTGCGGAAAAATGTTCGATGTCCCGGTAAAGGGAACCCATGCCCACAGCTGGATTATGAGCTTTCCGGACGAGCTGACCGCCTTCCGCACCTATGCCAAGCTCTATCCCTCCGCCTGCATCCTGCTGGTGGATACCTATGATACCTTAGGTTCCGGCATCCCCAATGCCATCCAGGTATTTAAGGAGATGAGGGAAGCCGGTATTCCTCTTACCTTCTATGGCATACGTCTGGACAGCGGCGATTTGGCCTACCTGTCCAAAAAGGCCAAAAAGATGCTGAACGAGGCCGGATTCCCGGACGCAGTGATTTCCGCCTCCAACGACCTGGATGAAAACCTGATCAACTCCCTGAAAATGCAGGGCGCCACCATCAATTCCTGGGGCGTGGGCACCAACCTGATTACAGCCAAGGACTGCCCGTCCTTCGGTGGCGTATACAAACTGGCTGCTGTCATGGACAAGGCCACCGGCCAATTTGTACCCAAAATCAAGCTGTCCGAAAACGCCGAGAAAATAACCAATCCCGGCAACAAAACCATACAGAGGATTTACGATAGGGCCACCGGCAAAATCATAGCAGATTTGATTTGTCTGGTGGGCGAGGAATTCGACACCCGCAATTCCCTCCTTCTCTTTGACCCCTTAGAGACATGGAAAAAGACCATGCTGGCACCTGACAGCTATACCATGCGGGAACTGATGATTCCCATTTTCCTGAACGGAAGATGCATGTACCAGTCGCCGAAGGTAATGGATATCCAGGCCTACTGCAAAAAAGAGCTGGATACCCTGTGGGATGAATCCAAGCGTCTCATCAACCCGCACACAGTCCATGTGGACTTGTCCAATGAGCTGTGGCACACAAAAAACCAGCTGCTGGATTCCTTCCACAGGAAATAAACAGGCCGGAACGTGTAAAGGCCGGAACCGCCTCCTCTCAAATTAGGGGATGCGGTCCCGGCCTTCTTATATCTCTCCATCCACCAGAAGGGGAAGGACATTCTGCGGAAGGTCGTATATGACCATATCGGCCTTCTCATCCAGCGGTCTGGGTATCCGGTGGATAATGACCATCTTTCTGCCCTGGAAATATCGTATGTAGTTGCTGTAAACCTCTGACCGCAGGCTGGTTCCCAGTACCAGGAGCACGTCGGCCCTGGCTATCTCCTCCGTGGTGCGGCTCATGATACTGCTGTCCACCATCTCCCCGTAGAGAGAGGTACCGGGACGTATCATAGTCCCGCAGTCCTTACAGCGGGGAACATGGCTGGAATCCCTGATTTCTTCCATGGAATACAGGCGGCTGCAGTGGGGACACCTGTTCTTGTAAATGCTTCCGTGAAGGTAAATCACATTCCTGCAGCCCACCTGTTCCGGCAAATCAAAAATATTGGTGGTGACAATACACTGAAGCTTGCCCTCTTCCTCCATCCTGGCCAGCGCCCTGACAGACGGAGTCATGTTGGGAATCTTTTTCAGTATCTCCTCGCGGTAAAATTCATAGAAACGTTCCGGCCTTCTGGACAGACAGGAAATATGAAACAGTTCCTCCGGTGATTCCGAATATTTCTGTTCGATCTCATATGCCCGTCCTTCCTGCTTAAGTCCCAGAATGCCTCCCTCTTCCATCATCCCGGAACCGCAGATGGCAACCGTATAACTGCTGTCTGCCAGAATCTGCTTCAGGAGTTCCAATGTTTTTTCGCCAATCATACCCGCTCAGTCCTCCTCTTATTCTGATTGTTCCAGAGCGTGTCCAAAACCCACACACTCTGACATCATTATACCGCAAATCCCCCCGCCTTACCACAAGGATCCGCGGGAACTGTAAGCGTCAGCCCCGTAAATCACGGCGTTTTATGTCGAAAAAACAGAACACAGCTAAACCAGGTCATTGAAACAGATGGCCCCGTGGGGGCGAATGCTCATTCTGTAGGCGCTTCCCTCCCCTGTACATTTTTCAATGTAGTGTATGAATTCGTCCACCAGCTCATTGGGCAGCACTGCCATGATGACGCCGGCAAAGCCTCCTCCGTGAATCCTGCATGCCCCCCTCTGCTTTTCTGCTATAAACAGCTCCGTAAGGGCCAGGGTAACTGTGATTCCCTGCTCCTGGTAATTGCTGTTGGTAAAGCAGTTCTGAAGCCATTTCCAGGAGGAATTGCCGGACGCCGTTATATTGGTTAAGAAATCTTGAAAACGGTTCTCCTTAAGGGCAAGCACCTCTGCCTCCACCCTCTTATTCTCCTCAAAGAAATGCAGGGCCCTCAGCACGGATCGGTCCCCGGCAAATTGCCGTACCTCTGCCAGGTTATCTATCACCTGTTCCTCGGATACCTGGGACAATACCTCTTTTCCAAAATACCGGGCCACCTTTTTCATCTCGGCGGGAACCGCGGAATAATCCGCGCTTAAGTCAGCGTGGCCCTTGCCGGTCTGTACAATAATCAGGCTGTGGTCTTGGGAACCAAAGTCAAAGTCTATCTTTTCCACCTCAGGTGTCAGCGGCTCCATGAAATCAATGGTGATAAGACCGCCCACGGCACATGCCATCTGGTCCAGCAGGCCGGACGCCTTGTCCCAGTAATTATTTTCAGCGAACTTGCCGATATGGGCATAAGCCACGGTGCTCATGCGGCTTTCATTGAAAAATGTGTTGAGCATGGAGCACAGCAGCATCTCAAAGGAGGCAGACGAGCTGACCCCGGCTGCGCTTATGACATTGCTGGTGATATATGCGTTGAATCCTCCCACGCTGTAGCCGGAATCCTTAAATCCCTGGAGAAGGCCCTTTACCAGGTCCACGGTTCCCGCTTTTTTCTCGCTGGGTTCCAGATGGTTCAGATCAATGGTAAAATCCTGGTTATATGTCTCGCTGACAATATGTACCTGGTTGGATTCATTCTTTCCGGCCACGCCCACACAGTCCAGGTTAATGCTGCCTGCCAGCACCTTGCCGTGGTTGTGGTCCGTGTGATTGCCGCTGATTTCCGTCCTGCCCGGCGAGGAGAACAGCATCACATCCCCTTCCCCGCCAAACATCTTCTCATATCCGGCCAGCAAATCCTCATAGCGCTTTACATTGGCCTCTACCCCGTCTTCCCCGTAGAGCTGCGCCATAAGAGTCCTGGCGCCGTCACTCTCCAGCAGCTTTACCGTCTCGTTTACCTTCATGATTTACCTCTCCTATCTTTTCTGAAACTTCTGAATTCAGTTTATCACACCCGGGGCAGAAACAACAATACAATATTCTCCTGTCTTTATACTTTTTTTAAATGGGGATGACATAGGGCAGGCTTTGCTGTTATAATCTCTTAAACAGTATCATGTAAGAAAGCAGGTATTCACAATGGAATGGAACGGAAAACCCTATCACTCTCTGGACTATGAGCTGAGGCAGCAGTTCGGCCAAAAAATCTATAAGCTGTCCCTGGACGGAGGCATGACCTGTCCAAACCGGGACGGTACCCTGGGAACAGGGGGCTGTATCTTCTGCAGCGAAGGCGGCTCCGGTGATTTTGCCGCTCCCAGACAGACGGCTGTCTCCCGGCAGATAGAGCAGGCCATGGCACAGGTAAAGAGGAAGATGCCGGACGGCTCACAGGGTTCATATATTGCCTATTTCCAGTCCTACACCAATACGTACGCTCCCCTGCCCTATCTGAAGCAATTGTTTGGGGAAGCAGTCTCCCATCCCGCCATAGCCGCCCTGTCCATCGGCACCAGGCCCGACTGTCTGGAGCCTGAGGTCGCGGGCCTGTTAAAGGATTTAAACCGCGTGAAACCGGTATGGGTGGAGCTGGGTCTCCAGACCATCCATGATTCCACCTCCGCCTTTATCCGCCGGGGCTATGGACTGCCGGTGTTTGAGGACGCCCTCAGACGCCTTAAGGCAGCCGGCCTGACCGTCATCGTCCATGTCATATTAGGCCTGCCCGGCGAGACCAGGGACATGATGGCGGAAACCGTGAATTATCTGGCCCAATGTCCTATAGACGGAATCAAACTCCAGCTTCTCCACATTTTAAAAGGGACCGGTCTGGCAGATTACTTCCAGGCCAATCCCTTTCCCATATTCACAATGGAGGAATACATTGATTTTGTTATAGACTGTGTGGAATGCCTGCCCCCTGAACTGACCATTCACCGCCTGACAGGGGACGGTCCAAAATCCCTTCTCCTGGCTCCTCTGTGGAGCGGAAGCAAACGGCTGGTGTTAAACACCCTCCACCGCCGTTTTAAGGAGAGAAATACCTGGCAGGGAAAATATTATATCCCGGATTCCTCCTGCTCTGCCGCGTTTTCCTCCCCCGGCGCCACAATTCCGTCCTCCCCAACTGTCACGCCGTAGGAAATGGATGTGATATACTGATAAAAACCTGCTTTTTCGCCTTCATCTGTCAGCATCCTGGTATATCCTCCTGAGGATGTGCCGGGCACCAGCCTAAGCAGCGCGTCCTCCCCATCCCATTCCACCTTCAGAAGGGCCGTCTTCGGAATACTGCTGCCGAACACAAAATTACCAAGGCTGTATACAATGGGCTTTCCCTTGTAATATTCCAGCCCCTGCATCACATGGGGATGGCTCCCTACCACAAGGTCAGCCCCTGCATCTATATACTGCTGTCCCAGAATTCTCTGGTACTCCTGTGGCCGTTCGTCACGTTCAATCCCCCAGTGCACATATATCACAAGGTAATCGCAGGCTTCCCTGGCCTTTTTGATCTCCTCCAAAAGCTGGGACGGGTCATAAGTGGTAAGCATGCCCGGTCCCTTGGAAGTAGCGTTCCAGGAGTCCTCCGGTATGACTCTGGAAGCGCCCAGGAAGCCGATTTTGCGGCCCTTTGCCTCCATGAATACCGTTTTTTTTGCCTCCTCCAGATTGGCTCCGGCTCCCACCCGCAGGATTCCGGCATCATCCAGAGTGCTGCATGTATCCAGCAAGGCATCCGTACCGAAATCCAGGGCATGATTGTTTGCCAGTGTCACGATATCAATCCCCAGCTCCTGAAACATGGATACCTTTTCCGGGGGAAGCCGGAAGGTAAACTGCTTATCCGCAGCAGCCGTGCCGCGTCTGCTGAATGGAAATTCCTCATTTGCCATGAAAATGTCGCTGGCGTCAATCACCTGGCGGAATCCGCTGTCCACCACTCCCCCTATATTGCCGGCCTTCTGGTATGCGTTCAGCACATGGTCTGACAGGAGGATATCACCCGCAAATACGAATTGCAGAGGCGGGTCCTTATCCTCTGTTCCTGTTTCAGGGTCCTGTTCTTTAACGCCATTTGGAGCATCCGATAGGCCGCCATCCGCTGCATCCGGGCCGTCTGTTCCTTGAACGCTGTCCGGATTTGCGACGCCGCCTGCTCCGCCTGTTTCCTCCTGGACCGGCTCCTCTGCGCCGGCAATGCCCACACCTTCCGAGGCGCCTGCCATCTCAGCCCTGACATATTTGTCCTGTCCTGAGTGCCATATAAAATATCCCGTAATACCGGCCAGCAGCAGCCCTAATAATAAGGCTGCTGCCACAATACATCCTGTTCTCTTCATAAAACCTCTCCTGACAGACATCAGACTGCCAATACAATCCCTCCGTCATTGGCATATACAGTGGCCACGCCTGCCGCGTTGGTAACCACAATCTTCTTGAATCCCACCCTTTTAGCCAGCTCATTCTTTACGTATTCAGCCCGTTCAGGGTTATTCACATGGCAGACAACCGCAATCTTGCCGGCCGCGTCCACCACTTCCTTTACCGCAATGTCGCACATTCTATGAAGCGCCTTGTTCATTCCCCTGGCCTGGTCCAGCTTGATGATGGTTCCTGTATCCGCGCCCATGACAGGCTTGATGTTAAGGGCTGTGGCGAAAAATGCCTGCAGGCCTGACAGACGCCCGTTCTTGCGGAGCGTATCCAGGCTCTCCAGCACAAAATAAGTATTCATGCCGTCCCTGTATGCCAGGGTTTTCTCCACCACCTCATCAAATTCCAGTCCTGAATCGCACAGGTTCTGGATAAAGAGGGCGATGTTAAGCTCTCCTGAGGACGCGGAAAGTGAGTCAATGACAGCCACTTTCTTTGCCTGTTCCGCCATCCCCTTTTCTGCCATTTCCTCCTCATACAGCTTCTTTGCCACTGCCGCTGAATTATAGCTTCCGCTGAGGTGGCTGGACAGGGTGATGACAAACACCGCTTCCGCATCCGCTTCCGCAAATGCAGCCTTAAAAGTCTCCGGCGACGGACACGCTGTCTTTGGGCACTCCGGGCACGCCTTTACCATCTCTATAAACCGCTTCTGGTCAAATGTCTCATCATCCACTACCTGGGCACTGCCTACCTGCAGTGTCAGCGGTATCATCTGAAATCTGGGATCCTTCTTCATATCCTCTGTCAAATCGAGACAACTATCCCCGATAATCTTATAGGTCATAATTATGTCCTCCGGTTTTTCTTATCCATGTGTTTTCACATGTAGTATTCATTACTACTTATTATAACAGTATGGATGGTAAAATGCAATGCTTATGTGTTTCCAGTTTTATGGAGTTTTTTGGGGAGTTTTTTTGGCAGAGGAGGACGAGGACGGTGGTTGTGTCCGTTCGTGGGAACGGGTGAGCGGGGGAGGCATGGACGGGCTGCGGGGCAAGAAGGTCTAAGGCCCTGTAGATGCCCGTCCCCCGCCCGCCCGTCCCTTCCCCGCCCACCCGCTCCCTCCCATGAGGTTTTCTCCGTCCGGTGGCTGGTGTTGGTGTGATTATTTGTGTGAAATTTCAGACACACTCTAGTGCACCTGCTCTATAGCTGATAGTATCTGGTCTATGGTGGCTTGGCGGTCGCCGGTGTATTCGATGGAGATTTCCATGAGCTTGCCGTCTATCTGGCGGAAGTAGGTGTCCTCGTGTTCTGTGGTGCCGTCGCTGTTTTGGCCGGAGGTCTTTACATACTTGTATTCATAGCCGCCCATGTTTACTGTGCCTGTGCTGTCAACGGCGTAATCATAGTAGCCCGCATATTCGATGAGCCATTCCAGGTAACGGTCCAGCTGCTGGGTGGAATCGGTGTAGTCTACGGTGAACAGATAGCCGGTTCCGCCGTCGTACCAGTAGTACATATTCTCGCCGGCCTCCAGGGGATAGCTGTAGTAGCTTCCGTCGCCCAGCATCAGTTCTGCCGCCTCAGGGAACTTCATAAACAGATTGGCCCAGCGGTTGCTGTAGGTCTTTCCTGATATGGCGCCTGTCTCATAGGCCGCGGCCGGCCGCTCGCTTCCCTCTACCATGTAACCCTGGGCATCAAAGGTGTATTGGCTGCCGTCTATGGTCTTGGTCAGATTGGTCACCATGTGGCCGAACTCATCCACGTATTTCCATCTTCCGTTTTCTTCAATCCAGGCTTTGTACATGATTTGGCCGCTGCCGTCCAGACGGTATGTAAGGCCGTTCTCGTCCAGAGCCCATTCGTTGGTCCCGTAGGTGCCGTCTCCGTGGAGATACTGCCAGCCGCCTGCTTCCGTATAGTTCCAGCCGCCTCCTGCGTACGGGCGCATCTGACTCAAGAGCAGGGCCGCCGTTCCTGCCTGATCACCGGAATAGATCTGGACCAGCATGTAGCAGTTTCCGCTAATCTCCCTCATGTAGACATCCAGGAACATGCTGGCGGCCAGCTTACCCATATAGGCGTCATACTTCTGCCTAGCCTCCGGGGTCATGTCGTAACTGCCTATCCAGGCAGACATATACTGTGCCATCAGGGCTCCGTAATTGATCTTGACAGAGTAATAACCAGCCCCTGCTATACCGGCCGTCCCCATGGATACATAGGAACCATAGGATGCGTCCTGGCCCAGCAGCTGCAGCATCTCCTGCATTATTCCCTCCAGGCTCTCACCTTCCAGGTCTGCCACAATGCCGGTCATGGCAAGGAAGCTCTCATTCTCCTCGTCAATGGCAGAGGCGATGAAATCAATCTTCACCCCGTCCTCCTCCATATAGGACAGATAGTCTAACCCCAGGTTTCCTCCATATCTTCCCACCTCATAACCGGCTGGAAATGTGGCCTCAAATCCGGCCATGCTGCTTCTCACCGTGCTTCCCTCAATGGAACTGAGCCCCGTGGGAAGCGCCCAGGCTGTCATTGCGCCTGCGGCTGTAAGCACTGCGCTCAGCAGCGCTGACACGAAACGTTTACCTCTCATACAACTCCTCTCCTTTCTTCATACTAGTAAGATATTTCCAGTATAACCGATTTAGAATGTCCGTGCAACGCAAAAAGAGACCGGTTTCAAAAGTTTCCTCTTGAAACCAGTCTCTTATTCTTTTGTAACGCTCCTGTTACGATTTTATATGTTTCGCAGTATTATTCCGCTTTTTCGGATTCTGTTTTTCCGCCGGCCATAATCATCATGATTTCATTGCTGCGGCTTACAAATGCCGTCATGCGATCCGGAGCCAGAGGGCCGTGGCTTAAGCTTGCCAGGTCATACAGCTGTTCGCAGATTTTGGATGTATTGGCATCATCCTTATGTCCCAATACATACTGCACAAGAGGATGGTTTGCGTTGAGCACCAGTGTCTCACCTGTTCCACCGAACATACCCATATCCATGCCGCCCATGCTGTACATCTTCATCATATCCTGCATACGGCGGGTGTCCTCGGACACGGTAATCATGGAAGCCACGCCCGCATTCTTCATCTTTTCAACCTTGATGTCCAGCTTATCATTGTTCAGGGCTTTTTTGAAGCATTCCGTCAGCTCCTCAGATGTTTTCTTGAACTCCTCGTCGTCTTCCTTTACATCTTCCTTGAACGCGGCGTTAAGGTCCGTATCAATACGCAGGAACTTGAGGCCTTCCTTCTTCTGCTCCACATGTGAGATAAACGGGCTGTCTATGGCAGCGGGCATGATGACAGCGTCGATTCCCTCTTCCTTAAACATGTTGATGTACTGGCTCTGTTCCTTTTCATTGGTCACATAGAAAATAGTATTCTCATGCTTTTCCTTGTTCTCATCCAGACAGTCCTGAAGAGTCAGGTATTTGCCTTCCAGGTTCTTGTACAGGATAAAGTCTCCCATCTTCTCAGCAAACTTCTCATCCTTGATATAGCCGAACTTGATGAAGGGCGCAATGTCGTCCCAGTATTTCTCATAATTTTCCCTGTCTGTCTTGCACATACCGGAAAGCTTGTCTGCTACCTTCTTCGTGATGTAATCAGATATCTTCTTCACGAAGCCATCATTCTGCAGGGCGCTTCTGGATACGTTAAGAGGCAGATCCGGGCAGTCGATAACGCCCTTTAAAAGCATCAGGAACTCAGGAATTACTTCCTTAATGTTATCCGCAATAAAAACCTGGCTGTTGTACAGCTTGATGGTTCCCTCCAGGCTGTCGTACTCCATGTTGATTTTCGGGAAGTACAGGATGCCCTTCAAATTAAATGGATAATCCATGTTCAGGTGTATCCAGAACAGAGGCTCCTTGTAATCCCTGAACACCTTGCGGTAGAAGCTCTTATAATCCTCCTCGCTGCACTCATTGGGATGCCTGTTCCACAGAGGGTTGGTGTCATTTAAGGCCACCGGACGCTTGTTGATTTTATATTTTTCCCTGGAAGGCTCGATTTCCACGACTTCCTTGGTACCGTCTTCTTTTTCCTTTTCCTCGGTTTTGGCCGGCTCAATGACGGTCTCGACCACTGTATCCTTGCCGGTGAGCTCGTCCTTCTCAATGGTCTCATACTGGGGCTCGGCTGTCTCATTGTCCAGGAAAATGTTCACAGGCATGAATGCACAGTACTTCTCAATGACTTCCCTTGCCCTGTACTCGTTGCAGAACTCGGTGCTGTCCTCGTTCAGATATAAGGTGATGGTGGTACCCACCTCAGCCTTATCCCCTTCCTCCATCTCAAAGTCAATGCCGCCCTCTGATTCCCAGTGGACCGGCTTGGCATCCTTCTGGTAGGACAGGGAATCAATGGATACCTTGTCGGCAACCATGAACGCAGAGTAGAAGCCCAGGCCGAAATGACCGATAATCTGGTCCTCATTGGCTTTGTCCTTGTACTTCTCCATGAAATCCTGGACGCCGGAGAATGCAATCTGGTTAATGTACTTGTCAATCTCATCCTCGGTCATGCCAAGTCCGTTGTCTGTGATCTTGATGGTCTTGTCATTTGGGTTCACGGACACCTGGATTTTGTACTCCAAATCCTCCGGTCTTTCATACTCGCCCATGAGTTCCAGCTTCTTAAGCTTGGTAATGGCATCGCTGCCGTTGCTGATCAGCTCCCTGTAGAAAATGTCATGGTCAGAGTACAGCCATTTCTTGATTACCGGGAAAATATTCTCGCTTGTAATTGATAAACTGCCTTTCTTTGCCATCTTTCATCCGCCTCTTTCTTATATAATAATTAGTTCTTCATGTTTTGCAATGTTTACTCACAAACTACATTTTAGTACGAGACGAATAAAATGTCAATAAAAAATTAGCACTCATTTTTGTTGAGTGCTAATAATCAGGGGTGGGGACTCCAAATCCAGGTTACAGTTCCTCTTTGAGAAGTTTGGTGTATTGTTCAACGATTCGATAAAAGGCCTCTAAATCAGCCTCGCTGCATTGTTCGATAAGATAGGCTGTAGTTTGTGTAATATCTGCAATATCATATGCTTTGTGAACACTGGAAAGCCATTTTCCTTTTTCGGTCACATATAAACGGGCCGTTTTTTCATTGTTTTCCATATAACGCTTTTCTACATATCCGGATTCGATTAGCTTTTTGATGGTCTGTGATATGGCACTCTTGCTTTTGTGCCAAATTTTAGATAACTGGGTAGCTGTAATACCGGGACAATCATCAATAAAGGTAAGAGTGTGTATTTGCATCATATTGCAATTTTCAGCCTCATAGGTGTGTTTTCCATAGATATAATTGTGATATAAAATTACAAACTCATACAGCATATTGGCCCTAGCGGTTATCTTGCGGTATGCATTGTCAATGTCTGTAAAGTTGGTCATATAAACTCCTTTTATTCTTACATATTCATACTATTTAAGACATTATCAATAATATCATATTTAAAATTATGTTGCAAGATTTTAAAACAACACCACTTTACAACTTTTATTAATAATTGAACCGCTGCTGATTAAGCCGTTTCAAAGCATTTGAAACAGCTCTGCGTGTCCCAAGTAATAACTACCAATCTTCTCGTTGGAAAGTGTAAAATCGACCTCTGGTGAAAGACGTTTTCCATGTTTTGCCGGTCTTCCTCTTTTCCCTGTTGGCTCAGGGGCAAGATCATACATGACAGAGTCAAACCTTGCATTGCAGCTCACATCCAGATTGGGATATTCATCCACAATGGAGAGCAGACCTTTCTCTGTATACCAGCTGTCTCAGAGGATAATCACATTTTTCATGGAAGAAAAGGCAGGCATCACCTGGCGTACCATAGATGCCGCAAGCTTTAGCTTGGATACTCTTTTTGCCACATACGGTATCCGAGAGGGACAGAAAGATAGACCATCCTATTGCCGTTCCAAACAGGAGCGAAAAAGCATCAGAACGTCCTGTACGATATTTTACGGTGTCCAATGCAAGCCATTCTCTTAAAATAGTTAATTAACAAAACAATATTAAATCAAAACTAGGTTTTCTATGTGTAAAACAGCGAATTATCAACTTATATAACTTGATATATTGACAATAAGCACAATATATAATATAATATTGTTCAGTTTCGAAACTATATTATATGTGTCAGAAAGGTGGTATCTGGATGGACTTTGAAAAGTTCTGTAGAGAAAATTGTGTTGAGCGAAGGGGCACCGGCACTTTAAAGTGGGACTCACTGCAGGAAATCTTCGGAGATGCTGATTTGCTTCCGTTATGGGTCGCTGATATGGAGATTCAATCGCCGGCAGCAGTCCGTGAGGCACTGACAAAGCGTGTGGAACACGGTGTGTTTGGCTATGGTAAAGTAGAAGATTCCTATTATGATGCATTTTTTGCATGGCAAAAGAAACATCATGGTATAGATTTGGTCAAAGAAAATGTACGGTTTGCCACAGGCGTGGTAGGCTCACTGTATGCTGCAATAAGAGCATATACTAAGGAAAATGCATCCATAATAATCTGCCCTCCTGTATATTATCCATTCTATGATGCAATACTGAACACCGGAAGAAAGCTGGTAACATGTGACCTGGATAATAACAAGGGCCATTACAGCCTCAATCTTGACAAGTTCGAAAAAGAAATATCAGATAACAATGCAGAGATGTTCATACTGTGTTCACCGCATAACCCTGTGTGCCGCGTATGGTCAGAAGAAGAACTGAATGCTATGTTAGATATCTGCCACAGACACGAAGTGCTGGTAGTATCAGATGAGATTCACCAGGATTTTACATATGGAGAAATTCCTTTCATATCTTCAGCTATTGTTAAGGGCGGAAAATATAGGGATATGCTGATTATCCTAAATTCCGGATCTAAAACTTTCAACTTAGCCGGTTTAATTCACTCTCATGTGATTATTTACGACAGGAAGCTGATGGAAACCTATGATGCCTATATAAAGAGTATAGGCTCTCCGGAAGTTAACTTGTTGGGAGTTACAGGTATGGAAGCCGCATTTCGTAATGGCGAAGAGTGGTTTGAAAACGTAAAATCACTGATTTGTCATAATTATAACTATATGAAACTGGAACTTGCCAAGGAGCTTCCTGATGTTGTGGTGACACCTCTTGAGGGAACTTACCTTTCATGGCTTGATTTGCGCAGCTATGTGCCTGAAAAAGAAACAGCAAGCTTTATCCAGAATAAATGCCGTCTGGCTTGTGATGTGGGGGAATGGTTCAGCTTTACAGGACATGGTTTTATACGTATTAACCTTGCAACAGATACAAAAAATATCAGGACTGCTGTGGAGAGTATCGTTACAAACATCAAAGCACTATGATTACCATTTTCGTATCTGATAGAAATAACAACAGTATAATTGAATTGTAAAGGAAGTGAAAACATGGGAAAACGTGTGCTGGTTGTAGGGGGAGTTGCTGGCGGCGCCTCTGTGGCAGCCAGAGTTAGGCGTCTGGATGCAGATGCGTGCATAACCATATTTGAGAAAGGAGAGCATGTATCCTTCTCCAACTGTGCCCTTCCCTACTATTTGAGTAGAACTGTGGAGGATAAAGATAATCTCACACTGATGACACCGGAAGACTTTAAGACTTCTTACAATATCGATGTGCGAATCAACAATGAGGTGTGCGGTATAGACCGTGTCCGCAGAAAGATTCAGGTGAACAATCGAATCACGGGTCAGAAATATGAAGAGGCTTATGATGAATTGGTTCTGTCACCTGGTTCCGCCCCTATTTGCCCTAAGCTGATTAAAGGAGTATCTCTTCCACACGTATTCACTGTACGTAATGTAAGCGATATTGTTAAACTAGATCGATATTTAAACCGGGAGAACAGCTGCGATGTGGTTGTAGTTGGCGGAGGCTTTATTGGTCTTGAAGTGGCAGAGAACCTTAAAAAGGCTGGAAAGAATGTTTCTGTAGTAGAAGCAGCCGGTCAGGTTATGAATCCTTTTGATTATGATATGAGCCAAATCCTGCATAAGGAACTCTGTGATAATGACGTGGAATTAATTTTAAGAGATGGTATAAAGGCTATCACAGAAGACAAGGTAATCCTAAACTCTGAGAGGGAACTGCCGGCTGATGTAGTAGTACTTGCAATTGGAGTACTGCCTGAGACTACGCTTGCGAAAGAGGCCGGACTGGAAATTGGTGAAACGGGCGCAATCAAGGTTACAGCAGATTTCCGTACCAGCGATCCACATATTTATGCAGTGGGAGATGCCATTGAGGTGTACCAGGGCCTAACACACAAGCCAGTCAGGCTTCCTCTGGCAGGACCAGCTTTGCGCCAGGCGAGGGCTGCCGCTGATGCCATGTATGGTATGCATGGGATTAATAAAGGTGTGATTGGTTCCTGTGCAGTCAGAATTTTTGAACTTAATGCAGCAGCCACGGGGCTAAATGAAAAAAATGCAAAGGCGAATAATATACCTTGCGATTCTGTTTATACCATTGCAATGGATAAAGTAGGACTAATGCCAAATAGTTCTCCTATCCATTTTAAGCTCGTATTTGAAGTGCCTACTGGAAGAATCCTGGGCGCTCAGGCCATTGGAAAAGGTAATGTGGACAAACGGATTGATGTCATCGCCACTTTGATTACTATGAACGGTACACTGGAGGATTTAAAAGAATTGGAGCTTTGCTATTCCCCTTTGTTTGGCACGGCAAGAGATGTAGTAAATCTGGCTGCACTGGTAGGTCTTAACATTCTGCATGGTGTTTTCAAACAGATACATGTAGGTGAGGTCAGAAACCTAGTAGAGAGTGGTGCCTGTATCATTGATGTAAGAACCCATGAGGAATTTGAAACAGGCCATCTTATTGGTGCAGTCAACATCCCATTGGGAGAGATAAGGCAGAGGACTTCTGAAATCCCACACAATCGTCCCGTATATTTACATTGCAGGACCAGCCAGAGGAGCTATAATGCTATTATGGCGTTAAAGGGCTGTGGTTTTATCAACATTTTCAATATTTCCGGATCGTTTTTGGGAATAAGCTATTATGAATACTTTACAGATATAACGACTGGACGGAAAAAAATACTTACAGAATATAATTTTATGTAATGGATGTATTTATATTGATGAAGCTGTAACTGCTAATAACTGTGTGGGTACAGAACATTACATTAAAAACGAAAGAAAAGGAGTCAGGGGTATGGAAAACGTATTTTTTAAGCAGTTTTTAATGATAAGCGATATAAAGACCATTGTTTTTCTGGCAGTTCTTGTAGGTCTATTCTATTTGATTCATATTTTATACCACAAAAAACATATGGACTTTGCAGTGGTAGTTATGGTTGGCACGGGTCTTGGCTTGGCATTAGGCCTGGCAATCCAGTTTGTTGCCAATTTTCCAGATGCTCCAATGGATGTTGCGTTCGTTGCAGAGACAACAACTTGGTTTGCAATGGTCGGCAACGGTTATATCAACCTTATCAAGATGATTGTAGTTCCGCTTGTTATGATTTCAATCATGCAGGTTATTATCAACATGCAGCAGGGTAAAGCCATGAGCCAACTGGTCAAGAATACTATCATCATTACTATGGGCATGGTTTTGGTTGCTTCTGTAACTGGCATTGTGATTGGCATGCTGTTTGGCATTGGTAAGGGAGCCACCTTAGTTGAAGGAGGTGCTGCAACAGCAAAAGAAATCACTCCTGTAGCTACCACAATTAAGAACCTAATTCCAGGAAATATTGTTGGAGCTATGGTAGACAGCAACATCATTGGTCTTGTTATTTTCTCTGCTTTTCTTGGTCTGGCAATCTGGTGGATAAATTATGAGAGCAAGGAGGCCGCAAAACCCTTGTATCATCTGATTAATGCGGCTCACAAAGCGATGATTAATATGGCTTTGCTGATTCTTGATTATATGCCATGGGCAGTCATTGCTTTATTGGCAAATACCATCGCTCAAAGAGGTCTGTCCTCTATCCTTGAGGTTGGTAAATTCATCATCGCACTTTACGTTGCAGCAGCCGTGCAGTTTACGATCCAACTAATCCTGCTGGCAGTGAATGGTTTGAATCCTATGACTTACGTAAAGAAATCTTACGCAACAATGTTAATGGCATTTACCTCTCGTTCTAGCGTTGGCTGCCTTCCAATGACGATTGAAACTCTGACTAAGAAACTGGGGGTAAACCAAGGGACGGCAAGCTTTGTGGCTGGTTTCGGCACGACTGCAGGTATGCAAGGGTGTGCAGGTATCTTTCCATCTCTGTTGATTATCTATGTATGTAACGTAACTGGAACTCCAGTCGATATTACCATGATTGTAATGACAATCTTCGTTGTAACCATCGGTTCATTAGGTATCGCAGGTATTCCAGGTACTGCAACTATGGCGGCTTCCGTAGGCCTGTCTGGCGTGGGTATGGGTGCACAGTTTGCAATGGTAAGTCCGATTCTGGCTATCGACCCAATTATCGATATGCCAAGAACAATGCTCAATGTAACGGGTTCTCTGACCAATGCGCTTGTTGTAGATAAATATATGGAAAGTTTGAATATGACAGCTTACAATGATATGAGTCTGAATCAGCAGGAGAAAAGGTCATAAGATGAAGAGTTATGGAAGGTGATTAAAAAGACATAGGAATAGTGTACGTTTACCCTGGAGAAGCTTGATTTTGTAGGTTCCATAAGGATACCTTCAGATTTGGGATAGCGGTATAGCATGACAGTGTTATACCGCTTTGCCATATATACATTGACCTTTAAGATGGAATGAGCGCACCGCAGAGGTAATAAATAAGCCCGTGAATATGCGATGCAGCTACATACTCATGGACTTATTCAGTTGTACAAATATTCAATTTTCAATCATCATGTCAAGGCTCAATTTTACACCATTTTTTACACCATTTTCCCGTCTGGATACAACGGGCTATAATGAATTCCTTTTTATGGGAGAAAATCCCTGATTTTCTTGCTCTTGGAGGGATTGCGAAGCTTTCTGAGAGCAGCTGTCTCAATCTGGCGGATACGCTCCCTGGTTACGTTGAACCGTTTTCCCACTTCCTCCAGGGTCAGGGGATGTCCGGTCTCCAGGCCAAAACGCAGAATGATGACATCACGCTCCCGGGGATTCAGCCCCTGAAGCATGCTGTCAATCTCCTCCCGCAAAAGAAAGCTCTCCGCCTTGTCCTCTGTGGAAGCATTGGTGTCGTCCGCCACAAAATCCCCCAGATTGGAGCCCTCCTCGTCACCTACCGGTGTTTCCAGGGATACGGTATCACCCGATGCCTGAATCAGCTCCGTCACCCGTTTCTCGGACATGTTCACTTCCTCAGCCACTTCCTCCATGGACGGCTCCCGTCCCAGTTTCACGGACAGGCTGCGCTGGGCACGGCGGATTTTGTTCACCGCCTCCACCATGTGGACCGGAAGCCGGATGGTCCTGGACTGGTCCGCCAGGGACCTGGTAATGGACTGCTTCACCCACCATGTGGCATAGGTGCTGAGACGGTAACCTTTGGCATAGTCAAACTTCTCCACTGCTTTCATAAGCCCCAGGTTTCCCTCCTGAACCAGGTCCAGAAAACTCATTCCCCTGCCGGTATATCGTTTGGCAATGCTTACCACCAGGCGCAGGTTGGCCTCCACCAGCCTGCGGCCCGCTTCCACATCGCCTTCTGACTTGCGTCTTGCCAGGTCTGATTCCTCCTCTGGTGTAAGCAGTGGAATGGAGCCGATTTCTTTTAAGTATTCACGGATTGGATCGGCTGTGGATACACCTTCCAGAAGCCGCTCCTGGCCATATCCGTCGTAGTCCTCCTCTTCCTCCTCTTCGCCTCCGGAACCTATACTGCCCCCGTCCAGCATATCATCCTGGTCCAGTCGGTCTCTTCCCCAGCGGAAATCTTCCTTAACCAGGGACAGCTGTTCCAGCTCGGCATCATCGTCTAAAAGAAACTCCCCCTCCGGCAAATCTTCTTCCGGTTCCTCGGGAGCCTGTATGTGGACACCTTTGCGCTCCAGCTTCAGATAGACTTCCTCCATCTCCTCCGGTGTCATCTGAACATCCCGGAAATGATCCAGCACCTGGGTCATCTCCAGACGTCCTTCCTTGGAGGCCGCCTCACTGACCAGCTGCCCCACTCTCTTAGACAATTCCATTTTATCCATATGTTATCCTCCCCCTTCTCCTGGGACATACTAAATATAGGTACTGTATTGCGTAAATCCCTCTTTGAACAGCGGGGCTTACGCAGCACAGTACCGTTATTGAGTCTGCGGGTACGTTAGGTACATATTATTTCATGGGAACGCATGAACTTTGCCACCGCCTTGTCCCACTCATTTTCCAGGGCCTTGTCCATGGTAAAAAAGTTCAGCGAAGTTCCCGTCACACAATATAATGCTCCGTCTTCGTAACGGATATTCAGATAAAGTCCCTGTATCTGTTCACCGCTTATACCGCTTCCGGAAGCGGAAGCGAATTTTTCTGTGTCCGAAGGAGGAAGCAGCAGGACAATATGGAAGCTCCCCGGCAGCTTTTTTCCTTTAATCAGCGAAAAACATACGGGGCGGAGCACCTTCCAGGAGGAAAAGGACTCAATCCGGTTCTCCTCCAGCTCCTCGTCTGTATAATATCCCTGCCTGATGTGTCCGTCGATGGTAAAATTATTATAGGTGACAATGTTCACTTCCTTAACCAGGAAGCTGTCAAAATCTTCCTTCAGGAAAAGTTTGGATGTAAATGTCTTCACATCCTCTGCTTTTAATGCAATCATATTATTCTCCTGCCCTGGGTTACACCACAGGTTTCCAAATTCTTACTCAATTATACAGTTTTTGACTATTGACGTCAAATAGAAACTGTGTGGATTTTTCTGATAATATCAGGAAGTGTTTTAGCGGTTCTTTGGCGGCGCACGGACGGTTTTCCGGCGTTTTTCCGGCTGCTGTTTTCTGCGGAATGCGTTTGACAGGATTGGTATGCGGAGGGGGAGGTTAGTGTCAGGATACTCTGATATTGTCCGATATGCACTGATATTATCTGAGATGCTCTAATATAGTCTGAGATGCTCTGAGATAATCTGAGGTGTTCTGATTGCTTTACTCTAACATATTCTTCCTCTTTTTCATAGTGTCTGAATATCGACTATATCTCATCCAGCGGACTTCGTTTCAGCACGAAATCCATCATTTTCTTGGCCGCCTTCCCGTGATATCTCAACCTGTGGTATGTGAGATAAATATATCTTCCCTTATCAAGCCGCTCCGGGCGTGCCAGTCCGATTCGGTAAAGGTCCGCTGCGCTCCTTCAAGATGGACGGCTGGCACCGTATGCATAGAGTCACGCAAGGCCGGGAAGGTAAGCGAGCTTGCCTTCCCGGCCTTCCATGCCTCTATGCGCACTGCCTGCAGCTAGGCCAGGTTTGTATACCCCATCATATCCCTGTCTACGGCTTTGGCGGCTTCGCGGCCTTCTTGTATGGCCCATACTACCAGGGACTGGCCTCTGTGCATGTCGCCGGCTGTGAATATCTGTTGCGCACTGGTGCGGTAGGCGCCGGGTTCTGCAGCTACGTTAGTCCTGGCGTCCAGCTCTACGCCGAAGGCGTCTGCTACGTAGGCTTGGGTTCCTGTGAAGCCGGCGGCTATGAGTACCAGGTCGGCCGGAATTTCACGCTCGCTGCCTTCCACGGCTGCCATGACGGTGCGGCCGGTTTCCTCGTCTTTCCTGGGTACCAGGTTTGTGATTATGGCCTTGCATACCTTGCCTTCCCCGTCTTTTATGAATTCCTTCACTGTGGTCTGGTACTGCCTTGGATCTGAGCCAAACACGCTTATGGCCTCCTCCTGGCCGTAATCTGTCTTGAGGATTCTGGGCCATTCAGGCCAGGTATTATTCTCCGCCCGCTCCACGGGAGGTTTGGGCATCATTTCCAGTTGGGTGACTGAGGCGCAGCCGTGCCGGATGGATGTGCCTACACAGTCATTTCCAGTGTCTCCGCCTCCGATTACCAGCACATGCTTATCCTTTGCCGATATGCAGCTTCCGTCCTCCAGCCCGGAATCCAGCAGGCTCTTGGTGGCGGCTTTCAGAAAATCTACTGCAAAGTATATGCCTGCGCTGTCCCTGCCCGGCACATCAATATCCCTTGGGTTGGAGGCCCCGCAGGCCAGGATGATGCGGTCAAATTCCTTCCTTATTTTGTTGACCCGGTAATTCCTGCCCACATCCGCTCCCGTCACAAAGGTGACGCCTTCCTTCTTCATCACATCCACTTTGCGGTCAATAACCCATTTTTCCAGCTTCATGTTGGGTATTCCGTACATCAGCAGGCCGCCCACACGATCGTTCCGCTCAAATACAGTGACACTGTGCCCCCGTTTATTCAACTGGTCCGCAGCAGCCAGGCCCGCGGGACCGGATCCGATAACCGCCACCTTTTTGCCGGTGCGGATGGAGGGAGGATTTGGGAGGGCATATCCGCTGTCGTATGCCTTTTCGATGATGGCCCTCTCATTTTCCTTCACGGTCACCGCATCCCCGTACAGGCTGCAGGTACAGGCCGCCTCGCAGGGGGCCGGGCATACCCTGGAGGTGAACTCCGGGAAGCTGTTGGTTTTCTTAAGACGGTTGTAGGCCTGTTTCCAGTTGCCGGTATACACCAGGTCGTTCCATTCCGGCACCAAATTGTGCAGCGGGCATCCGCTGACCATACCGCCAATCGTCATGCCTGACTGGCAGAATGGTACACCGCAGTCCATGCATCTGGCCCCCTGGCGTCTCTGTTCCTCCTCACTTAAGGTTGTGTGAAACTCATTCCAGTTTTTAATCCGTTCCTCAGGAGCTTCGCCCCTTCCCACTTCTCTCTCATATTCTAAGAATCCTGTTGCTTTTCCCATGATTGTTCTGCCTCCTTAACCTCTTAAATTGGCGTAAAATGCCTCAATCTGCGCCTGTTCGCTGTTCAGTCCCTTTTCCTCCATCTGTACAATGGCATTCATCATGCGCCGGTAATCATGGGGAACAACCTTCTTGAACCTGGGCAGATATTCGCTGAAACGCTCCAGGATCCGCCTGCCTTTCAGAGAGTTGGTGCAGGCCACATGTTCTTCAATCAGGCCCTTCAGTTCCAGTACATCGTATTTGTTGGTCACCTCCTCAAAGGATACCAGCTCCTTATTGAGACGCTTGTAAAAGCTGCGGTCCTCATCCAGCACATAGGCAATGCCGCCGCTCATGCCGGCCCCGAAGTTTTTGCCCGTGGTTCCCAGCACAACCACGCAGCCGCCTGTCATATATTCACAGCCGTGGTCTCCCACGCCCTCCACCACGGCGGTTGCTCCTGAATTTCGGACACAGAAGCGCTCCCCCGCGATTCCGTTTATGAACGCCTTTCCGCTGGTAGCTCCGTACAGGGCCACATTGCCGATTATGATATTCTCCTCAGCCTTAAAAAGCACGCCTTTCGGGGGATACACCACCAGCTTGCCGCCGGAAAGTCCCTTGCCGAAATAGTCGTTGGAATCCCCTGACAGCTCCAGAGTCAGTCCCCTTGGGATAAATGCCCCAAAGCTCTGTCCCCCGCTTCCATTGCAGCTGACGGTAAACGTATCATCAGAAAGCCCTTCCGGATATTTCCTGGTTATCTCGGATCCGAATATGGTTCCCAGGGTGCGGTTCACATTGGACACTTCCACCTGAAGACTCTTTTTCTGGCCGCTTCCAAGGGCGCTTTTGAATTTTCTTAAAAGCACCTGCTCATCCATGGTGTCCTCCAGGTGGAAATCAAAGACCTGTTTTCCACTGTAACCTGCCACATCCCGGCCTTCATAGGGGTTATCCAGTATCCTGCTTAAATCCACCTGAGAGGCCCGGCCAAGGGGAAGGTTCTCACGCCTCTTTAAAAGGTCCGTGCGGCCCACCAGCTCATCCACGGTGCGCACCCCCAGCCTTGCCATATACTCGCGCAGCTCCTGGGCTATGAACTGCATAAAGTTCACCACATACTCCGGTTTGCCTCTGAAACGTTTTCTAAGCTCCGGGTTCTGGGTGGCGATGCCCATGGGACATGTGTCCAGGTTGCAGACGCGCATCATCACACAGCCCAGGGTTACTAACGGTGCGGTGGCAAAGCCGAATTCCTCCGCTCCCAGCATACAGGCCATTGCCACATCCCTTCCGGTCATAAGCTTTCCGTCTGTCTCCAGAATCACTTTGTCGCGAAGCCCGTTCATAATCAGGGTCTGATGGGCCTCTGCCACCCCCAGCTCCCATGGAAGCCCTGCATTGTAAATGGAATTCCTTGGGGCTGCCCCGGTTCCTCCGTCGTATGCGGAAATAAGGATTACCTGAGCCCCTGCCTTGGCCACGCCGGCGGCCACAGTGCCCACTCCTGCCTCTGATACCAGCTTGACGGATATCCTGGCCCTGGTGTTGGAATTCTTTAAATCGTATATGAGCTGGGCCAGGTCCTCAATGGAATAGATGTCATGATGGGGCGGGGGCGAGATAAGACTTACTCCCGTAGTGGAATGTCTGGTCTTTGCCACCCACGGATAGACCTTTCCCCCGGGTAGCTGGCCGCCCTCGCCCGGCTTTGCACCCTGTGCCATTTTTATCTGTATCTCCTGTGCGCTTACCAGGTAGCGGCTGGTAACCCCGAAACGGCCGGATGCCACCTGCTTGATGGCGGAACAGCGGTTGTTCCCTGCCGGTCCGGGAATCAGGCGGTCCAGGCTCTCGCCGCCCTCCCCAGTGTTGGATTTGCCGTGAATACGGTTCATCGCTATGGCCAGGCATTCATGAGCCTCCTGGGAGATGGATCCATAGGACATAGCCCCTGTCTTAAACCGCCTGACAATGGATTCCACGGGCTCTACCTGGTCCAGGGAGATGCCTCCGTCCTCTGGAAAGTCAAAATCCATCAGGGAACGCAGATGGTACATCTTATCTTCTCTGTCCACCTGGGCCGTATATTGTTTAAAAATATCATAATTACCTGTCCTGGCCGCCTCCTGAAGGAGGTGGATGGTCAGAGGATTATAAAGGTGATCCTCCTCACCGGAGCGGGACTTGTGACTGCCCACGCTTTCCAGGGTCAAATCCACATCCAGCCCCAGGGGATCAAAGGCAGCGGAGTGAAGGGCATCCACATCCCCTGCAATATCCTTCAATGTAATACCGCCCACACGGCTCACCGTATCCGTAAAATATTTATCCACCACATCCTTTGAAATGCCGATGGCCTCAAATATCTGGGCGCCCTGGTAGGATTGGATGGTGGATATGCCCATCTTGGAGGCAATCTTCACAATGCCGTGGAGCACAGCCAGATCATAGTCGCAGACAGCCGCGTAATAGTCCTTATCCAGCATGCCGGAGGCAATCAGGGAACGAATGGACTCGTGGGCCAGATATGGGTTGACGGCACAGGCCCCGTACCCCAGCAGGGTGGCAAAATGGTGGACCTCCCTGGGCTCACCGCTTTCCAGTATCAGAGCCACGCCGGTGCGTTTCTTGGTCCTCACCAGGTACTGCTGCAGGGCCGACACAGCCAGCAGGGACGGAACGGGCACATGGTTCTCATCTATATCCCGGTCTGAGAGTATGATGATGTTGGCGCCGTCCTTGTGAGCCCGGTCCACCTCCAGGAACAGGCGGTCAATGGCCTTTTCCAGGGATGTGTTCTTGTAGTAGGTAATGGGAATCACCTCCACCTTGAAACCGGACTTCTTCATGTTCTTAATTTTAAGCAAATCCGTCTCTGTCAGGATGGGATTCTCCACTTTTAGGATTTTGCAGTTTTCCGCTGCCTCCTCCAGTATGTTGCCCTCCTCGCCCACATAGACTGTGGTGGAGGTCACGATTTCCTCACGTATGGCGTCAATGGGCGGATTGGTTACCTGGGCAAAGAGCTGCTTAAAATAGTTGAACAGAGGCTGGTGCTTCTTAGAAAGCACGGCCAGGGGAGTGTCCACACCCATGGCGGACACTGCCTCCGCCCCGTTAAGGGCCATGGGAAGAATCATGGTCTTATACTGTTCATAGGTGTAACCGTATGTTTTCTGGAGTCTCAGACGTTCTTCGTCCTTCATGGCGGGAATACATTTGTTGGGAACCGGAAGGTCCTTTATACTGCACAGGTTGGAATCCAGCCACTCCCCGTATGGGTTGCGGGACGCGTAGTAGTGCTTAAGCTCATCGTCATCAATGAGCCTTCCCTGCCTTGTGTCCACCAGCAGCATTTTGCCGGGGCGCAGGCGGTCCTTTTTCACCACCTTTGTCTGGTCAATGTCTATGGCGCCCACCTCGGAGGCCAGTATCATGTAACCGTCCTCTGTTATGTAGTACCGGGAGGGACGAAGCCCGTTTCTGTCCAGCACAGCCCCCACCACGTCGCCGTCCGTGAAAAGGATGGAAGCAGGACCGTCCCACGGCTCCATCATGGTGGCGTAATATCGGTAGAAATCCTTTATTTCGCTGTCCATATACTTGTCATTTTCCCAGGGCGCGGGAATGGTGACCATGACAGCCAGAGGCAGATCCATACCGCTCATAACCATAAATTCCAGGGCATTGTCCAGCATGGCGGAATCAGAGCCTTCCTGGTTTATGATGGGCAGCACCTTGTGCATGTCGTACCTGAAATACTCGGATTCCATGTTCTCCTCCCTGGCCACCATCTTATCCACATTGCCGCGGATGGTATTGATTTCGCCGTTGTGGACAATGAAGCGGTAGGGGTGGGCCCGCATCCAGCTGGGATTGGTGTTGGTGCTGAATCTGGAATGTACAATGGCAATGGCCGACTTATAATCTTCATCCTGGAGATCTGAAAAAAACAGCCTCAGCTCACCCACCAGAAACATGCCTTTATACACAATAGTCCTGCTGCTTAAGGATACCACATAGGTGTCCTCGTTGCTCTGCTCAAATACGCGGCGGGCTATGTAAAGCTTTCTGTCAAAATCCAGTCCTGCCTCCATTCCGGCGGGCTTACCCACAAAGCCCTGGGCAATATAGGGCATCACGTCCAGGGCCTTCTTTCCGAGAATCTCAGGCGCGGTGGGGACCACCCGCCATCCCAGGAATGTCATACCCTCCTTGCGCACAATAATCTCAAACATCTTCATGGCCTGGCTGCGAATCAGTTCATCCTGGGGAAAGAAGAACATGCCCACGCCATACTCCCTCTCGCCTCCTATCTGAAAGCCCAGAGGTTCTGTCACCTTCTTAAAAAATCCGTGGGAAATCTGGAGCATGATTCCCACACCGTCCCCTGTCTTGCCCTCGGCGTCCTTTCCTGCCCTGTGTTCCAGATTTTCAACAATATGAAGGGCCTGGTCCACTGTGTGGTGGCTCCTGATACCCTTAATATTGGCCACGGCGCCGATGCCGCAGTTGTCGTGTTCAAAACGTGGTTCATACAGTCCGGGCTGTTTCTGTTTGGATTCCATAAATATTTCTTCCTTTCTTTGTATAAATGGGGGATTTTATAAACTAAATTCAAAAAAAGACGGCACCTGTCTCTAGGTACCGCCTGCGGTCATTCTCGTGAATTTCATTTAATTATGTTGCTGCAAAAGCAGATTACATCTCGCCCAATCCGCTCTCAATGGCCTCGGTCAGGGTCTTCATGGCCTCTTCCTCGTCCTCGCCGTCACAAATCAGGTTAATCTCAGTGCCGCACTTAATTCCGGCTGCCATAACGTTCAGAACGCTCTTAGCAACAATCTTCTTCTCCCCACATTCAATTGTGATGTCGCTCTTGAACTTCATAGCTGTCTGTGAAAGAACTCCTGCTGGTCTTAAGTGCAATCCGGATGGATTTACAACCGTTAATGTTTTGCTGATCATAATACACTCTCCTTATTCACTATTTTGTACTCTTGGACACTGCCCATGTCCCTTATGAAAGATTCTATTACATCTGACTTCCTATGTCAAGTTAATCGGAAAAATCCTAAGCAACTTTTTCACAATCTCAGGGTCAGAAAAAAGCGCCGGCATTATTCCCGCAGCCGCGATTTTTACGCTTCAGCCCGTGAATAGACACAGCCGCAGTAATCCTGACGGTAAAGTCCGTACAATGCGGATAATTCCACAGAACGCTTATAGCCGTTTTTCTTCTTAAAATCCGAAACCAGATAAGGGATTCCATACTGGCCGGCCAGTCTGCATCCGATGTCATTGAGCCACCGGGCATTCTTTAAGGGACTGATGGATAGGGTGGTCGTGAAAAAATCAAAGTCCCCTGACGCGGCCTCTCTGGCGGCGCGGTCCAGACGCAGTTCATAGCAGCGGTGACACCGCTCCCCTCCCTCCGGATCCTTCTCATGGCCCCTGGCAATAGAGAAAAATTCCTCCGGTTCATAGCTGCCTGCCAGGAACCGGACCGGCCTTGCAGCAGCCATTTCCCGTATCAGCCGCTCCTGTTCCTTCACCCTGGCCTCATACTCCGCCTCAGGAAAAATATTGGGATTGTAATAATACACGGTCACATCAAAGTATTGGCTCAGATATTCCAGCACATAGCTGCTGCAGGGAGCACAGCAGCTGTGCAGCAGCAGCTTAGGGATGCGGCCCTCTCTCTGCAGTCCCTCTATGAGCCTGTCCAATTCCTTCTGGTAGTTGCGTTTTTGTCCCGGCTGTGTCATTTCTTTGCCATCCTTTCCTGAATCCACTGTTATTTTTACCTGCCAAAAAGAGAGGCCGCCCGTTTACGGCCTCTCTTTTGAATTGCTCCCGAATTTTCTGACCATAACAAACACACCAGAAGCCTTTTGAGTCAGAAGCACCTGTATGGTAAGACCTACAGGAAATCCCTGATTCGTTTGCTTCTCACCGGATTGCGCAGCTTTCTGAGAGCCTTGGCCTCAATCTGGCGGATGCGTTCCCTGGTTACATTGAATTCCTTGCCCACCTCCTCCAATGTACGTGGATGGCCGTCCTCCAGTCCGAACCGCAGCACAATCACCTGGCGCTCCCTCTCCTTAAGATCTCCCAAAAGGGCGTCGATGTGTTCCCGCAGCATAACGGATTCCACATTGCCCTCCGGCGTCACCACGTTGTTGTCCGCCACGAAATCACCCAGGTTGGAGTCGTCCTCCTCACCAATGGGCGTTTCAAGGGAAGCCGGCTCCCTGGCAATCTGCATGATTTCCATAACCTTATCTTCCGTCATATCAAGAGCCTCTGCCAGTTCTGTAACGGAAGGCTCATAGCCCAGCTCCAGCGTCAGCTTTCTCTGCATCTTGGACATCTTGTTGATGGTCTCTACCATATGCACCGGTACTCGGATTGTCCTCGCCTGATCTGCCAAAGCCCTTGTAACGGACTGGCGGATCCACCATGTAGCATATGTACTTAGTTTGTAACCCTTTGTATAGTCAAACTTTTCCACGCCCTTGATCAGTCCTAAATTGCCCTCCTGTACCAGGTCCAGAAAGCTCATGCCCCTGCCTGTATAGCGCTTTGCAATGCTGACCACAAGACGCAGGTTAGCCTCGATTAACCTTTCTTTTGCAAACTCATCGCCGTCAGCCTTACGCTGGGCCAATTCAAGTTCTTCGTCTGCCGTAAGAAGGGGCACGGTGCCAATTTCTTTGAGATACATGCGGACCGGGTCCTCTGTTCCGATTCCCTCTAACAGGTCCACTGCATCCAGGTCGATTTCTTCCTCTTCTGCATCTTTAATGAAGCTGTCGTCGTCTAAATCCAGGTCCAAATCAATGTCATCAAGCAGAACAGTGTCCTCGGTAAGCATCGCTTCGTCCAGTACGGGAACCACATCAATGCTGCGGCCCTCCAGGTAACTGTAAATTTGGTCCATCTGTTCCGGTGACAGATTATCCCCGGTAAAAAAATCGTTAATCTCCCCTGCATCCAATGTGTTGTGTTTGGTTTTTGCATGTTCGACCAGCTTTTCCAGCTTCTTTAAAAAATCGTCCTTTTCCACTGATAAACGTCCTTTCGCTTAAAGGTAAATGTGGAAACTCCCACAACTTATCATTATATACTATCGAAAACCTTATTTCAACAATTTTCGACATTATTTTTTATTCTATCTGTTTCCGCCCTGATTCCTCTTCCGGATGATTCCTCAACAGAATCTGTACGTTCTCCCTGATATTTCCAATGGTGACCTCGGTCCTGGAGCCGCCGTATTCGCCGTCCAGCACCCAGTCCACCTCCTGTTCCGAAGTAAGGCGTATGGATGATGTCTTGAACTTATGCACATACTCATTTGGTTCTTCCCTGAGAAACATATAGGAGATAATATTGCTCAAATCCACCGGTGTCCTCGGCATCCGTATGAGCAGCACCTCAAAGAGACCGTCATTGAGAGCCACAGACTGATTCACCAGTCCCTTAAACCCGCCCACACTGATGGTATTGGTCACCATGCCAAAGGCAAAATCCTCCTCCAGCACCTGTCCGTCCCACTCCACCTTCATATGATAGGGCTTCAGTCCTGCCAGACTCTTTACACCTTCCAGCATGTACGCCTGGTGTCCCAGGAGGTTCTTCCTGTCCTGGGATGTCAGATAGGACACTTCCGTAAAAGCCCCAAAGGCCGCTATATACATAAAATTCCTGTCTTCACAAAAGGTTCCGGTGTCAATGGCAAAGGGGGTTCCCTCCACGATATCCCAGGCAGCCAGAGGCATGCGCTTGGGTATTCCCAGGCTGGTGGCAAAGTCATTGGTGGAGCCGGCAGGAATATAGCCCAAAAGCGGCATTTTCTTAAGCTTCATCATCCCGGATATGGTTTCATTGAGGGTGCCGTCTCCGCCGCTGCACACCACCACATCCACCTTTTTGCCCAGCCTGGCCACCACGTCCATGGCATCCTTCTGCTTTTGGGTCACATGGACGCGAAGCTCGTACCCGGCCTTGGTGAAGATGTCCAGTATTTCCATCAGCTGTCCCTTAATCTGTTCCTTACCGGAACGGGGATTGAATACAAACAACATTTTTTTCATCCTGCATTCCTCCCTTTCAGTGTAACCATTTTTGTCAATCTTATCCAATCAGCTTTGTATATGCATTAAATGCATTGGGCAAAGCGTAGGTTTGCTCCAGGTCCTCCCTGGATACCATGAAGCAGGACAGAGGGTTCTCCTCCTTTGAGAGAACCACCCTGTACCCGGTCATGTGCCACTCCACATGGGAAAACACATGCTTTGCCTCCGGCAGCTGCTCCACCGACTCCACTTGCTCCCGGTCAAGTCCCAGCACCTGCGGCACTGCCTCCCCGGAAGCCTTTCCCTCAATGTTGGGAAGCTCGTAGAGGGAAGCCAGCAGCCCCTTGGGAGGGCGCTTGCGTATGGCCACCTTATCCTGGTATTCTATGATAAAAACGGTCCGTTCCTCAATCTTCCTCGCCTTATCCGGAGATTTGTACGGAATCTCCTTCCACCAGCCGTTTTTTCTGGTAAGGCAGATGGATGCCAGGGGACACTGGCTGCATCTGGGTTCGCCGCCCGGTATGCACACCAGGGCTCCGATTTCTATGAGTCCCTGGTTGTAATGGCTGGCCTCATCCCGCGGCATCACGTCCTTAAGCTCTGCCTCGATGCCAGCCTTCACAGAGGCCTTTTTTATATCCTCCCTATCCCCCAGGACCCTGGATATGACGCGGAGCACATTGCCGTCCACAGCCGGCAGCGGAATGCCGTAGGCGATAGAGGCAATGGCCCCCGCTGTATAGCTTCCGATTCCCGGCAGCCGGATCAGTTCATCAAAGGATGCAGGAAGGCAGCCGCCGTATTCTGACATAATCATCCGGGCCGCTGCCTTTAAATTTCTGGCCCGGTTATAATATCCCAGGCCTTCCCACATCTTCATGAGATAATCATCTTCTGCCTGTGCCAGATGTGACACAGTGGGAAACGCTTCCATGAAGCGCTCAAAATAGGGCTTGACCGCCTCTACCCTGGTCTGCTGGAGCATGATTTCCGATATCCATACCCGGTATGGCTCCGGGTCATCCCTCCAGGGAAGGGAACGGGCCCTGGATGAATACCAGGCCAGCAGGGGGCGTTCCATGGAGCTGAGCCGTTCCCTGCGTCCAAGGGGCATCTCCTCCCTCTCCAGTACCTGGAGGCGGTCATACAAATGTCCTGTATCATACATATCCATATATACCTCTTACCGATACCTCTCCTGAAATGACGGCTGATACATTTCCGTCCTCCCGTCTGACCAAAAGGCTGCCTTCACCGTCAATGCCCAGGGCCTTTCCTTTATATTGGCCTCTGGGGTCCAGTACCAGAACCTCCCTGCCCAGATTGACAAGTGACTTATTGTAGTCATCCCTAAGACCTGACATATCGCATGTTTTCATGAAGATATCATAATAATATTCAAAATTATCCGCCACCGCGGCAATGACTAAGCTGCGCTTGATGCTCCTGCCCGCTTCCAGCTTAAGAGAGGTGGCAGTGGCCTTGATTTCCTCCGGAAAACCATCCATATTCACGTTGATTCCGATTCCCGGAATCACATAGCGGATGCATTCCACCTCCGTGCTCATCTCCGTAAGGATTCCGCATATCTTTTTTCCATTCAGCACCGCATCGTTGGGCCATTTAATCATAGTCTCAAGTCCCGTACTCTCCTTCACACCCCTGACCACTGCCAGTCCTGCGATAAGAGTCAGCATGGATGCGCTCATAGGAGACATGGACGGCCTGAGCACCATGCTCATCCATATGCCTGTGCCGGCCGGGGAGACCCAGCTTTTTCCCCTCCGCCCCTTTCCCGCTGTCTGGCGGTCTGCCACCACCAGTGTTCCGTGGGGGGCTCCCTCCTCCGCCAGTTTTCTGGCCCTTGTATTCGTGGAATCCGTCTCATCAAAATATACCAGCCTGGTCCCAATCCACTGCGTATGAAGCATGGATGCAAGCTCAGCCTGGGTTATGACATCAGCACCTTCCACAAGACGGTATCCCCTGTTCCGGACCGCCTCTATTACATATCCTTCTTCCTTCAGTTCACCTACAGCCTTCCAGACAGCAGTGCGGGAAACTCCCAGCATCTCACACAGCTGCTGTCCGGACAGGTAATCCCCGGTGCTTTTAAGCATCCGTAAAATTTCTGTCTTCATATGCCGCTCCTCTATGCCCAGATACTGACGGCGCTTAAAATGCCAAGGACCATAAGTCCTGCCGCCAAAGCCAGCTGCAGGATGCTGGCGCCAAACTTCTTCTTATCCCTTCCTCTGGTCTTAAGCTCAAATATTCCGTTTACCGCGTTTAACAAGGCTGCCAGTAAAAACACCAGAGGGAAAAGCATATGATTTCCCTCCGGGTTAATGAATGACAGCACAGCCAGGATTACAATGGCAATCCCAAGCATCAGGTGTACCATGTCCAGGAATACCCCGGAATGGCGTTCACTCCGTCCTCTCTGTCCCTGCATATATTATGATTCTCCTAACGTTGCCAGCATAACTGCTTTGATGGTATGCATCCGGTTCTCAGCCTCGTCAAACACCACAGACTGGCCGGACTCAAATACTTCGTCTGTTACCTCCAGCTCGGACACATGGAAACGTTCTCCCATCTCCTTGCCAATCTTGGTCTTAAGGTCATGGAATGAGGGCAGGCAGTGCAGGAAAATGGCCTGAGGTCCAGCCAGGTCCATGACAGCCTTTGTCACCTTATATGGAGTCAGGTCCTTAATTCTCTCCTCCCATACCTCGTCAGGCTCGCCCATGGATACCCACACATCCGTATCAATGATATCCGCTCCCTTAACAGCTTCCGCCACATCCTCGGTGAGGGTAACGGAACCGCCGCTGGCCGCCGCATAGGCCTCGCATTCCTTGACCAGGGATGGATCCGGGAAATACTTAGCCGGAGCGCAGGCCACGAAATGCATGCCCATCTTTGTGCAGGCAATCATCAGGGAGTTACCCATATTATAGCGCGCATCTCCCATATACACAAGCTTTAAGCCTTTCAAACATCCCAAATGCTCGCGGATGGTCAGAAGATCCGCTAACATCTGGGTAGGATGGTCCTCATTGGTCAGGCCGTTCCATACAGGCACACCGGCGTACTTTGCCAGCTCTTCCACGATTTCCTGTCCGAAACCACGGTATTCAATACCCTCATACATCCTTCCCAAAACCCTCGCCGTATCTGCAATGCTTTCTTTCTTTCCAATCTGTGACCCTGACGGATCCAGATAGGTGGTACCCATACCCAGATCATGGGCCGCCACCTCAAAGGCGCACCGCGTTCTGGTACTGGTTTTCTCAAAGATAAGGGCCACATTCTTTCCGCGCAGCGAATCTGCCAGCACTCCCTTTTTCTTTTTATCCTTCAGGTCCGCTGCCAAATCCAGCAGGTATGTAATCTCCTCCGGTGTATAATCCTTCAGTGTCAAAAAATGCCTTCCTTTTAAATTCATAGCGTCCTCCCTATTCCGCCACCCATGTCCTGCCATGGATTCGGCTTGTTTTTCTGCAATAAATAAACGTGCATTCCTGTTTAAAAACGCATAGTTATTTATATTTATGCATCTTTATGCATAATATACTACACCTGAGTGCCGCTGTCAAGTACCGGAATCATGGCTTTTAATGCCGCGGTACCGGCTTTTTTGTGAATCAGGCGCAGAAGTTCCTCCACTGTATAAATTTTAAAACGGCTTATGCGGTACTGTTTTGCCAAATCCTCCAGTATGGACAGGTAAAGCTCCTTATAGTCCCACCCCTCCTTCAGTTTCAGTTCCTTTGCCAGCCGCGGAAATATCTGCTCTGTGTATACGCGGTATCCCGCGATGGTTTCCTTCTGCACCTCCCGTCCGGTTTTTACCTCCCCTGCCGCTTCCAGCTCCGGCTTCATGTAAGAGATGAGGCTTTGTATCTCTGACATCATCTTGTCAAGGTAATATGGTTCACCTTCCGGCGCGTCAATATAATAGACACGTCCCGCCAGACCATAAAGCATACGTTTTCCGTCAAAATATCCCAACAGCATGTTTCTTCTCGCCCGGCGTCTGTCAAACTCCAGAAGGCCGCCCAAATCCCTCCGGGGCGCCACATGGTACAGGTTTACCCCTCCCGGTACCTCCAGCTTCTTTTCCGTATCCACGCCGTAACCATATATCCGCAGGACAATCACGTCCTTATATCCTCTGTCCAGCAGCACATCCACCGGCACATTATTGATTCCGCCGCCGTCCATATAATACTTGCCGCCCAGCCGTTCCTGGCGGAAGCCCAGCAGATAGGCGCTGGCCATAAGCAGGTCCGCCACCGTGCCTTCCGGAGCCTCCTTTACATTGGCAATCAGGGGCTGCCGGTCAGAAATGGAGTAGGTTACCACATACAGCTCCCTGTCCGAGTTTCGTATTTTCTCCTCGTCCACCACATCCTCAATCAAAGCCCTGAGGGGAGCGATATCAAATCCGCCGTCCCTCAGGACCCGTATGGCCCCCGTTATGAGTTCCCCCACATTCAGGGATGCCAGACTGGAAATATCCTTAAGGCTGAACTTTCTCAGACGCTCCATAAGCTCGTCGTCCACATCCATGACCCTGGAGTAGCTGATATTCTCCCAAATGCGCTCCGCCTTTTCAAAATCATCCATGCAAATAAGGGCACCGTTCAAGGCGCCAACGGAGGTACCCGCGGCGCCCTTTATCCGGATGCCCGCTTCCCGGAGGGCACGCCAGGCCCCCACCTGATAAGCGCCTTTGGCGCCTCCTCCCTCCAGGACAATTCCATATTCCTTACTCAAGTCCAGCCGCAGCTTAATGATGTCCACCTGCCCTTTCCCGTCTGCCCAGCATAAATGCCACAGGACGTATAAGAATAAGCGTAAGGAATGATACGGCCACAAACACTGCCAGCTGCGCCTCCATAGGCAGCCCGGCCAGGGCTGCCGCAAATCCGCCTATGGCCCCTGCGGCAAACCACAGGGACGTCAGGCAGCCAAAGGCCAGCTCCACTCCCAGAAAAATCAAAAATGATACAAGCCATCCAACTGATAACATATGCACCTTCTCCTTCCTGCGGGCAGATATGGCCGGAAGTCCTTTCCTTACGCTGTTTCCACCGGAACGCTCATTCCTGACGCGGTTCTGTCACTGCCGGCAGCTTCTTCTCTGTCTGGCAGTCTCAAACATAAGAACGGAAGCAGCAACCGCCGCGTTCAGGGATTCCACCTTTCCCTCCATGGGAATCTTCACCAGGCAGTCTGCCAGCGAGGCGGTTTCCTCCGTAAGACCATTGGCCTCATTTCCAATTAAAAAGCCCACATTGTCAGTATAATCCTCCTGGTCATAATTATTCATGCCTTTCAGATGGGCCGCAAAAAGACGCACACCCTTATTTTTCATGAGCAGGCAGGCATCCTGCAGATCATCCGCATACACAAAGGGCATTCTGTATATGGACCCCATCGTAGAGCGTATAACCTTTGGATTATATAAATCTGCCGTAGCATGATTCATAACAATGCCTGTGATACCGGCGCCCTCCCCTGCCCGGATAATGGTTCCTAGGTTTCCGGGGTCCTGAATGGTCTCCAGGACCATGATAGCCAATGGCCTGACGCCTGACGCCGGTCTCACAATGTCATCCATGGTATAGCGCTTCTGCCTCACCACGGCCAGCACTCCCTGGGGCGTCCGCGTATCTGCCATAACATTCATGGCCGCATCGCTGACTGTCTCCGGCCGGAACCGCTCCATCCATTTCCTGTTATCCCGGTTCCCTGCAAAATTCTCCGTAACATACAGGGCATCCACATCCTCCGGGTTCAGCTCCCTGCACATTCTGAGGCCCTCCACCACATACATGCCCTCTTCCCGCCGGGCCTTTGCTTTGCTTCTCAGGCTCACAACACGCTTTACCTGCTTGTTCGATGTACTGTTAATCATCCGTATCCATTCTCCTGACACTGCTTATTTGATGCCTTCCAGTTCCTCCAGCCACAGCCTGCCCGATGCATCGCTGGGCATCCTCAAATCCCCTCTGGGAGAAACCGCCACAGAACCTACCTTAGGCCCGTCCGGAAGGCAGGAACGCTTAAACTGCTGGCTGAAGAAACGTCTGTAGAACACGTTCATCCATTTTAGGATAGTCTCCCTGTCATACTGTGACTTAAACGCCTGGAACGCCAGACGGTAAATCTTGGACGGGGCATATCCGTATCTGAGTATATAATAGAGATAAAAGTCATGAAGCTCGTAAGGCCCCACCAAATCCTCTGTTTTCTGAGAAATCCGGCCGTCCTGCGGGGGCAGAAGTTCAGGACTCACAGGTGTGTCCAGCACATCAAGAAGCACATCCGCCAGCTCCTTTTCCCTGCATGTATCCGCATAGTAGCGGACCAGATGGCGGACCAGGGTCTTGGGAACCGACCCATTGACACCATACATGGACATGTGATCGCCGTTATAGGTAGCCCATCCCAGCGCAAGCTCCGACATGTCACCGGTTCCTATTACCAGACCTCCCACCTCATTGGCAATATCCATGAGGACCTGGGTTCTTTCCCTGGCCTGGCTGTTTTCATAGGTCACATCATGCCTGTCCATATCATGACCGATATCTTCAAAATGGCGTGTCACCGCTTCCCTGATATTAATTTCACGAAGTTCCGCCCCCACCTTTCCCGCCAGAGTGCAGGCATTATTATAAGTCCTGTCCGTGGTCCCGAAGCAGGGCATGGTTATGCAATGTATGCCGGACCTGGGTATCTTAAGACTGTCAAATGCCCTCACGGTCACCAGCAGAGCCAGCGTGGAGTCAAGTCCTCCCGACAATCCTATCACTGCTTCACGGCATCCCGTGTGCTCCAGGCGCTTCTTAAGGCCCATGGCCTGAATGGAAAGAATCTCCTCACAGCGCCTGTTTCTCTGTCTCTCATCCCTGGGCACAAAGGGAGCCGGGTCCACATACCGAAGCACATCACCGCCTGGCTGTGAAGAACCCGCGGCCTGGGCATTCTGGCTCCCGGGGCTGTCCTCCAAAACCGCGTCAAGGTTAAATTCCACAGCCAGATATCCGCCTTCCTCCCTGGCAGCCGCCGGGTCCGGAAATGTGCTCATACGTCTGCGCTCACTGTCCAGACGTTCCAAATCCATGTCAGCACATATACTCTCGTTGATAAACCGTCTGGACTCTACCAGGCATGTCCCGTTTTCAGCTATAATATTCTGGCCTCCAAATACCAAATCCTGGGTGGATTCTCCCTCCCCTGCATTGGCATAGACATAACCGCACACCAGCCTGGCCGACTGACTGCATATCAGATCATGGCGGTACATGTCCTTGCCTGTGGTCTCATCACTGGCAGAGCAGTTCACCACCACTGTGGCCCCGGCCAGCGCGTGTCTGATACTGGGCGGGCATGGCACCCACACGTCCTCGCATATTTCAGCCGCCACCGTAAGTTCCGGCATGTTCTTACACTTAAACAGGAGGTTTGTGCCCATAGGAACCTTTTCTCCATTCCAGTTTGTCATCACTGCCCGCTCATTGCCCGGGCAAAAATTCCTGGCCTCATAAAACTCCGAATAATTAGGCAGGTTTCTCTTTGGCACTATGCCTAGAAGCCTCCCTTTTTGGATGGCTGCCGCTGCATTGTAGAGCTTGCCATCCCGCTCCCAGGGAAGCCCCAAAAACACCAGAATATCCTTTCCGTCCGTAAACCGGACAATACGGTCCAGTTCTTCCCTGGCCTTTCTTAACAGGGCCTTCTGGCCAAACAGGTCCGCACATGTATACGCAGTAAGGCAAAGTTCCGGAAATACCATAAGCTTCACTCCCCTGCTGTATCCCTGGCCAATCAAATCCATAATCTGCTGTGCATTATATTGTGGGTCAGCCACCCTGACCTTTGGCGTGGCAGCTGCTACCCTTAAAAATCCATCTTTCATCTCTGGCCTCCATTGAAAATAATTGTTTTGATTTAATATACCACAGATTGGCAGAAAAATATAGGGAGGAATTGGGCCGGATGGGCACTGGGACCCTGTAAGGTTTCGGTGTATGGTTTTGGGGGAAAATCCCCATTTACATCCCGCCAATTCTATTATACAATCATAAAAACAAATAAAATACAGGAGTTATTTCTATTATGATAAATGAATTTTCCAGAACTGAAATGCTCATAGGCGCCGAAAAAATGAATACCCTTAAGAACTCCACAGTAGCCGTATTCGGGGTGGGCGGAGTTGGATCCCATGCAGTGGAGGCCCTGGCCAGATGCGGCGTGGGCCGCCTGATTCTTGTGGACAATGATACGGTCTCCCTTACAAATATTAACCGGCAGAGTATTGCGCTCCACAGTACCATCGGACAGTTTAAGACCCGGGTCATGAAGGAAAAAATTGCCGACATCTGTCCCGGCACACAGGTTATTACCTTTGAGGAATTCGTACTACCCGATAATATAGAAAGCCTTTTTGAACATATGGAGCTCCAGATGGGGCAGGGCAACTCTGTGGATTATATCCTGGATGCCATCGATACAGTGACCGCAAAGCTGGCCCTGGCAGGCTTTGCCGCCTCCCACGGTATCCCTGTGATTGCTTCCATGGGTACCGGCAACAAGCTTCACCCGGAACTCCTCCGGATATCCGATATCTCCCAGACCTCTGTGTGCCCTCTCTGCAAGGTGATGCGCAAGGAATTAAAAGCCAGGAATATCTCCGGACTGAAGGTCTGCTGGTCACCGGAGCAGCCCCTTACGCCCGGACAGACGGCGGAGGATACCGGGTGCCGCCGCGCCACTCCCGGAAGCATATCTTTTGTGCCGCCTGTGGCAGGACTTGTGATTGCCGGAGCAATCATAAGGGATATCTGCGGGCTGGAATGAATTTTTAAACACATTCTGGCATAGCCGCAGATATCCCTCTGCTCTCTTTTTATAATTATTCATCCCCAGTCCTATTCCAAGGGCGCCCGGTAAAACCTGCCTACAAACTGCTGTGTCCTCAGCACATTGATGATGATATGCTCATCTGCTTCCTGCATGATGTGGATGGCGTTGTTTACCTCATAGGCTGATATGACTGTATTTAACAGGTACATTTTCTTTTTGCTGTACCCTCCCATGGCTTCCACACAGGACATTCCATGGCGGAAATGACTGATATAGGCATCCACCACTTCCTGTCCTTTTATGGTAGTTGCCTGAAGAGTAACCAGCTCATAGCGGTGATGGAAGGCGGAAATCATGCGGGTGGAGATAAACTGGAAAATAATGGAATATCCCGCGTGCTTCCAGCCAAAAATAGCGCCGTAAAAACAGTACATGACAGCATTTCCAAAAAACACATAGGACCAGATGGAAAGCCCGGTGCGGTTGGATACAAAGAGGGCTATAAAATCCGTGCCTCCGGTGGAGGCGTTTCCCCGGAGGGCAATGACGATTGCACTTCCAAAAATGACGCCTCCAAAAATAACATTCAGCACTTCATCTGTAAAGATGGGGCTGAAGTTAAATATCTGCAGGAAAATACTGCTTAAAAATACCTGGACCAGGGAAAATATTGTAAAACGGATGCTGATTCCCTTACAGCACAGGATTGCCACCGGAATATTCAGCAAAAGCATGGTGACCTGCATGGGAATATTAAGCCCTTTCAATTCCCCCAGCCGTTCCACAAGCATGGCCATGCCAGTAAATCCGCCGGATATGATACCGGCCGGCCGCACAAAAACCTGCAGCGCATAAGACTGGATAAGCGCGGATACAAACACCGCAGCCACTGTAATGCAGGTTCTTACCCTCCTGTCTTTCTTCCACTGATTGATAAAAGCTGAAATTCTCAGAATCTGTCCCATAGGAAATTTCGCTCCTGTTTCATTTAGTTATCATATCACATAATTATCCTTCATGCTTTTCTGCCACTGGACCAAATCCTCCAACGTATATTTATCCACCACTCCGCTGATGGCCTCATCCAGCTCGCGCCACAGGCGCAGGGTCACACAGTCCATCTGCCTGGCACAGGGGTTCTCATCCCCGCTTAAGCAGTCCACCGGGGCCAGGCTTCCTTCTGTGATTCTCAAAATAGAACCCACTGTATAGTCCGAAGACGGTCTGGCCAGGTAATATCCTCCCTGATTTCCCCTGATGCTGCGCACAAAGCCGGCCCTGGATAAGATGGAGATAATTTGCTCCAGATATTTGCCGGATATTCCCTGACGGTTGGCTATGTCCTTTATTTTAACAGGCTCGCCGTCTCCGTGAATGGCTAAATCTACCATGGTGCGGAGGGCATAACGGCCTTTTGTCGATACAAGCATATATGTTCACGTCCTTTATCTTAAAATTTATCCTGACATGAGTATATCATACTATTCCCGTAGGAAATATGTCAATAGCAAGTTATTGTTCCTGCCAGGTCTGTTGGATTGCTTTATGAATAGAGTGCGCCATTTTCGGGAAAATAATATGGAAACTGAGAAAAATTGCAGGCCTGATTCCATGTAGCCGGCCTGCTAATCATTGAGAACGGAGGATTTTCATGAAGAATGAACCGGTATTCCTGACTGACAAAAACCACAACATAGTGTTGGAGGCCCTTTCACCGGCTCCCAATGCAGCTCTCCCCGATTCCTGCAAACCCTTTGAAATCCTGGAGCCCACAACCGCTGAAGGCGCAGCGGAAAAACATCTTCCGGTAGTGGAGCAGAATGGACTCCGTGTGACAGTCAAGGTTGGAAACATTTTCCATCCCATGGACCAGGAGCACAGCATCGGATGGGTGTGCCTTGTGACGAAAGCCGGCTGTATCATGCGCGTTCCACTGACCCCTGATTGCGAGCCGGTGGCATCCTTCACCCTGGAGGAGGGGGATGCTCCTGCTGCGGCTTACGCTTACTGCAATCTCCATGGGCTGTGGAAAAAATCAGTCTGATTTTGCCCGCCTTTGTTTCCCGGGCAAAGTGCCGGAAACATCCGGACAAAAATGAGAGCCGCCCTTCCCCCACAGAAGGCAGCTCTCAGTCACGATCAAAAACCGTCACACTATTAGTTTATCTGGCATCCCCATACCAAACAAAAACCTGTAAGGCACTCCTTTGTGCTTCTTACATGGACACTATACCACCGCTTCCATGATTTGTCAATCATCTTTGTGCATATTAGTGAATTTCTTTCCCCTATAAACAAGTTTTTATATAAAATTCTTCCATTTTTCCACAGTTCAAAGACAAATGTCTCCTGTATATTTATCTTTCATCGGTACATACTAACTTAAGCCATAATTTTTATCTGAAGTCACACAGAAAGGAAGAAACCATGGAATTTTCCCAAAATTTAAAGGACAACATTACTTACCTTCACAAGAAGCTGAATGTACAGACAAATTTTGACGTGGTATACCGCGTAGTCCACATCGGCGGCCGGGAAGCATGTCTTTATTTCATAGATGGTTTTACAAAGGATGAATCCCTGTTAAAAATTCTGCAGGTATTCTCCACCATCAAGCCGGAGGATATGCCAAAGGACGCCCACGGCTTCTCCAAACAGTATGTTCCTTACGGCGAAATTGGACTGCTTTCCAATGACCAGGATATGACCGTCCAGCTGTTGTCCGGTGTGTCCTGCCTCTTTATTGACGGTTATGATAAATGTATTACGATTGACTGCCGCACCTATCCAGCCCGCGGCGTCAGCGAACCGGAAAAGGATAAAGTCATGCGTGGATCCAGGGATGGCTTTGTGGAGACCCTGATTTTTAATACTGCCCTGATTCGCCGGAGAATCAGGGACCCCAGGCTTACCATGGAAATCACATCCGCCGGAGAGAGCTCCCACACCGACATTGCCATATGTTATATGGAAAACCGGGTGGATAAGCAGCTTCTGGATAAAATCAAGAAACGGATTCAGAATCTGAAGGTAGATGCGCTGACCATGAATCAGGAAAGCCTGGCAGAGTGTATCTTTCCCCATAAATGGTTTAATCCATTCCCCAAATTCAAGTTTTCAGAACGGCCCGATACCGCTGCCGCCTCTATTTTAGAAGGAAATATCATTATCCTGGTAGACAATTCCCCTTCTGCCATGATACTTCCCTCCTCTGTCTTTGATATCATAGAGGAGGCAGATGATTACTACTTTCCTCCTATTACAGGCACGTACCTCCGTCTGTCCAGGATGACCATATCCCTGCTGTCCCTGCTTTTAACCCCTACATGGCTTCTGTTTATGCAGAATACGGAGCTCATACCGGACTGGCTGGCCTTTATCCAGCTGTCAGACCCGCTTAATGTGCCTTTAATCTGGCAACTTCTTATACTGGAATTTGCCATTGACGGCCTGCGGCTGGCGGCTGTCAATACTCCCAATATGCTGACCACCCCCCTCAGTGTGATTGCCGGTATTGTTCTGGGGGAATACGCGGTAAAATCCGGGTGGTTCAACAGTGAAACCATGCTCTACATGGCCTTTGTTACCATTGCCAATTACTCCCAGGCCAGCTTCGAATTGGGATATGCCATGAAATTCATGCGCATCATCATTCTAATACTGACAGCCATCCTGAATATATGGGGATTTGTCATCGGAATCATCCTGTCGGCCTGCGCTATCATATTCAACAGAACCATTGCCGGCAAAAGCTATATTTATCCGCTGATTCCATTCAGCCTTTCAGAATTAAAAAAACGTTTTCTCAGAGGGAGGCTGCCTCATACAGAAAAGTGATTGTTCTATTCCTATGGTAACACAGTATAGAGAAGCAGCGAACCGGCCTTTTGGCCGGTTCTGCTCCCTATCTTATATTGTTATACATATCAAAATAGGCCCCCGCCTCTTCCAGGTCATCTTTTATAAGGGCTTTAATGCCTTCAAAGTTTATCCGCATTTCTGAACAGGGTATGGCCATTGGCGTTTTTCACCAGACCAGTCACATCAGGCTTTGCCAGGACAACGGCATTCAGATAATATAGAGGTATAATGGGCATCTCATCCATCAGGATGGACTCCGCCTCCTTAAATATCTCCATACGCTTACTGTTATCCGCCAGGTTGCGGCATTCTTCTATCATGCTGTCATACTTCATGGCATTGTCTCCGCTCCAGCGGTTCTGGTTGTAGGCGCGGGCCTGGGTAAAGCAGTTCAGATTGGTGTCCGGATCCAGGTAGTCACCGGTCCATCCGTCAAAGCAGACGTCAAAGTTTCCGGCCTTCTGCTCATCCCAGTACACCTTGGACTCAAAGGTAACAATATCTGCCTGTACTCCAAGGTTATCCTTCCACATAGACTGGATTACCTGGGCAATGTCTTTGTTCTCTTTTGTGTTGGTAACGATGAAGGTCAGAACTGGCAGTCCCTCTCCATTGGGATATCCCGCGTCTGCAAGAAGTTTCTTTGCAGCCTCCACATCCTCTTTAATCAAGTCGCCTGACACGGTGCGGAAGTCGTCAGAGGAGCCTTCATATGGTATCCCATAAGGCACGAATCCGTAGGCTGGCTCAGGCTTAGACGGAACAATGGACTCGCAGATTGTCCTGCGGTCGATAGCCATGGCCAGGGCTCTTCTCACATCCGGATTGGACAGATACTCCCTGGAACAGTTGAAATCATAATACCGGGTTCCAATTTTGTCATATCCCTTCAGTTCTTCCGTGTTCTCATACTGGTCAATGGCCTGGGAAGTTACCAGGTTATCGCCCATTGCGTCAATTTCACCTGCATTATATGCAGACAGGGCTGACTCCGGAGACTGGATGATTACGATTTCCACTCCGTCCAGTTTAACGGAGTCCGCGGCATAGTAATTGGCATTTTTCTTCAGTACATAGCTGCTCTGGGGATTTATCTTCTCAAGGGTAAATGCACCGTTGCACACATAGGTATCCGCGGATTTGGTCCATGGCTCCTGTCCCTCCACCACATCCTGCTTAACAGGGAAAAAGTTGCTGGATGCAGTCAGATAAAGAAAATATGGCGTAGGTGCTTTCAGGGTTACCTCCAGGGTTTTATCGTCCAGAGCCTTTACCCCTACATCCTGGACAGAACCGCCCTGTGTGTTGTACTCTTCCCCGCCCTTCAGATAGTGCAGTTCCCATGCGGCCGGGGAAGCCGTATCTGGATTCAGGACGCGTTTCCAGGAATATTCAAAATCTCCTGCCGTCAAATCGCTTCCATCGGACCATTTAAGTCCGTCCTTCAATGTAAAGGTGTAGGTCAGTCCGTCTTCGCTTACCTCATATGTGTCACACATGGCATTGCTCAGGCTTCCGTCTGCCTCCAGCTGGAACAGACCGCAGAACATATTCTGCAGGAAGGTGGACGATGTGCTGTAGTTATTCAGGGTGGGGTCCAGTGTTTCCGGTTCCTCCATCACCGCATAGGTAAGGATTTTCTCTCCTTCTTTTGACCCGGCAGCCGCATCTGCCGAAACCTCTGTGCCGGCATCTGACCCGGCAGGACCGCTCTGTGTTCCTCCGCAGCCGGCCAGGGTGGTGGCAGCCAGGGCTGCACACAGTAACAGGCTTAATTTTTTCTTCATAGATTTCCTCCTTTTTCCGGATTCCCGTTGAGCAGAATCCAATACAGAAAATTATACCTGTATTCTCCGTGGAAAGTCAATACATGGAAAGCAGTTTGACAGAGCAGGCCTTGTCACCGCCCCGGCCCGGCCGCCGTCCCGCCTCTCCTGTTCAGACCTTCTCACCTACTCCAGCTCCAATCCGCCTGTATACAGCTGGTAATACATTCCCCTCTCCTTTATCAGGCTCTCGTGGTCTCCCGTAAGCATGGTATCATATCCTTCCGGAAGCATCTCTATGAACTGGCCGGCATTGGCCAGCTCCGCGGCATCGCAGATCTCCCTGCCCGCGGCATTTTTATTGCCCCACCGCAGGTTATCACGGATGGTGCCGCTAAACAGGATATTTTTCTGCAGAACCACTGTCACCTGATCTCTCAGGGCCTTAAGCCCATACTCCTTCACATCCCGTCCCTCCCAGGAGACCTATGGTTTCTCCGGATTTAATATGGATATCCACATCCTTAAGGGCCAGCTTCTCCTTATCCCCTATGCACATGAAGGACACATGTTCAAAGTCAATGCTTCCGCCCGCCACCTCCTGTACCGGGTCGTCCGGGTCTGACAGGCTGCTCTGTTCATCCAGCACCTCCACGATACGCTCTGCCGAGGAACGGGCCATGATGACCATGCCAAACATCATGGAGAGCATCATCAGGCCGGACAATATCTGGACCGCGTAGATAATCATGCTTGTCAGCTCGCCTGTGGTCATGCTGCTTCCCACAATGAGTCTGGCTAAGACGGTGCCGCCCCGTGGCAGCCATAGGCCCTTTCGCTCCATCAGCTTCAGAATCTCCGTGGCTGTGGGGCGGCGATAAGGCGGACGGTTGGATTTAATTGCAACGGCTCCGGCAGCAGACAAGACAGACCCCGGAGGGTTTCTGGGAGTTTCCCCTGGATTTGATAAAATGCGCATTTACAACCTGGATTTTCCTGCTATAATTGGTAGGGGTGTCTTATCCCAATTCATATTCTGAGAGGTTATCATGAAATACAATTCACATCAATTTCATTGCGGACTAAAAGATGGCGTACCCATCGGGCTGGGATACCTGGCCGTTTCCTTTACCTTTGGAATCATGGCAAGGGGAGCCGGCCTAACCACTCTCCAGTCCGTTGTCATGTCCTTTACCAACCTGACAAGTGCGGGGCAATTTGCAGCCCTGGGAATCATACAGGCCGGAGCCCCCTTTATGGAAATGGCAATGGCCCAGCTCATCATCAACCTGCGCTACTGTCTCATGTCCTGCTCCCTGTCCCAGAAGCTGAGCGCAGATATGCCCTTCTTCCACCGTTTCTTCATGTCCTATGGGGTTACGGATGAGATATTTGGCGTGTCCGTATGCCGCCCTGGCTGTCTGAGTCCCTTTTACAGCTATGGGCTTATCTGCGTTGCCGTACCCGGCTGGACCCTTGGCACCCTGCTGGGAGCCGTTTCCGGGGAACTGCTTCCGGCGCGCCTCTTAAGCGCCCTGAACGTGGCGCTGTACGGAATGTTCCTGGCTGTGGTGATTCCGCCGGCCAAGACAAGCAGGATTCACACCGGCGTCATCCTGGCCTCCATGGCTTTAAGCCTTGTGTTTGCTCATGTGCCGTTCCTGGCAGGTCTCTCATCCGGCTTTAAAATTATCCTGTTAACCATCCTGATTGCCGGCGCGGCAGCCATTCTGTTTCCTGTAAAGGAGGATAATGAACATGAATCATAATGTGTACCTATATATCCTTGTGATGGCAGGCGTAACCTACCTGATTCGTCTCCTTCCGCTGACCTTGATTAAGAAGGAGATAAGGAACGTATATATAAAGTCCTTTCTCTATTACGTCCCCTACGTCACCCTGTCCGTCATGACCTTTCCTGCCATCCTCCACGCCACTGCCTCTGTGTGGTCCGGCGCAGCAGCCCTGGCAGTGGCTGTTATCCTGGCCTGGAAGGGCAAGAGCCTGTTCCAGGTGTCCCTGGCCGCATGTGCCATGGTATTCCTGCTGGAACTGTTCCTGTAAGCAAGATCCTTTCATTTCCCAGAACTCCTACAGCGACAATCCGCCTCTTGCCCTTGCCCGCCTGTCCATGACAGACTGGATGACCGGAACCATGAATATTGCAACAATTCCGCCTGCATAACCGTTATTATACAGGTTCATGCCTCCATACACGATTCCCACATTGAGGGCAACGGAGGAATGCAGGTAACCTGCCACGATTCCGGCCACCACGCCAAACTCCCCGGCCACCGGCGCAAGGGTGGTGGAGAATAAAAGGGCCAGCATGGGAGAGGGCTGATAAATGTTCCATGTCTTGGTGAAGCTGGCCAGATATACCCCCATCATCACCGGAGCTATGTTCCTCAGATGTTTTCCCGTGGCCCCAAAGCCCACAACGGTAAAGATACCGCAGATGGTGGGTCCGTTCAGCTCACCTCCCACTGCCAGCACGAAATAGGTGGCGAACAGTCCATTGACTCCCATATTGAACACGGTGCTGGCGCCGCCTTCATCTCTCAGATAATCCGTTCCGCCGATTCCATAGGATTTGATGATTCTTTTGTACGATTCCCAGATACTTCTGCCCCGCACCGCAACCCCAAAGACGATCATTCCGCCAAACAGTACAGACAGCACGATACCAAAAACCTCATTGTTTCCCGTGGACCAGATGAGCCTGGATTCTATCTCCACTCCAAAGGATTTTAGCACTGACACAATGACTGTGGCTATGATGCCCGCGGCAAACCCCACATTGTACAAAGAGTATCCTTTGTGTGCAAAATGCACATGGGTGGAAAGGGGCGGCAAAACAAAGCCTATAACCAGCCCCACGGCCAGAGCTATGGCCAGCCGCATCACCAACGGCAGGTTGCCCACCTGCATCATCTGGGTGATGATTGGCGAAAGACTGGTTCCGTACAGGCCGATGTAGATGTACCTGCGCATGGACGTCTTGTGGTACCTGGCGTACAGGTACACTCCGGCCAAAATGGCCCAGATGTTAAGCAGATTTTTGCCAAACAGTGAGAAGCCGAACATCAGGCAGCTGGATGTGATGGTGTGGCCGTCCATATCCATACCCATAAAGTAGATGATACCAATGCTCATAAGCGTCAGTGCACCGGCGTTAATAAGGGCCGCCCCCACACCGCCCACAACGAAATAATCCGTAATCAGAAAATCGGGCTCTTTTATCAGACGCACGATTCCCGGACCTATTTCCTGGATTGGCTGCAAAAACAGCCCAATGACCATAAAATAAACAGGAAGCAGGGACAGAAGAAAAAACTTCTGCTTCCTGGTCAGGGATTTCAGTTCATGAAAATGTTCCAGATGTTTCATAAATACCTCCCAATCAGCATTCTTTTTCTATCATAACTGATAGACCCCCGGTTGGCAAAGACATTTTTTACTTCTGTTGGAAAATTTATTATTACGGGCCGGGTCCGGCATGTCCCGGTATATTTACGGTTCAGGTACAGAAAGGCAGTCCAGGGATATCTTTCAACCGCCGTCCCAAAACAAAAAGCGCCCGGTCACCCGGGCATCCACATCTCACATTTTCTATTTTCCAAATGTCACAAACCGATTATCCCTTAACATCTTCACAAATTCAGCCAGCCGTTCATACAGCGGCTCGGCCTGGTCTGCGAATTCTTCCCTGACCAGCACTCCGATGTCAATGATATTCCTGTTTCCGTCCATCTGCTTCCAGACAAAGCTTCCGAACCGGTCCAGCTTCACATGGCTCACTTTGGGCGTGACCCACAGCTTCTGGGCCAGCTTATCAAAGATTCCCTTGTGCACCATGTCCACGGTCACTATTCCCTGTCCGTCCTCTTTCCACGAGAACTCGGGGTTTCTGACCGGTACCTTTTCCAGATAATTATGGTCCTTTTTCTTATTGAAGCCCAATGTAATCCTTCCTTCCATCTCCGTCATATCATAAGCATACACAGGGCGCCGGAATACCTGACACCCCATGCACGCGGAACTCACACCATGTTATACCAGTATGCTTATTTCCTGTTCTCTTTATGCCAGATGGTAAATTTGCACATGGTAAGCATCAGCAGAGCAAAGACAATGAGTGATACAATCTTTGCTGCCGGGCTCACAAGGAAAGCGCCCAATCCGTTATCCAGGGCAGACAGGTTGATGAAATCGCCCAGATACCCGCCTCTTGCGCTTGAAAGAGGGATGATGGCAAATACGGCCAGCATGATTCCCACCAGACCTTCTCCCGCAATCATACCTGATGTATAGAGCACGCCCCGGTCAATAGCCTCTTTCTTATCCTCTTCCTTTGCGTATTTACGCTTTTCATACCAGTGGCGAATAAGTCCTCCCACCATGATGGCTGCCGTGGTCCTCAGAGGCAGATATAAACCTACCGCGACCGGCATTACCGGAATCCCAAGGATTTCGATAACAACGGCAATGGCCGCGCCTGCCAGAATCATGTTCCATGGAAGGTTGCCGTCCATAACGCCCTCTACCACGGTCTTCATAATCATGGCCTGGGGAGCAGGAAGCTCTGCCGAGCCATAGCCCCATGCCTGGTTCAGAAGGTACAGTACGCCTCCGATGGCAATGGCGGAAGAAACCACGCCAATCAACTCGCCCATCTGCTGGTTCCTTGGTGTGGAACCTACCAGATAACCTGTCTTTAAATCCTGGGAGGTATCCCCGGCAATGGCCGCAATGACGCAGATGACACCGCCGATGGAGATAACGCCCATCATGCTCTCATGGGTGGCTCCGGACACAGCTTTAAGCACCAGCGCTGATACCAGCAGAGTGGCAATGGCCATACCGGATACCGGGTTATTGGAGGAACCAACCAATCCCACCAGACGTGAGGACACGGCCGCAAACAGGAAACCGAACACGGCAATCAGCAGAGCGCCCACAAAGCTTACAGGAACAGCCGGCACCAGCCATATGATTACCACGGCAATGAGGACGCCTATGAGTACCACATTCATAGGGATATCCCTGTCCGTACGCAGGGTGGAAACCTGACGTCCGCCCTTCAAGTCCCGCATAGCATCCCTGAAGGTATTTACAATCATGGGAAGGGACTTGATCAGGCTTATGATACCTGCCGCTGCCACAGCTCCGGCGCCGATGTAACGGATATAAGAGCCCCACATAGCCTGGCTGCTCATCTCGCTGATCAGCACATCTGCCGGTGCAAAGGGCGTTGTGAGCCCGCCTCCGAACAGCTTAATAATCGGCATCAGAATCAGCCATGATATAATGCCTCCCGAAAACATGTAGGAGGAAATCTTTGGACCGCAGATGTAACCTACTCCCGCAAGGGCGGGGAGTACGGAAATTCCCACGCCGCCGCCGTATTTGCGGATATCATAATCCACATCGCCGGGGAACAGCTTCAGGCCGTCAGCCACAAACTTGTACAAAGCGGCAATTCCCATACCCGCAAATACAACGCCCGCTTTGGAACCGCCCTGCTCTCCTGCAATCAGTACCTCGGCACATGCCTGTCCCTCCGGATAAGGAAGAACCCCATGCTCCTTGACAATCAGCGCCTGGCGCAGCGGAATCATAAACAGCACACCCAACACGCCTCCGCACAGCGCAATCAGCGCAATCTCAACCAGGGAAGGCGCGCCCTCTCCCCAGTCTCTCATCCACATAAACAGAGCCGGCAGGGTAAAGATAGCTCCTGCTGCCACAGATTCACCGGCAGAACCAATGGTCTGCACCATGTTGTTCTCCAGAATGGAATCCCTTCTGAGGATGACCCGGATAACGCCCATGGAGATAACTGCCGCAGGTATGGACGCGGACACGGTCATACCCACGCGAAGGCCCAGATAAGCATTGGCAGCGCCAAAAAGGACGGCCAGAAGGATACCCAGGATCACGGAAACCGCAGTGACTTCCGGAACCACCTTGTCAGCCGGTATAAATGGTTTGAAACCATTTTCATCTTTCATGTATCTATCGCTCCTTTCGTATTGACCACATAAAAACCAAATATTTTGGCTCTTACGTGAGATACAAGCCAACCCTGCCTAAACAGGACGGCTTGTATCTTATCCCCGTAATTATAGCATCCTTCAGAAAAAATTTCCACATTTTTTGCGAAAATGGTATGAATTGCATTAATTTTTTTAATTTTTCCATCATTTTCATTTAATAAAACGGCCACACAGCCTTACAAAACAAAGTATTTTCTCTGTTTTGTGGCTTGTGGCCGAAAAAAAATTCCGAAATCCATTATTTTTCACAATCAAATACAAGTCCCCAGGAGGCCCGTATATCGTCCATGAGCCTCAGGATGTCCAGAGTATCTTCTTTTTTATGTACATCTTTAAGTACATCTCTGGAGGACATGCCCAGCCGGACGCACCGGTTCACCTCCTGTATCTGATACTCAAAGCCGTTTACCTCAAAGGGAAAGTCCAGAACATATTCCTCCCCCTTCATTCCATTTACCGTGTCAGCGAATTTTGCCGCTATGATTCCGGTTGCCAATATTCCAATTTACTATGAAACGCGTCCGAAACACGCTCTAAGTATCCGCTCTGGCCAGCGTGCTCTCCAGGCTCACATCCTTACCCGGGTCAAAGAAGGCATAGCCTGCTGCAATGCCAGCCGGAAATACATTCCCGTCGCTGTATGCCTTCACGGCCCTTTCCATGGCCAGGATTCCACGGAATACCTGATCCTGCCCCAAACCGTCTAACTGTACCACAAACTCATCCCCGCCAATGCGGAACAGGGGCGCCCCCGGAAATGCTTCCCGTATAATGTCCGCGGACCTGCGGATGTATTCGTCCCCCCTGTCATGGCCGAAGCGGTCATTGACCCCCTTTAAGTCATTGAGGTCGCACATGAGGAAACCGCTGCCCGGTATCTCCTCCGTATGGCTGTTCTTGTGCCGCAGCATGTGTTCATAAGCCAGCCGGTTTCCAACACCCGTGAGTCCGTCCCTGTCACGCTCCACCTTCAGCGCCTTGGTCTCAAGGATTTCATCGGTCACATCCTCCACCACACAGCGGATGGGATGGGCCGCTGTTTTACATGTTATTCATTCTGGCTGCTGTTGCGGTCCGGATTGTTATTCCTGAAATACAGGGCGGTCAGAGAGCCGTCCGTCTCCCCTTCGTCCGGCAGTATCAGGAACACGCCTGTGGTCTTTGTGTCGTACAGGGCATCCAGGACCTCGGGTGCCAGCGCCTCCAGCAGGCGGTCCGGCTGTCCCCGGTATTCCAGCCCGTCCGGACTGTCAAAATACCGGCTTATGGTATCTGTATGATGGCTGAAATTAGTCCAGACATTCTTCATCTGGTTCTCCAGATTATTCCTGCGGCCCTTTACCTTTTCCGCAAATATACGGTACTGGTTGGCCTCTGCCTGTTCCATGACTCCCCCTGCCACCATGAAGGACACCAGAAGAACACTCTGCAGTACCAATAATACCACAAATGCTATGCTCAGCTTAAATGCTATGGATTTACTTCTGAATTTTCTGTCCATCTGTCTTACCAGCCATTTCCTTTAGGAGTGTTTCATACCAACGGTTAAGATGCTCCTCGTCCAGCAGCTCCCTTTCCACCGACTCCCTGCTCTCACCTTTTTCCATCCGCTGCTTCAGGGTTTCCAAATCCGCGTTCATACAGTTCTCCAGCGATACGGAAAATATCTGGTCCATGTCATAAGACCCCTGAAAGGTTTCGCGGACATATACATTATGGTTTTCCAGGGCATCAAATGAGGTCCGGATGCTCTTCTCCACTGCCTGGACATTGTCCCGGCTTTCCACATGGGCCACCGGGTCTGATACGGATTCCAGCGTCTTCTCCTGCACTGGCAGATATCCTGTAGCCATTGCAAAGCGTATATTCTGCTCCGGCTCAGTGAACCATTTAAGGAACCGGACCGCGGCCTGCTGGTGACTCTCATCCGTGGAAAACACCGCCATGTTGGCCCCTCTCTGTCCCATATAAGACGTACCGCCCTGAAAAACAGGATAGGCATAGCTGCCGCAGGCGATGGGATGGGACTGTTTTTCATCCTCAATTACCACCTGCGGAAAGAAACCCGCGCCTGCCGAGGAACCGATATAGTGGGCGGCTGTCAGAGAGGCAAAGTCATTGAATGCGTTCATCCCCAGGAACGGACTGCCCCCGGACCATTCATAATACATGCCCGCTGCCTGTGCCAGGCCCTCCCAGGTTTTAAGCATCTCTTTGTCCGCTCCTGTGTCCCCGGCAAACCGTTCCCAATCCGTTTCATTGAGATAGAGAATCTCCGTGGATTTTGCCACCGGAATCATCCGGCAGATGCCGTCCCCCTCCCAGATTCCCTCCTTCAGGAATTCAGGCCGGTAAGCGTCCAGTTCTTCTTCCGAGAAATAGTCATCCAGATGGACCAGGGGCACTATCCCGTCCAGCCTGTGGGCGCTGTCCGGATAGGATGCAAATATATCCGGCAGCGGATCTGAGCCGATGACATGGCTGGCGGACGCGTACAGCACATCATCCAGTTCATTGCCGGAGCCATATCCCACCGGTTCCACTATGATTCCCTGTTCCATGCCCACAGTCTCGTTAAATTCCATCACCAGGTCATCAAACGCGCTCTTGGCCACTGCGTTATGGGCATGCCAGAGCACTACCACCGCAGGTTTTCCCTCATCTTCCTTTTTTCCATCTCCGGCCATGCATCCGCCAAGCCCCAAAACAGCGGCCACGACAGCCGCCAATATGTATACGTATGGTCTGCGATTCATAATGAATTTCCTCCCCGTGCGGTCTTTCCATGGCAGACACAGATGCCGCCACACTCCGAACACGCCACATCTTAAGTATAACACGAGAAACAGCCTGCTGTCTATTCTGGTTTAATAAGGAACATCCCAAAGAAAAAGACAGGACTCCCTGGTCCTGCCTTGTTCTTTTTATGCCTCTCTGCCTGAATGTGAGTAAAATGTAATCAGATACAGACCACACAACCCTACCAGCGCATAGATGATCCTGGTCACCCAGGAGGCTGTTCCGAAAATCCATGAAACCAGGTTGAAATTAAAGAATCCTACCAGCCCCCAGTTCACAGCCCCAATCAGGGCGATTGTCAGAGCGGTATAATCCAATGCCTTATTACCCATTGCATGCTACCTCCTTGTCATGAGCATTTCGTGTCTGCTTTCCAGACACATATGCAGCTTGCTATACGCTGGTAGTATGTACCGGTTTGTGGAATTCCATACATTTTTTGCTTATTTTATCGCGATTCCTGTTTTCCGGCCGATGAAGGCGCTTCTGCCGGCGGATCCTGATTATCCTCCCCGGCCGCCTCTCTCATCTGCCGGATTACCTCCTCCGGAAGTATGTCATACAGACGGTTCCGCTTAAGAGGGGGCTGTTCCAGATATTCTTCCCTCAGCATGCCGTTTACCCGGTCCAGCTCCTCCTTAAGCTCCCTGGCCGATATCAGGCGGCATCCCTGACCCAGTATGATGACTTGTTCCACTCCGTCTGAGGTTGCCACGGACACATCGAATCTGCGGGCATTTTCATGGGCAAACTTCTCTATATACTGGTCCGCTGTCTCTGCTTCCTTTGTGTAGACCACCCGGATATTGTGGTATTCGGAAACCTCTGTGACATGTCCCGCCACGCGGTAGGCGTCAAACACCACCATGAGACAGCACCTGCGTATGGCCTGATAGTTGCAGAGCAGATCCATGAGCCGTCCTCTGGCTCCGTCCATGTTATCCCGGGCCAGCTCCCGCAGCTCCTCCCAGGCAAAGATGATATTGTAACCGTCCACCAGCAGATATTCCTGTCTGGCCTCCTGTTTCTGGTAGGTTCGGGTCACCGGGCCGCTATAGGTTACGGCGTTCCTGCTTTCTCTGCTCCTGCCGGGATATCCTTTGCGCGGTGACTTATCCCGGCTGTTGGAATAAAAGGTGCGCTCCAGTATGGCGTCAATCTCATCCGTGCCCAGCCATGCTTCCACGTGTTCTTCCTGTCCGGCAGAGGATTTTCCCGGATTCCTGCAAAAAGCCAAATCCCCTTTTTCATCCATTTCCTCCCCATCCGGGGATTCTATTACAAGACCGCTGTCCACATGCATATACTCCTTCACCCGGTCCCAGCTCACCACGAATCCGGCCCCGTGGGCGCAGAACACGGAGCCTGTGGGATTTTCCGTATCTCTCTCCGGATCATAGCCGGTCTGCTCAATGATTTTCCGGCTGTTATGGCAGGGCTCGTATCCTTTGAGCGTACATGCCAGCCTCCCCTGTCCCCTGGTGTACGACATGACCTCTGACTGATACCCACGCATGGAGGCAACCGGCGCCTGTCCCGTGAGAACGGCCTGTCCCTGCCTGTTTTCCTCGATGACACAGGTCCCGCACCGCTTCTCAATATCGGTCATGGCGCGCCCGATGGACGCCTCAGGCACTTCCAGACGGAAGGTATACCACGGTTCCAAGAGGATACAGGCCGCCTCCATAAGCCCCTGGCGCAGGGCCCGGTAGGTGGCCTGCCTGAAATCCCCTCCCTCTGTATGCTTGTTATGGGCCCTGCCCGCCACAAGGGTGATTTTCATATCTGTTATGGCTGCTCCGGTCAGAACCCCCCGGTGCACCTTCTCTTCCAGGTGGGTCAGCACCAGGCGCTGCCAGTTCCTGTCCAGGTCATCCTCGCTGCATCTTGCCTCAAACTGGAGTCCGCTTCCGCGTTCTCCCGGTTCCATAAGCAGATGGACCTCCGCATAGTGGCGCAGGGGTTCAAAATGCCCCACCCCCTCCACGGCGCCCGCGATTGTCTCCTTATACACGATGTTCCCTGTGCCAAATTCTGCCCGAACTCCGAAACGTTCTTCAATCAGGCTCTTCAGCACCTCAATCTGCACTTCTCCCATAAGCTGCATGGATATCTCTTTCAGCTCCTCATTCCATACCACCCGCAGCAGTGGATCCTCCTCCTCCAGCTGGCGGAACTTGGGCAGCATCACAGCCCCGTCGCAGCCCTCCGGCAGTTTTACCTGATAATTGAGCACAGGCTCCAGCACCGGGAGCATGGAATCCTCCCCGGCTCCCAGTCCCTGTCCCGGATAGGTCCTGGTAAGGCCGGAAACAGCGCAGATGGTTCCTGCCTCCGCCTCAGGCACAGCCTCATACCGGTCCCCGGAATATACACGGATCTGGTTTACTTTTTCCTGCCATGCCTCGGATGGCTTTTCGGTATTCCCGCCGGATACGGTTCCCTTTACCTTAAGTCTTCCGCCTGTAATCTTTAAGTGGGTCAGACGGTTTCCCTGGTCGTCCCTGGAAATCTTGTACACCTTCGCCTCGAACTCCTGCGGATATTCCGGCATCAGGGCCCATCTGCGGATTCCATCCAACAGCTCCTCCACCCCGGTGAGTTTAAGGGCAGAGCCAAAGAAACATGGAAAAAGCCTGCGTTCCTTAATCAGGCGGCGGATCTCATCATCCTCCACATCCCCGGTCTCCAGATACCGCTCCAAAAGCTTCTCGTCGCACATGGCTGCGTGTTCCATGAATTCTTCTGTCCCCGCACCGGCAAAATCCACACATCCGTCGTCCAGACGCTTCTGCAGCTCCCTCATCCGCTGCTCCCGGTCCGTGCCGGGCTGGTCCATTTTATTGACAAAGAGGAATACTGGTATCCTGTATTTTGCCAGCAGACGCCACAGGGTTATGGTATGGCTCTGTACTCCGTCCGCGCCGCTTATAACCAGAACCGCATAATCCAGTACCTGAAGCGTTCTCTCCATTTCCGCGGAAAAATCCACATGGCCCGGCGTGTCTAACAGCGTCATGGGCATTCCCTCCCATGTCAGGGCCGCCTGCTTTGAGAAAATGGTGATGCCCCTGGCCCTCTCAAGGGCATAGGTATCCAGGAATGCGTCCCTGTTGTCCACCCTTCCCATCTTACGTATGGTTCCCGCCAGATACAAAAGCGCTTCCGATAATGTAGTTTTCCCGGCATCCACATGGGCCAGAATTCCAAGTACTATTGATTTCATATCCTGTCTCTCTTCCTGCTGTCTTGTCTCCCTTAACATGGCCGCACATCCACCGTATTGTCGTTAAGGGTGGTGGCTGCTCCTATATCGGACAGCCGTTCATGGTGGAGGGCGTTGACCAGAAGCCCGTCTTTTGTAAAGGTCCTGTTGTAAACGCCCCCGGCCGCAACCGTTCCTTCCGCCACCACAGGCGTGATTTTCGCGGTAAACTCCACCTTTGCCAGCTCATTGAAGGCTGTAACGTGACTGCCGTCCGCGATTTTTCTCGCCGCCGCGTCTCTTGGATGGAGCATCAGCGTCATGGGGCCTCTGCCTGAGCTTAAGTCCTCCCTGTCCATAAAGACCGAATTCAGCGTATACGCGCTGGGCACTGCCACCAGCCGCAGAGGGTATGCTCCCCCATGGCTTTTCATATATCTGGGCATGGCCTCTTCCAGGTTTTCATTATAAATCATCATTTTACCGGAAGGCGTCCTGAAGCTTCCGTGGTCTGCAAAGGCCGTGGATATGACTCCCCCTTCCCTTAATATGCGCCATTCCTTCTCTGAGATACGGGTTAATCCCTCCATGGGATGGGCCAGCAGCTCCTCAACCATTTCTTCCTCTGTCCTTTTAAAGTATTCCTCCCCGTATCCCATGGCCCGGGCCAGCAGGCGGAAGGTGTTCCAATTGCTCTTACTCTGCCCTGCCGGCTCGACGATTTTTCTGGCTGTCCCAAAGGTACAGTATCCGTATGCCGTGTACACATCGGTCTGCTCCACGGAAAATGTGGCGGGCAGAAGAATGTCCGCGTACATGGCCGTATCTGTCATGAACCGCTCGTGGACCACCGTGAACAAATCAGGGCGCAAAAGGCCCTCCAGGATTCCCTTCTGGCAGCAGACAGAGGCCACCGGATTGCCTCCGTAGACGTAAAAGCTGCGTATGGGCTTCTCTCCCCTGCTTCCTGTAAGGGCGGAGGCAATCTCATTGATATTCACCCTGCGCCCCGGTTTCTTCCTGAAATCCGGCCTGGTGACCAGCCGGTCGTCCACATAAGGACCCGCCCCCGGATTACAGCCGCACAAACCGCCGCCCGGACGCCCCCACGCGCCTGTATAAGCGGACAAAATGGTGATAAGCCGTGTGGTCATTCCCCCGTTGCCATAACGGGAGGGACCGCTTCCCAAAATGATGGCCGGAGCCGGAGCCGAGGCGTATTCCCTTGCCAGGCCAGCAATCACCTCTGCGGGGATGCCCGTCTCCTCTTCCGCCCAGGCAGAGGTATATGGGGCAAGGGTTTTCCTGAACGCCTCATACCCATTTGTCCGATGAGCCAGGAAATCCCTGTCCGCCAGGTTTTCTTCCTCCATCACATGCATCATTGCCAATGCCAGGGCTCCGTCTGTGCCCGGACGAATGAGAATGGTCTGATCGCAGTAGACATCCATATCTGCTGCGCAGGATTCTATGAGCACCACCCGTTTTCCCTGTCTGCGTGCCTGAATCAGCGCCGGCATGGACTGAAGCCTGGTGGCCTTCATATTGCTTCCCCACACCAGGTAGAAACTGCTGTCCTTAAGCTCCCTTGGATCCAGACAGCCGGTCTGGCCCATGACCGCCTCATAGCCCGCTCCCTTTGCTGAAGAACAGAGTGTTCTGACCATGTCACAAGCCCCCATCCGGTTAAAAAAGGCATCCCCGCATTTGCGCTGCAGGACACTCATGACCCCTGAATAATACATGGGCAGGATGGCATCTGCGCCGTCTTCCTCCAGAATACGGCTCCACCTGCCGGCAATCTCCTTTACCGCATCATCCCAGGTCATGGGTACAAACCTTCCCTCTCCCTTGGCGCCCACCCGTTTCATAGGTATAAGGATGCGCTCAGGTGAATGGACAGACTTCTCATAGTGCCGCATCTTCCTGCATATCAGCCCCTTTGCCGCCGGATGGTCCGGATCGCCTTTTACGCCCAGAATCCTGATTCCGTCTGTTTCTGCCAAAAGTCCGCAGGACGTGGGACAGTCGTAGGGACAGATTGTTTTTCTTATATATGATGCCATCTTATGTCACTCCCTCTATTACTGCGCCCGGTACACAGCCCGGCCTGGTTCTTCCCGTATTCCGGACGCTGTTATCTGATATTAAGTATAGCCAGCAATCGCTTTTCCGTCAAACTAATTTTCCTTCCCCTCCAGGCCCGTGCTGCCTTCGGGACTTACCTGCACCGAACAGTGTTTAACCTGGGGAAATCTTTCTTCTATGGTATCGTGGACCTCCTTGGCGATTCCAAAAGCCTGCTCCAGCATAAGGCTTTTATCTGCTTCAATCTCCAGGTCCACATAAATCCTGGAACCGAAAAGTCTGGTTTTCATGGAACCCACCCGTTCCACGCCCCGGGTGTCCAGCACCGCCTGTTCTATGGACCTGACCGTCTCATCGTCACACGCCTTATCCACCATCTTATCCATGGAATCCCTGAACACATCCAGAGCTGCTTTGACTATGAAGATGCAGATGATGAAGCTGGCCAGCGGGTCCATGACCGGCATTCCCATTCTGGCTCCCAGGATACCGATTAAAGCGCCCACTGAGGACAGTGCATCGCTGCGGTGGTGCCATGCGTCCGCCATCAGAGCCCCTGATTTTAATTTTCTGGCAGCAGCCCTGGTATACCAGAACATCCATTCTTTTACCACTATGGATATAACCGCGGCCCCCAAAGCCAGCGTTCCGGGAATCACCCCGCCCTTTTCCGGCCCGGAACCAATGGTTTCCACAGCGCTCACCCCGATGGCGATACCTGTGGCAAATAATACGGCTGACAGCAAAAGGGCCGCCACGCATTCCATCCGCTCATGGCCATAGGGATGTTCCCTGTCTGACTTCCTGGAAGCCATGGTGATTCCCGCCATAACAATCAGTGTGCTGAACACATCCGAGGCTGAATGGATCCCGTCCGATATCATGGCACCTGAATGGGACAGGATGCCCGCACCCACCTTAAAGGCGGAGAGCACTACGTTGATGACGATGCTGACACAGGACACCTGCATGGCCAGACCCGTACCGTGACGTCTTATCGCTTTTTCCAATATATTCTTTTCATTTCCTTCTCCCATCTGCCTTTACCTCCCCTATCTATGGCAATCACCCAATCTTTCATCCTGCCCCAAAACAGAAAAAACGTCTGTGGGCCAATGTAAGTAAACCACTGTCCCACAGACGTTACGGTCTGCTGCCGCTGTTCGCGGCCCGGCTCCCAAGGCTTTTTCCCGCCTCCGGCCTGCTCAGTTTGTACTGTAGATTAGATATGCAGCGCAAAGAGTGTCTTTCTACAGGCTAATATGAAAGTCTGTTACTGATAGGATATGAGGAATGGTTCTGTTTGGTGCGGTAACTATTCTGCATTCACACAAATCAAGCCGTAATAAACCGGCAAAAAAACAGCCCTATGCGCAGAAGGGAGCATATCCGTGCCCCTGCAAGCCTGCCCATGTGGCTGTTTTCCATTATCTGAATACTCAGTATGTATTTTTCAAATACGCTCTAAAGCAGATGTTTCCTAAGCTCTGCCCCATCCGCCGGGCTCAGATAAGCCGGCGCAATGTCGAATACGGTCCTGCACCCGGACTGTCCTTCCCTGCTCAGGCGGTATGCGGCCCTGGCATAGGCCACGATGACAGATGCCGTAAATTCCGGGTTGGAGTCCAGCTTCAGGCTGTATTCAATCACATGGCCGTTCTCATCATTCCATCCGGTGCTGCCGGTGCGGATGACAAAACCGCCATGGGGAATCCCGGCATGGTCACGCATCAGTTCTTCCTGGCTGATGAAATGCACCGTGGTGTCATAATCGGCAAAATAGTTAGGCATGGTGACGATTGCTTCCTCGATGGCCTTTAAATCAGCGCCCTCCTCCGCCACCACAAAACACTCCCTGGTGTGTTTATCCCTGGTGGTAAGCTCTGGCGCTTTTCCACTTCTCACAGCCGTAAGGGCGGCCTCCACCGGAATGGTATACTGCCTTGCGTCCTTCACGCCTTTGATTCTGCGGATTGCATCGGAATGGCCCTGGCTCACGCCCTTGCCCCAGAAGGTATAGTCACTGCCGCCCGGCAGGATGGCATTGGCATAGAGCCTGTTTAGGGAGAACATGCCCGGATCCCAGCCAACGGATATGATTCCCACATGGCCGCTTTCCTTTGCCGCCTTGTCCACTGCCTCAAAATGCCGGGGGATATTGGCGTGGGTGTCAAAGCTGTCTATCACATTGAAATGTGCTGCCATTTCCGGGGTCTGCGCGGGAAGGTCCGTGGCGCTTCCCCCGCAGAGTATCATCACGTCAATCTCGTCCTTCATGGACAAGGCTTCCTCTGCCCGAAAAACCTTTGCCCCCTCTGTCAATATGCTGAGGCTGTCCGGGTTCCTCCTGGTGAACACTGCTTTCAGCTCCATGTCGGAATTGTGCTTAACGGCACACTCCACACCCTTTCCAAGGTTTCCATAGCCTAAAATTCCAACTCTGATTGCCATACTTTTATTCTCCTTTGTAACGTAATAGTGTGGGTTTTTGGTTTTTGTAGATTATACTACAGCCTTCTTTCCTTGGCAAATCATTTTTTATCGCCGCACCTTGACGCAGCGCATTTATTTTCGCTTTCTCCGGCGGAAACAGACAACTCCGCAGCCAATCATCACAGCGCAGAGGACAGCGCCTGCATACCATTTTAATCCCGATATACCAGAATCTTCCCCTTCCCGCACTTCCCCCTGTGACGGGTCCGGCTCCGTGTCCATGATTTCATCCTCTTCCCCCGTCTGACCGGCTGTATCTGTATCCTCCCATCCGGCGGCTGGCTGGATTTGCGAATCACTGTCCCCATCCTTTTCGCCCGGGCCGCGGGCCTCCGAAGGCGTGGCCTCTTGAATCATTTCCTCTGTGGTCCGTCCGGCGGCTGTTCCTCCATCCTTATAGCCGGGGACGGAATACGGGGTATAGGAATCCCTCCTGCGGCCTCCCCGGCCTCTCACCGGTCCCTCCGGCGCGTCAGACTCCTCCTGCGTGCCTGGCTGGGTGGAGGAATCTCCCCCTGATGTACTGCCTCCTCCATACCCGCCGAAACCGCTGCCGTAGCCGCCTGCGTATTCTCCTCCATAGCTGTAGCTTCCTCCGCCGTATGAAAAGGTGAGGCCCTGGCCAACGGTCTCCGGTATGGCAATCTTTACTTTGTCCGTCTCATAGCTTCCTCCGGGCCACTCGATGCCGGCCTTCACATAAAAGGAGCTTTCCCCTGACTGGAATCTGTATATGAGATAACCGTCCGCTACAATACTTGTATTCAGCGTGTTTCCTGTCTCCTTCAGGAAATTTTCGTACTCCACTGTCTCCTGTCCGCTTTGTGAGGACGCGGCCGTCACCTTGTTCTTTTCCTTTTTCCAGGAATGTCCGCTTTCACTGCGCAGTATGTAGAGGGCATTGATATCAGAAGGCAGGTTCTTAAATTCCAGTCTGGCAGAGCCGCTGCCGTCAGCTCCAATATTCAAAAGGACCGCCTCTGTCAGCTGGGGCTGTGTGCCGCCATATTCCGGCCCTGTCTGGCTCTCACCGGGCGGAACCGGCTCCGGGGGATCTATGCGCTCGTCACGGATGTCGGTTTTCTTAAGCCCCTTGAAGTCCTTTCCTTCCTCCCATACCAGCGTTCCCTGATTTCTCAGGATGATGGCCGGTTCATCTGACGCGTCCCTCTGTATCTGTCCCCGTTTCAGTGTCAGGCATCCTTCCCCCTCAACCGATATCATGCTTTTAGTTCCCGTTATAAACAGATTCGGATTGTCAATGACAACGCCTGCCTGGGCCAGGTTTTTAGGCGCCAGGATTTTTATGGGTCCCTCAGGTATCCTGATTTCAACAGGGCTGATATTCGTCCGGCCGTCAGGAAGCCCCAGGGTAACAGGTTTGGTAATTACCATGTTCTTTGGCAGGACTCCTATGCTGTCTCCTCCCGTTAAACGTTGGTCGTACCATTGCTTCAGCTGGTCTTCATCGGCAATGTTCACCAGTGTTTCCCCTGTCCCGGCAGATGTATCCGCATTAGAGCCGCCCACATCGGCCAGGGCTGTAAAGGCAGTGAGTCCTGTCACTCCCGGTTCCCCGCGCGCAGCGTTTACGCCGCTTAACACGCACAGCAGCCACACCACGGCAGCCAGCCTTACGATCTTCCCGCCTTTCTTCCTGCCTCTCCTCTTTCCCCCCGTGTCTCTGTCCATTCTTTTCATCCTTTAAGTTCCTTTCACACTGTATCACAAAGGGAGCAGCTCATCCTCCAGCAAAATTCCAATCCTGCCGTTGGACGACAGGATGTCCGACGGACCGGACAGAGCCGCCGTCCCTTTTACCGTTATCCCGGATGCCCTCTCATGGTCCATGAAAAGGAGCCTGACCGATTTTACCAATTCAATGACTCTGCCTGTATCTGTCTCCATATGTCTTACCTCCTGAAGTCCCATAATCCGGGACATATTTCACTTAATGGCCTGCTACAGAAGGATTATACCACAGAAACAGCTTTTATGACATATCTTCATACTCCATAAGCGGCCAATCCCGCTCAATGTAAAACATATCATCCATCAGCAGCCAGTTGGCCCTGAAAAACCGCATGAGCTGCCAATAACCGGCCCCATACAGATTGAACTCCTTAATAAGGTCAAACTTTGCCCTGATGCTCCTTGCATCCTCATACCATACCTCGTGCTGGATACCGTACTGCCAGTACCGGAAATAGGGCGACATGGCAGTTTCATCAAACCGGATATCCACTCCAAAGTCAACTGCCAGCTTCACCGCCTCCAGGGTTCCCAGGGACCTGGCTCTGGTTACTCCCCGTTCAAAAGGAAGGGGCCAGTCATAGCCGTAGTTAGGGATTCCCAGAATGATTTTCTCAGGCGGAATCTCGCTCACTGCATATTCCACTACCTTTCTCACCATATTGATGGGGGCCACAGCCATGGGAGGCCCCTGACTGTATCCCCACTCGTAGGTCATCAGCATGACATGGTTAGCTGCCTCCCCCAGCAGCCGGTAATCAATACCCTCATAGAGAAGCCCCCTCTGCTGAGCCGAAGTCTTAGGCGCAAGGGCCACCGTAACCGTATAGCCGAAGATGTTAAGGACCCGGGTAGCCCGGCGCACAAAATCAGCATACTCCACCCGGTCTTCTGCCAGCACATACTCAAAGTCAATGTCCAGGCCCTCGTATCCCTTTTCCTGCATCGTACGTCCCAGCTCCCAGATAAGACGCTGCTGGTTTTCCTGGCTTCTCACCAGGGCTGATACCAGATTATTGTTAAAGCGCCCGTCCTCTCCCAGGGGCGTCAGAGTAAGTACCGGGCGGACGCCCCATTGCAGCGCCTTTTCTATCATCCATGTGTCATCCTCCATGGGAAGAACCAGATTTCCGTTCTCTGTAAAACCATAGGAAAATACATTGATGGCGCTCAGATAAGGCAGGGTTTCCTCCAATACCCCACTGTCAATGAAGGGGTATGCATAACCGCTGGAAAACAGTGGCCTTCGTCCCTCCCCAGTCTCCCCGTCAGAAATATAAAGAGCCTGGCCAACGGCCAGGCGGTATGGGTATTCTATCTGATTTGCCCAAACAAGGGTCTCTACGGGAATCCCCTGTGAATCTGCGATGGAGTCAACACTGTCTCCCTGTTTCACTACATATATTTTCATGCATTTCATTCCTCAACCTGAATTTATACAATATATGCAGCACAGTTAATCTTTAATCCACCAGTCTCTTTGCCATCCACTTCCCGCTCCTTACGCGCAGGAAGGAGAACAACGCGCCGATAGCCCATCCTGTAGGTATGGACCACCATATGGCGCTGGAACCGATAAAATGCGCCAGCAGGTAGGCAATGGCCACGCGGGAGAACAGGTTTACCACGGAGCTGAGCATAAACGCCCCCATATCTCCGGCTCCCCGCAGCAGACCGTTGCTTACAAACAGGGCTCCCATCAGTATGTAGAACACGGATACGGTCTTCATGTAACTGAGTCCGTAGCTCATGGCGCTTCCCTCAGACCCCTGTTTCAGGAAAAGTCCCAGAAGCTGCGGCCCGAACAGGAAAATGATACTGGTAATGATAAGTGAAAATATCACCACCATGAACATGCTGGCCTTGTATCCCTGCTTCACACGGTCCATTTTCCTGGCTCCAATGTTCTGGGCCGCATAGCTGGACATAGCATTGGAAAAGTTCATATTGGGCATCATGGCCAGGGTATCAATCTTAGTGGCAGCCGTGTAACCGGCCACAAACACCTTTCCGTAGGAATTTACCAGCCCCTGCATCAGCATCATGCTGACGGAGACAATGGACTGCTGGAGCATGGAAGGCACGCCCACCTTGGCAATACGCTCAGCTGAGGACATGTCGAAAAAGGTAAACGCCTTTCCTCTGGCTTCTTCCTCATTCTCCATCTTCCTCAGGCGGGCAATCAATACAAAAAAGGAAAATACAGCACACATTCCCTGGGAAATAAGGGTTGCCCAGGCCACACCTGCCACACCCATGTTGAATTTAATGACAAACAGCAGGTCCAGGACAATATTGGTCAGGGCGGATACTATGAGGAACTTAAGAGGTGTCTGGCTGTCTCCCAATGCATTGTAGATACCATTCAGTGAATTATACAGGAACAGGAATACGGCTCCCCCGAAATATATCCTCAGATAGGCAAGGGAGTCAGCCATGATATCCGGGTCCGTTCCCAGAAGAGACAGCAGAGGTCCCGCGATGATTTCCCCGATTCCCATGATAATAAGTCCGATGACCCCCAGCGATATGAGGGCCGTTGAAACAGTTATCTTCATTTCAAGTATCTTACCTGCCCCGAAGAACTGGGAAATAACCACGGTACATCCCATGGACAGGCCCGCCGCAATGGCTACGGACAAAAAGACCACAGGGAAGGATGAGCCAACGGCTGCCAGGGCATCCTCCCCCACAAAACGTCCCACCACCATGGAATCCACCATGTTGTAGAGCTGCTGGAACAGATTGCCCACTACCATGGGTATTGCAAAGAAAAACAGCAATTTAAGAGGTTTTCCCTCAGTCAGATTGTTTACCATATGTACATTCTCCTACTCTGTGTTTATATTCAATTGCATTTTCAGCAATCCGCCGCAGATAATCCTGCTGCTGCCTGCGCTCTTCCTCTGTGAATCCCGAAAAACAAATCTCGTCCCATCTGCCGGATATGCGGTGTATCTCTTCCAGGACCTGATTTCCCCTGCAGGTGAGACTTACAAACTTCTGCCTTTTATTCTTCTCGTTGATAAGACGCCGCACCAGTCCCTTTTCCTCCAGCACAGACAGATTTCTGGCAATCCTGCCCTTGTCCAGGTCAAAATGTGCGCCGATATCCTCCTGGGTACACTGGTTGTCCTGAAGAAACATGATGATTTTCCCCTCCAGGGGCTGCAGTCCAAACTGCTCCAACTCCCTCCGGATAAACCAGAGCTCACAGCGCCGGTATATTCCCGTATATTGATTCATTCCGTTCTCCCTGCTATTTCTATTGTATTATACAACTGTTGCATCAGTCAACTATTATACACAGCATCCACGGATTTGTCAACCTGCGGCTTATATCCCGGAACTATCATTCCCGGAACTTTCCCTGAGCTGTCCCAAAGCTGTCCCAAAACTATCCGCGCCCGTCTGATGCAGCAGGCATCCAATGCTCTTTCCTCAGAACTTCTGAACATGAAATTTTTGCGGTGATTCCCCATTGCGGGAATCATTGTTGTCTGAACTGTTACAAAAGAGCGGTCCTGATATATAGGACAAACCTATATGACAAACCATATGTTTAAATTGCAAATGTCGGACATTTATGGTAAAATATAGGTAAATTTCAGAAGAAAGCGGGGCTATCAATTATGGATAAGGTAGTATTAAGTTTCATCGTTGAAAAAACTCACGAATTAATGAATGCAGCATCATGCAGCAAAGAGGCAAAGGCATCAGCCCAGACCTGGCTGGATGCAGTTGGCACTGAGAACGAGGCCGCAGCAACAAAAACATACATTGCTGAGCTGGAAACAGACATCATGCCGGTTGACGGCCTGATTGGTTTTGCTGAATCCGATATGTGCGCCCAGGTCTTCGGGGCAGACAAGGCCAAGGACGTGGCAGCCCATGCAAAGGAACTCAAGGCCGCAGGGGCAAAATACTGTGATTGTCCTGCCTGCGCAGCCGCAGAGGCAATTCTTGAAAAGAAGGATGACATTCTTAAATAAGAATATCGTTTCAGACATGCAGTATATCAAAAGAGCATCCGGCAGAAATGACGGATACTCTTTTTTTGGCTTCGCGGCGATGCAGGAACTTCCTCATTGACTTTCCGACGCATGTGTCGTATATTAAAAACAGACACGAATGTCGGAAATAGGCAGGATAAAAGGCAGGTGGTAGGCCCATGGGCAAAAAAGGGGACAAAACAAAGACAGCCATACGGAAAGCGGCACTGGTTTTATTTGTCCAAAAGGGATTTAAGGATGTTACAATGAAAGATATCTGTGAGGCAGCAGGACTTAGCCGCGGCGGATTATATACGCACTACGGGAGTACCGGTCAGGTATTTGCTGACATCATAAATGAACTTATGTCGGGCCTTAAAAGCCAGGTTGCTGAAAAGATGGAAAGGGACCTGCCGGCAGCCCTCATATTGGATGAATTATTAGAGCGTTACCAGTCCGAAATGCTTGACAGGAGCGGTTCGTTAGGACTTGCTTTCTATGAGTATTACAGCGGCATGCCATTATCAGAGGACAACGCCATGCTGAAGCAGTATTACATTTCAAAGACAATGCTTTGCAGCCTGATTAAATACGGCATTGACAAAGGCGAGTTTAAGCAGGCCAATGTAAACGCGGTTGCGGATTTGCTGCTATTCTCTTATCAGGGCGTACGGATGCTGAGCAGTATCATGCCGCTGGACGACGATAATATACCAAAGGGCATGATCAGCGAAATCAGGGCGATGTTAGTAAAATAAAAAATGACGCCAGGAGGTGAACACGGATGAAGTTGAAGATTGTAGGAAGCGGCGGAATGTTTCTAATTCCCAATCCTTTTTGTAAATGCTCTGTCTGCCAGGAGGCCAGAATAAAACGAGGCCGGTATGAGCGCCTAGGGCCGAGTCTTTATATTGAGGACATCGGAATGCTCATTGATACGCCGGAGGACATTGCAGTTGCCTGTGACAGGCAGGGTATATCCAGGATTGAATATCTTTCCATCTCCCACAAGGATCCTGACCATACGCGAGGCATGCGTATCGTGGAGCCTTTGGGTTACAACTGCATTGCCGGCAAAGGAACACCCATACAATTCATAGCAATGCCTGAGGTTATAGACGATATCAATGCCTGGAACGGCGATGGACTGTACTACTATCAGAATATTCTGAACTGCATTTCAATTAACAGGACGAACTATGCTAAAATCGGAACGATAGAATTACACCTGGTAAATAACAAAACCCATCGCGGCAATATGACATTTTATGTTATATCAGACGGCTCCAAAAAGGCTGTTTACGCCTGCTGCGATGTGAAGCCATTTGTCCCCAATCAATTGTATTATGATGCGGATGTTTTAATAATCGGGCTTGTTTCCGACGACGGCATACTTAAAGACGGGTCAAAACTTGATTCCGCACCTTTCAGAGACGATATGTTCACCTTGGATGAGATGATGGAGATCAAGCGCGCATACAGGATAAAGCGCATTATCATTACTCACATTGATGAGTATTGGGGCAAATCCTATGCTTACTACCGGGAATTTGAAAAAAAACTGGACAATGTATCATTTGCCTATGACGGCATGGAAATTGTCTTATAGCCATCCCAGGTCTGGCAGAAGCCGGCCAAAACCTCCCTGCCTCTTTTTTTCTTGCCGCATGAGGCAGGTGGGAACGGAAAATACATATAAAAATCACGTGCGCCCCTGTCTGGGCTGCATAAGTAAGCCCGGCCATGAATCCGTACCCTGCTGCAGTTAAAGACCAACTTCCCTATTCTTCAAACGTCCCCTTCATAATAACTTCTTTATCCCACACAGCCTTCCTGCCTCCGGCCATGACGTGGAGGATATCCATGGAATCATCGTACACCACAAAGTCAGCGTCCGCGCCTTCTGCCACAGTCCCCTTGACTCCAGTCAGTCCCAGCACTCTGGCAGGGTTCTTCGTCAGAAGGTTCAGCACCTTTTCCAGGCTGGCTCCTCTCTCGCACACCAGCACCTTCAGCTGTTCATGCAGGCTTTTGGGCGACGCGTAGGTAAGGCCGATGCATTCCATCTTTTCATTGAACCTGGGCGCGCTTCCGTATGCGTCGCTGGACATGGTCATGTTAAGCCCCTCCGGGTCCTGCTTAAGATAGCTCAGAATCTGGTCCGCCGTCTCCTCCAACTCCTCCCTTGTAAGTCCGGCCGTCATATCAATGGTTCCGCCGCGCTTCACAAATTCCAGGCCCTGCTCAAACAGCTCCCGGGTGCGCCCCATATGGGTTGGAAGGAATTTCTGAACGGGCACATCGCTGTTGTCGATTGCATAGAACAGAGGATCCAGCCTGGCCTTTCCGCTTCCCATATGGATGGTCACATAGCCGCAGCACCCGGAGAGCATACCGGCCCTTCGGGCCTGGGTTGCCAGTGAAATCAGCTGTTCTCCTGTCAGATTGGAGCTTCTGTGGTCGCTCATGGCGATTTTAACACCCACCATCAGGTCAATAAGAGCTATATCCCGCTCCACGCTCCCTGTGATGGTGGGGGACGGGTATCCGTATGCCCCGGTGAGGATACGGCAGGTGATTCCCTCTTCATTGAAAGCCCTTGCCTTTGCCAGAAGGTTCTCCAGGCTTCTGGTTATCCCGTCTGTGCCCAAAAGTCCCACCACCGTTGTAATGCCGTTTCGGACCAGCACGCTGAGGCTTGCCTCCGGCACCCTGGTGGCGGGTCCGCTCTCGCCGCCTCCGCCTGTTATATGGACATGGATATCCATGTATCCCGGCGTCAGAATGCGCCCGCCCAGGTCCACCTTCTCCACCTCCTCTATCTGGTCGTATTCGTCTATGTGGTCCGCTATCCTGGCTATCCTGCTTCCTTCTATCAGGATATCCTTCCTCCCCAGATGCTCCGGCGCATATATATCTCCCTGTTTCAATACTTTCATGGATTCATTTCCTCTCTTTCAACAAAATCATCACAGCCCGGCCGTAATATACATGTGCCTATTATATTATCAATATAGAAAAAAAGAAAGTGCCTGTTGACGGTTACAGACACTTTTCATGAAACTCATATAACTTTTAATAAGGCTTCCCGCTCACGCCAGGCAAATATCAGTCCAGGTGCAGCAAGGCCTCTGCCAGCGCCAATATGGTCAGCGACTGCCCATAAGCCATGGGTGCAATCAATATATTCTTATAGTGGTCCGCGTCATACCCCATGCCGGTGCCGCCGGACACATTGAGCACAGTGCCGTCCCTGTCAATGCTGTCCAGAATGGCTTCCACTGCCTTCCAGGCGCAGGGCAGATAGGAATCGTCCAGGATTCCGTACCGGATTCCCTTGAGAATTCCCGCGGTGATGGCGGCGCTGCCTGACACTTCCTCATAGCTGTCCCCGTCGGTCAGCACCGTGTGCCACAGGCCGCTTTTGCCCTGAAGTCCCTTAAGGGCCTCCACCTGGGCCTTATATGTATCCACCACAAACTCCTTTACACCGGCATTCATGGTACCCTTAAACATATCGATATAATCCAGTATTCCTAAGGTAAACCAGCTGTTTCCCCTGCACCAGAAGATACCGCCGAAATTATTCCTTTCATTGAAGGTCCATCCATGGTAGAACAGTCCTGTCTCCTTATCCCACAGATACTTGATGTGCATCAGCACCTGGTGGATGGACTCGTCAATCCATGACTGGTTCTGGTATTTCTGCCCCATCCGGTTAAGAAAGAGCACTGTCATGAAAATGGTGTCAATCCACATCTCGTTTTCATTGAGCCTCACTCCCTGACGGTCCCCGTTGGCGCTGGTCACATGCTGGAATCCCCTTTCCATGGTCCTGGGCAGGCAGTTCATGAGCCAGTCCGCCCATTTAAAGCACAGCGCTTCAAATTCCTGGTCGTGATAATACTCGTTAAGCTCTGCCAGGGTGAGAAGGGGCGTGGTGGTATTGATATTTTTTGAGGGAAGGCCTTCCCTCATGTTGTCCTTGAACCACTGGTACAGGAACTCCTTATAATCTTCGTTTTTCCGGGCCTGCATGATTCTTAACAGGCCGTACAGTCCCACGCCCTGGGGCCAGTCCCATTCCCGGATTCCAAAATCCCGTTTGAAAAAGCCAATGGCCTCACCGCCCTCAGCCAGCTCCTCCCCGTTCTCCGGTCCGCCCAGATTCATGAGCTTTTCAATGACAAGGTCCAGCTTTTCCTGCACTCTCTTTTTATCTGCCGTCCTCATTTTTACACTCCTCATTCTGATTTCCTATCCTCCTATTTTAACAATCCCAGGACACCGGGCAGCCACATGCTGAATCCGGGCACAAAGGTTATGAACATCAATGCCGCGACAATCGCTGCAAAGAACGGAAGCAGCTTTTTCATCACGTCCTCCACCTGCAGTCTGGCAACGCTGCAGCCCACAAAGAGTACATTTCCCACCGGAGGCGTGATGGTGCCGATGGACAGGTTCATGACAATCATGACGCCAAACTGGATGGGGTCCATTCCCAGACTCTTTACAATGGGAAGGAAAATAGGCGTAAATATGAGCAGGGCCGGGGCCATGTCCATAAAGGTTCCCACAATCAGCAGCGTTATATTGATGATTAACAGTATGACAATCCGGTTATCGGAGATTCCTAAAAGCAGGCTGCTGATGGCCTGCGGCAGTCCTGTGAAGGACAGAACAAAGGACAGCACAGAGGACGCGCCGATAATCAGCATGACGATGGCAGTCATAACCGCCGTGTCCACCAGTATCTTGGGGATATCCTTAATCTGAATACTCTTATAAACAAATACCGACAAAAGGAAGGCGTACACAACTGCCACGCCCGATGCCTCGGTGGGTGTGAAATAGCCGGAAAGGATGCCGCCAATGATGATGACGATGAGGAACAGGCTGGGAATGGCCTCCCATATGGTCTTTACAATGACGGCCGCGCTCATCTTATCCCGCTTCATCACATATCCGTGCTTTGCGCCATAGACGCAGGCCACTGCCATGCAAAGGGCTGCCCACAAAAGTCCCGGCACCCAGCCCGCCATGAGAAGGGCCGCAACAGAGACGCCGCCGCTGGCAGCTGAATACACGATAAAGGAGGCCGTGGGGGGAATCAGCTGGCCCACAGGCGCGGTGGCTATGTTCACGGCTGCTGAAAAACCCTTGTCGTATCCCTGCTCCTCCTCCAGCGGAAGCATGACGCCTCCGATGGCTGTTGCCGCCGCAATGCCTGAGCCGGATATGGAACCAAACATGGCATTGCCTGCTATGTTGGTCATGGCCAGGGAGCCGGGAACCTTGCCCAGAAAAAGCATGGCCAGGTTAATCAGCCGTTTTGCTATGCCGCCGCTGCTCATAAGCAGTCCTGCCAGCACGAAGAAGGGCACGGCCAAAAGTGTAAAGCTGTCGATGCCGCTGACAATCTTCTGGGCAGAGACAAACATTCCAAACCCGGGAGTCAGAAACATGATGATGGTCAGCAGTGACGCTGAAATGATGCTGAATGATACAGGTACGCTCATGGCAAGCATGAGAAAGAATACCAGAACCAGAACAATGGCTGCCTGAATTTCCATACTATTTTTCCTCCTTTAATTCCTTTGTAAACATGATGAGACGCTGCAGGCAGTATAACACCATCAAAACGCCGCTTATGGGTACGCAGATGTAATATACCTGCATGGGCAGTTCCATGGCCGGTGATATCTGTCCGGCCGAGTTAAGGGTCACCATGATGCCTCCCGCTATCATCACAAAGACGCTGATGAACAGGACCAGAAATTCGATTCCTATTTTTGTCCTGGTCAGGTTCTTTGGCTTAAATGTCCTGGTAATCAGGTTAATGGACAGGTGGCTTTCCTTGCCGTAGGCATAGGGCACCCCCAGCATGGTAAGCCATATGAGCATGTATCTTAACAGTTCTTCCGTATATTTGCTGGGATTGTGCAGCAGGAAGCGGGTGATTACCTGCCAGAAGCACCCCGCTACCATAAGCGCCGCCAGAAAGGCCAGAACGGTTTCCAGGAATCGGTTCAATATTTTCATCATCTTGTTATCCCCCTTTTACTCTGCATACTTCTGGATATCGTCATACAGGGCTTTATAGCTCTCGCCCTTTGCACAGAATTTGTTATGGATGGGCTGTACCGCCTGTATAAACGCAGTCTTGTCAATGTCTCTGTAAACGTGCACGCCGTTGGATTCAGCCTCTTCCATGGCCTGGTCCATCATTCCGTTGTAGAGCCGCTTGAAGTTCTCGTTGGTCTTTTCAAATCCCTTTACCAGGTAGTCCTGCTGCTCCTTCGTCATACGGTTCCAGGTCTTGGTGCTGATGATGTAGATGTCCGGGGAATACTGGTGCTCTGTATATGTATAGGATTTCACCAAATCCTGATGACCGTCCACGGTAAGGGCCAGCTCTGTATTCTCCGCTCCGTCCACGATTCCCTGCTGCAGAGAGGCGTATGTCTCTCCCGCCGCCATGGGCACCGGGGTTCCTCCCATGGCCTCAATCATATCCATGGAGGTGGTGTTGGGCATGGAACGTATCTTCTTGCCCTTTAATGCTGACGGTTCCACACAGGGCCTGTCTTCCTTCAGATAGAAGTTCCTGGCGCCATTGGCATAGTAGCCTACGGCTATGTAGCCATCGTCCTCCGTGGACATAAACAGCTCTTTCACCTTCTCTGATTTCTGCATGGCATCGTAATAATGCTGCTGCCCGTTAAAAAGATATGGTACGGCAAAAATGGAGTACTCTTCTTTAAACTGCCCCAGGGTGTTGGAGCTGACCTTTGCCATGTCCAGGATTCCCGCCTTCACCATCTCGATGATATCCTTCTCTGTCCCAAGGACGCCGCTGGGATAAATCTGCACCTCCATGTTCATGGACGCATCCTCTGCCGTGATATCTGATATCAGGGCAATGGAATCCGCTATCTCGGAGCCGGCCGCCTGGTTGTGGGCCAGTCTGATTACCAGCTTGTCGCTGGCCTTTGCACTTGTCACCCGGAAAAAGGTCACACATATTACGGCTATACTTAAAAGCGCTGCCGCGATACCGATTGTTTTCCTGCAAGATTTCATGTTCTCTCTCCTTTTCATACGTGATTCATACTGAATTTGCTGCTGTGCTTTTGTTTGACTAGTACAGCATTGCCAAAATAATAATGAATAGACGTT
>UMHT01022760.1_pt1 | contig 202526 bp, 179 predicted proteins | sample 1965601 | NCBI WGS metagenome assembly UMHT01 (sample SAMEA4836105, study PRJEB28245) | human gut metagenome | biome: gut microbiome; material: fecal sample | place: Denmark | collected 2008 | reverse complement strand
TATATTCCGTGTTCGTCTCAACCTTCAGCCCGGTATAGGCCAGCACGCCGGACCTACTCAGTAGGAAGCAGCAGCGGCTTCCGAACCCATACCAGGACCAAAACGGGGAGCCGCCTACATTTCTAAGCTGTGTCAATGCGACCTCGACAATTTGAGCATCTCCGGCCCCCTAATAGACGAATATCTTGCTGACCAACGTGCGGGAATACATATATCCGCCCACATTGGCCTATTCCTCTGGCAGAATTCAGAGAAAAAATACTATATGATGCAGTAAAGGACGTATATTCCTGGCCCCTATAAAAGCCAGATAGAGCTTCCTTCGAGCCGGCCTCGTATTCCTGCGCAGAGAACAACAACGGCGCAAGAGAATGAATGATTAGCTATGGTCGATGCCAAAGGACGCTAGTAGTAATTTGACAATTTGTATTACAGGTTATTTGCATTTTCATAGATTTCCTTTCTATCCTTATCGGATAACAGTCCTTCAGTGATAAAGGCAATCGCAAAAATGACGAACAGATTTAGCCCAAACCGTATCAGTGTAAAGGACACACCCAAAGAGGATATTTCAAAAAGGAGTAAAGGAATGCGGATACTGGCGCTTGTGCATAGGAAAAGCAGCACGTTTGAAATCCTGCAGCCCTTTTTCAACAGTACCCCGGCAACAGGCAGCAGCGCATATATGGGAACGGCTGTTATCGTTCCAGACAATATGGCTACGGCAACACCTTTCACACCGGAATTCGCTCCCATAATTCGTATCATTTTTTCACGTTCAACCCATACGTCCATCAGGCCAATACAGATGAATACAGGCGTAAGTATAAAGAGGAAGTTGATAAAGTTCTTTCCGCTAAAGGCCAATGCTGTTTTTCCAATCTCCGGGTCATAGAGCCAAATGATGAGATTACAAAGCACCATTACAAATAAAAACCAATACTTTTTTATCGCTGTTTTCATTTGAGCAACACCCCCATTAGGTAAGCTGTGATAAAGGAAAATACAAATGCAAGCATATTCCGAAGAACGGCTATTTTCTTACCCAGATATTTTGTCTCTATCGGGATCGTGATCAGCCCAACCGTAGTGAGCGTAGAAACAAATACCGCCATTTGGATTATGCCCGCGCCGCTTTTCAGAAGTTCCGAAACAATGGGGAAAGCAATCATAACGGGTACTAACGAAAACGCACCAACAAGCGAAGCTAAGAGCATGCCGATAAAACCCGTTTCTTCGCCTATCATGCGTCTGATTGTCTCCGGCGAAAGCACCGCAAGCGCCACCCCAACAAAAAGCAGGATAGCAACAAATTGCGGCAGGACGCCTGTAAACATCTTCCACGCCTTTTTTAAGGATAATAGTGTTTTTCTTTTGTCTTTCAAAAAAGAGAAAAGCAGTAAAAGTGCTGCTAAACCATAGAACGAATAGGTAAAAACTGTGTTCAACTCTGTTCACGCCCTCCCTAGATTGCTTTTTTTAACGGCGAAAGTACCAACAGCGCAACACCGCCGCCCAAAAGGGCTGTTAGCAGCTGTGGTATAGAGAACATATTCGAAATCACCGCCGCCTGCGGAGCCGGTAATCTTAAAAAGAACGGCACGGCTATTTGCGCGATTCCAAGGTATAGGACCAAGAATTTGGCGGCTGCCGCAGCTGCCAAAGCAATCATTGGTGCGGTATATTTATGCCCCCAACGCCTGTTGCCAATGAAGTGCCAAATCAGCACGAGGGTAATGTTTCCTGCCACGATAAAGGGGATCAGGCTCCAAAGAGGGCCTATTCCAATCAGCTTCGCCATAACAGGCGAAATGACAGCAACGCAAAGTCCTGACATCATGCCGCAGGTCATAACGGAAACAATCATCAGCATATTCACAACAGACCCAGTAATAATAGTGCTCCCTAATGCTCCGGTAGCCGCCTGCAATACGACAAGTAAGGCGATAAAAACTGCTGTGCGGGTAATCCAAAGCGTTCTTTCTTTGATCATAATTTTGAGATTTCCTTTCTCTTCTCTTGTTTTTCAGATTTTATTATAGTACAATTTTGACAAATGCCTTGTTGCACACGCAACAAAAAACGAGGTTATTGTGATGCGTGAGTTTATAGAAGATTTAAAGCAGACAAATCTATTTTTCGCCATTGAACCAGAGGAAATTGATGGGCTCCTTTATTGCCTCTGTGCAAAGTATGTCCGGTACGCCAAAGGCGACTATATCATTGAGGAAGGGAACAAGGTATACGACTTCGGAATTATGCTATCAGGGCATGGACGCGCAATAAAGTGGGATCCCTCTGACAGAGTGATTCTTATTTCTCTTCTGAAAAAGGGAAGCGAGATAGGGGTTATTTTAGCGGCAAGTTTAGAACACAAAAGTCCTGTTACTGTACAGGCGGAGGATGATGTCCTGGTATTGCAAATCCCTTTTGAACGCGTATTGGCCCGGTGCGAAAAGGCCTGCCCCCGGCATGACAGGCTATTACGCAACTATATAAGCATTGTTGCCAAAAAGGGGCTTGTACTGCACGAACGTATAGATTGTCTGCTGCGTCCGACAATACGGGAGAAAATATTGACCTACTTACAGTGTATAGCCCGCGAACAACAAAAAAGAACATTTACGATTCCGATGAATAGAAACTCAATGGCAGAATACCTCAACGTGGAGCGCAGCGCACTTTCACGAGAGCTGTCCTACATGAAGCGGGACGGGATTATTGATTATCATAAAAACACGTTTAGACTGATTTGAGATGCATAGAAGCAGAGGTTCTTGTAAGCACTTTGTAGGAAGTTATGTGATTGAGGAAGAGGAATTGTTGCAGACAATGGAGGAGTGGTTTTCTAAAAAGCGCTGATACCAATCAAGTTTTCCTGCGGCCGCCACTTGCAAAGCAAAAACTGGAATGCTATAATAGCGCTAACAGAATAAACAGGGGAGCTTGTGTGACAGGCTGAGAGGAAGGTAGACCTTCGACCCTTGAACCTGATGCGGATAATGCCGCCGGAGGAAGTCGTGGAGATTGGTACTTTTTCAGGGGGCATCCTATGCAGGTGTCTCCTGTTTTTTTGCGCTTTTTGAAGGAAAGGATGTGAGAACAGCAACCGCGGTATGCCTGCGGCGGGTTGAGGGGGAGCGCCCTGAACCTTGTATGACAGCGATGGGAAGCCGTGTTCCGGCGTGAGAGGAGGCCAGTAAGCCTCGACCGAATCTTTCCAACCGGCAGACTCTAGCGGTCTGTCATCATTAGGGGAAGGCGCCGCTATACAGGGCCGTTTTCTCTCATTACAAAGGAGTATCATACTATGTTTGAACAGATTTTTGAAAGTGTCCGGCAGAAATCCCCGCTGGTTCACTGTATCACCAACTATGTCACTGTCAACGATTGCGCAAACATGCTGCTGGCTTGCGGCGGCTCACCTATTATGGCGGATGATCCGGGGGACGCTGTGGAGATTACCAGTATCTGCGGCGGACTGACCATCAACATCGGCACGCTGAATCAGCGCACCATTCCGGCCATGCTTGCCGCCGGGAAGCGTGCCAACGAGCTGGGGCACCCCGTAGTACTGGACCCGGTGGGAGCCGGGGCTTCCACGCTACGGACGGACACGGCCCTCCGGCTGCTAAAGGAAGTGAAGTTCGCGGTAATTAGGGGCAACATCTCGGAGATCAAGACCCTTGCCTCCGGCAGCGGCACCACCAAGGGCGTGGATGCTGATGTGGCGGATCGGGTGACTGAAGACAATCTGGATGGGGCAGTATCCTTCGTCAAGGAGCTTGCAAGGCGCATTGGGGCGGTGATTGCCGTTACCGGAGCGATTGACATTGTGGCGGATGAGGAGCGGGCCTTTTGTATACGCAACGGCCGTCCGGAGATGTCCTCCATCACCGGAACCGGCTGCCAGCTTTCTGCTCTGACTGCGGCCTTTGTCACAGCAAACCCGGATCAGTCCCTGGAGGCCGCTGCGGCCGCCGTGTGCGCCATGGGTCTGTGCGGAGAAGTCGCCTACAAACGTATGACAGGGCTGGACGGTAACGCCTCTTACCGGAACTATATTATCGACGCCATGTACCGCCTGACCCCGGCGGAACTGGAGAAAGGAGCAAACTATGAAATGCGATAAGCGGCATATGCTGCTCTATGCTGTCACCGACCGGACCTGGAGCGGGGAGCAGACTCTCTATGAGCAGGTAGAAGCGGCATTGAAAGGCGGCGTAACTTGTGTGCAGCTGCGGGAGAAAGAGCTGGACGAAGCGGCGTTTCTTCAGGAGGCTAAGGACATCTGCGCCCTGTGCCGCCGGTACCACATACCCTTTATTGTGAATGACAACGTGGATATTGCCGTCGCATGCGGGGCGGACGGAATCCATGTGGGCCAGGAAGATATGGTGGCGGGGGAGGTCCGCCGCCGGGTGGGGGACGCGATGATTCTCGGTGTCTCTGTCCACACGGTTGAGGAGGCCCGTCAGGCTGTCCACGACGGCGCGGACTACCTGGGTTTGGGAGCGGTGTTTCCCACAAGCACCAAGGCTGACGCGGACCAGATGACCAGCGAGACCCTACGGGATATTTGCAGCGCGGTGGATGTGCCCATCGTAGCTATCGGCGGCATCAACCGGGACAACCTTCTTAGCCTGGCCGGCAGCGGCGTGGACGGGGCGGCCCTGGTATCCGCCATCTTCTCGGCAGAGGATATTGAGAGGAATTGCCAGGAGCTTCGGGCGCTGGCAGAGAGGATGGTAAGGGCATGAGGATTTGCGGCGTGATTTTTGATGTTGACGGTACGCTGTTGGATTCCATGTTTATTTGGGATACGATTGGCGAGACCTATTTGCGCTCCATCGGATATGAGCCGCGGGAGGATTTGAACGATACGTTTAAAAATATGAGCCTGCACCAGGCGGCCTGCTATTACCAGACAGAGTATGGTGTGACGCTGAGTATTAAGGAGATTATGGCTGGGGTCAACGCCATGCTGGAGCGGTATTACCGTTTTGAGGTTCCGCTGAAGGCGGGAGTAAAGGAGCTGCTGGCACAGCTCCAGCGGAGCAAAGTCAAGCTGTGTATCGCCACTGCCACAGACCGGTATCTAGTGGAGGATGCCCTGGAGCGGTGTGGGGTGCTGTCCTGTTTTGGGGAGATTTTTACCTGCAACGAGGTGGGTCACGGCAAGGACGAACCGGAAATTTTTGAAGCAGCGCTTCGCTTCCTGGGAACAAAGAAGGCAGAGACAGTTGTGTTTGACGATGCGCTCTATGCCGTCAAAGCGGCGAAAGCGGCCGGGTTTCCGGTAGCGGCGGTGTATGACAGCCATGAAAAGAATCAGGAGGAAATCTGTACTCTGTCCGATCTATACCTGAAAGATTTGACGCAATTGGATAAACTCAGGAACTTCCTTCCGGTTTAGCGGCTGGGAGTTTTAAGCGGCAAATTGGGGGCACCACCTTTTGCCGCTCTATAAAAATAATGCAAAGGAGATATAGCAATGAGAACAGCATTATCAATCGCTGGGACAGACCCCAGCGGAGGCGCCGGGATTCAGGCCGATCTGAAAGCGATGACCATGAACGGTGTTTTCGCCATGAGCGCTATTACGGCGCTGGTAGCGCAGAACACCATCGGCGTAAGAGAAATTGTAGAAATGACACCCGATTTTCTCGGGCAGCAGATTGACGCGGTATTCGAGGACATTCCGCCTGACGCGGTGAAAATCGGTATGGTAGCCTCCTGCGGACTGATTGAGAAAATCGCAGAGCGGCTGCGCTTCTACCAGGCAAGGAACGTCGTGGTGGACCCGGTGATGGTGGCGACCAGCGGCGACCGGCTGATTTCTGAAGAGGCGGTGGACAATCTGAAAACCTGTCTGCTCCCTTTGGCGGCCGTGACCACGCCCAACATCCCGGAGGCGGAGATCCTCTCCGGCATGGTTATCCACAGACCGGAGGACATTGAAGCCGCTGCAAAACAGATCAGCAACGCTTACGGCTGCGCAGTCCTGCTTAAAGGCGGGCACAACATCAATGACGCCAACGACTTCCTCTATGCGGGCGGCGTGGGGACATGGTTTCATGGAACGCGCATCAATAACCCAAACACGCACGGAACCGGCTGCACGCTTTCCAGCGCCATTGCGGCCAATCTGGCTAAGGGCTTTGACCTGCCCGCATCTATCCGGCGGTCGAAAGAGTACCTTTCCGGCGCACTGGGGGCCATGCTGAATTTGGGGAAGGGCCGGGGACCTATGCAGCACAATTTCAATCTGACAGGTGTATACGCAAAGGAGGCAGAGTAATGAAGATAACAGAGCGGCTTTTGTCCGCAACAAAGGATATTTGGGCGTCTTATAATGCGCATCCTTTTGTGAGGGGGATCCAGGACGGCACGTTAGACCGGGAGAAATTCAAGTATTACATCATACAGGACTATCTCTATCTGGAGGAGTATGCTAAAGTGTTTGCGTTGGGCATCGCCAAGGCCAAAAGCCCTGAGGTAATCCAGCTGTTTTCTAAATATGTGACCTTACTGACAGAAGGGGAGATGGACATTCACCGTGGCTATATGGGCAGATTCTCGATTTCCTGGGAGGAACTTAAGGCCACACCCCGGGCGCTGGATAATCTCTCCTATACCTCCTATATGCTCCGGGTGGCATATGAAGAGGGAGAGGCCGAAATTCTGGCCGCTATCCTGTCTTGTGCCTACAGCTATGAGGTAATCGCCAAAAAAATCGTAGAGAACCGTCCGGCGGCGCTGGAGCATCCTTTCTATGGAGATTGGGTCAAGGGTTATGCTGATCCCCACTACAGTGAGACGAATGTATTGCTGCTGGAAACAACAGACCGGCTGACCTGCAGCTACACCGAGGACCAGATCAAGCACCTCACAGATATCTTCGTAGCCTGCTCCCGTTACGAGCTTGCCTTTTGGGAAATGGCATGGAACATGAGCAAATAGAGGGGATTCAAGGAATTGTTATTATAGGTTTTTGCTTTTTCATACACGGAATCTTGTAGATGTTCTATAAATGTGCTTAAACTGAACGCAGCAACAAAGCGGCTGTTTTACCTCTTGTCCAAAAAGCCATACCGTCCGTCATTCAACAAAGCATTCCGGCGGTAAGCACAACATTTTTAACCGCGTTAGTAAGTACATACAGCATTACTGAGATTGCGGCATATGGCATTACCGGAAAACTGGTAACTATACTTTTCTATCCGGCTATGGCGTTGAATATGGTCTTAACTGCAATTATAGGTCAGTGTATCGGTGGACAACGGGTTGATCGCGCAAAAGATTATTTAAAGTGCGCTTTGAAATATGGGTGTTTACTGCTCTTAATTCTCTCTATTGTCATAGTAACATTTTCAAGACAGCTTTCCGGCCTTTTTGTAAATAGCCCTGATGTTGCAGCTATTGTCGGTGTGTACTTTTCCATTGTGGGTATCGGCTATGTTCTAAATACAGTAACAAATAGCTTTCTTGGAGTATTGAACGGTTTTGGTAAGCCTGCAAAAAGTATGTTGTTAATGATTTTTTACTATATTGTCGTCCGTATGCCTTTAGCTTATCTTCTTTCATTTTTAGGATTTGGGCTAAACGGAATATGGGGTGCCGTACTTATCAGCCATATTTGTGCGGTAGCAGCTTCCGCTATTGTATCGATATTACGTTTAAAACACCAAAATAATTCAAACATATTTTACCGCCGTGTTTCTTTTGTATCGACATAATGTTACATTCTTTTCATCAAAAAAAGCCCGCCCCCCGGTACGGGATATTTCGGCTTCATAGATGATTACACACATCACTATAATACTGTTTATATTTCACTTGCGCCCGATTGCATTTTGCAGTCGGGCGCATTTTGTATTTTCTCAAAAGTTTTTCTATAAAATTTCTAAATAATCCCATTCTAATCCTATTTATATTATATAAGGTTTATTTTTTGTACATTGAAAATAGCATAGGTTCAGTTGTCCTATAACAAAAACTGAAATCGAGCATACGAGAGATACGCCATAGCAGAAATGCTGCGAAATATATCAAATCAAAATAAGCCCGGGCAGGGGTTTGATGGCTTGTGACGGCCGCATAAGCTGTGCGAGGATGATATCAGTTGGAAACTTGTGGGGACTGCCGCTCACCTAATGAGGGGAGGCTGCGTTAGTATGGAAACATCTGGCGTGGTTTAAGCTGTTTTGCGAACAGGTAGGACAACTCCAGATGCCGGGGGACGAGTAAATACGGCATAAAATTTGCTTTGGAGAAAGCACAACCACCTTAATGAAATATTATAAGAAGTAAAAAAATTGTGAAATGCTCTTGAGGAAACAAAAGCCAATTTTTTACAATGATTGTAGAGAAACAGACTGTTTTAAAAACTGAGCGGTTTTGTGAAATCAATATAGTATTAGCGATTAGTCTAAGATTGAACCATGTTAGGTGGCATCAATCATGCTCATGGCTAGTTGCCTTTGTAAAGGGGGTGACAGCGATAGAAGTTTTACAGAAAGATAAAAAAGTATATAACGCAGAGGAAATCCAGGAGATTTTAGGGATTGGGAGGAGCAAAACATATACCTTTTTGGACGAGGCGTATCGGAATCAAAAGCCGTTCCGGGTCCTTAAAGTTGGAAAGCTTTTCAGGGTTCCCAAACAATCTTTTGATGACTGGCTAGACGGAATTAGTTAAGGCGGGTGAGACAGTTGAAAAGAAAACCACAGAATAGTGCAGCTTTTTTTGAAAATAATTCATGGTATCACCGTACCAAGATACTTCAGGACGATGGTTCGATAAAGTACAGCAAAAAGGGCGGGTTTGCTACCAGTGAAGAGGCTGATAAGAGCTATAGGCGACACGAAGATGAGTTTAAAAAGGCGTATCGGGCCTATCATCTGGCACATCAAATCAATACAGAAGTCACGCTTAAGGATTATTTGATTTATTGGTTTGAGGAGATATTCTCTCAAAGAATTGAAACAACAACCAGAATGGTAGGCGCGTATGCGGTTTATGACTTAATCCTGCCGAATATTGAGTACGACATCAAGGTCCGGTTCACCAATGTAGAATATCTTGATGCATTATTGGAGCGGGTAGCGAAGGTCAGTGCCTCTGCAGGAAATAAAGGGCGGGAGATTCTAAATATGGCAATGAAAGAGGCAGTAATCGGTGGGTATATTAAAACCAATCCGGTTATTGGCACAAAGCCGTATAAGAGACAAAAGCCAAAGATAACAATTCTGAGTAAAGAAAAAATCAAGGTCCTGCTGAAAGCGTCTTCCGAAAATAACTGGTATTTGGAAATATTGTTAGGCCTATTCTGTGGCTTACGAAAAGGCGAGATTCTTGGACTTAAATTCAGTGATTTGGATATGGAGAAGAGGACCGTAACTATCAGAAGGCAGATTGCTTCAGATCCACTTATTAAAAAAGGGAGTGGAAGTAAAATAGACAATTACGGACTGATAGAACGTGATCCCAAAACACCAAACAGTTTCCGAGTTTTGCGGGTTCCAGCCATAATCATAGAGGAACTGGAAAAACGGAAACGACTTGTGGAGTTCAATAAGGTAGTTTATGCTGGTCAATATGATGACAAGGATTATATCAGTTGTCAGAAAAATGGAAAACTACATAGTTTGTCAGCTTTAAATAGCGCTTTAACTGGAATTTGTAGCAAGAATGGCCTTCCGCATATCACGGTACATGGATTAAGGCATATGTATGCAACGATTTTGATTGAGATGGGGGTTCCACTGATTAAGATATCTGCATTACTTGGGCACGGCTCTGTCCACACAACGTTTGAATATTATTGTGACGTGATGGATGAAAACGAGAATATTCTGGCATTTATGAATCAAGCGTTTGTTCCGGTGGAAAGGAGGGCAGTATGATAATTAATTTGAGCCTTCAGCAGTATGTGGATTGGGAAGTAAAGCCAGTGATTCCGATAAAGGGAAAATTCGGATACCGTGTTGTTTTAAAATACATAGATGGTACTGAAAGAACTCAGCAAAAGTCGGGATTTAAGACAGAAAAAGAGTCTAATGCTGCCAGGGATAACACAATAGGCAAATTACATGCTGGAACTTATATTGTATATGAGAATGTTAAAGTAAGTGACTTTTTAGAGTTTTGGCTAAAGGAGGATATATGCAAGAGGGTAAGAAGCGAAGAAACTTATGCTGCTTATTCCAATATTGTGTATAACCACATTATTCCAATCCTTGGAAAGAAAAAGATGTCGGCCGTTAACCGTGGAGATGTTCAAAAGCTGTATAACGACCGGGCAGAATATTCTGTATCGGTCTCTAGGCTGGTTAAAACGGTGATGAATGTCTCTATGAACTATGCTGTAGCGAAAAAAATCATTGCGGAGAATCCGGCAGTTGGTATCAATCTTCCTAAAACGGTAAAGAAGAAGGAATACCATGCCCGCAGTATTGACACACAGAAAACCCTGACAATGGATCAGATTCTGATTCTATTGGAGGCCAGCAGGGACACGCCGATACATATGCAGATCCTGTTTAATGTATTAATGGGACTTCGCAGAAGGGAAATCAACGGCGTGAAATATTCGGATATTGACTATATTAACCGAACACTAAAGCTTCGCCGGCAGTTGGGGAAGAAAATCAACACAAAAAAAGAAGACTTTCCACCTAAAACCTTTACGAAACAGGAACTTGGATTGAAGACCCCATCGAGCTATCGTGATATTCCGATACCAGATTATGTGTTTGAGGCGATTCTGCAACAGAGGGAGGTGTATGAGAGAAATAAGAGTCGCAGGAGAAGCCAGTTTCAGGATTCAGGATATGTTTGCTGCTCTAACTACGGGAAACCGCGAAGCAAGGATTTCCATTGGAAATATTATAAAAAACTGTTAGCGGATAACAACCTGCCGGATATAAAGTGGCATCATTTACGCAGTACCTTCTGCACACTGCTTTTGAAAAATAATTTTAATCCCAAAGCGGTATCCAAATTAATGGGACATGCAACGGAGCTAATCACCTTAGATGTATATGGTGATAACCGGGAAATTATTGCTGACTGTGTAGATGAAATCCAGCCGTTCATAGATGAGGTGCTTCCGATAAAGGAGGTAGACAAGCAGCTTGAGGAAGAACTGTTGGAAATCGAAGTTCCGGCAGAAGATTATGTTTAAAAATTAAGGGCAGTAGTAGTTTCAATCAAATATCAATTTGGTTCTCAAAATGAAACAAGGCGCAGGGAAAGAACAAATGTTCATACTTGCGCCTATACTTTTTCCTTCCGCTATGTTATAATTTTGGTGACATTTGGTATTACTAATTTCATTGAGTTTATATAGTGTTGCGGAGTTAAGAAAATAGCATTTTGGTGACCTTCATTCGTAAAATGGCAAAAGTTCGTCTATTAGGCAACTCAAAACGGTCTTCTTTTACGAATTTCTGCCTAATAGGCGAACTTTTTAAGTGGTCACCAAGGAAGGAAAAAGCGAAAATGGAGTTCAAATTACACTCAGAATACCAGCCCACCGGCGACCAGCCGCAGGCGATTGAAGCCCTTGTAAAAGGCTTCCAGGAAGGCAACCAATTCCAGACTTTACTAGGGGTTACGGGCTCTGGAAAGACCTTCACCATGGCAAATGTCATCCAGCGAATCCAGAAGCCTACCCTCATCATTGCCCACAACAAAACCCTTGCCGCACAGCTCTACAGCGAGTTTAAGGAATATTTCCCGGAGAATGCGGTCGAGTATTTTGTGTCCTACTATGACTACTACCAACCTGAAGCCTACGTCCCGTCCACGGACACCTACATTGAAAAGGATTCGTCTATTAATGATGAGATAGACAAGCTGCGCCATTCCGCCACCGCCGCCCTGTCCGAACGGGAGGATGTGATTATCGTGGCTTCCGTATCCTGTATCTACGGTCTGGGCAGTCCTATTGATTATAAGGAGATGGTTATTTCACTGAGACCCGGTATGATCAAGGACAGGGACGAGGTCATTCACAAGCTCATCGACATTCAGTATGACCGGAATGATATGGACTTTAAGCGGGGAACCTTCCGTGTGCGGGGGGATGTACTGGATATTTATCCGGCATACTCCGATGGGGTGGCCTACCGGGTGGAATTCTTTGGGGACGAGGTGGACCGGATATCGGAAATAGATTCTCTGACAGATGAAACCAAAGCTCAGCTGGGTCATGTGGCTATTTTCCCGGCATCCCATTATGTGGTGCCAAAGGAAAAAATGATGGAAGCCACAGAGAACATCCTGGCAGAGCTGGAGGAGCGCGTTACATTCTTTAAGAGTGAGGATAAGCTTCTGGAGGCCCAGCGCATATCGGAACGGACTAACTTTGATGTGGAGATGATGCGTGAGACCGGATTTTGTTCAGGCATAGAGAATTATTCCAGGCATCTGACCGGAGGCCTGCCCGGGGAACCGCCCTGTACGCTGATTGACTACTTTCCGGAAGATTTCCTGATTATTGTGGACGAGTCTCACATAACTCTTCCTCAGGTGCGCGGAATGTATGCCGGGGACCGGTCCAGAAAGACCACGCTGGTGGATTTTGGGTTCCGCCTGCCGTCTGCCCTGGATAACAGACCTCTGGCGTTTCCTGAGTTTGAGTCTAAAATCAATCAGATGATGTTTGTTTCAGCGACTCCGTCTGCTTATGAGGCAGAGCATGAGCTTATGAGAGTGGAACAAATCATACGTCCCACCGGACTTTTGGATCCGGAGATATCGGTGCGGCCTGTGGAGGGTCAGATTGACGATCTGGTTTCTGAAGTAAACAAGGAAGTGGCGGCTCGTCACAAGGTGCTTATCACCACTCTGACCAAACGGATGGCAGAGGATTTGACCGACTATATGAGAGAGGTGGGTATCCGGGTAAAATATCTTCACTCGGATATCGATACGCTGGAACGGGCTGAAATTATTCGGGATATGCGTATGGATGTGTTCGACGTCCTGGTGGGCATCAACCTGTTGAGGGAAGGACTTGATATTCCTGAAATTACACTGGTGGCTATCCTGGATGCTGATAAGGAGGGATTCCTGCGTTCGGAGACATCCCTGATTCAGACCATTGGACGTGCTGCCCGCAACAGCGAAGGCCATGTTATCATGTATGCGGACAAGGTGACGGACTCCATGGCTGTGGCGATTGAGGAGACCAACCGAAGGCGCCAGATACAGCAGAGGTACAACGAGGAACATGGAATTACTCCAACCACCATCAAGAAAGCTGTCAGGGATTTGATTGCCATATCCAAGGCTGTGAATGCAGATGATAAGCACTTTAAGAAGGATCCAGAGTCCATGGACGAGAAGGAATTAAAGAAGCTGTCAAAGGAACTGGAGAAGAAGATGCACCAGGCCGCCGCGGAGCTGAATTTCGAGGAGGCGGCAAGGCTGCGTGACAGAATGGTAGAAATCAAGAAAATGCTGCAGGATATGTAATTTTATGTAACTCATGGAACATTATACCTAAAAATGTAATATTCTTTTAAGGATTATTAAATTGTACTATAGATGCCACTACTTTATAATAAAGATAGGCAATAATCACAACTGGTTGCAAATATAGACGAGGAGGATAAGTTTTATGAGGAGAAAAAGAGGGCTATGTCTGCTGCTGGCAGCATCCATGGTATTGGGCAGTAGTTTCACGGCATTGGCAGCAGATAAGAAGATTGACACGGTGAAGCTGAGCTTTTCCTATTCAAAGGCGCCTGAGAGCGGAGATGAGATAGGGGATATTACAGTTAAGGCGGGCAGCAGCGGATTTGAAGTGGACTCTGCCGAATATACTAATATAGAGGACCAGGATACCTGGACGGTGGGAGATATACCGGAGGTAAAGGTGGAGCTGTCCGCCAAGGACGGATACAAGTTCTCCTACACATCTAAAAGCCATTTCTCTCTTTCCGGATGTAATGCGGATTTCAAGAAAGCAAAGATTTATGACGATGGCCAGTACATTGAGGTGTATGCTGAGCTAAAACGTATCGGCGGTAAGCTTCAGGGCGCGTCGGATCTGGAGTGGAGTGACACCACGGCTGAGTGGGAGGAGATTGAGGGCGCTAAGAGCTACGATGTGAAACTCCTCCGTGACGACAAGACAGTCACTACGGTCAGCACCACAGGAACCTCCTATAACTTTGCAGGCTATTTTAACCGGGAAGGAGACTATACCTTCCGTGTAAGGGCCATTTCCCGTTACAACAATAAGACAGGTGAATGGTCCGAGGATTCCAGCTCCCTGTATATTGATGAGGATGAGCTTGGCCGCTATGGCGGAAGCGGGCATTGGGAGCAGGACGGTACAGGCGTGTGGTATGCTTATGATACAGGCGGATATCCGGCATCCTGCTGGAAGCAGATTAACGGCGCATGGTATTATTTCAATAACAAGGGCTATATTCTCACCGGCTGGCAGAAGCTGGACGGAACCTGGTATTATCTGAATCCGTCCAACGGCATCATGATGACCGGCTGGCAGGCCATCAACGGCAAATGGTATTATATGAACGGCAGCGGTGAAATGCAGACCGGCTGGCAGGCCATTAATGGAAGATGGTATTATCTGGACGGCAGCGGCGCTATGCAGACCGGCTGGCAGAGGCTGGGAGGACAGTGGTATTACTTAGACCCCAGCGGCGCTATGCTCACCGGCTGGCAGGCCATCAATGGCAAGTACTACTATCTGGGCACCAACGGAGCCATGTATTATAATACATGGACGCCGGATGGAAAATATGTGGATGGTTCCGGAGCCTGGGTGCAGTAAAGCCTAAAATCAATATTAATAGAACCGAAACGTATAGAAAGGATGCAGCGGAGAGATTCGCTGCATCCTCTTTTTTGAAATTGAGTTTGTCATAACAAACTCTTTTTATTGACATTTTTTCGCAATAAGCATACAATGAATATGGTTAAAATGTAACTACAAAAGGAGACAGGCAGCAATGCAGAAAAAGCTGAACGAGTGTGAAATCGGCGGCCGGTATGTTGTATCGGGCGTGCAGGTGGATGAGAGTATTACCAGACGTCTTGAGGCCCTGGGGGTCAATGAGGGGACGCCGGTGAATATATTGAATAAGAAAGGCAGCGGAAGCGTTATCATCAAGGTGCGCGGGACACGTCTGGCCCTGGGAAAGCGCTTGTCTGAAGGTATTACGGTCAGGGAGGAACAGGCATCATGAGCGGACATGCAAGGGCAAATGGTACGGATACATACGGCAGTGTGATTCTGGGAGACAGCAGGGAGAAGAAGCTGGATTCTTCAAAGCAGCATGAGGATGACAGGACGCCGATTACAGTTGGATTTGTGGGCAATCCCAACTGCGGCAAGACCACGTTGTTTAACGCCTTTACCGGCGCTAAGCTTAAGGTGGCAAACTGGCCCGGTGTTACGGTGGAGCGGGTGGAAGGAGAGACCAGCTATAAAGGGCGTCCCATCAAGGTCATTGACCTGCCGGGCATCTACAGCCTTACCTCCTATACCATAGAGGAAAAGGTTACCCGCAAATGCATTGAGGACGGCGGCGTGGATGTCATCATCAATGTGGTGGATGCGTCTTCCCTGGAGAGAAACCTGTATCTGACCATGCAGCTCATTGAGCTTAAGAAGCCGGTAATCCTGGCTTTGAATATGATGGATATTGTGGAAGAACGGGGCATGGAGATAGATATGCACCGTCTGCCCGAGATGCTGGGTGAGATACCCGTAGTCCCCGTATCAGCCAGGAAACGGACAGGACTGGATGTGTTGATGCACGCAGTGGTCCACCACTATGAGGAGGGGCCTCAGGGTGTGGTTATACGCTACAGCCAGGAGGCGGAGGAAAAAATCAGGCTGATTGAGGAAGCGCTGTTTAAAAAGTACGGTGAGATGGATAACATGCGCTGGCATGCCATTAAGTTCCTGGAGTTTGACCAGGTGGTGATTGACGATCATCCCCTGGACGATGTGAGCCGGATTCTTCCGCGCAATTATGAAAAACAAATCATCAACGAGAAGTATGACTATATAGAAGAGGTCATAAAGGAGTGCCTGTTTAACAAGGATGAAAAGGCTGCCACCACGGACAGGGTGGACCGGCTCATGACCCATCCCGTGTGGGGTATTCCTGTGTTCTTAGGTATCATGGCTCTGGTATTTTTCCTCACGTTTACAGTGGGTGATTTTTTAAAGGAGTATTTTCAGATGGGGCTGGATATGTTTTCCGGCGCAGTCCTGTCACTTCTCACCAGTGTGCACGCGGCCCAGTGGATCACTTCCCTGATTGTGGACGGTATCATTGCGGGCGTGGGCGGCATACTTACATTCCTGCCCAATATTTTTATTCTGTTCCTGGCCCTGGCTTTCCTGGAGGACAGCGGTTATATGGCAAGAGTGGCATATGTGATGAATGAAACCATGGGCATGGTAGGATTGTCCGGCAAGGCGTTTTTGCCCATGCTTTTAGGGTTTGGCTGCACGGTTCCCGCGGTCATGGCTACCAGGGCTCTGGAGAGTGTGAAGGACAGAAGGAGGACTATATTAATCACGCCCTTTATGTCCTGCTCCGCCAGACTGCCGATTTACGTATTATTTTCGGAGATGTTTTTTCCGGACAGGGCCCTGATTGTGGCCTATTCCCTTTATATCATCGGCCTGTGTATGGCAATTCTGGTGGCATTTATCGTACATATCCATGGTAAGAATGACAGCGCCCAGAACGCTCTGCTGATAGAACTGCCTGAGTATAAGACGCCTAACGGCCGTACGGTGGCCATCTATGTATGGGATAAGGTGAAGGACTATCTCAGTAAGGCCGGAACCACGATTTTCATTGCTTCCATCGTGCTCTGGTTTGTACTAAACCTTGGTCCGGAGGGATTTGTGTCGGATGTGTCCGACAGCTTTGCGGCAGTCATCGGTCATGTTCTGGTGCCGGTGCTGAGACCGGCTGGTCTGGGGCAGTGGCAGGTGGCGGTGGCCCTTATTTCAGGTCTTTCCGCAAAGGAAGTGGTTGTCTCCAGTTTCAGCGTCCTTTACGGAATCAACAATGTAAACTCCGCTGCCGGTATGACAGCACTTTCCTCACAGCTTGCCATGGCTGGTTTTGGGGGGGTAAACGCCTATGCCCTGATGATATTCTGCCTCCTGTATTCGCCCTGTATCGCGGCAGTGGCAACCATTAAGCGGGAGACGGGTTCCTGGAGATGGACCATTGGAATGGTGCTGTTTCAGCTGGCCGTGGCCTGGGCAGGGGCCATGCTGGTATTCCAGCTGGGCAGTCTGATATTTTAATAATATCTGGATAATGGACGTATCGGGATCAGCCGGGGCAGTCTGTAAGTTTAAAGTCAGCAAACGGAAGCGGGGCCGGCGGATGCCATGGTGATGTCCCCGGTATTCCTTGAATAGAGATATACCTGATTGGACAGGCGGTCTTCCTTGGGGACCTCGGACCGGTTAATGTGAGTTACCAGCCGGCTCATCTCCGCATAGGAAATATCGCCGTCGTCAGGCAGCAGCAGGACTTCGTGGATGCTGGATGGAAGGATGATCAAATCCTTTTCCACCCCCTCCGCGAAGTTTTTTAATACGTCCTCATACAGGAGACAGGCAGCGCCGTTGATGCCGGAGCGGTTGCTGAGAACGTAAAACGGGGCAGGGGTTTCCGGCCTTGGTCCGGTTTCCTGAAAATGGGGATTCAGTTGGCGGTTCAGCTCCTCGATGATACAAGCCATGCTGGAGATGACAGGAGGAAACAGCCGTGGAGAATTGGCAAGGGCAGAGGTTTTTAAATCTTCCAGGGAAATGTTCCAGATACGCAGATGGCTGTTGTGAATCATGGCGGTCATGAGGCCGGTATCGTCCTCATGAATACAGAGGTAGAATACTATAGCCAGATCCATCCAGAGAATATGAGGGATGTCCTTCAGAATGGCTTCATTGGAGGCGGCATGTATCAGTTTGCAGGCAATATGAGAGCGTATGCCCTCATAATCGGACAGCATCTGGTAGTCCAGGGGCGGCGGTGTACCGTTCCGGCGGTACAGGGCCAGAAGTTCTGCCACAATCTGGTCTAAAGGCATTCCCTCGCGGTACTGGTCATAGCAGGGATTCAGGTAGATGGCAGGAGCGATATGGGTATTCCCTCTGGTGATGCACAGTCCATCCAGAATGAGCCCGTTGTTTTTGGGAACCTTGCGCAACTCCAGCTCATAGTCGTCTCCCAGGGCCGCTTTCATGCGTTCTTTTACAGCAGTTAAAAATTGTTCGTATACCAAATGTATACCCCCTTTAATATTATTTATGTAAACTGAATAACAGTTCCATATCTTCCTGAATGGAATAATAAGGGAAATTCCGGTGAAATCGCCTTGGATAATTACCAGATGGATAAAATGAATATCAAAATATAAATGAATATCAGAAATTAAATGAATTGACACCAGCTTAATCCATAAGGACATGTTTGTCAATAGAGGGGAACGGGATTTTTTTGGCCGCCAGGCTGTCTGGGAGAGTCTCAGGGCGGAAAACGCTATATTTTATGGGGGGTTCAAGGATGTATTGTCGTTTTATAGACTACACGGGCGGGAATGGCGGGGATATCACAGGAAAATGGCAAGAAATGAAATTGACGGATGGCCATGGGACTGATATACTCGATTATAGTTTCAGAAAGGAATGGGGACGAGTGGACGAACATCATTGGAGCGAGGACCATCTGATAGCCAGTACCGCTGTCCTGGCCGGAGAAATTATGCTGATAAGCGGAGCCGAGATTGCCAGGATAGAGGGAACCATACATTATATACTGGGGTGCTGCCATGGAAGGAACGCACAGACCATGGTATTCAGCACAGGCATATTTGTGAGTCTGGACAGCCCCGATGGGGAGGCGCTGACCCTGGTGCGAAGGGTGGAGGCGCGCTCTACCAACCTGAACCGGATATACCGTGTGAATGAGGTGTCCAGGAAGCTGTGCGGCGGCCTCATGAGCCCTAAGGAGGCATACCGGGAGCTGGAAGAAATAAAGGACAGCTGCCAGTATAAAAGGGAGTTAAAGGCCCTCAGTTATGCGTTTATCGCCGTATTCTTCGGCGTGGTCCTTGGCGGGAGTCCTGCGGACTGCCTGGGGGCTGCTGTAATCGGCGGAATTCTGGGACTGGTGGTATACGCCATATCAGGTCTGGGATTCAATGATTTCTGCGTCAATGGGCTGGGGGCGTTTACCATCGGTATTGCTGCCCTGGCCATGAATCGGTGGATTCTGACAGGAGCCAGTAATGACGTGGTTATCATCAGCGCCATCATGCCTTTGCTGCCCGGTGTTATCTTTACCACGGCGGTAAGGGATACTCTGAACGGGGATTATTCCTCAGGGGCGGCCAGGATGCTGGAGGCAGTGGTGACTGCTCTGGCGGTGGCTGCCGGAGTGGGTGCAGGCATGGCCCTGTTCCACCAGATGGCAGGAGGAGGCGGAATATGGTAGCTGCGATTCAGGTGGCAGGTTCGTTTATGGCAGTACTCAGCTTCGGGCTGGTGCTGGAGATGCCGAGGAAATATCTGGGGTGGTCTGGGCTGACCGGCGGAGTGTGCTGGCTGGTATATCTGCTGGTAAAGGCAGGCTCCGGCTCCATGATACTGGGAGCATTTCTGGCCAGTCTGTCCGTGGCCCTTATGGGGCACCTGTTTGCCAGGATTTTCAGGGCTCCGGTCAGTGTGTTCCTGGTGCCGGGAATCCTTCCCCTGGTGCCCGGTACATCCATCTATAACAGCGTGTATTATGTTATCCGCAACAGCAGGGAAGAATCCATGTATTATCTGGTGGAAACCCTTCAGATTGCGGGCGCCATTGCCCTGGCCGTGTTTCTGATGGATTCTGTGTTTAAACTGGTAGGAAAGAAGAAAAGGATAAAAGTGTAAAATTAGGACTTGAAGTTTCAGGAAAAATATAGTATCATAATGGGGATGCGTCTGTAGCTCAGTGGATAGAGCAGTGGCCTCCGGAGCCGCGTGCGTAGGTTCGATTCCTATCAGACGCATTTTAAATTGCATATTTTTAATCGTTGCGGATGCCGCAGAGTCAGGTCAAAGCTTGATTCCGCGGCTTTTCCTGTTTTGTCTGCCGGTTAAAACCAGTCAGTTATTCAATAATATGTGCCGGTGAGAATGAAAACATATTCAAACAGGGGAAATAAAGAGTGTTAAAAAAACGTTTATTTTCATTAATTTTCACACAATCTTAACGCCAAATCGGGATTCGTGAATTGATTTTGGAAATTTTAAGGAGTATACTGTTACTATAGTGAAATATATGATAACGTATGCATAATAACGTATACATAGAGTCATTCCATCCAGTATTAAAGAAAGAGTGTATTTATATGTATACCGGACTTCAAGGAAGCCCAAAGGGAAGTCTTTGAATATATAGTATTTTGGTATAGCACATTCCCCATTGCCATTATATATCTTGGGGACTAAAACCCTACACTTATATATTTAGGAGGAGACATTATATGCTGCAGATAGTTAACACAATTAATTCATACCTTTCTGATTACATTCTTGTATTTCTTTTGGTGGCTGTGGGCCTTTGGTATACAATCAAAACGAAATGTGTCCAGAGGTATCTTTGGAAGGGATTGAAACAGCTTTTTGGCGGTTTTTCACTACAGGGCGGTTCACAGGGAGGCGGAATGAGCTCATTTCAGGCGGTTGCAACAGCAATCGCAGCACAGGTTGGCACCGGGAATATTGTCGGTTCAGCCGGAGCGATTCTTGTCGGTGGACCCGGAGCTATTTTCTGGATGTGGATTATCGCATTTTTGGGCATGGCTACCATTTACGCAGAAGCAACATTAGCGCAGAAGACACGTGTGACAGATGCGAAGGGCAATATTCAGGGCGGACCGGTGTACTATATCCAGACAGCCTTTAACGGTAAATTCGGAAAATTCCTGGCAGGCTTTTTTTCGATCGCAATTATTCTTGCTCTTGGATTCTTTGGATGCATGGTACAGTCGAACTCAATTGGTTCCACAATTCAGATGGCATTCGGGATTCCATCCTGGGTTGTTGGTATCATCCTTGTTATTATTTGTGGATTTATCTTCATGGGAGGTGTAGACCGGATTGCTTCCGTTACCGAAAAATTAGTTCCGGTCATGGCGGCATTTTTCCTGATCGGCGGTTTGGGAGTACTCGTGGTGCGGTTTCAGTATATTCCGGAAACATTTGGTCTGATCTTTAAATACGCATTCCAGCCACAGGCAATTATTGGCGGCGGATTTGGTATGGCAATTAAGACGGCTATTAGCCAGGGAGCAAAAAGAGGCCTGTTTTCAAATGAAGCCGGTATGGGTTCCACTCCGCATGCCCATGCACTTGCAGTGGTGAAAAATCCGCATGAACAAGGCTGCGTGGCAATGGTTGGTGTATTCATTGACACCTTTATCGTTCTTACACTGAATGCATTGGTTATTATTTCCACACTTTATGCAGGAAATGGTCCTTTGGCAAATGGTTATGCAGGAGAAGCGGCGGAGACATTAAAAAATACAAACCTTGCCCAGGCAGCTTTTGGGATTGTGTACGGAAGCAGGGCCGGCGCTGTTTTTGTAGCTATTTGTTTGTTCTTTTTTGCATTTTCCACAATTCTTGGTTGGAACTTATTTGCAAAAATTAATGTGACTTATCTATTTGGGAAAAGAGCACAAAAACCATTCGTGCTTGTTGCTTTGGTATTTATCTTCCTTGGAACAATCGGGGAAAGTGATTTGGTATGGTCATTATCTGATATGTTTAACCAGTTAATGGTTATTCCCAATGCGATTGCGCTGTTTGCATTGACGGGGGTGGTTAAAGAGATGCTTAAGAACCGAGACAAATAAAATTATATACATATGCCTGAGAATGGAAGGCGGTTGGCAGATGGCCGCATACATTTTCAAGGGACGATTACAGGATAAAAGAATGAGTCGCTCTGCCGGATGATGGCATACCTTGTCAGGATATCGCAGATAATCTGTTTCAGCTTTGGATTATCTGCGGTATTTTTTTGGTACAGATTGCAATTTGAACCGCTTTTTGCTAGAATAGAGCGGAGATACTTGAATACTAACATACTCCGGGCTTCGCAGTCGGGACAGGAGGACTGAATCATGAGACAAAACAGAAGAAGGACAGGCAGCAGACGTTCCGCGGACGATAAGATAAAATATATGCGCATGGCGGCAATCCCGCTGGTTATTGTGCTGGTGCTGGTGGCAATCATACTGGTGATGGACAGGAAGCCGTCGGATAAGGAAGCATCCGCCTCAACTGACGTATCACTTTCCACGGATGAGGATATCAATATAAGCAGCGACAGCTCCGCCTCGCCGGAGGATGGAGGGGTGGAGCCGGACAATAACCAGTACACCACGGATTTTTCCCAGTATGAGCTGAAAAAGGACGAGATACCCCAGGTAAACCAGCTGATTAGCGAGTATTTTCAGGCAAAGGTGGACCAGGACGCCCAGACGCTGTACCGGATATTCGGGAAAAGCGATGATACCGGGCTGGATGCGCGTAAGGAAGAACTGAAGAATGAGGCGGTATACATTGAGGATTATGTGGATATCGTCTGCTATACCAAGCCGGGGCTTACAGCGGATTCCTATGTGGCCTATGTCACCTATGAGGTGAAGTTCAGGCGCGTGGAGACATTGGCGCCGGGCCTTATGTGGTGTTATGTGGTCAAGGATGACAACGGCAATTTCATTATCCGCGAGAATGTAGTGGGTGATGAAGCGGATTATGTGGCAAAGCAGAACCAGTCTGAGGATGTGAAGCTGCTGTCCAACCAGGTCAATGAGAGGCTGAGACAGGCCATTGAGAGTGATACGGTTCTTGCGGGAATTTACAAGGATTTAAGGAACGGGGCAGTGGTCCATTCCTCCGAGGAAGAGACCGGGACAGGAGACAGTACGGTTATTCTGGAGGAGGAAGGCGGTTCCGGCACAGCAGGCGGTTCCAGTGTGAAGATAGAATAGGCTTGGAGGATAAGATTGACCATGGATGTAAAGGATTTTGATTATGAACTGCCGGAAGAACTGATTGCCCAGGACCCCTTGGAGGACCGTTCTGCGTCGAGGCTGATGGTGTTGGATCGGGAAACAGGGGAGATACAGCACAGAATTTTTAAGGATATCACGCAATACTTGCGGCCGGGTGACTGCCTGGTGATTAACGATACAAAGGTCATACCGGCCCGGCTTTTCGGGGTGAAGAAGGATACAGGGGCAAAAATAGAGATACTTCTGCTGAAGCGCGGGGAGAATGATATATGGGAGACACTGGTGCGCCCGGGCAAGAAGGCAAAGCCGGGGACTGTCATCGAATTCGGCGAGGGCCTGCTGACAGGAACCGTGGTGGATACCGTGGATGACGGAAACCGTCTGATTCAGTTCTATTACAAGGGGATTTTTGAGGAAATCCTGGACCAGCTGGGCCAGATGCCCCTGCCGCCTTATATTACGCACCAGCTGAAGGATAAGAACCGCTACCAGACCGTGTATGCCAGACATGAAGGCTCCGCGGCAGCGCCTACGGCGGGCCTGCATTTTACACAGGAGCTTTTGGATGAGATCGAGGGCATGGGAGTGAAGATTGCCCACGTGACCCTCCATGTGGGTTTGGGTACATTCCGCCCTGTTAAGGTGGAGAATGTTCAGGACCACCATATGCATTCCGAGTTTTATATTGTGGAGGAGTCCGAGGCAAAGAAGGTGAATGACACCAAGGCGGCCGGAGGCCGGGTCATTTGCGTGGGCACTACCAGCTGCAGGACCGTTGAATCAGCCTCCACAGAGGACGGCGTGCTTAAGTCAGGAACCGGCTGGACAGAGATATTTATTTATCCGGGTTACCGTTTTAAGGTATTGGATGCCCTGATTACGAATTTCCACCTGCCCCAGTCCACACTGGTGATGCTGGTCAGCGCGCTGGCCGGACGGGAGCATATTTTAAACGCCTACCGGGAAGCAGTGAAGGAACGTTACCGTTTCTTCTCCTTTGGGGATGCTATGTTTATCGCGGCCCATCCGGCTGCTGAGAAGCGGCAGGGATTGTGGGAATGACAGAAGAAAGCGGGAGAAAATGGAAGAACGTTTAAATAAATGGCTGAGCCGGATGGGAGTCTGCTCCAGACGCGAGGCGGACCGTCTGATTGAGGCCGGCAAGGTGCTGGTGGACAACCGTCCTGCCTCCATGGGGCAGAAAGTAACACCCGGACAGAAGGTGGTCTGCAATGGAAAGATGGTCCGGGTAGACAAAAGCCACAAGCCCAGACCGGTGCTTTTGGCAGTGAATAAGCCAAGGGGCATTGTATGTACCACCACCGACAAGGACAGAGCTGAGAACATCGTGGACTTTTTGGGGTATCCTGAGCGGATTTACCCCGTGGGAAGGCTGGATAAGGATTCAGAGGGACTGCTTCTCATGACAAACCAGGGGGATCTGGTGAATAAAATCATGAGAAGCGGAAATGCTCATGAGAAAGAGTATATTGTCACCATAGATAAGCCGGTGACGGAACATTTTCTGGAACAGATGGCAGGAGGGATCCGGCTTCCTGAACTGGACCAGGTGACCAGGCCCTGCAAGGTGAAAAAGGTGGAGCGGAATACATTTTCCATCATTCTCACCCAGGGCCTGAACCGGCAGATACGGCGAATGTGTGAAGTCTGCGGCTGTCAGGTAAGGCGGCTGGTGCGGGTGCGTATCATGAACATACGCCTGGGCAATTTGAGGACTGGAGCTTACCGTCAGATAACGAAGGAGGAGTATGAGGAGCTTACAGGGCTTCTTAAGGACTCCTCCAGTCTGTCCATTAAGGAGAGAAAGAATCGATAATCAGGAGAGCGGAATGGAAGACAGGATTCAGAGAATGAAGGAACTGGTTTCCGTCCTGCGGGAAGCAGGAAAGGCTTATTATCAGGAAAGCCGGGAAATCATGAGCAATTTTGAATATGACAAGCTGTATGACGAACTGGTATCCCTGGAAAAGGAAACCGGGGTCACCTTGTCAGGAAGCCCGTCGCAGCAGGTGGGATATGAGATATTAAGCGAGCTGCCTAAGGAGACCCACGGTTCTCCCATGCTTTCTTTGGACAAGACGAAGAGTGTGGAGGATTTACAGGAATGGCTGGGAGACCAGAAGGGGCTGCTGTCCTGGAAGATGGACGGCCTTACCATTGTGCTTACCTATGAGGAGGGAACCCTGGCAAAGGCGGTTACCAGGGGAAACGGAGAGATTGGCGAGGTCATTACGCCCAACGCCAGGGTGTTTGTCAATATCCCCCTGAACATTTCATACAGGGGACAGTTGATTCTCCGGGGAGAGGCTGTCATCACCTATTCGGAATTTGAGCGTATTAACAGCGGAATCGAGGATGTGGATGCCAAATATAAAAACCCCAGAAACCTGTGCAGCGGTTCTGTCCGCCAGCTTAACAGCCAGATCACGGCGGAACGGAATGTGCATTTTGAGGCATTTGCCCTGGTGAAGGCGGAAGGAGTGGACTTTTGCAATTCCAGGAAATCCCAGTTTGAGTGGCTGAAAGGACAGGGATTTGAGGTGGTCCACTATGAAGAAGTGGATGCGGGAAACCTGCCTGAGGCAGTGGAGAGGTTTGCGAAGGCAGTGGAAGGAAACGATATTCCCTCTGACGGTCTGGTGCTGACCTATGATGATATTGCTTACGGCGAATCCCTTGGACGTACAGCTAAGTTCCCGCGCAATTCCATTGCTTTTAAGTGGAAGGATGAAATCAGGGAGACGACTCTTTCCTATATTGAGTGGAGCGCTTCCAGGACAGGTTTAATCAATCCGGTGGCTGTGTTTGAACCGGTGGAGTTAGAGGGAACCACGGTCAGCAGGGCCAGTGTCCACAATCTGAGCATCATGGAGGGGCTGGAGCTGGGCGTGGGAGATACCATAACCGTGTATAAGGCCAACATGATTATCCCTCAGATAGAGGAAAACCTGACCCGGAGCGGCGTAAAGGACATACCGGAGGAATGTCCCGTATGCGGAGGCAGGACGGAAATCCGCAAGGTAAATGATGTAAAGAGCCTGTACTGCACCAACCCTGACTGCCAGGCCAAGAAGATAAAGAGCTTTACCCTGTTTGTCAGCCGCGATGCCCTTAACATTGACGGCTTGTCCGAGGCTACCCTGGAGAAGTTTATCCAGGCAGGTTTTATTCACGAATTTGCGGATATATTCCATCTGGAAGAACACAGGGATGCAATCGTGGAAATGGAGGGTCTGGGACAGAAGTCTTATGATAACCTGATTGCATCCATAAAGACAGCGTCCAGTACCACCCTTCCCAGGATGGTGTACGGCCTGGGAATCGCGGGAATCGGACTGGCCAACGCAAAGATGCTGTGCCGTGAGTTCAAGTATGATTTTGATAAAATGCGTCATGCCGGGGAGGAAGAACTGGTGGCAGTGGACGGTATCGGCGGTGTTCTGGCCCAGGCCTGGATGGATTACTTTGCTTCCGAGAGAAACAACCAGATGGTAGACCATCTGCTGGCGGAGCTGAACATTGAAAAGGAACAGCCGGAGGCAGAGGGCGAGGCGGTCTTTGAGGGGATGAACTTTGTGGTGACCGGGTCCGTGGAGCATTTTGCAAACCGGAAGGAGCTCCAGGAGCTGATTGAAAGCAAGGGCGGCAAGATCACTGGTTCCGTCACGGCAAAGACAGCGTATCTGATAAATAACAATGCAGCCTCCAATTCGTCCAAGAATAAAAAGGCAAAGGAACTGGGAGTTCCCATCATCTCAGAGGAGGAGTTCCTGCGAATGTTGTAGCACAGTATCTGCCGGTTTTGGCAGACGCTGTGCGGTTTCCGTGTGAAATTCAGCCAACATTTGAAAGGAGAGAGCGAACATGCCTATAAAAGTACAGAGAGATTTGCCAGCAAAAGCGATTCTGGAGGAAGAGAATATATTCATTATGGATGAGGACAGGGCCATGAGCCAGGATATCCGTCCGTTGGAAATCCTGATTCTGAATCTGATGCCTCTCAAGGAAGAAACAGAGACCCAGCTTATGCGGGCATTGTCCAATACACCCCTCCAGGTGGACTGTACCTTCCTGATGCTGTCCACCCATGTGTCGAAAAACACGTCAGCCAGCCATCTCAACAAATTTTATGTCACATTTGATGAGATAAAGAAGAAAAAGTATGACGGAATGATTATAACCGGGGCTCCGGTGGAGAATCTGGAGTACGAGGAAGTGAACTACTGGCCGGAGCTGTCCATGATGATGGAGTGGAGCAAGACCCATGTGACCTCCACCATACATATATGCTGGGGGGCCCAGGCAGGGCTTTATTATCACTACGGTATTCCCAAATACCCTATGAAGAAGAAACTGTCGGGCATTTATAATCACAGAGTCCTGGACCGGAAGGTTCCGCTGGTGAGAAGCCTTAATGATTTTTTCCTGGCTCCCCACTCCAGATATACGGAGGTGAGGAAAGCCGATATCTTAAAGCATCCGGAGCTGGCTATCCTGGCTGAATCCGATGAAGCCGGCGTGTTCCTGGTTATGAGCCGGGACGGACGGCAGGTATTTGTCCAGGGCCATCCTGAATATGACAGGATGACGTTGAATAATGAGTACCACAGGGACTTAAATAAGGGGTTGGATCCGGAGGTTCCTTATAATTATTATGAGGACAACGACCCGTTTTCAGCGCCACCGCTGACATGGCGGAATACTTCCAATACGCTTTATACCAACTGGCTGAATTATTATGTGTATCAGGTGACGCCTTACCTGTTAGAGGTGGAGGAGTAGGGATACCTGGGGAAACAAGGATATCTGAATAAGTCCGTGAGTATGTGGCTGCGCCGCATATTTATGGGCTTATTTTCGTAATATTGCTGTAAGCTGTAAGGGAAATTTCATAAAAAGATTATTCCGGTATAATAAGATGTTGGGGTCAAAAGCCCAACTATAGCACCTTGATAAGCGGTTCTACTGAAACCGGGAAGAAATTCTTTACAGGTACAGGTGTTTATGTAAGATATGAACTGACGGTAGAGATTTTAAACGGTACAGATCTTTGGATTGATAATGAACGTTATGTTACAATTCCTTAGATAATATAATCTACTTTTGGTTAGGAGTATTCGATGCTAAATATATGCTTTTCGTCATCGGCTTATGTGATGATTAAGATGATTAAAATGGAGTCAGACCAGGATATATTGTTTTTACTTGATGATTTGTCGGTCGGACATATTAAAAATCAAAACTATGAAAGTCGTTTTGATGAATTTTTTAGTATGTATGGCTATAGGTGTCAAGATAAGCAAAAGGAGAGGAATTTATTTCTACAAAATTACCAAACTCTTGTCGAAGAGATTGGCCGGAATGATGTAATACGCATTTGGTATTCAAATTCTTCTTCAGAATATTTTGGCATGTTATATCTCTGTTCTATCATCGATTACACGAAAAAAGTATATTTAACAAATTGCTCCGATTATGTCAAAGATTGCATAGCGGTATCTCTTCTTGAAGACTATGAGTTAGCCACGTGTTCACAGCACCATAAAGTTTTAAACCAAAAAGAGCTTAAGGAATACAAAGAAACTTGGGAGCAATTGGCACAAGAGAATAGCAAACTTAGAGTATATGAGAATGGAAGAATAATTACTTCTGAAGCTTATTATGATAAAGATATAAAAGAGCTGCTAAGTAAAAGAATGAGTCTGCTTGATATAAGTACTGAAATATACCTAATAAACTTAAGAAAACGTATGCTGGTAAGTGATGGATACATACATGTAAGAATTAACCAGCTAGTATTGGGTACACTCCCATAAAATGAATAATATGAGATGTTTAATACCGGAGTATCATCTAAAAAAAGATGATACTCCGATTTTCTAGTGCGACCGGCGGGCACACGTTCTAACGGGTGCAAGTCCCGAATCCACCCGGCAGTGGGAAGGATACAGCCGAACACCAAGGGCGTTGCCGTGAGGCTGGGTCTGAAGGAAGGTGTAAGCAAACCTCTGCCCCAACGCACAGAAACCATTTCAGGCCGAGCATGGGGGATAAGGCCGCTAGACAGGTCGAAGTCCAATAACTGCACGGAACCCAGCTAGGTAAAGATGGTGGGGACATGGAGGGAAAGAACGTGTGAGTACCCGGGGAGGTCTCACGGACGTGGCAGGAGCAATACAACATTTGCTGTCACGGAGTAAAGCTTGCCGTTAGAAGTCAGCCGAGGCCATAAAGCCGGTAGTTGCAAATACCGGATGAAGGGCTGAACAATATCGATTATCCTGATATGACAGCCCACTATCTGAAAGTACGTGTAAACTATTGAACCGCCTTGGTACCGAACGGTATGCCAGGTGGTGTGGAAGGGGGACTTATAATTCCCCTATCCGATTTAAGGTCTATGAGTTAAAGTATACTGACAATAATAAGTATTTATCCGGATGAATCCCTTCATGTATCTTTGCTTGGATGTTACACATTGTTGACGCGGCTCCCAATCGTTTGTCATCTCTTCACAAGGTTATTTCACAGTTGCGGGATGTGGAATTGGGAACAATCAAACATGTTGTATGGATAGATAAGATGGAATGCCGGCAGCCGTGCTCTGGCGATTTAATACAATGGATTACATAAAATGTAACAACGGGCCGCCCTATTCATATCCTTCACTGTCTTTGCTGAGTAGGGTTCATGTGGGGGTATGAGCCACGAATTTAGACTGGAACATATTCAGTTAAAAATGCTGGCCGAAAGTCTGAACATTCAGCCGCCGTCGCTTTACAACCATATCAGCGGGCTCAATGATTTGCACCATGAATTAATGCTCTATGGCCGGAAAAACATGGAAGAACGGATGGTGGAGGCCGCGGCCGGCACCAGCGGATATGCAGCATGGGAGGCGCTCCGCGGAGGGTTTTATGCCTATGCAACCGCCCTCCCCCCGGCGTGTTCAGCGCTATGCTCTGGTATAGCAAGTACCAGGACCATGAGACAATGATGGTTACGGGACAGATTTTCTCCATTTGTTCTGAGGCGACGGCCTCGGTGGGAATTTCAGAAGAAAACTGCAATCATCTGATCCGCGCCTTCCGGGCGTTTTTAGGGGGGACTTTCCCTGCTCGTCAACAACAATGCCTTTGGCCATTCGCTGCCTGTGGGGGACAGCTTCGAGTTCTCCTTAAAGCTGCTGATTGCCGGCATGAAGGATCTGGAGGGCAAATAGCTTTGGATAAGAGAATATATTATCAGACAGAAAAGGCTCCACAGGATCTTTCACAATCTTGCGGAGCCTTTTCTATGCGAAACAGCGGAGCGGAAATAATCTGAACACACAAGAGGTATTTCTTTATATTAGTTCATTTAATTGTCCTGTCTGTATTGCATGGATGTTTTTTGTTATCCGTTCCTCGGGCCAGTCCCACCATTTAAGCTCTAGCAGGGTGGCAGCCGTTTCCCCGGAATACCGTTTCCTGATCGGTTTTGCAGGAACGCCGCCGGCAATTGTGTACGGAGGAACGTCCTTTGTCACGACGGCCCGGCTTCCGATTATGGCTCCGTCACCAATCGTAACCCCTGCCATAACGACGGCCTCATATCCAATCCATACATCGTTTCCGATGACGATATCCCCTTTATTGTCCCAGGAAGCGCCCACATTCCCCTTTTCCAGCCCCCATTCCTCAAAGAAAAGGGGAAACGGGTAGGTGGAGAGAGAGGAAAGGGTATGATTTGCACTGTTAAAGAGAAACTTTGCGCCGCAGGCAATGGAACAGAATTTTCCTATAATAAGATGATCATGGTTTATGGGGTAATGGTACAAAACATTGTTTTTCTCAAACCCAACCGGGTCATTGACAAAATCATTGTACATCGTATAATCTCCAACCATGATGGATGGGTCTGTAATGGCGTTTTTTAAATAAATTGTTTGTTTATCTCCGGTCCTGGGATATAATTTTTTTGTATCGGTCATTTTATAATTCCTCCTCTGAATTTAGTCCGTAATAGTATTCTAACAATTCCCGGGAATAATCAACGATTCTGCCGGAAGGCAGGATCAGTACCCGGTTGACGCCAATCTGCTCCACAAACCAGGGATTATGGCTGACAACCATAATGGTGCCTTCAAAAAGATGAAAGTTTCCTCCAATGATGCTCTGCGTCTCGGGGTCCAGGTGGTTTGTGGGCTCGTCGAGAATGAGAAGGTTCGCCCTTTGCAGTAAAACTTTGCACAGTGCAATGCGGGCCTTTTCACCGGGAGATAAGATTTCTGCCTTTTTATGGATATCGTCCGCATAAAAAAGAAAGTTGCTTAAAACAGAGCGAAGCTGCTTTTCCGTATATCCGTCCGTCCAGGCGTTTTCCAGTATCGTTTTCTGCAGGTCAATCTGTTCCAGCTCCTGGGCGTAATAGGCCACATCGGTTTTTGGATGAACATGGATGCTTCCCGTATCCGGAGAATGTATCCCCATAATCAGTTTGAGCAGTGTTGACTTACCGGCCCCATTTTCTCCAACAATCAGGAAACGTTCTTTTTCATGTATCTGAAATGATAAGTCACGGTAGAGAAGGGACTGGTTCGGGTAATGAAAGGACAGATGCTCCACTTCCAGGGGAATCCCGCCGCCCTCACGCATGGGGCGGAGGTCCATTTTTACACGCTTATAGATCCGGTCGCGGGTCTGTTTCATGCTTCGCTTTTTTTCCAGCCGGAGAGCGCGTTCCTGCCCCATACGCTTGAGCGCGTGGTTGGTCCGGCTTGCCTGGTTTGCCCTCCGGACAAATTCCTCCAGCTCCCGGATTTCTTTTTCTTCCTGCGCAATGGCCTGTTCCCGCAGGCGCTGTTCCAGGGCATACTTCTTTTTGTAAGTATCATAGTTGCCTTCATAGACGGATATTTTGTGTGTGGCTTTATGAATGAACAGGATTTTGTTGACAATCTGGTTCAGAAAGCTGACATCGTGGCTGATAATCAGCACCATACCTTGATAGCCTTTCAGAAATTCAATGACAAATTCTCTGGCTGCCGCGTCTAAGTGGTTGGTCGGTTCATCCAAAAGCAGAATGTCAGATTTTGAATACAGGACACGGCCAAAGGCTATTTGCGATTTCTGCCCGCCGGACAGCCTGTTAAGGGGCATGTCCAGCAGGCCGCTTGAAATCCCCATACGGTCAATGATATGGAGCAGAATGCTGTCTGCCTCGTAATAATCGTAGGATTCTAAATGGGACTGGAGCTTTTCCATTTGCTTAAACAGCATGGCATGTTCCGCTGTGCCGGCGCTTTCCAGCTTTTTATAAATCACGTTCAGCTCTGCCTCCAGTTTGTTTATTGGCCGCCCCCTTTTCAGGTATTCAAGCACGGTGCGGGATTCGTCCTCAATGGTGATTTCCTGCGGAAGATAACCAATCCGCGAATTGCCGGTGGATATGGTGCCGCTGTCTAATTCCTGTTCATGCAGCAGCACGTGGAACAGGGTAGTTTTTCCGGCGCCGTTTACACCCACAATGCCAACTTTGTCGTGAGTGTCTATATAAAAATCGGCATCCTCGTAGATGACTTCTGTGCCGAAGGCGAGATTTATCTTTGTTCCTTTCATAGCTGTATCAGCCTCCTTAAATTTTTGTATGATAGGTCCGGCTGTGTTGTCGGAGAATCCGTTTGTTTTCCCAGCCCTTACTTTTAAAATAGAGCAGTCCCACAACAGCAGGCAGCAGTGGGGAAAGAGCCTGCCCAATATACACGCCCGGAAATCCAAGGCCGCAGGGAAATGCCAGAAGCCAGCTTACCGGCAGCCTGACAATCACCGCGTCTAAAAGCGCGTTGATCATGGCGATATTTGCAGAGCCGATGCCGATGGCAAAGGAATCGAAGGTATACATGGCTGCATATACCAGGCTGTTTACGCTGCAGCATATCCTCAAATACAGGATTCCCCCCGTAGTCATTTCCGGGCTTGCCGGAGTAAACAGGAGAATCAGCTGCTCCCCGAAAACCTGTACCAGCAAAACCATGGTAAGCGTAATGAGCAGATTGAGACAAAGTCCTGTTTTTGTTGTTTTCCTGACCTGTTTTGTATCGCCTGCTCCAATATTCTGGCCAGCCATGGCTGTTACAGCCTGGCCAATTGCCCAGCAGGGCATACCGGCAAATGTATTGATCTTAAGTCCCACGCCGGAGGCTGCGGCCACGGATACGCCAAATTGATTCAGCATTCCCGTGATCAGGAGATAGGAGAGGTTGACGACAACCATTTGCACCGCAGTAGGCAGCCCGACCTTCAAAATGGCAGCCAGTTTATGGGTTTTTATGGAAAAATGCGGTAACTGAAAGTCGAAAACAAAGTTCTTCCTTTTTAAATGTATCACAGCAATTACGAAAGAAATGCCCTGTGAAAAAATGGTTGCGCAGGCGGCGCCTTTGGTACCCATGCCAAAGGGGCCTACCAGAAGGAGGTCCAATACGATATTGACGGCCGTGGCGACCGCAACAAAATAGAGCGGGCTTTTGGCATCTCCCAAACCTTTGAGGATGGAACAGACCGCGTTATAGCCAAAAACAAATACGGTTCCGAAGCAGATGATTTTCATGTATCCGCAGGCGTCCTCCATGGCTGCCGCAGGTACATTTAATATCTGAAAAAGCGGTCCATAGGCTGACAGGCCCGCTGCGGTAACAAGGACTGCCGCGATAAGGGAAATGGTGAATAAAGTCCCGATGGTTTCAATTTGTCCACATTCATCCTTTGCCCCTTTATACTGGGCGGTCAAAACCGTGCCTCCCATCGTAATGCCGATACAGACAGAGCTGATGATAAAACTGATCATGGAGGCGCTGCTGATTGCGGCAAGCCCATTTTCTCCCACGATTCTGCCCACGACCACCATATCCACTAGGCTGTAAAAGGACTGGAGGAGATTTGCAGCCAGCAGCGGGAGCGCAAAGACGATTAATTTTATGGGAACGTTTCCTGTTGTTAGATTTTGATTGTCATTCATTTTTGTGTTTCCTTTCAGCATACAAAAAACAGAGGTACGGTACAAAAACCTGCACGCCCTCTGCTCTTAAAGATATATATATTTGTCAATAAGGGTATTCTGAACGCCGTGCGCACAGACCACCGTATTCTGACGATTAGCCCGCGTTTTATGCAGAATCATCGCCATCATTTGACAAAAAGGCGGCAGACAAAACACTGTCCGCCGCCGCCAAAAACAAACCGCTGTTTATTGGAAAACACGAAAACAAAACCCCAAACTAATGATTTGGAATAAAATATCTGCTGACGATTGTCTTCGTATTTTCAGGCTCCGTACAATGTTTTGAAGTATCAAATTGTCCGGAGCTGTAATCAATGCAGAACTTACCGAATAACATTGCACTCACCCTTTCCTTTTCGTATTATAAGTCATTATAGACACTCATGGGCGCTCTGTCAAGCGTTTATCAAATGATGCTATTTTTCAATAGGCTGGCAGGAAAAGGAGATGGTGGAAATTTGTTTATCTGGAGAGGAAACTATAGTGGAACGGCTTGACAAAACTAATTTGATTAGTTACCACCGGGAGAGAATAAATTTAAGAATATCAAAGGACGGTTTCGGGGGAGATGCGGTAATCTCTGCGGCTGTAAACAGTGATGTCAGAATCAGCGTCCTTGAATTCCTGCAGCTGGAGGAAACACCAGGGCTGGGTATGAGAGCCGTAAAAAGAGGCGTGAGACAAAAGGTTCCCCGGGCGATATTTCCAGAGGAACCTTTTCGTACGTATAAAGCTTCTGTAAATCTATGATTCATTCTGTTTATCCAACAAATACATTGCGTGTATGCCTATTTGCAGCTTCAGTCTGTTTTCCGGCTGCCCGATATTGTAAGGGAGTAATTCCTGAATCCGGGCCATATAATTCATCATGGTATTGCGGTGTATATGCAAATCAGAGGCAGTCTTACTGATGTTATAATGATTTTCTATGTAGGTCCTCAATACCTGCACGTAGTTAACGTCGGCATTGCTGGCTCTGCATAAAGGCTCCACTGTTTCCATGTACATTTCCATCAGGTTTTCCTGGGGCATCGTGGAGAGCCATTGATAGACCTGAATGGTGCGAAACAAAAACACATATTCTGCCGGATAGAGCTTCTGTCCCAGATTGATCGCGTCAATCGCCTGAAAGAATGCCTTTGAAATCTGCTGTGGGTCAGAAGCATACAAGCTAATGCCGATCAGTGTGGAAATGTTGTCCCGGCCGAAAAATTGATGGATTTTTTTAGCCGACTCTGCGGCCTGATATTCCGCTGTTTCCTGGGACACATCATTGGAAAAGAGCAGATACAGAACATAATGGGTATGGGTTTTCAGAAAGAAAACCTTACATCCATAGGTGTTCGTGATCCACGACGTGATGGAAGCGAAGATATCCCGGATTATATATCTGCGGGTCGATGAGATGGACATCGAATTATTTAATTCAACAGCTAAGCAGATACGTTGTTTGGCATAATCAAAATTATACATCTTACAATAGCGCAGAATCGTATCGGTTGAATTGGATTGTGCCATAATTACCGATGCCGCAAAGTCCTGGGTGTTTATTTTATTGCAGGCCGTTAATTGGAATAATGCGGAGATATCTTTTATGACTTTGTAATGCCAGTCTTCCAGTTTGTTTATTTCCGGAATGACCAAAAAAGCAGCATCTCCGTCAATGTTTCCGGAATACAGCATGGTACAGTTTGTTTCTCCATTTGACCCGTCAATGGAAAAGTGGTGGAACTGGTAAGGCTGCTGCTGGTATTTTTTTAGGAGCTTTTGGCGCATATTCTCATCAAGACCTGTCCAGCTCTCCTGGGGATTGGATTTGGGTGGCGGGGATTTTTTTGGGTTGGGGATTGGGATTGGGTGGGGGGGGGGGGTATGCGAAGAAAAATTGTCATTTGGACCATATGAGTAATCTATTAGCTCAAACCGGGAATTTGTAAGAAAAACAGGATTTTTAAGCACCAGGCTTAATTCGGACAACATTCTCTCAGGCACCTTGTACTTGCTGAGTGAATCAACAATATCTTTGTATGCGATTGAGACATGGTACATCTCATCTAACTGTTCTTCAAACATACGCTTATGAATCGTATAGGCAAAGTCACAAAAATAGAGATTATAAGGCAGTTCATATATAGGAAAATCAAGCTTGTTTCCGTCCTCGAGTATAATGTTGGGAATTTCGTTGTGGTAACGGTGCAGCTTCACGCCAAGAGCGGCGCAGCCCTTTTCTTTCAGCGACGCAACAAAACCTTTCAATATGGACGGATTATGAAACGTAATATACCCGGAGTCAACGACAAATTCCCCTCCATGAAGCCAGTCCAGGATTTCAGGTGTATCGATTATGCTGAAAGAAGTAATCTTCCTGTTTGTCCCACGGAAGCCGGCAACACATCGGATTTGCTCAAGGTCTGATGTGAAATTTGCAACTGTAACCATTTTGTCTCAACTCCTTCTGACGATTTTTATGTAACCATATCAGTTACCACATCATTATATCAGTTACCACATCATTATATCAGCTACTGTATAATTAAACAATATGCACTTTTTTGATTTTTCTTGAAAAAACTGTGCACATTGACAAGGAAACATGGGGTGATAAATGATAATATATAAATAAATATTTGAATTTGCAGAAAACAAATGGAATATACTGGTAAAAGTGCTGCTGACAAGCTGGAAAAAGCGGAGCGAATTTTATAAATTTTAAAAAGTCCAGAAAGGAAAAACAGTAATGTTATTAAAGGCAAATAAGGATCGGATATATGATAATCTGAACACATTAAGCACTTTTAACAGCTGTCCGGAGCAGGAGGGAATAACGCGTGCCCTGTTTTCAGAGGCAGAGATCGGGGCACGCAGTTATGTGAAGGAACTGATGACGCAGGCGGGCCTGCTTGTCACCGAGGATGCAATAGGCAATATCTTCGGAACCCTGGTTGGCGGCTGCCCTGACTTGGCGCCTGTATGGAGTGGTTCACACATTGACACGGTCCGTAATGGCGGGATGTATGATGGAATGGTGGGGGTGATTGGCGCAATTGAAGCGTGCAGGATTATAAAGGAAAATAATATCAGCCACCAGCGGAGCATAACCGCGCTGGTATTTACATCCGAAGAGCCCACCCGTTATAAATTCGGGTGTATCGGAAGCAGGGCATTGGCCGGCCATCTTTCTCTGGAGGAGACAAAGGGCCTTGTTGATGAGAACGGAATATCACTATATGATGAGTTGAACCGGCTTGGATATACGGAAATGGATTACAGTAAAGTTATGAGGAGAAAGGGGGATGTTTTTGCGAGCGTCGAACTGCACATTGAACAGGCGCCTGTTCTTGAACAGCTCAATTGTCCCATTGGAATCGTGGAAGCTATTTGTGCGCCTACATATATAAATGTGGTGTTGGAAGGACAGCAGGAACATGCGGGCTCCACGCCGATGAATGCCAGGCATGATGCGATGACGGCTGCCTGTGAGATTGTGCTGAAAATAGAAAGCCTGGCTCAAAGCTATGGAAACAATTATACGGTAGCTACAGTTGGGAGGATGCTTCCGTTTCCTAATTCGTCCAATGTCATTGCGGGGAGAGTTGAATTTTCAATCGACATAAGAGATATCAGTGAAGATAGAAAAACAGACATGACTCAAAAAATCTGCTCATACATTGATACGATTGCAATGCTCCGCGGTTTGCGGGCCTCACATTGTGTGACAGCTGATGATTTACCTCATTCTTCTGACAAAAAGATAGTGGCGGTAATAGAAGAAAGCTGTACGAGGGAGGGGATATTCTCAAATAAAATGGTTAGCGGCGCATATCATGACTCTTTATTTATCGCTGAGTTTGCGCCTATGGGGATGATTTTCGTGCCAAGCCGCAAGGGTATCAGCCATGATCCGGCTGAGTATACAGACATGGATGACATTGTGCTGGGAACGGAGGTCCTGACAGATACGCTCCTGACCCTGTCTAATTCAAAAGAAATATAGTCAAATAAAGTAACTTATCAACCAGGTAGCCGCACCGGCTACACCAGTATTACGTTAGGAGGTTGCAGAATGAGCAATATTGAGCAAGTCCAACATGTTTCAAATTCACCTATCTTGTGGCTGCTATGTGGTATCACAGTCATCATATCTGCGATACAGACCGTGCTGTACATGAGGCAGTGCAGCAAGACCACCAGAGTGGCAGGGCTGGATCCCAAGATTCCCAAAGAGGCTTTCAGGGTGGGACTGATATCCGCCATAGGCCCTGCATTGGGTGTGTTTATCGTAATGGTTGGACTTATGGCTTCCATCGGAGGCCCCATGGCATGGCTTCGTCTTTCCATTATCGGCGCCGCGGCCACAGAGCTTTCGGCGGCAAACATTGGAGCGGAAGCATGTGGGGTGACGCTCGGGACAGAGCAGTATACCTTGATATGTCTTGCGGTCTCATGGTTTACCATGGCTTTAAACGGCGCAGGCTGGCTTATCTTTACCGGTATTGCAACCCCATCTTTAGAGACACTTCGCAATAAAGTGTCTGGGGGAGATATGAAATGGCTGGTTGTCTTAAGCGGCTCGTGTTCCCTTGGCATTTTCGGTTATTTGAACGCAGGTGAAATCTTAAAGGGTATGGGCAATACACTGGCGGTTCTGGCAGGCGCGGTTTCAATGGTGCTCCTCGTTAAAACCGTGTGCAGGAAATACCCGAAACTGATGGAATATTCCCTGGGTATCGCCATGATTATAGGCATGATATTCGCATTGGGATATGATCAGTTATTCAAATAGACCAGGAGGGATGATAAATGACTGATAATGAAATCATGAAAGATTGGAAGAAAAGCAGCATTGTAATTGGGTCACCTACAAATATCCTGGCCGCCCTGACCTCATTTATACCGGTTATATGGCTCTGTATTACCTATAACTGCTGGCCGCCCATCAGCACGGTTCTCACCGCCTGGGGCATGGTTGCAGCTTCCTTTGGAGCATTTTATTTTGTAGAGCCGGTTTCCTACTATGCCGCTCTCGGCATGACAGGAACCTACCTCAGCTTTTTGTCGGGAAATATCGGCAACATGCGGGTTCCCTGCGCGGCGTTGGCCCTTGACGTGACACATTCCACACCGGGAACCGTTCAGGCAGAGGTGGTTTCCACCATGGCTATCTGCGGATCCATCATCACCAACCTGATAGGCACCACTTCCGCTGTTATCGTGGGCGGCGCGGTTCTGTCCGTGCTTCCGGAGTTTATCGTGGTTGGCCTTACGAAGTATGCCAGTTCCGCTATTTTTGGAGCCACCTTCGGAAATTTTGCAGTTAAATATCCAAAGGTCGCGGTGTTTGCATTGGCAATCCCGGTTATCCTGAAGATGACCACGGGACTTCCGGCGGCAGCGGTTATCGTATGTACTGTATTCGGCACATTGTTTATTGCAAGGGTGTTCTATAAAAAGGGACTTGTCAAATAACCGTGGATGGGGATAATTCATTTTGAGGAAAGGAGCAGTATAGTATCATGTGGGAGAAATGTAAAGAATTACAGGAAGAACTGGTTAAGATGCGCAGGGAACTGCATCAGATTCCGGAGCTGGGCGGAAATTTACCGGAGACCAGAGCATATGTAGAGGCAAAATTAAATGAGATGGGGATTCCTTTTGTGGAAAATGAGACTGACAGCGGCCTCATTGCAACCATCAGGGGAGGAAAAGAGGGAAAGACAATCGCGCTCCGTGCGGATATGGACGCCCTTCCGATTAAGGAGGCCAATGAGGTCGATTACATATCCAGACATGAAGGGTGTATGCATGCCTGCGGACATGATACACATATGACCATGCTGCTGGGAGCGGCAAAGATACTAAATGAATACAAGGACCAGATTCCGGGAACGGTAAGGCTGTTCTTCCAGACGGATGAGGAAGGCTCCAAGGGGGCTCAGAGGATTTGCGCGGAGGGAGCCATGGACGGCGTTGACGCAGTGTTCGGAACCCATATCGGAACCATTGTCTCCAAGGATATCAAGGCTGGAACCGTGATCTGTGTGCCGGGCTGCTGCATGGCGTCCTTTGACAAATTCGTAATTAAGGTAAAAGGAATCGGCTGTCACGGTTCCACCCCGGAAAAAGGTGTGGACCCGGTCAATATTGCGGCCCATATCATCATCAATCTCCAGGAAATCATTGCACGCGAGATTCCGGCAGTGAAGCCGTCGGTACTGACCATCGGCCATGTGGAGGCGGGATTTGCTTATAATGTTATTCCATCAGAGGTTCTGATTGAAGGCACCATCCGGGCTTTGGAGGAGGATGTGCGTCAGGAATTGGCAAAGAGAATAGGCGAGATTGCCAAGGCAACGGCTGAAGCCTTCCGGGGTGAAACAGAGTACGAGATGATCTGGGGAGCTCCACCTGTTACCAATGATGCCGGTATGGCGGAGCTGGCAGCTGACTGTGCACGGGATGTGGTAGGGGACGATATGGTTATCGGCCATCTGGATGCCCCGAACATGGGAGGTGAGGATTTCGCTTATTATCTTGAGAAGGCGCCGGGAGCATTTATGTTCTTAAGCTCATCCAATCCGCAGAAGCATACGGATGTACCACATCATAATCCGCGCTTTAATGTGGATGAGGATGTATTCTGGATTGGTTCTGCGGTATTTGTGCGGATTGTTGAACGGTTCTTCCAGATTTAATGATTAAGACTCAGAAAGGACTTCTAAGATATGTCACCAGGTTTATTGTTTCTCGCATATGGAGTCATTGTTGTAGCGGCAATGTACGGTTTTGTGTACATCCCCAATAAAAAGAAGCATAAGAAAATGCAGGAGCTGCATGATTCCGTCAAGGCCGGGGATATGGTCGTCACCATCGGAGGGGTAGTAGGTAAGGTAGCTAAAAAGGAAGGGGAATACCTTACGCTGATTATCGATGAGGAAAAGAGTGTGACCATGAAGATTGTACTGTATGCAGTCAATCAGAAGATAGAGAAGTGAGAAAACACCTGGATTGGAGAAGGATAATTCAGGGATCACAGCGAATGATGAGCGGTGGAGCACCCGTCCGGGTGTTCCACCTTTGTGGTATGACGGTTAAGAGCCGGCGGACAGGGTCCGGTATAATTTCATGTAAATTGCGCAAGATTTCTTAAGACATACGGATTGGTTTTGATTATACTATGGTAGAATACACGGCACCCGGTGAACCGGAACACGGTCCCGACGTGCCGGCGGCAAGGAGGCAGTTTTGTGATGAGCAGTATGGATGAGGTAATCCTGGCAATTAATTTTATTGAAGCCAATCTGACGAAAAAAATGGATTTGGACATGATTTCCGGCGCGGTCCATTATTCCAAATATCATCTTCACCGTGTGTTTTCCGATACAGTGGGTCTTACCATTCACGATTACATTCAGCGCAGGCAGCTGACAGAGTCGGCCAAGCTGCTTGTATTTTCCTGCAAACCGATTGTACAGATTGCATTTTTATCCGGTTATCAGAGCCAGCAGGCATTTACCAATGCTTTTACAGCCATGTATAAGATGCCTCCCAACATGTACAGGGAAAATGAACGGTTTTATCCCTTGCAGCTCAAATTCAATTTTGAAGGGAGTTATGAAATGCTTGACAGAAAAGAAAAGGCATCATGGGAAATCTCGTTTGCGTCGGATGAGGATATTCCGGACTGGATGGAACTGGTGGGACTTGTGATTGACGGTTTTCCCCATCTGAATGAGGAGGAATATATCCGGGTCTTAAGACAGAAAATCAGTACCAGGCAGGCGCTTATCCTGAAGGACGGAGGAACCGCCATCGGCATCATGCTGTTTTCCTATGAAAACGGCAGTATTGATTTCATGGGAAGCCATCCGCTTTACAGGAAAAGAGGTGTTCCAAAGGCCATGCTGGACAAGGTCATGAGGGAACTGCTTAAGGGGAAGGAAATCAGCATTACAACCTACCGGGAAGGCGATAAGGCAGATACCGGATACCGGAAGGAAATAATGGGGATGGGCTTTGCGGAGGCGGAGCTGTTGGTGGAATACGGCTACCCCACCCAGCGTTTTATTTTACAGCAGGAGGAACGGGACCATGAGTGATTATCCGGCCATTCCATTTCCCGATGAGTTAGTACACCTGGAACAGGTGAGCGCCAGGCTGTCAGACGCCCTGCAGCAGGCGGAGGCATCTGTCAGGAGGGCGGACAGGGAATATGCGGATACAAAAAAATACATGGCGGACCACAGGGGAGAAATCGATCCCCATGAGATGTTCCAGAATGAACTGCTGTTAAAACAGACAGACAGGACAGGCGCCTTTGCTGTGGAGATGCGGGATCGGATTGCGAAATTAAAGGATTCCCCGTATTTTGCCAGAATTGATTTCAGGGAGGAGCAGGAGGAGGAAGGGCAGCCGTACTATATCGGACGATTTGCCTTTCAGTATGAAAATGAACCGTTGGTGTTTGACTGGCGCGCGCCCATATCCGGCATGTTTTATGACTGCGAGGTTGGAGCGGCCGGATTTATGGCGCCGGCCGGGTGGACAGCCGGAGAGCTTACCAGAAAACGGCAGTTTAAAATCAGGAACGGAGTCATGGAATATGCCCTTGAAAGCTCTGCCAATGTGCAGGATGATGTTTTGCAGAGGGAGCTGAGCCATACCTCTGATGAGAAGATGAAATCCATCATTTCCACCATTCAGAGAGAGCAGAACCAGATTATCAGAAATGAGAAGGAGGGGACAATGATTATCCAGGGAGTGGCCGGTTCCGGTAAAACCTCCATTGCCCTCCATCGTATTGCATTTTTGCTGTACCGTTTGAAAGACAGGCTGACCGCCAGGAATGTTACGATCCTCTCGCCCAACAAGGTGTTCGGGGACTATATCTCAGGCGTGATTCCTGAGCTTGGTGAAGAACCTATCTATGAGATGAGCTTTGGGGAACTGGCTGAAATCCAGTTGGAGGGAGTCATTGGCTTTGAACCGGACAGGGATCCCTTTGAGACGCAGGATGAGACATGGAGTGAGAGGGTGCGGTTTAAGTCAACCCTGGACTTTGTTTCCCTGATGGATCAGTACATAGAGCAGCTGCCGGAGTTTATTTTTATTCCTACGGATTATGTGTATGGCAGCTTTTCGGCTAAGGGGGAATGGATCCGGGACCGGTTCCTGGCCTATGGAACCTGTCCGGTAAAGAAGCGGCTGGCAATGGTTGCGGACGATATTCATGACCGCTTTGAGACAGATAATATCATGGAACAGGAGGTGCCCCGGCCCCGGACAATACTGAAACAGCTTAATTCCATGCTTACCATGAAGGACACGCTGGCTGTCTATAAGGATTTCTATAAACGGATGGGAATTCCGGAATATTTTGTCATGGCCGCCAGGAAGACATTGGAGTGGGCGGATGTGTACCCGTTTTTATATCTTCATTCAGCCTTCCAGGGATTAAAGGAAAGCCATATCACCAGGCACCTTGTGATTGATGAGATGCAGGATTACACGCCTGTCCAGTACGCTGCCTTAAACCGTATGTTTCCATGCCGGAAAACTATTTTGGGGGATTTCGGCCAATCTGTTAACCCTAACCATCTACACGGTCTGGAGGATTTGCGGACAATCTATGACAGGGCCCAGTTTGTGGAATTGAATAAGAGTTACCGTTCTACCTATGAAATCATGCGATTTGCAAAGAAAATCCATCATGTATCCGCCCTGGAACCGGTGAAGCGCCACGGGGAACCTCCGGCGCTGATCCCGTGCCTGGACGCTGCAGATGAAATCAGGAAGATAAGGGAAGCGATCCGCTGCTTCAGGACAGGGAAAAATGTGTCGCTGGGGATTATATTAAAGACGGACGCGGCGGCAAAGGATATGTATGAGGTGCTGGCAGGGTATGACGGGGTGGAAGAAAACCAGGTGGAAGAAAACCAAGTGGAAGGAAATGGAGAGGAAGCGTGTGATATAAGCCTGCTCACCCGGGAAAGTACCAGCTTCCAAAACGGGATTTCCATTACATCGGTCCGCATGTCGAAAGGTCTGGAGTTTGACGAGGTCCTGATTCCTCAGGCGGATTGCAGAACCTATACCTCTGATTTTGACCGCGGTCTGTTATACATCGCATGTACGCGGGCCATGCACAGGCTTACGCTTACGTATAGCGGGAAGGAGACGGAATTTATTTCCGGGCAGCCGCCTTTTTTATAAACGTTTAAGGTTGACAGAAATCAAGTGAATCAGTGACAAACGGCTGAGGCGTCAGCTTGGTTTGTGTACCTGATATTTGATTTTATTTTTACTCTTAAGGCCATTCATCTGACAGGGCTGAGCCGCGGAGTAAAATCTGCGGCTTTTGTTTTGCCTTTTTCAAACGCAGAGGAGGAAATAAGAATGTTTGAATGTATCAGTAAAATGTTAGAGCGTCCCCAGCTTTTCCAGGAGACGAAGGTTCCCTTTTGGAATGATAAATACATTTCAAAGCAAATGCTCAAGGCTCATCTGGACCCTGATTTCAACGGGGCTAGCAGAAAGCTTCCGTTCATAGAATCGTCCGTGAACTGGATAAAAGAGACCATACCGCCTGCGGACTACGCTGCACTTTTAGACCTTGGATGCGGTCCGGGCCTGTACGCGGAACGGTTTGCCAGGGCGGGCTTTCAGGTGACTGGCGTAGACTTTTCAGAAGGTTCCATTGATTATGCCAGGGATTCAGCAAAGAGGAGCGGCCTGGATATCCGTTATATATATCATGATTATCTGGACTTGGAGCTGAACCGCTGTTTTGATTTTATTATTATGATTTATTGTGATTATGGAGCGCTGTCGGAGAGAAAGCGCCGCACTGTCATGCAGACAATGTATCACCATCTGAAACCGGGCGGAAGGGTACTTTTGGATGTTTTTTCCATGGAGAAGTATAAGGCATTCCGGGAAGGGAATACCTGGGAGCTGAATCCGGGCGGAGGTTTTTGGAGGGAACAGGGATATGTGGTATTAAACAGGTACAGTAAATTCACAGAGGACGTCACATTAGAACAGATTGCGGTGCTTTCAGAACGGGATACGGCGGTCTATTATCTGTGGAATCAATATTTTACGATGGAGACGTTGGAGAGGGAAGCGGTTCAGTGCGGATTTCGCGTCAGCGGTGTATATGGGGATGTGGCGGGAAGGGTTTATGATGGGACAGGGGATACGATTGCGGTTTTATTGGAAAAACCATGACAGGATAAAGGGATTCCAATGGCGGGAACCCCAGAACCTTGTAAACCTGGTCCGTTTCCTGTATACTAACATTCAGACACCTGAAGTCCAGGCAGCTCACCAGATGGCGGTCCAACGAGTGAAAATGGAATTCAGGGCAGAGAAAGGCGGGATGTCATGGAGCCATTTACCTGTTGTAAATTGGAGATATTTATACCGGAAACACATTTAAAGGCGCTGCAGAAAGCATTGCAGGATGTGGACGCAGGGCATATAGGAAATTATGACAGCTGCATGTCATACAGTCCGGTGACAGGCTGCTGGAGGCCCCTGAAGGGCAGCAGCCCGTTTATCGGTACATGCGGCAGCATCAGTGCGGAGCCGGAACTGAAGGCAGAGGTAACCTGCAGGACTGAACGGTTAAAGGAAACCCTGGCTGCCATAAAGAAAGTCCATCCCTATGAGGAGCCGGTCATCAATGTGATTCCTCTGTATATGACTGGTATGGACACGGATGAAAAGGAAATTTGAAGAAGGCAGGTACGGCTGGGATGAAATTAAGGGTATTGGTTGATAATAACACTTACATAGACAGATACTATCTGGGTGAACCGGCGGTCAGCTACTGCATTGAATGTGACGGCATCCGGCTTTTGTTTGATGCGGGGTATTCGGATGTGTTCCTTAAAAACGCGGAGGCTCTTGGAATCGACCTTGGCCTGGTCACCCACATGGTGTTCTCCCATGGCCATAATGACCACACCAGGGGACTCAAGTTCATGAATGAGCGCCTGGATATGTCGGGGATGGAGGTTATAGCCCACCCGTCCTGCTTTGATGAAAAGGTGTTCGGTGAGGAATCCATCGGCGCGCCCTATTCTGCTGCGGACATGGCTGCCATTTGCAGATACAGGCCGTGTGACAGGCCGTGGGACATCTCAGAGCATCTGGTATTCCTGGGGGAGATACCGGACAGGGCGGCCTTTGAGAAGAGAAATGCCATTGGCAGGACAAGGATAAAGGGGAAGTGGCAGGATGACTATGTGAGGGATGATTCCGCCCTGGTCTACAGGGGAGAGGAAGGCATTTTCATCATAACAGGGTGTTCCCACAGCGGTATATGCAATATAGTCCGATATGCGCAGGCAGTATGCGGCCGGAAGCGGATTCTTGGCATCATAGGGGGATTTCATCTCTTTGAAGCGGACGAACGGCTGGCTCGGACAATTGACTATCTGAAATGCAGCGGGGTGGAGCAGCTCTATCCCTGCCACTGTGTATCCCTGCGGGCGAAAGCCGGAATGATGGAGGCTTTGCCTGTGAAGGAAGTAGGGGTGGGAATGGAGCTTTGCCTGGACGGACAGACCGTGCTTTAAATCATAGATTTTGCAGCAGAGAAAGGTTTTACATATGATACAGACAAAAAAGGACATGAAGAAACCAGGGAACCATAATTCAAAAGTAAGGGATCCAAGATATGACTGCCTGCGGGCAGTCGCGGTCATGGCAATCATCATGGTGCATGCCATGCCGGTGGAGACAGTGAGCCCCCGCCAATGGTGGTTTAACAGCATCATGACCCCCTTCCTGCTCTCCTTTGTGGGAATCTACTTCATGCTCAGCGGCTGTTTTCTGCTGGAACATGGAACGGAGCGAATCGGGGAGTTTTACAGAAAGCGTCTTATTACGGTGGGAATTCCGTTCCTGGTTTACGGTCTTATTTACTATTGTTATAATGTCCATGTGGACGGAGTGGTTCTGCCTCTCTGGAAGCATGCCGGGCGGTACCTGGGGCAGGTGCTGACAGCCGGGATTCCCAGGGCGGGCCACATGTGGTTCATGTATGCCATTGTGTCTTTTTATATCTGCGCGCCCTTTCTGTCCAGGATGGTAAAGAACATGACGGACCGGGAACTGAAGGTGTTCCTGCTCCTGATGCTGGGAATCCATGTGGTGGAGGCGGCGGGAGAAATCCTTGGTCTGGATGTGAAGCCATGGGCCCAGTTTGTGCTGTATACAGGATGGGTCTACTATTTTCTCCTGGGATATGGCCTTAAGCGTTTATGCAGGAAGGAACAGTTTCCTGTATTCGCGGTCCTGGCAGTGCTTGGCCTGGCCATGGATGTGGCTGCGGACATCGGCCTTTCGTGGTGGGTTCCCCAGAATCCCCATAAATCACCTGCCATGGTGTTCATCTGCGCCGGAGTATTTCTCCTGTTTGAATATTATGGCGGGGAGGCGCCTGCGTGGGCGGGAAGGCTGGGAATATTCATCAGCAGGTACAGCTTTTCCATTTACCTGATTCATTTCCTTATCCTGAGCTATTATGTGAATCCGGTACTTTTAAAGGATATGCTGACCCGCCATTATATATTAGGCACCCTGGTGTCTGCCGCCGTCACCTTCTTTTTATCCCTGGCATGTTCCATGCTGGTGGATCATCTGGCAGTCAGGCCGCTGGAACGGCTGGCTGAGAGAATATAGAGAATAAGATTCAGGCGGGATACAAAAGCGGGATACCGCGGATATCATTCAGAGGAAAAGGAGACGCGGGAGCATGGAAATAAAGGTAATAGAGGGAGCATTTTCAGTATGCAGGCTTAAGGACCTGGGACAGGCCAGGATGGAGGACGATCTGTATTTTCTGGGCAGGACCGATGAGGAGATATCCCTGGTGTGCAGGACAGAGAGCGTTCCCGAGGATACGGTTTCGAGGGAAGACGGATGGAGGGCGTTCCGGATTCAGGGAGAGCTGGATTTTTCGCTGATAGGCATACTGGCCGGAATATCAGCCATATTAGCTGAACACAAGATTGGGATTTTCGTGGTTTCCACGTATAATACGGATTATATTTTGACAAAAGCAGTTGATTTTGAGCGGGCAGTGGCACTTCTGGAGAGTCACGGTTATGGTATTGCGGGGCAGGGCCCGGAGGAAAAGAGGACAGGTCCGGCCGGAAGGTGAAAGGAGCATGTTAGAATGATTAAGATACGAAACGAAAAGGAATCAGATTATAAGGTGGTGGAGGATATTACCAGGAAGGCGTTTTATAACCTTCATGTGCCGGGATGCGGTGAACATTACCTGGTCCATATCATGCGCGGGCATGAGGATTTCATACCGGAGCTGGATTTTGTCCTTGAGCTGGACGGCCGGGTAATCGGAAACATCATGTATACAAAGGCCAGGCTGGCTGATGAGTCCGGGGCTGAAAAGGAGATTCTTACATTCGGCCCTGTTTCCGTTGCGCCTGAATACCAGAGAAGGGGCTGCGGAAAGATGCTGATGGAGCATTCTTTTGAGCGGGCGGTGTCCCTTGGATATGATGTGATTGTCATATTCGGAAGACCGGCAAATTATGTGAGCAGCGGCTTTAAAAGCTGTAAAAAGTTTAATATCTGCCTGGAGGACGGAAGCTTTCCGGCGGCGATGATGGTCCGGGAGCTTGTACCCGGTGCGCTGGACGGCAGGAGATGGATTTACCACGACAGTCCTGTTATGGCCATTTCTGAGGAAGAGGCGCGTCTATACGACGACAGTCTGGAACGTATGGAGAAAAAACATCTTCCAAGCCAGGAGGAGTTTTACATCATGAGCCATTCATTCATTAAATAAGGCGCTTCCGGTAAAGCGGTGGCATATGTTGGCCTGCGTTTCATAAAGACGGATGAGGCATTGGGGAATACCTGAAATGAAGGAAGGATATATGACATACTGATGTCTTGTTTTGTATGATAACATGTCAGAAATAGGATCCGCGTCAAACGAATATCAGCGGAGCTTGGAAAGGAATGGGTTCCATGGCATACAGTTTAAAGGAAGTAACGATACGGACGGATAATTCAGGGGAGGGAATGGAGCGCATAGGGGAACTCTGGCGTCATATTATGGACGGCCGTCTGCCCATTCTCTTTGACAGCGGGCATCAGTTCCGGGCAGGAATATCCCCTGTTTCCAGGTACAGCGGCTATGACGGTGACGAGACAGGCAGCTATGACCTGACCGTCATGGCGGTTACAAGCGACTTCTTCACCCAAATGGATGAAAAGGTGAAAATGGGGCAGTACCGGAAATATGATGAGTGGGATGAAAACGGCGACCTGGGCGCCTGTACCCAAAAGGCGTGGGAAACCGTGTGGAGCCAGCAGAAGGATGGGACCATACGCAGGAGCTTTACAGAGGATTACGAGAGCACGGTTCCCGCAGAATACACCAAGGACGGCAAGGCACATTGTTATCTGTACATTGCCGTCGGATAAGAAGCGGCTGAAGAAATGGAGTTGTATTAAGGGCTTGCTGCCGGCAATGGCGGCCGGCCTTTTTGTTTTTCCTCTCCGTCCGCAATCTACATACAGGTGGGGGTAAAACTGCACAATAGAAAGTGCTGAAATAAAGGGAAATTTGTCGAAATAGGTTGACTATGTAAAAGGGCCTATTTATAATTTTCATGGTAAAGCGCAGTGCAGGGTCAGGGGGTGTCAGTTTGATGAAGGAAATGAAGGTAAATCTGCGGATTAAAATTATATACACATGTATTATCGCTGTATTTGTCAGTGTTTTCCTTATCATGCAGTATTCCTTCAACCGCAGCAGAAACCTGCTGATCACCCAGGAGGCGGGTATCATATCACAATATATGAACCGCAATGAGCTGGCGCTTACGGAGGTGACGGATTCCATCCGTAAGCTGTCGGCTGCATCCAGCACCAACAAGCAGGTGGCATCCTATCTGAACCAGTCCTGTGATGGAAATGTATATTCGTCGGAGAATGTCAGCCGTATCCGGGCTGTGGAGGAGACACTGACCTTTTACCGGAATATATTTTTTGATTACCGGCTTCATTATATTATCCTGGGAGCCGACAGCACGGTCTACAGCGTGGCGGACGGAATTGACAACAGCAGCTATTTTGGGGAGAAATTTGCCCAGAGCGTCAGGGAGCAGCCATGGTACCGCCAGTTCCTGGAAGGAAAGGAAGTGTCCGGGTGGATTGCCCCATGTATTTACAATGATAAGGGTGTTTTCAAGGACAGGATTGAGTCCGGGAAGGATGAGGAGTTCATCTTATTCATCCGGCGGATTAAGGATTATAATTCACTTAAATTTCTTGGGGTGTCCTTTGTATCCTTTCCCACTGAAAATCTGTCACAGGTGCTGATTCCCTATGACGGGGCGGCGCTGGCCCTCTTTGATAAGGGAAACCATCTGATTTACACCACGGAGCAGAGCGATATACTGGATGATATATCTGCCGGCCGTCTGGCGGAGGATTTACAGGAGGACCAGGATTATTTCCATTATACAAAGGACGGCCAGGAGTATCTGGTGAACCATGTGACCATGGCCGGTACAGGATGGAGCATGGTGAACCTGGTGCCCCTGTCCCATATTACCCAGGCAGTGGACAAGCTTCACAGCACCGTAACCTCCCTGACGGTCCTCATGGCCCTGGGAGCCTGTATGGTCTGCCTTGCCATGTATTTCTATGTCAACGCGCCCCTCAACCGTCTGATACATAAGGTGAGCGGGGTAAATATCGGAGGGACAAAAATCTCTGATATGGAGGATGCAAAGGGCAGACAGATGCCTGCGTTCGGAATCGTGGAGGCAGAGCTGGAAATCAGCAGGATGGTGGATTATATAGAGAAACTCTCTGCCCAGACTATCAAGCAGAAGGAAATAGAGCAAAATCTCCGCTATGAAATGCTCCGGGCCCAGATTAATCCCCATTTCCTTTTTAACACATTGAATGTAATCAAATGGTCTGCCATGATATCCGGGGCAGGCAATATAGCGGATATGATTACCTCCCTTGGAATCCTTCTGGAGAGTACCATGAACCGTAGGGAGGAAGAGGTGCCCTTAAAGGAAGAAATACGTGTGGTGAAGGCATGGGTGGAAATCAAGAACTGGGGCCTTAAGAACCGGATTGAACTGGTGACAGACATTCCTCAGGAACTGGAGGAATTTAAGGTGATTAAATTCTTCCTTCAGCCGTTGGCGGAAAATGCGGTGTTGCACGGCATGGGAGAAGCAGCCCACGGCACCATTTGGGTTGCGGCTGAACAGTATGGGGAGCGGGTATGCGTCACGGTACAGGATAACGGAGTGGGTATGGAACAGGGAAAGCTGGATGAGATACTGAAGGAAATGGATGAGAACAGTAAGAAACGCCATGTAACCGGAATCGGGCTTACCAGCATCCATGAGCTGATGAAAGTCAGGTACGGGCCGGATTACGGGCTTTATATTGAATCCAGGGTAGGATACGGAACCAAGGTTTTTGCGGTTTTTCCATATAGGAGAGGGAGTGGGACATGCTGAAGGTAATGATTGTGGATGATGAAATCATAGTGAGGGTGGGATTTCAGTCCTGCATTAACTGGGAGGCCCACGGATGCCAGGTGGTGTCCACCTGTGAATCCGGAGGGGACGCAGTGGAGTACATGAACCGGGATGTGCCTGATATTGTGTTCACAGACATCATGATGCCCGGCATGGACGGAATCCAGCTGGTGAAGTATATAAGTGAGAACCACCCGGATACAAAGGTGGTGGTCTTAAGCTGTGTGGATGAGATTGATTATGTGAAGAAGGCAATCAAGCTGGGGGCAGAGGATTATATACTTAAGCTGTCTTTTACCCAGGATACGCTGGTGGAGCTCATCACAAGGTTAAAGTCCCTGATTGAGGAGGAACGGCAGAAGGCGGGCAGGGGCAGCCCGGATATGAAGGTGCAGTCCTTTAACCGGGAGGAGGACTTAAAGACACTGCTGCTGGGAAATCACGGACCGGGGGACAATGAAATGCTCCTGGACCGGCTGGGATATACATATAATCCGTTTGAGTCCTACAGGGCAGGCTGTTTTCTGGTGGACAACGAAAGGATGAACCGGCCTGTCAGCGGTGCGGACTCCCATATCAGAAAGTATGGTCTTTTGAACATTGTCCGTGAATATCTCGAAAGCCTGCCAAAGTCAGACCTGGCCTTTACCGGTGAAAATGAAATCGTGGTTTTGTTCAGGAGAGAAGGGGGAAAGAGCCCGGACTGCTTTTTTCCGGACACCCTGGATTTGCTCAACCATGCCTTAAAGACCCATCTGAACCTGACTCTTTCCATGGGGATGGGACAGGAGTGCTCCAGCCGGATGGACATTCCGGCCGGATTTGCGCAGGCCAGAAGGATGGCGGCGCTGCGTTTCTTTGACGGTCCGGCTGCCTTTCACTGCGGGAAGGAGGATGGAGGGTGCCCCTTCATCGCAAAAAGGAGTGTCCAGCGGAGCATGCAGGAGGCCATATTCAGGCAGGATGCAGGGGAGGCATTCCGGCTGATTGACGGCTGGTTTGAGGAGATGGCCGGGTTCCGGTCCTACGACCAGATTCAGGCCATACGCCGGGGCGTGGTGGAGACCTGGGTGTTTATATCAGGATACTCCATTCCCGAGGGAGCGGATGTGCCTGAATATGACGAGATATATTCTACCGGAGATTTTTGGGGAGCCGAAACGCTGACAGAGCTAAAGGGATGTTTTAAGGACGCGGTCCGGTCTGTTGTGGATTACCTGATGGCCAATAAGAACGCGAACCCGGAGATTACAAGATTTCTCCAGTATCTGGAGGACCATGTGGATGAAAATATAAGCCTGGAGGAAGCGGCCGGATGGTGCGCCCTGGGAAAGAGCCAGTTCTGTATTCTGTTTAAGAAGGCTGCCGGCGACACCTTTGTAAATTATTTCAACGGGCTTAAGATGAAAAAGGCATTTGCCCTTCTGGGAAGTTCCAATATCCAGGTGCAGGAGGCTGCCAGCCGTATAGGCATACATGACATCTCCTATTTCAGCCGCCTTTTCAAAAAATATTACAATATGAGTCCAAGTGACGTCCGTAAATTGTGAAAATCATACAATAATTAAAAAGAATCATACGATAATTCAGATAAAAAATAGGGATTATTTTGGGTGGACGATAATACCAATAATCCCTATTTTTTTAAATTCCAAATCAGGGATGTAACATTTATACTATGCTTACAGTTAACAAAAACGTGTATAGAAGGAGGGTATTTATGAAACGTAAGTTATGTCTGGCTTTAAGCGCAGTAATGCTGGCGGGTTCACTTGCGGGCTGCTTTGGGGGGACCAGCGGACTGCCGGGAGATACGTCTAAGGCTTCGGAGGCTCCGGCCGGTAAGGAAGCGGAGGGAACATCAGGGGAATCGGCCGCAGGGGAGGCCGGTGAAAAGACCTATACGGGGACAACAATCCGTGTCCTCAGCATGACAGGACAGATATCAGATGCCATTGAAGCGTATCTGGATGATTTTGAGCGGGAAACCGGCATTAAGGTGAATCTGGAGCTGTACGGGGAAGCCCAGCTTCGTGAGAAGATAACCACGGAATTTCTGGCGGGCTCCTCCACCATTGACGCATTCCTCATGAGCCCTCTGCAGGACATGGCGGCTTACAGCAATAACGGATGGATTGAACCGCTGGATGAATATTTGAAGGATCCGGATTTTGACTGGGATGACTTTTCATCAGCGCCCATGGAACAGATTAAGATTAAGTCTGACGGAGCCGTCGGAGCGCTTCCGCTGTATTCTTCCGTGCAGCTGATGTTCTACCGGAAGGATGTATTTGAGGAAAAGGGAGTGAAGGTTCCCACAAATTACGACGAGCTGCTGGATGTATGCGGAAAAATCAATGACCCGGCTAATAATTTTTACGCGATTGCCTGCCGCGGCGAGAAGATAGCTCTTACATCCCAGTTCTCACCGTTCCTCTACGGATTTGGCGGCGCTTATTTTAAGGACGGAACATGCGCCTTTAACACACCGGAGAATCTGGAAGCAGCCAGGTTCTATGGAAAGCTGCTGGGTGATTATGCTCCGGAAGGCATACTGACCGCAGGATATTCACAGATGACCCAGCTGTTTAACGCAGGGCAGGTAGGCATGTGTGTGGACGCAATTGCACTGTATCAGACCCTGATTGATCCCAATGAGTCTTCCTTCTACGACAAGGTAGGGGTTGCTCCCATTCCGGAAGGTCCTGCGGGACGCCAGTCCTATAAGCAGGTTGTGTGGGGCGCGTCTATTTACTCAGGCTCAAAGAACAAGGAAGCCGCATGGGAATTCCTCAAATATGCGGCAGGCAAGGACATTGCCGCCGACATCACTCCAAAGGGAATGCCTACCTTCAGGGCTTCTGTTTGGGAAGACGAGCGGGTGACGGCTGCCATGCCGGAAGATTACATCCAGGCTTACAATGAAGAGATTCAGGCTGATACCACCAACCAGTACGGACTTCCGCGTATGACCGCAGTATCCGAGGCCAGGGACGCCATGGGCGAGGCCATTGTGTACTCCATCGAGACAAAGGGAGAGGGAACGGATCTGGAAAGCAAAATGAATGCGGCGGCGGGAAAGGTAGACCAGCTTCTCAAGGATGCGGGAGAGTACGGCGCGGATTATCCCTATGAGGATTAGTGTATGTCTGAAAGCAATGGAAAGGAGCCTGTAACAAGGCTCCTTTCTAACAACAGAGAGGGATGTATATATGAACAATTTTGTCAACAAACATATTAAATGGGTCTTTTCACTGCCTGCCCTTATATTCATGATGGCTATGATTGCGGTACCTATTGCAATGACCTTCCTGTTCAGCCTGAGTGACTGGAACCTGCTGACGGGAAACGGGATGCTTTTTAACTGGGGAAAGAATTATCCGGATGTGCTGGCCAGCAGGGAATTCTGGCAGTCCCTGGGAATCACATTTTACTATACGGCCATTGCCACGGTGGCGGAAATGCTTTTGGGGCTTGCCATCGCCCTTGTGCTGAATAAGGATTTCAGGGGCAAGAACGGGGTGAAGGCAGTGGTGCTGCTGCCGTATATGATGGCGCCGGTGGCAGTGGGACTTATGTGGATGCTGTTTTACGAACCATCCTCCGGCCTGCTCAATTACATATTCACAACCGTGGGTCTCCCCAGGTCAGCCTTTGTATCGGCCAAACAGACAGTTATACCCGCTATCGCGGCGGTGGAAACCTGGCAGATGACCCCTATGGTGGTGATTGTATGTCTGGCAGGACTTTCCTCTCTCCCGGCAGACCCCATGGAGGCTGCCAGGGTGGACGGGGCGACACCCATCCAGACATTCTTCCAGGTAACCCTGCCCCTTCTCACCCAGACCCTGTTCTCCATCGGTCTGCTGCGGTTCATAGACGTATTCAAGTCCTTTGACCTGATTTACGCCATGACAAAGGGAGGGCCGGCCAACGCCTCCAGGACACTGAACCTGTTTGCCTATGAAACGGCATTTTCCTATTACAAATTCGGCCTTTCATCTACAATGCTTATGATATTGTTTGTGATTGTGCTGCTGCTCAGCGTTTTAGTCATGAAAATACAGAGAAAGCTGGTGGCGTATTATGGCGGTTAAAAAATACAGGGCAAAGAAAATCATATCAAAATTATTATTCGGCATCCTGGTGCTGGTCATTATCATACCGATTCTTTTCCCGCTGTATTTCGTGTTGATTTCATCCTTTAAGAATATGGCCCAGGTATATATCATGCCTCCCAAGCTCTTTGGATTCAAACCGATTTTGGATAACTATATTTATATATTTAAGACCCAGCACTATGGAACCTATATGATGAATTCCACCATTGTGGCGGTGGCGTCAACGGCGCTGTCCCTGCTTTTGGGGGTACCGGCTGCCTATGCCATAGCCAGATATAAAATGGGGAAGGCAAATACGGCTATCCTTACGGCGCGCCTTCTGCCCAACATATCCATTTTGCTGCCATATTACTTCATATTTTCCAAGCTGCGCATGATTGACACCTACGGTGTGCTGATACTCAGCCACATGGTGCTGTCCCTTCCTCTGATTGTGTGGATTATGGTGGGATTTTTCAGCGATTTGCCTCTGGAACTGGAGGAGGCAGCCATAGTGGACGGCTGCACCAGGCAGAAATGCTTTAAAGATGTTCTCCTGCCCGTTAGCGCGCCGGGGCTGGTAACCTGCTCCACCCTTTCATTCCTGGGGTCCTGGAATAACTTTCAGTTTGCCCTTATACTCAGCGGTGAGAAGACAAGGACCCTTCCTGTCTCCCTGCAGTATTTCGTGTCAGGCGCGGATATACGCTGGGGGCGTATGCTGGCAGCCACCATTGTTGTCATCGTGCCAACCATCATTCTGACCATGCTGCTCCAGAAGTACATTGTGCAGGGCATGACGGCCGGCGCGGTGAAAGGATAGGGCAGGGTCAATGGCCGGAACAGGCCGGAAGCGGTGACAGAGGAGGTAAATGTGGTGATACCGGTGCTGGTTCATGGAAAGGGAATCTATGATTCCGATGCCATGAAGATGAAATATACAGGGATGGTCCTGGAAGGAAGCCGGATTAAGGAGATGGGCCGCTTTGAGGAACTGAGTCAGGCATATCCCGATGTCCGGGTCATGGATTTTTCGGACAGCTATATCCTGCCTGGTCTGGTCAATACCCATGTACATCTGGAGTTTACGCCTTGCCGGGATACCTATGGCATCTACCGGAGGGAGGACAGGAAAGCCCGTCTGGCCAGGGCTGCGGAACACGCCAGGACACTTCTGCGCTCAGGCGTGACAACGGTCCGGGACGCAGGAAGCTCCATGGACCTGGTAGGAGCTCTGTCCGGCAGGGAGGCAGGATCGGAGCCGGGAACAGAGCTGCCAAGGATTCAGGCAGCGGGTATGCCCCTCACCCCGGACGGAGGCCATCTGGCCTTTCTGGGAAAAACGTCCAACAGTACGGAGGAATTGATACAGGCTGTAAAAGAAAGAAAATCAGCGGGCTGCGGCTGCGTCAAGCTGATTGTCAGCGGAGGCCAGCTTACACCGGGCTCTGTACCGGAGCATGACACCTACAGCAGAGGGGAAATACGGGCAGCGGTGGAGGCGGCCCACGAGCTGGGACTTCCCACGGCAGCCCATTGCCTGACAACCAGTTCCTATGTGAACGCCATGGAGGCTGGGGTGGACAGTGTGGAACACTGCGCCTGTTTCAGGAGAAACCGCCGCCTGGGACTTTTAGAACGGTGTTATGAGCCGGACGTGATGGAAGCCTTTCGCGGAGACCACCGGTATTTCATGATTGGGATATCCAACAACTACCATCAACTGGACCAGGTCAGGGAAGGCGTGAGAAAACCGGATGAGAGGGAAGCCTTTCTGCTGGAACAGGAAAAGCGGGAATGTGAAATATTCGGCCGTTTGGCGGACCTGGGAATGCGTCCTCTGGTGGGAACAGACGCCGGATGCGGATATACCTTTTTTGACGAAACCTGGCTGGAGATGGAGCTTTTATGCAGGCGGTGCGGCCTTACACCGGAGAAGGCGATTCACGCCGCCACCCTGGAGGGCGCCAGGGCATTGGGGTACGGGGATTTCCTGGGGCGGCTGGCTCCCGGGTATGAGGCGGATTTCATTGCCGTAGCACAGAATCCCATCCAGGATATAGAGGCGTTCCGTCACATAAAACATGTTGTGTGCAGAGGAAAAATCATAGAGTAGGGAGAATGGATATGGAACATATGTATGAACTTAAGGGCACAGAAGCAATCATATCACCCAGCCTCATATATTATGAGGAAATCATCAGGGAAAACATAAAGAAGACAATAAGGACAGCGGGAAGCCCCGAACGGCTGTGGCCTCATGTAAAGAGCCATAAATCCATGGATATGGTGCGGATGCAGATGGAGTACGGCATAACAAAGTTTAAGACGGCCACGGTGGCAGAGGCCGAGATGGCCGCAATGGCAGGTGCGGAAAGGGTAATCCTGGCCTATCCTCTGGTTGGTCCGAACATGGAACGCTTCGTGAAACTGGCAAAGGCTTATCCGGATACTATATTCTACGGCGTGGAGGATGACCGGGCCCAGTTTGAGGCCCTGTCCAGGGTGTGTGTGGAACACGATGCCGTGCTGCCAATGCTGGTGGATGTAAATATGGGAATGAACCGTACCGGCGTTCCCATTGAAGGGCTGGAGGAGCTCTACCGTTTTGCTTATTCCCTTCCCGGGCTTCGCCTGTGCGGAATGCACTGCTACGATGGAAACCACAATAATAAGGATGCAGCCGTAAGACGGGCCGAAGTGGATGATACGGACAGAAGGGTGGCGGACATCATGGAACGCCTGACCGGGGATGGAATCTGCTGCGAGCTGGCAGTGGCAGGCGGTACCCCCTCCTTTCCTTGCCATGCGGGCTGTACCCGGTGGTATCTGTCTCCGGGCACCGCATTTATCACGGACGCGGGGTATTATATGAACCTGCCGGATTTGGATTTTATACCCGGCGCCGCCGTGATGACCAGGGTTATCAGCCACCCTGCCGAGGGCGTGTTTACCACGGACCTGGGATACAAGGCGATTGCGTCAGACCCGGCGGGACAGCGGGGCTTTATCGTGGGTCTGGAGGATGCGGTGCCTATCATACACAGCGAGGAGCACTGGGCATTCCGGCTGGAGGATAAAAGCAGGATACCGGCCATAGGAACCTGCCTCTATGTGATTCCCACCCATATATGTCCCACCACGGCTTTGTATCCGGAAATTCTGGTGGCTAAGGAGGGACGGGTGGCGGCCAGATGGCAGGTGACCGCAAGAAACCGCAGGATTACTTACTGATTGTGCTGGAACAAGGAGGTATTTTGTGGATTGTATTGAACTGTTGAGGGAGCTGATACGGTTTGACACCGTCAATCCTCCCGGAAATGAAAAGCCGGCAGCCCAGTATCTGACCGGACTCCTGCAGACTGCGGGGTTTAGGTGTGAAGTGCAGGATTTAGGCGGAAACAGGGCAAATCTGATTGCTGTTCTGGGCGGAGGGGATGGACCAGAGCTCATGCTGACCGGACATCTGGACGTGGTTCCGGCCGTGGGAGCGTGGGACAGCAGCCCCTTTTCCATGGCAGAAAAGGATGGCAGGCTCTACGGCAGGGGAACCAGCGACATGAAAGGCGGGATAGCCGCCATGTGTGAAGCCGCCATGGGCTGTGCCGCCAGGAAAGAGCCTATGAAGGGAAGTCTGAAGCTTTTATTTGTGGCGGATGAGGAGTGCTCCAATCTGGGTACATTAAGCTATCTAAAGACCCATGGAGGAAGCGGTTATGCCATCATAGGAGAACCCACCCGGCTGGAGGTGGCGGTTGCCCACCGGGGAGTGTCCAGGGATTATATTGATATAAAGGGGGCTCCCAGGCATGCCGCCCTCCCCGCAGGGGAGGAGGATGCCGTGATGAAGGCATGCAGGGCAGTTCTGGCCGTAAATGACATGAATGAAACGCTGCGCCATGTCACACATCCGGTCCTGCCGCCTCCCGGCATTGCGGTTACCATGATAGAGGGATATGAGAAGGACAATGTGGTGCCGGGAAATGTGCGCCTCCTCCTGGACTTTCGGATTCACCCAGGCATGGACCATGAGCAGGTGGGGCGGTTTCTGGACAAAGGCTTTGAACAGGCCGGGATTGACGGCTGCCAGAGGACGCTGCGTTATTATATGCCAGGCGGGGAGATACGCCAGGATGACCGGTTCGTGAAGCTGTGCCTTGAGGAGCGGGAACGTCTGCTGGGAATCAAATCATTCCCACAGCCCTTCGAGGCATCCTGTGAACAGTGTTTCCTGACAGAGCAGGGAATCCGGACTGTTATCTGCGGTCCCGGTGATATTGCCCAGGCCCATACGGTGGGGGAATTTACCCGGGAAAAGCAGGTGCGGGATGCCGTGAAACTATATGGGAGAATCATAGACAGAATTCTGTACAAAACAAAATATAATTAAGGAGAGATAATGATGATGAAAGACGTATATGAGATTTTAAAAGAAAAAGGAATCACTTTGCCGCAGCCCCCTGCCAAGGGAGGAGTGTACACGCCGGTACAGGAGTTTGGTGACAAATTTCTTTATTGTTCAGGCTGCGGTCCGGACCTGGGAAACGGAAATACAGTAGTGGGCAAGCTGGGAAAGGATCTGACAGTGGAGGAGGGCCAGAGAGCGGCATATAACTGCATGCTGAACCTGCTGGCAAACTTAAATGATAAGACCGGGGATTTGAACCGGATCAAACGGTTCGTGAAGGTTCTGGCTTTTGTGAACAGCGCGGATGACTTTGGGATGCAGCCCCAGGTGGTGAACGGGGGATCCAACCTGATTGCCGAGCTGTTTGGAGAAGAAGCAGGACTTCCGGCACGTTCAGCCATTGGAACCAATGCCCTGCCGGGTGGAATCGCATGCGAGATTGAGGTTCTGGTGGAGCTGAAATAGAAGCGCAGGCAGCAGCGGAAATCATGACTTGTAAAAGCCGGTCCCCTGCTATATAATTGATAGCATAAAAAGTCAGTAAAGCCCCTGAAGGGGAAGCTGACAACAGGATACGGAGGAAGATACAATGAAAATGGTAATCATTGAGCCGCTGGGCGTGGAAGAGGGAAAGCTTTTGGCTATGGCAAGGGAGGCCCTTGGGGACCGGGTGGAGATTGTGTATTACAACACAAAGACAACGGACACCGCAGAGCTCATAGAGCGCGGAAAGGATGCTGAAATCATTGTGGTATCCAATCTGCCTCTGAATGTCCAGGTCATAGAGGGATGCAGAAACTTAAAGCTTCTGGCCGTGGCATTTACAGGCGTGGACCACATTGCCATGGATGTGTGCAGGAAGAACGGTGTCATGGTGTGCAACTGCGCCGGATATTCCACCTGCGCTGTGGCGGATCTGGTGTTCGGCATGTTAATCAGCCTGTACAGGAATGTGATTCCCTGCGACAAAGTCTGCCGGGAGGAGGGCACCAAGGACGGCCTGGTGGGATTTGAACTGGAAGGCAAGACGTTTGGCGTGGTGGGAACCGGGGCCATCGGCCTTCGTGTGGCAGCCATAGCCCAGGCATTTGGATGCAGGGTATTGGCTTACAGCAGGACTGCCAGGGATGTGCCCGGCGTCCGCTATGTGGATTTGGAGACACTGCTGGCTGAATGCGACGTGGTTTCCCTCCACACCCCTCTCACGGAGGAAACCAGGGGACTGATGAATGAGGAGCGCATCGGATTGATGAAGAAGAACGCGGTGCTCATCAACACGGCCAGAGGGCCTGTGGTGGACAGCGATGCCCTGGCAAAGGCCCTGAAGGAGGGCAGGATTGCGGGCGCCTGTATTGATGTGTTTGAAAACGAGCCGCCGGTCAGGAAGGACCACCCGCTGTTTTCAGCGCCAAACACCATAGTGACGCCCCATGTGGCATTTGCCACCAGGGAAGCCCTGGTAAAACGGGCTGTCATTGTGTTTGACAATGTGGTAAACTATCTGGATGGAACTCCGGGAAATGTGATTGGGTGATATCTGTATGAAAAAAGTCAGGAAGCATATCATATTTTCCGGCAGGGTGCAGGGGGTGGGTTTCAGGTACACCTCCTGTTACCTTGCCCGCCCCCTGGGCCTTACCGGGTGGGTGAAGAATCTGTGGAACGGCGATGTGGAGATGGAGGTCCAGGGAGATCCTCTGGCGATTGGCCGATTCTTAAGGAATCTGGAGCAGGGTAGGTTCATACACATTGAACATATGGAAGCAGAAGACATTCCGGTGATTGAAGAGGGCAGTTTCAGGGAAATATATTAATATCAGTGGAGGTTTTATGTTTGGGATAATAGTGGCGGGAAAACGGGTATATGATAAATTTGCTGAGGATGAGATGACGGTCTACGCGGCCCAGGTCTCCTTTTTTATCATACTCTCCGTGGTGCCATTTATCATGCTGCTTTTGACAGCGGTCCAGATGATTCCGAGCATCAGCAATGCCAGGTTCATGGAATTGATTGTGGGCCTGGTGCCGGTGGATTACAAGTCTCTGGCATTTCGGTTGGTAAATGACCTGTCCTTAAAGTCTCCGGCAACCATGATCTCCGTCACGGCCGTCACGGCACTGTGGTCCGCGGGCCGCGGTATGTTCAGCGTGGCCAGAGGCTTGAACCGTGTAAACGGCTACGGGGAAAAGCGCTGGTATGTGATTAACAGGCTGATTTGTTCAGGATACACCATTGTGTTCATCCTGGTGTGTATCCTGTCCCTGGGCCTGCTGGTGTTCGGCAACATGATTCAGGAGTTTATGGTGAACCGTTTTCCCATCATAGCGGATGTGACCACCCACATCATTAGTTTCAGGGCCCTGTGGGCGATGATGATACTGATTATATTTTTCCTGGGAATCTATACCTTTGTGCCGGATAAGAGGCTGAAGCTCAGGGACCAGCTTCCGGGAGCCGTGTTCTCCACGGTTGGGTGGATGGCCTTTTCCTTTGCCTTTTCCCTGTATTTCAGCCATATAGGGGGAAAGAATTACTCTTATATGTACGGAAGCCTTACAGCCATTGTGCTGCTGCTTCTGTGGCTTTATTTTTGCATGTGCATCCTGTTCTTCGGGGCGGAAATCAATTATTTCTGGAAGGAACTGTTTCCCGGGGAAACCGCGGAGTGACCGGAGCATGCCTGTCTCTTGGATAAGGGGCAGGCTGTTTTTGTCTTTTTGGTGAAACGGTCAGGCGGCTGGTCCTGGCATCGTCGCTGACGCACAGATAATCCGGGCTGTCCGGGGCAAACAGGCGGTTTGGCACGCCTTCCCACCTGCGGTACACAACCAGGGGACAGGAGCACAGTTCCTTAAGGGAAATAGAATTCGCCCCGGGATGGGGAAAGAAACAGCGTTCCCCCACAGCCATCATGATTTCACCGGATAAAAACAATATTTTATATATGGTTGATTCTATGTTATAATACCAGGCAGTGTGAAAAAATACAATGGATTCCGGCAGAGGAGTGAAAGACAATTATGAAACGATTGTTCAGTTATATGAAGGATTACAAGCTAGAAAGCATACTGGGGCCGCTGTTTAAAATGCTGGAGGCCAGCTTTGAACTGTTTGTGCCCCTGGTGGTGGCCCGCATGGTGGACGTGGGAATCCGGGGCAGGGACAGCGGATACATCCTTAAGATGGGAGGCGTTCTGGTGCTTCTGGCTCTGATTGGCCTGGCATGCTCCCTGACGGCCCAGTATTTTGCCGCCAAGGCAGCCACGGGGGCAGCCACCTCCCTGCGCAACGACCTGTTTTCCCATATAGGAAGATTGTCCTACACAGAGATAGACACAGTGGGCACGGCTGCGCTTATCACGAGGATGACCAGCGACATCAATCAGGTGCAGAGCGGTATCAACATGACGCTGCGCCTGCTGCTGCGATCACCCTTTGTGGTATTTGGCGCCATGGTCATGGCCTTTACCGTGGACGTGCGCTCGGCCTTTGTTTTCGCAGTCACCATACCGGTGCTCTGCGTGGTGGTGTTCGGCATCATGGCAGTCAGCATGCCGCTCTATAAATCCGTGCAGAGACAGCTGGACAAGGTGCTGTTAACCACCAGGGAAAACCTGTTGGGGGTCCGGGTTATCCGCGCCTTTAACAGGCAGAAAAGCGAGACGGAGAAATTTGACCGGGAAAACGGAAGTCTGGTCAGGATGCAGGTGTTTGTGGGAAAGATATCCGCCCTGTTAAACCCTGTGACCTATGTCATCATAAATATAGCCGTGGTGGCAGTCATATGGGTGGGAGCTGAACAGGTGGACAGCGCAGTGCTTACCCAGGGCAAGGTGATTGCCCTGGTGAATTACATGTCCCAGATTCTGGTGGAACTCATAAAGATGGCAAACCTGATTATCATTATATCCAAGGCCGTTGCCTGCATGAACCGGGTGGACGGCGTATTCCAGGTGGAGAGCAGCATTGAGGACAGAGGAACGTCCGGAAGACGGGAGCGCAAGTCCCAGGCTCCCAAGGTAGAGTTTAAAGAAATGGAATTCGTTTATGCAGGGGCCAAGGAGCCGGCCTTGCAGGGCATTTCCTTCCGTGCCATGGCCGGACAGACCATAGGCGTCATAGGCGGAACCGGATCCGGAAAGTCCACCCTGGTGAATCTGATTCCCAGATTTTACGATGCAGCCTCAGGGCAGGTGCTGGTGGACGGGACGGATGTAAAGGACTACCCTCTGGACGGGCTGAGGGAGAAAATGGGGGTGGTTCCGCAGAAGTCCGTACTCTTTAAGGGAACGCTGCGCGACAACATGCGCTGGGGAAAACAGGATGCGTCGGATGAGGATATCTATAGGGCCCTGGATACGGCCCAGGCACGGGAATTCGTGGATTCCAAGGGCGAGGGCCTGGACCTTTACATTGACCAGGGAGGCCATAACCTGTCGGGGGGCCAGCGCCAGAGGCTGACCATAGCCAGAGCCCTGGTGAGAAAGCCGGAAATACTGATTATGGACGACAGCGCTTCGGCCCTGGATTATGCCACGGACGCCAGGCTGAGAAAGGCCATACGGGAGAATACCGGGGATATGACCGTATTCATTGTATCACAGCGGGCAACTACCATTAAGGGCGCGGATACCATCCTGGTGCTGGACGAGGGACGTCTGGCCGGCATGGGCACCCATAAGGAGCTTCTTAAGGACTGCCAGGTATACAGGGAGATCTGTCTGTCACAGCTTTCAAAGGAGGAGGTGGAACGGGATGAGCAGTAAGAAGGGATTGGACAATAAAAGGAGCAGGGAGACCCTGAAACGAATTCTTAAATATATCAGCCAGTACAAGTGGAGCGTCATCCTGTCTCTGCTCCTGGCCTTTATCACGGTGGCCCTTACCCTGTACGTGCCTATCCTGACAGGCCGGGCCGTGGACCATATAGTTTCAGCCGGGCATGTGGATTTCGCCGGGTTAAGGGGAATCCTTATGAGGATACTGGGAGCAGTGGCTATTACGGCCGTTTCCCAGTGGCTCATGAACCATATCAACAACATCATCACCTACCGGGTTGTGAAGGATATCCGGACCAGGGCTTTCAACCATCTGGAGGTGATGCCTCTAAGCTATATAGATGTCCACCCATCCGGTGATATTATAAGCCGGATTATAGCGGACATAGACCAGTTCTCAGAGGGCCTTCTCATGGGATTTACTCAGCTGTTTACAGGCGTTCTGACCATAGCGGGCACGCTGCTGTTCATGCTTTCCATCCAGCCTGTCATCACGGCGGCGGTGGTGGTGCTGACGCCTATATCCCTGTTTGTGGCCAGCTTTATCGCCAAAAAGACGTTTGTGATGTTCCGCAAGCAGTCAGAGACCAGGGGCGAGCTGACCTCCCTGACCGATGAGATGCTGGGCAATATGAAGGTGGTTCAGGCCTTCGGATATCAGGAGGAGGCACACAAGCGGTTTGAGGAGATTAATACACGTCTGGCCAGATACAGCCTGAGGGCAACCTTTTTCTCATCCATAACCAACCCGGCCACCCGGTTTGTAAACAGCCTGGTCTATGCTGCCGTGGGTATCACAGGCGCCTATGGGGCTATCCGGGGATTCATCACAGTGGGACAGCTGACCAGTTTCCTGAGCTATGCCAACCAATACACAAAGCCCTTTAATGAGATATCAGGTGTGGTGACAGAGCTGCAGAATGCCCTGGCGTCCGCTGCCCGCGTGTTTGAGCTGATTGATGAGAAAACCATCATAGAGGACAGGGAGGACGCAAAGGTACTGCGCGACGCAAAGGGCAGCGTGGAGCTTAAGCAGGTTTGCTTCTCCTATACGCCGGAGAAAAAGCTGATTGAGGATTTTAACCTTTCGGTACGGCCCGGACAGAGGGTTGCCATCGTAGGACCGACCGGCTGCGGCAAGACCACCATTATCAATCTGCTGATGCGTTTTTACGACGTGGATTCCGGAGCTATCAAGGTGGAGAGAACCGACATACGGGATGTGACCAGGGAGAGCCTGAGGACCAGCTACGGCATGGTGCTTCAGGACACATGGCTTAAGTCAGGTACCATCCGGGACAACATTTCCTATGGACATCCGGAAGCATCTGAGGAAGAGATCATCCGGGCAGCCAGGCAGGCTCACGCCCATGGATTTATCATGCGGATGCCGGATGGATACGACACCGTTATCAGCGAGGACGGAGGAAACCTGTCCCAGGGACAGAAACAGCTGCTCTGCATTGCCAGGGTCATGCTGTGCCTTCCGCCTATGCTTATACTGGATGAGGCCACATCCTCCATTGACACCAGGACGGAGATAAAGGTGCAGAAGGCCTTCGCGCAGATGATGGAGGGCAGAACCAGCTTTATTGTGGCTCACAGACTGTCCACCATCCGGGAGGCGGATGTGATTCTGGTCATGCGGGACGGTAAGATTGTGGAAAAGGGTAAGCATGAGGAGCTTCTTGGGATGAATGGTTTTTACGCGGATATTTACAATGCGCAGTTTGCGAGAGAGTAGTACGCAGGGAATGATGTGAGAGAAGGGGGCGGGCATATGGGAGACGGGCATATGGGAGAGGGACAGATGATGTCTGAATTGTATCAGGAGAATATGAAGCGGCAGAACAAAAACAGGAGATGGAAGGACGGGTTGGCCTTCCTATGTATCCTGCTGGGAAGCCTGATTGTAGCTGTCAACATGAACACCTTTGTGGAGCAGGGAGAGCTGGTGCCGGGAGGGTTTACCGGTCTGGCCAAGCTGATTCAGAGAATCGGCCTCAGCTTCTATGATGTTCAAATATCATTCACATTTCTGAATGTGCTTTTTAACGCGGTTCCGGCCGTGTTCGCCTACCGGCTGGTGGGAAAGAAATTTACTATCCTGTCCTGTATCTGCCTGCTGACAGTGTCAGTTCTGGTGGATGAGCTGCCGGTGGTTCCCATCACCGGGGATATCCTGCTGATATCAGTCTTTGGCGGTATCTTAAACGGCCTGGGGATGAGTCTGGTGCTCAACAGCAGGGCATGCGGCGGGGGAACGGACTTCATCGCCATGTCGCTGTCGGCAAAATACAAGGTCTCCACCTTCAACTATATGCTTTTATTCAGTGCGGTTATCATACTGATATCAGGAACCATTTTCGGAATGGATAAGGCACTATATTCCATTATTTTCCAGTTCTGTAATACTCAGGTTATCAATACCTTTTACAAGAAATATAAGAAAAAGACGCTTCTTATTGTGACGGATAACCCGGCGGCCGTGTCCGCGGACCTGCTGGAGCTGACCAACCACAGCAGCACGATTTTAAAGGGCTTCGGCTCCTACTCAGCCAATAAGAAATACCTGATTTATACGGTGCTCTCGGACAGTGATGTGAGGAAAATGAAGAAACGGATAAGGGAACAGTACCCGGATACCTTTGTGAACGTTATCAATTCCAGCGACGTGGTGGGGAATTTTTACATACAGCCCCTGGAGTGATCGCTCTCTGGGATGGGCTGCATCTTAATGGAATCTTTAGCTGACATTTTCCCAATCTTTATGTATAATAGTCCTTGAAACAAATCAATCTATGTAATATGAAGGAGGAATCATTTACCATGGAATCTGACCCTGAAGCGGCCAATATTTTATTCCAAATCACAATCTTAGTCATCCTGACATTAATCAATGCATTCTTTGCAGGCTCGGAGATGGCTGTGGTATCTGTCAACAAGAACAAGATCCACCGCCTGTCCGAGCAGGGCAGCAAAAACGCAGCGCTCATAGAGCGTCTGATGAAGGACTCAACGATATTCCTGTCCACCATCCAGGTGGCTATCACCCTGGCGGGTTTTTTCTCCAGTGCGTCGGCGGCTACCGGTATCGCCCAGGTGCTGGCGGTGCGGATGGCCCAGTGGAACGTACCCTACAGCCAGACCCTGGCAGGAGTTGCGGTGACCATCATCCTGGCTTATTTTAACCTGGTGTTCGGTGAGCTGGTGCCTAAGCGGATTGCCCTGCAGAAAGCGGAGGCCTTCAGCCTGTTCTGCGTACGACCCATTTATTATATATCACGTATCATGAATCCCTTTATAAAGCTGCTTTCACTGTCCACCAGCGGCTTCCTGAAGCTGATTGGCATGCACAATGAGAACCTGGAGACAGATGTGTCCGAGGAAGAAATCAAGTCCATGCTGGAGACGGGAAGCGAGGCAGGCGTGTTCAATGACATTGAGAAGGAGATGATTACGTCAATATTTTCCTTTGATGATAAGAGGGCCAAGGAAGTGATGGTGCCCAGACAGGATATGGTGGCCCTGGATATCAATGAGCCCCTTGAGGAATTCCTGGATGAGATTCTGGAATCCATGCATTCCAAGATTCCTGTGTACGAAGGGGAGATTGACAACATCATAGGCGTTTTGTCCACAAAGGCGCTGACCATTGAGGCCAGGAGGACTTCCTTTGATAAACTGGATGTCCGCGCTCTTTTAAAGCCGGCCTGTTTTGTGCCGGAGAACCGCAGAACAGACGCCCTGTTCCGGGAGATGCAGGCAAATAAGATTAAACTGGCGATTCTGATTGACGAATACGGCGGCGTGTCCGGCATGGTGACTCTGGAGGATCTGATTGAGGAGATCGTGGGTGATATCCATGAGGAATACGAGGAGGAGGAGCCGGAGCTTACGGAGTTGGAGCCTCATAAGGTTTACCGGGTGTCAGGCGGCATTACCCTGTTTGATTTGAAGGAGGAAATGCATCTGCATATGGACAGCTCCTGTGATACCTTGTCCGGGTACTTAATGGAACAACTGGGGTATATACCGTCCCGGGAACAGCTTCCCCTGACAGTGGTTACACCGGAAGCTGATTATGAGATATTGGAAATGGAAGACAGAGTCATAGAATGGGTGAAGCTGACCCTTAAGGAGACAAAGAAAGAACAGGAAGAATGATGTACAGGGCATGGTACAAAGGAGGGAAAGTGAATGAGTTTTCTGTTGGAAGGCATTACGGCGGTAACCTGGCAGCAGGCAGTCATGTATGTGGTGGGAATTATCCTGATTTGGCTGGCGGTTAAGAAGGAATATGAGCCTTCGCTTCTTCTGCCTCTGGGCTTTGGCGCCATACTGGTAAACCTGCCGTATTCCGGCGTGGTGGACCAGATGGTACAGGGAAAGATACCTGCGGCCGGAATCATAGAATGGCTGTTCAAGACAGGTATCGAGGCCTCGGAGGCCATGCCAATCCTGCTTTTTATCGGAATTGGCGCCATGATTGATTTCGGACCATTGTTGAGCCAGCCGGTACTGTTTTTGTTCGGGGCGGCGGCCCAGTTCGGAATCTTTGCAGCCATCCTCATTGCGTGTCTTATGGGGTTTGATCTGAGGGATGCCGCCTCAATCGGCATCATTGGAGCTGCGGACGGACCCACCTCCATCCTGGTATCCCAGGTTCTGGGGTCCGGGTACATCGGCCCCATAGCGGTGGCGGCCTATTCCTATATGGCCCTGGTTCCCATTATCCAGCCCTTTGCCATACGGCTGGTGACCACCAGGAAGGAGCGCCGCATCCATATGGAGTATAATCCCAAGAGTGTGAATAAACAGCTGCGCATTGCATTTCCCATCGCCGTGACTATCATAGTGGGCCTGATATCACCCCAGTCCGTGGCCCTGGTGGGCTTCCTCATGTTCGGAAACTTACTTCGGGAATGCGGCGTCCTGGGAAGCCTGAGCCAGACGGCCCAGAATGAGTTTGCCAATATAATTACCCTGCTCCTGGGCATCACCATCTCGTTCAGCATGAGGGCGGAGCAGTTCGTGAACCCGGCCACATTGATGATTATGGTCCTGGGTCTGGTGGCCTTTGTATTCGACACCGCCGGCGGCGTGCTTTTTGCCAAGCTGATAAATGTATTCCTCAAGATGGCGGGTAAGAAACCAGTGAATCCCATGATTGGAGGCTGCGGCATATCCGCATTCCCCATGTCCTCCAGGGTGGTACAGAAGATGGCTGCCAGGGAGGAGCCGGGCAATATCATACTGATGCAGGCTGCCGGCACCAATGTATCAGGCCAGGTGGCATCGGTTATTGCCGGCGGACTGGTCATCAGCATCGTGTCCCAGTATCTGTAGGGCGGCAAAAATGAAGTTTCAAACAGGCTCTGGAGCCGGCAGCAAAGGAGGAGGCGTATGAATATGGAACACGTAGGGATTGCCCTGGAAATTATGGGAAAAGGCATGGGCGGAATCTTTGCGGCCATTATCATCATCATGGCCGCGGTGATGGTATTGGGCCGAATAACGAAGGACCATAAGGACGATAAAGAATAGTTGTCCGGGAGAAGAGAATATTTCAAGTAGAGATATTGCAGAATGGATTAAGAAAGAAAATAGCTCAAATGATTACAGTTGCGGCAACAAAAGATTTTGATACTGCAATCATACTCACAAAAGACTACTTAAAACAACTTCAACAGGAACGCAATCATGCTGAGGAAGCGATTGAGATTGTAAAAACAATTTTGGCGGGGGAATGAAAGTGAAAACACACAATGTCTGAAACGTAAGGAAGTATCGGAAATCCTTGAGATTTCTATGGACGCTCTGAGAAATTGGGAAATGAATGGCTTGCTTACCGTCAAGCGAAAAGATAACGGGTATCGTGTATATACGGATGGGGATATACAGCGTCTAAAAATTATTCGTTCATTAAGATGTGCAAACTATTCTTTAGAAGCAATCTTACGATTGCTGCAACAATTATCCAAAAATCCCGATACAGATATTCGTGTTGCGCTGAACACACCAAAACAGACAGATGATATTATTTCTGTCTGCGACAGGTTAATCGTATCTCTTTTATCAGCGGAAAGAAATGCAAACACTCTTTTACAAATGCTTAAAGAAATGCAGATAAAATTTTTATAACCCTACACTTTGCCACCAATGTTCCCATTGGTGGTATTCTTTTTTCACGAAAACAAAGGAGGTCTTAACTATGCAAACTGCAATCAAAGTAGAGCAGTTGTCAAAAGCCTATGAAAATCTGCTTGCAGTAGACAAAATCAATCTGTCCGTCAAGTGTGGCACTGTTTACGGGCTTCTTGGTGCAAACGGTGCGGGGAAAGGCACAACGATAGAATGTATTTTAGGCACAAAAAATGCTGATAGTGGAACAGTGTCCGTATTGAACTGCAATCCCCAAAAAGATAGATGCCGCCTGTTCCAAAAAGTTGGTGTCCAATTTCAAGAGGGAGATTATCAGCCGGAAATTAAAGTATCAGAGTTATGCGGGGAAACCGCCTGCCTGTATGAAGCCCTCGCGGATTGGAAAAGCCTTTGCGAACAATTTGGCATAGGCAGCAAGATTGGTAATGCAGTAAAAAGTCTGTCCGGCGGCGAGCGTCAACGGTTATTTATCGTGCTTGCCTTAATTCCTAACCCGAAGTTGGTATTCCTTGATGAACTTACTACCGGACTGGACGCAAAAGCCCGTCGTGACGTTTGGAAAATCCTGCAAGAGCTGAAACATGGAGGATTGACTATTTTTTTAACCTCTCACTTTATGGACGAGGTAGAAATCTTATGTGACGAGATTTGTATTTTGAAACAGGGAAAAGCAGTATTTTACGGAACGGTTGAACAGGCAAAAGAAGTAAGCGGCTGCAAAAAGTTTGAGGACGCTTATCTCATGCTTTCCGGTGAGGAGGTTGGAGAATGAAATCATTCTTGATACTTTTGAAAAATGAATTAAAACTTAATATCCGAAATATGAATATGGTTATTTTTGCTGTCATTATGCCGCTTATTGTCTTAGTTATTCTTGGCTTTATTTACGGAACAAAACCCGCCGTAGAGGGAACGGCATACACCTTTATGGAACAGTCTTTCGGCGCGCTCTGCTGCATTTCCATTTGCGCGGGTGGGCTTATGGGGCTGCCCCTTGTGGTTTCGGAATATCGGGAACGAAAGATTTTGAAGCGTTTTCAAGTTACCCCTGTCAGTCCTACAAAATTACTTGCTGTTGAATTTGCAATTTACATGATATATTGTGTTGTATCAATTCTGACCCTTTTCCCTGTCGCTATGCTGTTTTGGAAAATCAAAATACATGGTTCTTTTCTCTTGTTTTTGGGAAGTTGGTTTTTGACTATGGTATCAACGTTAAGCATTGGTCTGTTAGTTGGGGGAATTGCTAAAAACATGAAAAGTGCAAGTGTGATTGCCTGTATTTTGTATTTCCCCATGCTTATTTTTTCAGGGGCAACACTTCCTTTTGAAGTTATGCCATCTGCCATGCAGAAGATTATCAGCATTTTTCCTTTAACACAGGGCATTCAGTTAATGAAAGCGACGTTTCTTGGGTTGTCAGTTGACAACGCATTGCTTCCGGTTGTTGTTATGTGCGCTGTTACAATAATCTGTTTTGGTATTTCCATAAAATATTTCAAGTGGGAATAAAAATACACCTATAAATAAATATAAAAATCTGCCGGACGACGGCAAAAGAAAAGAACCGTCGTCACGCAGATGTTTTGTCATGCTGTTTTTTTAGAAGCGGCGGTTTTGAGAAATCAGAGCCGCCGTTTCATTTTGGAATAATTTTGATTGTTAACGGCGGCATCAAGGAGGTATTGCCGTTTTGCTGTTATATATTTATTCACAGCTGCGAGGCAATGGCTGCTTATACATTAAAGCGGAACAGCACAACGTCGCCATCCCTCATGACGTATTCCTTGCCCTCGGAACGTACCAGGCCCTTTTCCTTGGCCGCATTCATGCTGCCGCAGGCCATCAGGTCGTCGTAGTTGACTACCTCGGCGCGGATGAATCCACGCTCAAAGTCGCTGTGAATCTTTCCTGCTGCCTGGGGTGCCTTGGTTCCCACCTTGATGGTCCATGCACGGCTCTCCTGGGGACCTGCTGTCAGGTAGCTCATAAGGCCCAGGATGCGGTAGCTGGCCGCAATCAGTTTCTCCAGACCGGACTCTGTAAGGCCCAGGTCGTCTAAGAACATCTTTTTCTCATCGTCATCCAGTTCAGCGATTTCCTGTTCAATCTCAGCGCAGATAACAAATACTTCACAGTTGTTCTCGTCGGCAAATCCCCGGACTGACTGGACATACTGGTTGTCCGCGCCGTCGTCTGCAAGGTCATCCTCGGCCACATTGGCAGCAAAGATCACGGGTTTCCATGTAAGAAGGTTCAGGGTATTGATGAACTCCCTGGCATCATCGTCATCCGGCTCAAAGCTGCGGGCCAGCTTTCCGTCTTCCAGGTGGGCCTTGATGGCTTTTAACAGCTCCACTTCCTTTGCCAGATCCTTGTTGTTGAACGCACCCTTGGACTGCTTGGCAATGCGTCGCTCCAAAATCTCAATGTCGGAGAAAATCAGCTCCAGATTAATGGTCTCAATGTCGCGGAGGGGGTCAATGCAGCCGTCCACATGAATCACATTGGGATCGTCAAAACAGCGTACCACATGTACAATGGCGTCCACCTCACGGATGTTGGACAGGAACTGGTTGCCCAGACCTTCACCTTTGGAAGCGCCCTTTACCAGACCTGCAATGTCCACGAATTCGATGACAGCTGGGGTGGTCTTTTCTGAGTTGTACATGGCGGTAAGTTTGTCCAGACGGACGTCGGGAACCGGAACCACGCCTACGTTGGGGTCAATGGTACAGAACGGGTAGTTGGCTGATTCCGCACCTGCCTTTGTCAAGGAATTGAAGAGGGTACTCTTGCCGACGTTGGGGAGTCCTACGATACCTAATTTCATATGATTACCTTCCTATCTGTATGTGTTATATGATGGTTCAAATACGCCCGGGCTTTGGGCGGGGACGTTCTGATTCTATTACAGCTTTATTATCATATCATAAAAAGGGGGGAAATTAAAGGGGAAAATGTGAGTGGGTTATGGGGGTGAGGGGACGCGGACGGGGCGGGGGATCGGGAAAATGAACGGACGGGGGCGGGGAGATTTGGCTCATGGTTCCCTCGGGTGCTGTCTCTAAGCCGTAACCGGGGACAAAGCAGGGGAACAGTGGCAAATTCCGGAGAAATCTTGATGATTTCTCCTCCATGTGCCATCGGCTTCGGGCCGTGTAGGCCCTCAGCCGCCCACTGCTTTGCCCCCGGTTACGGCTAAGTGACAGTTGCCCCTCGGAAAAAATCGCCAAATCTCCCCGCTTCCGTCTGTTCATTTTCCGGCTGCTCTTTCCCTCGTCCGCTGACACATCCTCCCATAAGGAGAGAAGAGGGATGAGTTGAATGTAAGGATGAATATATAATGTGAGATTTTTTCTCCGTCACATAAGGGGCCGATGGAAGGGAATATGGGAAGAGAGGAGGTGATAGGAACAGGCAATGACATTGTATATAGTCATAGCACAATGACATGACATAAGGACATGGTGTAAGGATATGGCATAGAGATATGGTACAAGGATATAGTATAAGGGCATAGTACAAGGACATAGTAAGAGAACATAGTAAGAGAACATAGCCCAAGGATGTGGTGTGGTGGAAAGGGAACTTTTGAATACATGAAGAATTTTCTCATGAAAATATTACATATGATATATGTATTTGGCAGAGGAGTGAATGGTAATAAGGAGGAGTTTTCTCATATTGAAAGCGATACGGATTTATAGGTTATCAGAAATGAGAAGAACTTTGAAAGCGAGATTTTTTCTTCGCCAATTAAGAAGGGCGTTGACATATACTGAGAGACAAATAACTGTTTGATGAATTTGTTAGATAAGGCTTGTCAATTTAGATAGGATTCCTTCTTAATATATAATACATAGGGCATCAGCTGTTCTCCGAACTTACTAAAAAAGATGGAAACGATGGTACATGATGAGTGAGGCGGGTTGATTGATAATATTGGCTTTTCTGGCAATAATAGTCATGATTGTATTTTTAAATACAGGCCACATGATGTTTAGTTGAGTGTTTAAATATTTAAGTATTTATGCATTTAAGTATTTCGGCAGTCAGGTGAGATTTGAAATTTCAGGATAGCAGGAGGTTATTAGATATGGAAGAAACAATTGTCGTTATCGGGGCCAACCATGGGGGGACGGCGGTTTTGAATACGATATTGGACCAGTTTCCGGGGAAAAGAGTGGTGGCGTTTGACAGGAACTCAAATATCAGTTTTCTGGGGTGCGGTATGGCGCTTTGGATTGGCGGGCAGATTTCAGGGCCAGAGGGGTTGTTCTATTCCAGTAAGGAGGCTTTTGAGGAAAAGGGCGCTGTCATTCATATGGAGACAGAGGTTACCAGAATTGATTTTGACGGGAAGGTTGTATATGCCAGGGGAAAGGGCGGGGAGGACTTTGTGCAGGAGTATGATAAACTGATTCTGGCTACCGGGTCTGTTCCGCTGCGCCCTGAGATTGAGGGGATGGAGCTGGATAATGTGCAGTTTGTGAAGCTGTATCAGAATGCCAGGGATGTAATTGAAAAGCTTAAGGATACTTCTGTTAAAAAAGTGGCCGTGGTGGGCGCCGGATATATAGGTGTGGAACTGGCTGAGGCGTTTAAGAGGAATGGCCGGGAGGTGGTTTTGATTGATCTGGCGGATACATGCCTGTCGGGATACTATGACAGGGAGTTTTCCGACAGGATGGCGCATAATCTGCAGGAGCACGGCGTGAAGCTGGCTTTTGGTGAGAAGGTGGTGAGACTGGAGGGCGGCAGACGGGTGGAACGGGTGGTTACGGACCAGGGGTGTTATGAGGCGGATATGGTGGTGTTCGGCATTGGGTTTAAGCCTAACACAGCCCTTGGACAGGGAAAGCTCAGGACTTTTGGAAATGGGGCATTCCTGGTGGACCGCAGGCAGGAGACAAGCGTACCTGGGGTGTATGCGGTGGGGGACTGCGCTACGGTTTACAACAATGCCATACAGGCCGCGGATTATATTGCCCTGGCTACCAACGCGGTGCGCTCCGGAATCATCGCGGCCCATAACGCGTGCGGTAAGGTTCTGGAATCCGTGGGAGTTCAGGGCTCCAATGGAATCAGCATATGGGGATTTCATATGCTCAGCACGGGAATCAGTCTGGCCAGGGCGGAGCGGATGGGGTATGACGCGGCGGCGGCTGATTATGAGGACTGGCAGAAGGCTGAGTTTATGGAGAACGGAAACCATAAGGTGAAGATACGCATTGTATATGACAGGAAATCCAGGATCATATTGGGAGCCCAGATGTGCTCGGATTATGATGTTTCCATGGGCATTCACATGTTCTCCATGGCAGTGGAGGAACAGGTGACCATAGATAAGCTGAAGCTGTTTGATTTGTTCTTCCTTCCACATTTTAATAAGCCCTATAACTATGTGACTATGGCGGCGCTGGGGGCTGAGTAAGATGGATTCCGGGAACCGGATGAAATTGGGAACCGGAATGGGGCCGGCAAACAGGGGGGATTGGGGCTGGTAAATACCTTCTTGCTTTTTATACTGCTTCGGGGTAAAATGGGAAAGTATATCACTAAGGAAGGAGATTTTTCTTTATGGAAGCAGTTACGGGAGCGGATTTGAGTTTTGTGAATCTGGGCATTACCATAGAGCATCTGCCTAACAGTATCACTGTGTTTGGGTTCAGGATTGCGTTTTACGGTATCATCATAGGGCTTGGGATACTGGCCGGCATGGCCATTGCGTGCTCAGACGCCAAGAGAAGAGGGCAGGACCCGGATATTTATCTGGATTTTGCGCTTTACGCCATTATATTCTCCATCATGGGGGCCAGGGCCTACTATGTTATTTTCGACTGGGCTAATTATAAGGATGATTTGCTGCAGATATTTAACCTCAGGGCAGGCGGACTGGCTATTTACGGGGGTGTCATTGCGGCGGCCCTGACCCTTATCGTATTTACTAAGAAAAGGAAGCTGTCCTTTTTCTCCATGGCTGACAGCGGCGTCCTGGGCCTGATTACAGGACAGATGATCGGCAGGTGGGGGAATTTCTTCAACTGTGAAGCCTTCGGCGGGTATACGGATAACCTGTTTGCCATGCGAATCCGGAAAAGCCTGGTGAATCCCGCCATGATATCCCAGCAGCTTGTGGACAATGAGATTGTGGAGAATGGGATGGCCTATATCCAGGTGCATCCCACCTTCCTGTATGAATCCCTTTGGAACCTGGGCGTGCTGATGTTCATGCTGTGGTACAGGAAGCGTAAGAAGTTTGAAGGGGAGATGCTGTGGGTGTATTTCTTTGGGTACGGACTGGGAAGGGTTTGGATTGAAGGTCTGAGGACGGACCAGTTAAGGATTCCGGGAACGGAATTTGCCGTGTCGCAGCTTTTATCGGCTGTGCTGTTGGGCGTGTCGGCGGCAGTGATTGTTTACCGCCATCGTCACCCGAAAAAGGGGGACAAAGTGGAGGAATCCGCCTAAGATACGCACTCATCCCCCACTTTTGGGAAATCGGCAGGAAAGTGGTGGTGAAAATCATGGGATTGTCCCCCACCAGGGGCATGAAAGGCTGGAAAAATCAATATTTTGTGTCTGCTGCGGGACTCGTCCCACATATAGAGGCAGTTGCGGAAAAGCCCGCAGCTGCCTTATTTTTTCGCAATTTTTTTATGAGATTTCCGTAAAAACTTCTTGCCATTTCCCAAAATCTGTACTATGATGGACATACAAGTGGTAGAAAGTGGTGCAAAGTGGTAGAAGATGGTTGTTAAGTGGATGAAGTGGGGGATTTCGGATGTCTCCCACAATCCTCCACTACCGCTCCGGTGTACGGCAGGTGATAAGTTATGTTCATGGGTGAGTACAATCATACAGTCGATGCGAAGGGACGGCTTATCGTACCTTCCAAATTCAGAGAGCAGTTAGGCGATGAATTCGTTGTTACGAAGGGCCTTGATAACTGCCTTTTTGTGTATGAGAATTCAGAATGGGCTGCCCTTGAAGAAAAGCTTCGCACACTGCCCCTTACCAATGCCGCCGGACGTAAGTTTTCACGTTTCCTCTTAGCAGGAGCTACCACCTGTGAAGTAGACAAGCAGGGAAGGATTCTCCTTCCGGCTGTTCTTCGGGAGTTTGCCGGAATCGAGAAGGATGCTGTACTGGTAGGTGTGGGCAGCCGCATTGAAATATGGAGTAAGGATAAGTGGCTGGATGCAAACACCTTTGATGATATGGAAGAGATTGCAGAACATATGGAAGGTTTGGGAATTTAATGGAGGAATCAACATTTGTACATAAGTCCGTACTTTTATATGAGACAGTGGGAAGTCTGAATATCAAGCCGGGAGGTTTGTATGTGGACGGCACCCTGGGCGGCGGCGGACATGCCTATGAGGTGTGTAAGCGTTTGGGCAGCGGTAAGCTGATTGGCATAGACCAGGACGCGGACGCCATAGAGGCGGCCGGGAAACGGCTTCTGCCGTTTCAGGACAAGGCGACCATTGTCAGAAGCAATTACGCCAATATTAAGGAAGTACTGAAGGATTTGGAGATTGAAGGAGTGGATGGGATTTATCTGGATCTGGGAGTATCCTCCTATCAGCTGGATACGGCTTCCAGGGGATTTACCTACCGTGAGGACGCGCCTCTCGACATGAGAATGGACCAGAGGAACGATGTCACGGCCGCCCATATCATTAATACCTACAGCGAGATGGAGCTGTACAGGATTATCCGGGATTACGGAGAGGATAATTTTGCAAAGAACATAGCAAAGCACATTGTAAGGGCAAGAGGAGAACACCCCATAGAGACTACCGGGGAGCTGGCGGAGATCATAAAGGGAGCCATTCCGGCCAGGGTAAGGGCAACGGGAGGCCATCCGGCCAAACGGACCTTTCAGGCCATCCGGATTGAGTGTAACCATGAACTGGAGGTTTTAGAGCAGTCCATTGATACCATGATAGACCTTCTGAATCCGGGAGGCCGTCTCAGTATCATTACCTTCCATTCCCTGGAAGACAGGATTGTGAAGAACCGGTTCCGGTTAAATGAGAATCCCTGTATCTGTCCTCCTGATTTTCCTGTCTGTGTGTGCGGACGAAAGAGCAAAGGGAAAGTGGTGTCCAGAAAACCCATATTGCCGTCAGATGAAGAACTGGAGGAAAACAGCCGCTCTAAAAGCGCAAAGCTGCGCGTCTTTGAGCGGGGACAGTCTTAGTCAGAAGACAAGACCTTTTTCCGGTCATTGAGATTACGAAAGACAGCAGGCAGCAGGAAAGACCGGCCGGTGCCGGCTGCCGGATTCAGACAGAAGGGAGGATAAGGTTATGGCTGCAAGGGCGCAGGCGTCGTCAGGACGCAGGAATACACGTAGAAATACCAGACCCATGTACGGCAATGATTATGTACAGGGTTCTGCCGCACCAAAGCTAAGGCCCCAGAGCGCTCCAAAGCAGGAGACCAGGCAGGGGAAACCATCAGGCAGCCAGTCGGTCCGGAGTAATCACCGGATCCGCCGCAATCAGGAGCGTGCCATGTATATGGATCTTCCATATGTCATTATGCTTACCATTGCGTCTGTGTTTACCTTATACCTCTGTATCAACTACCTCCATGTGCAGTCCTCCATCACGGCCAGGATGCACCATATCGAGAAGATGGAGGCAGAGCTGGAACAGCTCAGGGCGGAGAACGATGCCCTGGAGACCAGCATCAATACCAGCATCGACCTCAACAAGATATATGAGATTGCCACCAAGGAGCTGGGAATGGTGTATGCCAAGAAGGACCAGGTGCTGTTATATGACAAGACAGAAAGCGAGTATGTAAGACAGTATGAAGACATCCCGGAACACTAAATCCGGGGGCCGTATGGGGAAAGGCAGCAGCGGCAGCAGGAAGGACAGCACGAACGGCCCCAGGGATCAGGAACAGTACAGAAATGAACAACGGAACAATCAACGGGGGAAGTATTATTATCCCAAGTATATTCAAGAGAAGCTGGCAATCACCGTCCTGGTGATTACGCTGGCTTTATTTGCATTAGTCATGATTTTGTACCGGATCATAAAGGACAACAACGAGCAGTACAATAAAATCGTGCTCTCCCAGCGCCAGCAGGAGTATGACAGCCGTATCATCCCGTACCGCCGGGGAGACATTGTGGACAGGAACGGCACCTATCTGGCTACCAGCGAGAAGGTTTACAATCTGATTATTGATCCGGGCCAGATCATGTCGGACCCGGAAAACTATCTGGAACCCACGATACAGGCCCTGGTCACCAACTTTGGTTTTGACGCGGGGGAACTGCGGACCCTGATTGAGGAGCGGCGGGAATCAGCCTATCTCAGATACAATAAGGGACGCCAGCTCACCTATGACCAGAGGGTGGCCTTTGAACAGATGGCAAAAGAGACAAATGAAGCCTACCGCAGGAGCGATAACGACGCGGAGGCTAAGAAGCGGGTTAAGGGTATTTGGTTTGAGGATGAATACAAGCGTATTTATCCCTATAATTCCCTGGCCTGCAATGTCATAGGCTTTACCAGCAGCGACGGAAGCGTGGGTACCGGAGGCATTGAGCAGTATTATAACAGCAGCCTGATCGGAGTAAACGGACGTGAATACGGATACCTGGACCAGGATTCTAATTTGGAGGGCGTGGTGAAGCCGGCCGTGGGCGGTAATACTGTGGTCTCTACCATTGATGTGAACATCCAGAACATTGTCCAGAAATATATTGACGAGTGGCAGACCAATGTGGGAAGCAAGGTCACGGCTGCCATTGTCATGAATCCCAACAACGGGGAGATTCTGGCCATGGGAACCAGCAATAAATTCGATCTGAATAATCCCAGGGACGTATCCGGCTATACGGAGCAGGATTTGTTTGACCTGGGGAAAAAGGAGGCAGTGGCTGTGTACCGGCGGGAAAATGACGGCGCGGTCATTACCGAGGACCAGGTGCTGGAGCATTTTTCCAGGGAAGATGTGATTTCCTACGGGCAGCAGGTGGCGTGGAACCAGATATGGAGGAATTTCTGCGTCAGCGATACCTATGAACCGGGTTCGCCTTCCAAGATATTTACCGTGGCCACCGGCCTGGAGGAAGGGGTGCTTAAGGGAAATGAAAGCTTTGAGTGTACCGGTTACCTCCATGTGGGAGACCATGATATCAAGTGTACGGCCTGGCGCAGGGGCGGCCATGGATGGCTGAACCTCCAGGAATCCCTGATGCAGTCCTGCAATGTGGCCATGATGCGCATTGGAGCCATGATAGGAAGAGAGCGTTTTACCAAATATCAGGGCATCTTTGGGTTTGGCGACAAGACAGGCATTGACCTGCCAGGCGAGGCGGACACCAGCGGACTGGTTTACAGCGCGGACAACATCGGGCCTACGGACCTGGCGACCAATGCCTTTGGACAGAACTACAACTGTACCATGGTGCAGCTGTCAGCGGCCTTCTGCTCTGTCTTAAACGGCGGTTCCTACTATGAACCTCATGTGGTGAAGCAGATTCTCAATGAACAGGGGTCTGTGGTGGAGAAAAAAGAGCCTGTGCTGGTGCGGGAGACCGTATCCCAGTCCACCTCTGATTTCCTGAAGGAGGCCATGTTCCAGACGGTTGAGATAGGTACGGGAAAGGCGGCCCAGGTCATTGGCTACGATGTGGGCGGCAAGACGGGTACGGCTGAGAAGCAGCCCCGAAGCGCCAAGAATTATCTGGTATCCTTTGCCGGGTTCGCGCCCATTGAGGATCCCCAGGTGTTCGTGTACGTGGTCATTGACACGCCAAATTATCCGCCGGGAGAGCAGCAGGCTCACAGTTCCTATGCAAGCGCTGTTTTCTCCAAAATCATGACAGAAATACTTCCTTATTTAAACATATTCCCCACCAAGGACCTCCCCGAAAATGAGGCGCTCCAGGAGAGTCTGCCGTCCTCAGAGGGCATTAATGAGCCGGCTACAGAGGCGGAAGGCGCAGAGGGAACCGAGGAGACTCCGGCTGAGACAGAGAAGCAGTATGAGACAGATGAATACATGCCGGGCGGGGATGAAGGGGAGGGCGCGGGCAGCGGCGTGCCGGATGCAGTACCCACCGCGGCTGAGGACGGGAGCGGAGCGGGAACAGGTCCCGAATCCCTTCCCGCGCAGGCCCCGCCCCGCAGACCCAATGAAAGCAGCGGCCAGGCAGGTCCCGGCCGGGAAAGCAGCCAGGCAGCAGAACCTTCCGCAGCGGAGGAAACTGCCGGGCAGTCTGAGTAATCAGGAGAAAGATTCATAAAATGTGACGGGCTCCAATATATTATTAACAATGATGGACACCGGAGCTGCTCATGTATTCTAATTTAACGAAACACAGAAAGAATATAGCCGTCCTGGCACTGCTCATAGCCATTGTCATGGTGAGCCTGTCAGGACGGCTTGGCTTTCTTATGCTGTTCTGCTCCGAGCACTACAGCGCCATGGCGGAGGACCTTCACCAGAGGGAGCGTACCATTAAGGCGGCCAGAGGGCGTATTATTGACGCCAATGGGGTGGTTATTGCGGATAACAGGACGGTGTGTACCATTTCCGTTATATACAATCAGGTAAAGGACCGGGAACAGGTCATACGGGTACTGTGTGATGAACTGGACCTGGATGAGGAACTGGTGAGAAAACGGGTGGAGAAACGCAGTTCAAGGGAAATCATCAAGACCAATGTGGACAAAGAGCTGGGGGACCAGATACGGTCCTACCGGCTGGCGGGCGTCAAGGTGGATGAGGACTACAAACGGTATTATCCCTACGACAGTCTGGCTTCCAAGGTCCTGGGGTTTACCGGGGGAGACAACCAGGGTATCATCGGCCTGGAAGTAAAGTACGAGAAATATCTGAAAGGGATGAACGGAAAGATACTCACCATGTCCGACGCCAAAGGCGTGGAGATAGAGAATGCCGCAGAGGACAGGATTGAACCCATACCGGGTAATGACCTTCACATCAGCCTGGATGTGAATATACAGAAATACGCGGAGCAGCTGGCCTACCAGGTGCTGGAGAAGAAAAATGCCAAAAAGGTATCCATCATTGTCATGAATCCACAGAACGGAGAGCTGATGGCCATGGTCAATGTGCCGGAGTTTAATCTGAACGATCCCTTCACACTGAACCAGAACCTTCGAAGCCAGAGCCTCCAGGAGATGGCTGCCGGGAACCAGGGGGCCACGGGAGCCGGCAAACAGGAGCTGTTAAACCAGATGTGGAGGAATACCTGCATCAATGATACCTATGAGCCTGGTTCCACCTTCAAAATCATCACGGCGGCAGCCGGTCTGGAATCCGGCGTGGTAAAGCTGACAGACCAGTTCTCCTGCCCCGGATTCAGGGTGGTGGAGGACCGGAAGATAAGGTGCCATAAAGTGGGGGGGCACGGGGCCGAAACCTTTCTGCAGGGAGCCATGAACTCCTGCAACCCGGTGTTCATTGATGTGGGGCAGCGCCTGGGCGTGGATGGCTATTACAAGTATTTTACCCAGTTCGGTCTGAAGGGAAAGACGGGAATCGACCTGCCCGGCGAGGCAGCCACCATCATGCACAAAAAAGAAAACATGGGGCTGGTGGAGCTGGCCACGGTTTCCTTTGGACAGTCCTTCCAGATTACCCCCGTCCAGCTTATTACTACGGCAGCCTCCATTGTCAACGGAGGGAACCGGGTAACCCCTCATTTCGGCGTGGAGACCGTGAGCGCCGACGGTACATCGGTCCATAAGCTGGATTATCCCTCCGGAGGAAGAATCCTGTCAGAGGAGACCAGCGCCACCATGCGGTATGTGCTGGAGCAGGTGGTATCGGAGGGAAGCGGCAAGAAGGCAAAGTTAGAGGGATACCGCATAGGCGGCAAAACAGCCACGTCGGAGAAGCTTCCGCGAAGCCTTAAAAAATATATTTCGTCCTTTATCGGCTTTGCTCCGGCCGACAATCCGCAGGTTATGGCGCTCATTACCATTGATGAGCCGGAAGGGATTTATTACGGCGGAACCATAGCTGCCCCGGTGGTCGGAGATTTATTTAAGAATATACTTCCTTATCTGGGAATTGAGGCAGTACAGGAAGAAACTGCTGTGCACCTTTCCAATCCATAGTTGATTATTCCCGGAAAAAGACGTATACTAATTACCAAATAAGACATACATATGAGATTGAGGTGCCTTTATGATTCATGAAACCATACTAGCTATTATCATTGCATTTGCCATCAGCGCATTGCTTTGCCCCATTATCATCCCCTTCCTGCACAAGCTTAAATTCGGGCAGCAGGTCAGGGACGAAGGACCACAGAGCCATCTGAAAAAACAGGGAACGCCTACCATGGGCGGCCTGATTATACTCAGCAGCATCATCATTACATCTGTCTTTTATATCCCCGGTTATCCTAAAATCATTCCCGTGCTGTTTGTTACGGTAGGATTTGGCATTATCGGTTTTCTGGATGATTATATCAAGATTGTGATGAAGCGCTCCGAGGGGCTGAAGCCCATGCAGAAGTTAGTGGGCCAGTTCATCATCACAGGCATCTTCGCCTGGTACCTGCTTAACAGCGGGGAAGTGGGTACGGATATGCTGATTCCTTTTACGGGCGGTTTTGACGGGGGCAGCTTCCTGTCTCTGGGAATTTTCTTTGTTCCCGCACTGTTCTTCATCATGCTGGGTACGGATAACGGAGTGAATTTTACAGACGGCCTGGATGGTCTCTGTACAAGCGTCACCATACTGGTTGCCACCTTTCTTACCATTGTGGCCATCGGCGAGGACATGGGCATCAGCCCCATAACGGGAGCGGTGGTGGGAAGCCTGCTGGGATTTTTGCTGTTCAATGTATATCCGGCCAAGGTGTTCATGGGCGATACCGGTTCCCTGGCCCTGGGCGGCTTTGTGGCTGCTTCCTGCTACATGATGCGCATGCCTTTGTTTATTCCCATCATAGGACTCATCTATTTGGTTGAGGTGCTGTCCGTCATCATCCAGGTGACCTATTTTAAGCGCACCGGCGGCAAGCGTATTTTTAAAATGGCGCCCATCCACCACCATTTTGAGCTGTGCGGATGGTCGGAGACAAGGGTGGTGGCTGTATTCGCCATCGTGACTGCCATCCTCTGCATGGTGGCTTACCTGGGGCTGTAGATATTAGTATCGCACGTAAGAGACCAAAATACGGTCTCTGAGTGTTCATAACGAGGAGGTTAGTTGACAAATGAACCAAAGTCAGAGAGTTTTAGTGGCTGGAACGGGAATCAGCGGCATTGCCGCTGCGAAGCTGGTTCTGGAACGGGGCGGCGATGTGGTGCTTTATGACGGCAATGCCGCCTTGAAGGAAGAAGATATCAAAGAGAAATTTGACAGGGGTGCAAAGGTAAACGTGGTCCTGGGGGAGATCAAGCGTTCCGACCTGCTGGGAGTGGAGCTGTGTATTATCAGCCCCGGTATTCCTCTTGACAGTCCTTTTGTGGCCGTGGTGGACGATGCCAAGATTCCCATTCTGGGAGAGATTGAGCTGGCCTACCAGTGCGGCCTGGGGAAGCTGGCCGCCATTACGGGAACCAACGGAAAGACCACTACCACAGCCCTTACAGGGGAGATATTAAAGGCCCGCTATGAGGAGACATTTGTGGTGGGAAATATTGGCGATCCCTACACCTCCAAGGTTTTGGAGATGACTGAGGATTCCGTGACCGTGGCAGAGGTGTCCAGCTTCCAGCTGGAGACCATCATGGATTTTAAGCCAAATGTCAGCGCGATTTTAAACATCACGCCGGACCATCTGAACCGGCATGGCACCATGGAAAACTATATCCGCATCAAGGAGTGCATTACCCTGAACCAGACAAAGGAGGATGCGGTGGTGCTCAACTACGACGATTCTGTCCTCAGGGAGTTTGGCCAGAATCCGGAGCTTAAGCCCAGGGTTATCTGGTTCTCCGGCAGGGAAACCTTAAAGGACGGTTTCTGCATGGACGGGGATAATATCGTGTACTGCCGGAACGGCCGTCAGACCGTTGTGGTCAATGTTCATGACATGCAGCTTCTGGGACGCCATAATTATGAGAATGCCATGGCGGCGGCAGCCATTGCCCTGGAGATGGGGGTTCCCATGTCTGACATTACAAGGGTCATTGAGGGCTTTCATCCGGTGGAGCACAGAATCGAGTTCGTAAGGGAGCGCACCGGGGTCAGGTATTATAACGATTCCAAGGGAACCAACCCGGATGCCGCCATCCAGGCTCTCAGGGCCATGCCGGGCCCCACCCTTCTCATTGCGGGAGGCTATGATAAGAACAGCGAGTATGATGAGTGGGTGTCCGAGTTTGAGGGCAAGGTGAGATATCTGGTGCTCATAGGACAGACCAGGGATAAGATCGCGGAGTGTGCTAAGAAGCATGGTTTCACGGAAATCATGTATGCGGAAGATATGCAGGAGGCAGTGCAGGTATGCGCCGTGTATGCGGACATCGGAGATTATGTACTGTTAAGCCCCGCCTGCGCCAGCTGGGGTATGTTTAAAAATTATGAAGAGCGGGGACGCGTCTTTAAGGAGTGCGTCATGGCTTTGTAGGAGGTAAATGCGTATGGCGGGAAAGGTGCAGACGGCAGCCGGACCCTCTGGCCAGATGAGACGGCCGGCCGGGAACGGGGACCGGGTGGAGCAGCAGATGCCAAAGAAAAAGAAGAAGGCAAAGCGTTTTTATGATTACAGCCTTTTGTTCTGCATCATTTTCCTGACAGCCTTCGGGCTGGTAATGATTTACAGCGCCAGTTCCTATTCAGCGCAGCTGAGTAAGGCATATAACGGAAACGGTGCATATTTCATGCAGAGGCAGGCGGGAATCGCGGCGGTGGGACTGGTGGCCATGCTCATCATTTCCAAGATAGATTATCATATATTTGCCAGGTTCTCCGTGTTTGCCTATCTCATGTCATACATACTTATGATTGCGGTGAGCCTGTTTGGCCGTGAGGTCAACGGCAAGAAACGCTGGCTGGGAGTGGGGCCATTAAGCTTCCAGCCCACGGAGTTTGTCAAGATAGCCCTGATCGTGCTTCTGGCTGCGGTGATTACCACCATGGGAATGAAGATTAATAAATGGAAAAATATGGGATATATAGTGGCTCTGACCCTGCCCATAGCAGGCCTGGTAGCCATGAACAACTTAAGCTCCGGCATCATTGTCTGCGGGATCGCTTTTGTCATGCTGTTCGTGTCCTGTAAGGTGAAATGGCCTTTTTTCTCCATCGGTGCCCTGGGACTCACCACTTTGGCCTTTGCCGGGCCCATTGGCAAATTTCTGACCACGGTGGGACTTCTGCAGCCGTATCAGTACCGGCGAATCGAGGCGTGGCTCAATCCGGAATCCGACCCTACGGACAAGGGATTCCAGGTTCTCCAGGGACTCTATGCCATTGGATCCGGCGGACTGGTGGGCCAGGGGCTGGGGGAGAGCATACAGAAGCTGGGCTTTTTGCCGGAGTCCCAGAACGATATGATATTTGCCATTATATGCGAGGAGCTGGGGCTGTTTGGGGCTGTGTCCATTATCCTCATATTCCTGTTCATGATCTACAGGTTTATGATTATAGCCAATAATGCCCCTGATTTGTTCGGGGCCCTGCTGGTGGTGGGCGTCATGGGACACATTGCCATTCAGGTTATCCTGAATATAGCGGTGGTGACCAACACCATTCCCAATACGGGAATCACCCTTCCATTTATCAGTTACGGGGGAACGTCGGTGCTGTTCCTTTTGATGGAAATGGGAATCGTCCTGAGCGTGTCCAACCAGATAAAACTTGAAAAGTAACAGCAAGAATACCGCACAAGCGGGCACGTCCCGGCATATGCTTTAAGTAGAAGGTGTTTTCTACGGAAGGCATAGATACCAGGAGGTGCCCCATTGTCTGTCATTCAGGTTTGTGGTCTTACTCCCTTAAAGGGAGAGATATCCATACAAGGTTCTAAAAACGCCGTACTGCCCATGATGGCTGCGGCTTTACTTCACAGAGGGGTTACGGTGCTGACCAATGTCCCGGTCATACGGGATGTGACCTGTATGCTGGACATACTGGAAAGCCTGGGCTGCCGGTGCTGCCGCAAGGGGGACTGCCTTGTGATGGATGCCCGCGGCGTCACGGGGACATCCATCCCCGAAGAGTACGTCACTGCCATGCGTTCCTCCATCGTGGTGCTGAGCGCCCTGTTAGGACGTATGGGAGAGGGCAGCAGCTGTTATCCGGGCGGATGTCTCATAGGGGCCAGGCCCATTGACCTGCATCTGATGGCGCTGAGGGCCCTGGGAGCCGATATCAGGGAACGGGACGGGACCATAGAGGCCAGCTGCAGGAGGAAAGGCGGCCTTAAGGGCGCGGAAATCCACCTGTCCTATCCAAGCGTGGGGGCCACGGAACAGGCCATACTGGCTTCTGTCCTGGCAGAGGGGGTGACCATCATCCGCCAGGCTGCCAGGGAACCGGAAATCAGCCAGCTGTGCCGCTTCCTCAATAATATGGGGGCTGTTATCTGCGGCATGGGAACAGACCATCTGATGGTGCAGGGAGTGGCCGGGCTTCATGACAGCAGCTTCCGGGTGGAGGGAGACAGGATTGTGGCCGGCACCTATGGAGCCGCCGCAGTGGCGGCTGGAGGAGAGGTCCTTTTACGGGGCATTTGCCCGTCTGATCTTAAGGTGCCTTTGGAGGAATTTCAAAAGGCCGGCGCAGCGGTGGATGCTGATGAAGAAAACTGCCAGATTCGGATATGTATGAGGAAACGTCCCCTTCCCCTTCTTATTAAAACAGAGCCATATCCCGGATTTCCCACGGATTTGCAGTCGCCCTTTATGGCATTTCTGGCCACTGCCCTGGGAACCAGTTATATAGAGGAGCAGGTCTTTGAGGGAAGATTTGCAACGGCAAAAATCCTGGAGCAGATGGGTGCTGTCATACGCACGGAGAACCAGAGAGCCGTGATTGAGGGGCATTATCCCCTGAAGGGAGCTGCCGTCAATGCCTGTGACTTAAGAGGCGGGGCAGCCCTGATGGTGGCGGCCCTGGCTGCGGAGGGGGACACATTCATCGGGGAATGCCATCACATTGAGCGGGGGTACGAGGACATATGCAGGGATATGGCAGCTTTGGGCGCCCATATCCGCTGGGTGGAGAATGATTTTACCAGGTGAGGTACTGTATGAGAAATTATGGTAGTAAACATCACATAGGGGCAGGTATTGCCGTGGCAGTGGTGCTGCTTCTGGCAATCCTGCTTTTGTCTGTACAGATTCAGTATGTGACGGTGACTGGAAGCGACAGGTATTCCGCCAAACAGGTGGAAGACCTTCTGTTCACCGGCAGGTGGGGGAAAAATTCGGCCCACGCTTATTTTTCGGACAGGTTCCGCCCCCACATCCAGATTCCTTTTGTGGAGGATTATAAAATTGTATTCCACAATCCGTTTAACGTGGAGGTGATCATATATGAGAAGAGTATTGTGGGATACGTGTCCTACATGAGCAGCTTCATGTATTTTGACAAGGACGGCATTGTGGTGGAAAGTTCGGGAAGCCAGCTGCCCGGCGTTCCGTGGATTACAGGCATGGAATTCGGCAGAATTATACTGCACCGCCCCCTTCCGGTGGATGATAAGAACATTTTTGAGGAGATACTGAACCTGACACAGCAGCTGTCAGTCTATGATATTGCCGTGGACCGCATCCAGTATGATTCCCACGGACAGGCCACCCTGTTCATCGGAAAGATGGAGGTTACCATGGGAGATCACACGGATATTGACGGAAAGATATCCACGCTCAACGATATCCTCAAGGCCCAGCCCCAGCTTACCCAAATCAGCGGGACCATGAAACTGGACAACTATTCGGAGTCCAACAGCGGGGCGGGGATTACATTTAAAAAGAAGTGATTTGCTATTAATTAAGGAAGAAAGTCAAAAAATAAGCTCTTTCCGGTTAACGTTTTCCTTTCTTAGGCATTTATTTATGTCTTAGAAAATAGTGGCATGAATCAGGTGTTGTAAAGTAAGCCGGAATTTGGTACAATGTCCATGAATGTTTCTAAAAATATTAGGAAATGTAAAAAAAGGTGTTGATATTTTTTGTGAAATCAAATATAGTATTAGTTAGACCAGAAATCGATGAGAAATTGATATTGATGATAGAATGAAAGCATGGCTTGAAATGGTAGTAAGGGAATAAAAGGAGGATATGGATCTTGTTAGAGATTAAGATAAATGAGTCAGAGAATGCCGCCAGGATTATAGTCGTAGGCGTGGGCGGCGCAGGAAACAATGCAGTTAACCGCATGATTGACGAAAACATTGCAGGGGTGGAGTTTATTGGCATTAACACTGATAAACAGGCCCTTCAGTTTTGTAAAGCCCCCACTGCCATGCAGATTGGAGAGAAGCTGACCAAGGGACTGGGAGCAGGCGCCAGGCCTGAGGTGGGAGAGAAGGCTGCTGAGGAGAGTTCAGAAGAGATTTCACAGGCATTAAAGGGCGCTGATATGGTGTTCGTTACCTGCGGTATGGGCGGCGGAACCGGAACCGGAGCAGCTCCTGTGGTTGCTAAGATTGCAAAGGATATGGGGATTCTTACCGTAGGCGTGGTGACAAAGCCCTTCCGTTTTGAGGCCAAGACACGTATGAGCAATGCCCTGTCCGGTATCGAGCAGCTGAAGAACAGTGTGGATACCCTGATTGTGATTCCCAATGACAGGCTTCTTGAGATTGTGGACAGGCGTACCACCATGCCGGATGCCCTTAAGAAAGCCGATGAGGTGCTTCAGCAGGCGGTTCAGGGTATTACGGATTTGATTAATGTTCCAGGTCTGATTAACCTGGATTTTGCTGATGTCCAGACTGTCATGATTGACAAGGGCATCGCGCATATCGGTATCGGCAAGGCCAAGGGCGACGATAAGGCCATTGAGGCGGTTAAGCAGGCAGTATCCAGTCCTCTGTTAGAAACTACCATTGAAGGCGCAAGCCATGTCATCATCAATATTTCCGGCGATATCAGCCTGATCGAGGCCAATGAGGCTGCCAGCTATGTTCAGGAGCTGGCCGGCGATGAAGCAAATATTATTTTTGGCGCCATGTTTGATGAGAACGCTCAGGATGAGGCCACCATCACTGTCATTGCCACTGGTTTGGACGAGCATGGAGCCAATGCTTCCGTGGCAAAGGCCATGACCGGCTTTACCAGTTTTAAGACAAAGGTACCGGCAGCAGGAGCTCCGGCCGGACAGCAGGCACATGCGGCAGCGCCTGAGGCAGCGGCAACCGCGTCCGCGCCTTACACCAGCAGACCGGCATCCCAGGGATATACGACCCACGGCTATAATCCGGCCGGAGGCGGCCAGGGATACGCGGCGCCTAAGTATAACCCCAACCAGGGATATGCCGGCGGCAGTCAGAATTCCAACCCGAATTCCGCGACTGCGCCAAGCCAGCCTTTCAGACCGGCCACTAATAAGGAGATGCAGATCAACATTCCGGATTTCCTGAAGAATAAAAGATAGGCTTTAACCATATTTGGATATTTGTTCCGGCTGTCGTGAGACAGCCGGTTTTTTCGGTTATAGGCAGGTTGGCACCAATAAAAAAGAATGCCGGGACGATATCTGTTAAAGTACGTTCCAACATTCATTATAGATTCATTTCTTAGCTATTCTCCGCTCTTTTCCTGTAAATCCAGCAGCAGGGCCACCAAATCATCCACTGTCTTTTTTGAACGTTCGCTGAGCTTCCCATAGGAGGCCATAAACTCATGACAAGTCTCCTGGCCTGCCTGACATGTGTCACGGACGGGCTCTGTCTCCAGAAGAAAGCTGCCTGTGGTGTTCAGAATCCGGGCCAGCTGCTTCAGCTTCGCCACATCCGGCTGGCGTTTGCCTGTTTCGTATCCGCAGTAGGTGCTGGCTGTAAGGCCTAAGGCGTCCGCAACCTGCTGCTGCGTGTATCCCATTGTATTTCTGGCTATTTTCAGTTGTTCGGAAAATCCCATTATCACACCTCATTTCAGGGCCTATTTTTGGTTGGCGAATTGCCAATTTTTTGATAAAATTCATTGACACAGTGGCAATTCGCTGATATTATAATTATATGTTTGCGATTCGACAATATAGATAACAATACGCCAAAGACAGGCGGCCTACTGCCGCTTGCTCAGACGCAGTTTCAGCGATTTGACTGTGTCCAGAAGAAACAGCTGCTCATCCTCCGACAGCTCCTTGGCTATGTCATAGAGCTCTTTCAGCAGCTTTGCGCTTTGGAAGGCCTGATTTCCGGCTTCCATGTCTCCTGTGCCGTCGGTGAGCCATTCTTTATTAATTTTCAGTACCTGGCAGACTGCATTGATGACAATGGCCTGCGGTTCTGTCTTGTTTTTTTCCAGGTTGAAGATGACTCCTCTGGATACGCCGATGGTCTGGGCAAGGGAATCCTGGGTATATCCCTTTTGTTTCCGCGCATAGTTGAGTCGTTCTCCCAATGTATTCATTTTATCACCCCCGCAATCAGTATACAATGAGCAAAATTCATTGTCAATGATTTTTTGGCGGTGCGGGTACAGAAAAAATATAGCACGTTTCATTGACAGTGAATTCCTTATCTGCTATAATTCATTAATAGAGCAAAAAGAAAGGAGGGATAACATTGACAATGCAAAAGGAAGAAGAACGGCAAAATAGGGTATTAAAGGAAATCATTGACAACGCAAAGGAGCTTCCGGTGGAAAGCCAGAACCTGCTGCTTATACTTGCCAGGGGAATGGTGTTTACGCGAAACTGTATGATGCGGCAGAATGCCGCGGACCAGCCGCGCATGCCGCCGGACAAGCATTCTGCATGAATTATAAAACTATATAATGAAAAAGGAGAGATAAACGTATGAAAAAAAGACTTATATCACTGTTTCTGGCACTGACCATGACATGGGGGCTTACGGCCTGCTCAGGCGGTTCTTCCGCCCCGGCTTCATCGGCTGCCCCGGCCTCGGACCAGGGGGAGGCAGAGGATTCCAGGACGGAAAACAAAGACACGGATGCCGGCAGGGGCGCGCAGGACCAGGGCGCACAGGCGGGCAAGGCCGCCTATACGCTGAATATCGGATCTGCCATGAGCTCCACCAACCCCTCCAGTGTTGCCCTCCAGAGCTTTAAGAAGGCGGTGGAGGAGAGGACCGGAGGCGATCTGGCTGTAAACATCTACACGGACTCTGCCCTGGGCGGCGAGGCCGACCTTTTGGAACAGGTCACGTCCGGTACGGTAGAGGGAATGATGCAGATGGGCGCAGCCAACTGGGAGCCCTATAATTCGGAGGTGAACGTGGCCCTTCTGCCGTTCCTGTTCACATCCCTGGACAATGCCAGGGATGCCTGGGCCGGTGAGTTCGGACAGCAGTTCTGCGAAAAGCTCCTGGAGCCAACAGGCGTGACCATCCTGTCTGTATGGGAATCCGGTTACCGCCACATGACCAACAACACCAGGCCTATCCTGGCTCCCGGAGATATTGCGGGCATCAAGTTCCGCACCAATGAAAACAGCATGAAGGTCAAGATGTATGAGGCCGTGGGAGGCTCGGCTGTCATCATGGCATTTTCCGATGTGTATACAGGCCTTCAGAACAAGACCATTGACGGCCAGGAGAATCCTCTGGCAAACATCTACACCTCATCCCTCCAGGATGTGCAGACTTATCTGTCCCTGACCGGCCATATGTATGATGCTGCTCCTCTGGCAGTCAACACAGCATGGTTTGAAACCCTTCCGGAAGAATACCAGATCATACTGTTTGAAGAGGCTGACCATGCAAGGGAAGCGGACCTGCGGGAAAATGATGAGTCCAAATACCTGGAATTACTAAAAGAGGCAGGTATGGAAATCAATGAGGTGGATAAGGATGCGTTCCAGGAGGCCATGTCGGGCATCTGGGAGGAGTTTGCTTCCCAGTACAAGGACGGACAGTATTGGATAGACCTTGCCACTTCCTTTAATAAATAGATATCTGCGGTACCGGGGTATGGACCCGTCCATGCCCTGGATCCGCCATAGAATCGTTTGCCGCAGAATAATATGAAAAAGGAGGGTAAGAAATGGTTCTGAAAATAACGGACAAGGTAAAATTCCTTCTGCGCATCTTAAGCTGTATCACGGTGTGTACCCTGACCATCATCATAGGAATACAGGTGGTGAACCGGTATGTGTTTGGTACATCCTTTACATGGGTGGAGGAGCTGGCCGGCATGGCTATGATCTACATTACATATTTCGGCGCAGCCATGGCCACCGTCAATAACAGCAACACGCGAATCGACTTCTTTATCCGCAAGCTTCCCGGACCTGTGTACCGCGGTTTTGAAATCCTGGATGACTGTATCTGCGTTGCGTTTCTCCTGGTAATCTGCCGCTATGCTGTAAAACTGGTGGGCACCAATCTCCACGCCCTTTCCGCAGCCATGAAGATACCGCTTGCCGTCAACTATGTAGGTGTACTGAGCGGATGTGTGCTGATGATTGTTTTTTATTTGCTGCGTCTCTGGATTGATGTGGAGAAGTTCCGGGGAAGAAACATGGATTATGTGGAGGAGGAGCTGAGCCGATAATGAATACTGGATTGATTGTTTTGTTTGTTGTGTTGGGAATCTGTCTGCTGATTGGATTGCCCGTGGCTTTTTCCATCGGAATCAGTTGTATGGCACTGCTGACCGTCAATGGTTACCCGCCTCTGGACATTGTTGTCCAGCGCATGGCCAGCGGCGCCAAATCCTTTAATATGATGGCAATGCCCATGTTTATCTTTGCCGGTTCCCTGATGGTATACGGCAGTACGCCCCGCCTTATGAAATTTGCCAACATGATGCTGCGGAAAATGCCGGGCGGACTGGGGGCCACGGCGCTTGCGGCCTGCGGATTCTTCGGCGCTGTCTCAGGGTCCGGCGTGGCAAGCGCCGCGGCTATCGGCAAGATCATAGGTCCTGAGATGCTGGAGCAGAAATATCCAAGGGGGCTGACCGTGGGACTGATTGCGGCCGGAGGAACCATGGCCTGCATCATTCCGCCAAGCATTGTAATGGTGGTTTATGCGTCCTCCTCCGGGGCGTCGGTGGGAGATATGTTCCTGGCCGGTTTTGTGCCGGGATTTATCTGTATCATTGCCCTTATCGGACTCAATACCTTTTTCGCCGTCAAAAGGGGAAACAAGGAGAGTGTTGAGAAAACAGATTATACGGCAAAGGAGAGGCTCAAGATTACAGGTGATGCCCTGCTTCCTCTTTTAATGCCTATTTTCGTGCTGGGAGGTGTATTTTCAGGTATCTGCACCGCCACAGAGGCATCGGTGGTGGCTGTAATCTATTCCTTCATTCTGGCAGTGTTCGTGTACCGGGAGCTGACGCTGCGGGAGTTCTATAAGGTGGCGGCGGAAAGCGTTGTCACCACAGGCGTCATCATGCTGATTATCTCGGTTGCCACGCCTTTCGGATGGATTATGTCCATACAGAATGTGCCTGCCCTGTTTGCCAACTGGCTGCTGTCCATTACATCCAGCAAGTTTTTAATCATGGCATTCATATTCCTGCTTCTTTTGCTGTTGGGGACCTTTATGGAGACCATGTGCATCATCATTCTGGTGACGCCCATTCTTCTGCCCATCGCCCAGACACTTGGAATGGGAGTGGTCCACTATGGGGTTTCCATGCTGATGGCACTGATGGTAGGCTCCCTGACCCCGCCTCTTTCTGTGAACCTGTTTACGGCCTGCCGGGTGCTGAATGTAAAGTATGACGAGGCGTTTCCGGATACCCTGTGGGTCATTCTGACAGTGACGGCCTGCGCCCTTCTCACCTTTGCGGTGCCGGAAATCACGGAGCTTCTGCCGGCTGTCTTAAAGTAAGGAGAACCATATGGATATGGATAAAAAGGACATGCTGGAACGCGTGGCAAAAGCTGCCCGCAGGGCGTACATGAAAGGATTTGCCGCAGGAAGCGGCGGCAATGTGAGCATACGGATTCAGGGACAGGTGTATATATCTCCAAGTGGAAGCTGCCTGGGGGACCTGACGGCGGAGGACATGATTATGCTTGAGGCGGATGGTTTTGTGCCGCCCGCAGGCGGGCCGGATTACGGGGGCCGGCGGCCGTCCAAGGAGGCCGGGATGCATCTGGCGTGCTACAGGAGCCGTCCCGACATACTGTGTCTGTTTCATCTGCATTCCCCCTATTCCATTGCCGTGGCCTGCCGCAGGCAGGAGGACAGAGGTCCGGCCATGGGGATGCCTGCCTACACTCCGGGATACGCCATGCGTGTGGGAAGGATTCCCGTGGTTCCCTATTACCGTCCGGGAAGCAGGGAACTGGCTGAGGCTGTCTCCGGGGTGATATGCAGGCGGGACAGCCTTCTGCTGGCAAATCACGGCATGGTGGCTGCGGGCAAAAGCCCGGAGGCAGTGCTGGCCGCCGCGGAGGAGATCGAGGAGAATGCGCATCTTGCCATACTTTTGGGGGAACAGGGAATTCCCCTTGACGAAGAGCAGACAGAGGCGCTGTTTCAGGCCGGAGGAAAGGTATGAGGGATAAGGACCTATTATTAGGGATAGACATTGGCACCACCGGAACAAAATGCTCGGTATATGATTTTCGCGGGATACGGGTGGCTTCTGCCTACCGGGAATATCCCATGATCCATCCGCGGCCGGGATGGACCGAACAGGACCCTTCCCGGTGGTGGGATACGGTGTGCTGTAACCTGCAGACCATATTTAAAAGCCAGAACATAGATAAAAACAGGATTGCGGCGGTGGGAACCAGCAGCACCAACGCAGTGGTCCTGGTGGACCGGCAGGGACAGCCTGTGTGCAATGCCATCAGTCTCCACGACCAGAGAAGCGGTCACCAGGTGGAATGGCTGAAGGAGAATATCGGGGAGGAGCGTATCCGCGGTGTGGCAGCAAACCGCATTGCCAACGGCTCCTTCTGCCTTCCGGCCCTGCGGTGGCTGGTCGAGAACCAGGCGGATTTGATTAAGGGCGCGTATAAACTGATGGTGCCCTGCGGCTATGTGATTCAAAAGCTGACAGGGGAGTTTACCATGAACCGGCCGCGCATGAGCCTGACTCTTATGGGGAATATCCGCACCGGCCAATGGGATACGGAGATCGCAAAACAGTCAGGACTGCCGCCCAGGCTGCTGCCGAGGCCCTGCGGCTCCACTGAAATCGTGGGAACGGTGACGGAATGGGCGGCCTTGATGACAGGCCTGGCGGCAGGAACGCCGGTTACAGGCGGAACCATTGACACGGTAGCGGCCACCATAGGGGCAGGCGCCGTGGCGGAGGGAGATTTCTCCCTGACCATAGGAAGCAGCGGAAGGCTGTGCAGCATTGGGGCGCGGCCTATGGAGGACCCCAGGCTGCTGAACATATGCGGAGCTTATGACGGACAGTATATCATTGTCCAGTCCACCAACAATGCCTGTGTGTCCCTGCGCTGGTTCAGGGATACATTCGGAAGAGAGGCTGCCCGGGAAGCACGGGCAGCCGGGTGCGGTATATACCCATATCTGGATCGCCTGGCGGCCGCTGCCCCGGCAGGGGCGGGAGGCCTCATATGGCTTCCCTATCTGGCAGGGGAGCAGAGCCCTGTCTGGGATACACAGGCCAGAGGCGTGTTCTATGGAGCAGGGCTGGAGACGGATTACCCGTCATTCATAAGGGCTGTCCTGGAGGGGGTGGCATTTTCACAGCGCCACTGCCTGGAGGTGGTCCTGGACCGGGCTGCCAGGCCGGATATCATACCCCTTGGAGGCGGCGCGGCCAACAGCCCTCTGTGGTGCCGGATATTTGCCGATGTGCTGGGGGTGCCTGTGGCCCGGCTCCGGTCCAATGAGACAGAGACCCTGGGAGATATCATCATCGCTGCCCAGGCAATGGGAATCCAGGAGATTGCGCCGGACTTTGGAAAGGTGCTGGCGGCGGAGGGCGAGGTGTTTTGGCCCGATGATGTCCGGGCTTCTGTATATGACAGACAGTACCGGGTTTACCGGGAACTGTACCAGGCGTTAAAGCCTGTATTTGCGGGAGGAGGAGAGTGATGAAATTATGTTATCAGGCGGCCACGCCCGACGTGGCCATAGCGGATTCGGTGACAGCATACCAGGGGCCTCTGGCAAAAACCTTTGGGGACCTGGGCGCCCTTGGATACGACGGGGTAGAGCTGATGACCCTGAATCCGGGAAAGCTGGACTGGGGGGAAGTGAAGGAAACAGCAGAGGAAAACAACCTGTCCGTGGTGCTGGTGTGCACAGGCGAGATTTTCGGACAGTTGGGCTTAAGCTATACCCATCCCAGCCGGTCCGTGCGCAGGGAGGCCGTGGAGAGGACAAGGGATATCATTGATTTTGCCGGTTACCTGGGGGCCAATGTAAATATAGGGAGGATACGGGGACAGTACTGCGGGGAACTGGACAGGGAGGAAACGAGCGGACTGGCTCAGAGTGCGTTTGCTGAGCTGGCTGACTATGCGGCCCCTAAAAAGGTGGACATTGCCCTGGAGACAGTGACCATCATGCAGACCAACTTCGTCAATACCCTGGCAGAGGGAGCGGCCATGGTGGACCGGGTGGGAAGACCCAATTTTCGGCTCATGATGGATATTTTCCACTTGAATCTGGAGGAAAAGGATTTGTATGAGGCCATCCGCGCATACAGCAGTTACAACATCCATGTGCATCTGGCTGACAATAACCGGCGTTATCCGGGACAATGCGGTCTGGATTTTGAGAAAATTCTGACGGTCTTTAAGGAGTGCGGTTATGACGGCAATTACTGCACCGAGATATTCCAGCTCCCGTCGATGGAGGAAGCCGCCAGGGAATCCATCCGGTATCTGAGACCCATTGCAGACAGGGTTTACGGCAGAAGCACACATTGCGGTCAAATAAGCCGGAGCAGGGATGACAGCGGCAAAAGCCGCAAGGAGGGGATACAGATATGAGAGAGGAACGAAAGGAAACACTTCAAAAGCTGTGCCTTGTATTCCGCAGCAAGCTGATTGATCTGCTGTACAGTATCCAGACAGGACATCCCGGGGGTTCCCTGTCCTGCACGGAGATATTGACAGCGCTTTACTATGAGCTGATGGATGTGGACCCCATGAATCCGGAAAAGGAGGACCGGGACCATCTGATTCTGTCAAAGGGTCATGGGGCTCCCATGCTTTATCTTGTACTGGCCCACAAAGGATTCTTTCCTCTGGCTGAATTGAAGAACCTGCGCCAAACGGGGAGTATGCTCCAGGGCCATCCCTGCGTGCATAAGACACCCGGGGTGGAGCTTTCCACCGGCCCGCTGGGCCTGGGATTGTCCGCGGGGCTGGGAATGGCGCTGGGAGCCAGGCTTAAGGGCTATGATTCCTATACATATGTAATTATGGGGGACGGGGAAATACAGGAAGGATGCATATGGGAGGCAGCCATGTCGGCGTCCAAATTCAAGGCGGACCATCTGATAGGCATTCTGGATAACAACGGGGTACAGTTGGACGGCACCCTGGAGGACATCATGCCCATGGGCGATATAAGGGCCAAATGGGAAGCGTTCGGATGGAATGTGATTCCCTGCGATGGCCATGATGTGGAGGATATATGCAGGGCCGTGGAGGAGGCCAAGATGACGGCGGACAAACCTTCCCTGATACTGGCAAAGACAGTAAAGGGAAAGGGCGTCTCTTTCATGGAGGGCAGGAATATCTGGCATGGAAAGGCCATTGGAGACCAGGACTACGCACAGGCAAAAGCTGAGCTGGGAGGTGAAAGGTAATGGGAGAAATGACAGCAGTCCGCGATGCCTACGGAGCAGCGCTGAAGGAATTAGGAGAACAGGATTTAAGGATCGTGGGACTGGAGGCTGATGTGGCTTCCTCCACGAAAGGCGGTATATTTGGGAATGCGTTTCCTGAGCGGTATTTTAATGTGGGAATCAGCGAGCTGAATATGGTGTCCATGGCAGCCGGACTTGCCAGAACCGGTTTCATTCCCTTTGTAAATACCTTTGCCGTGTTCCTGACCGCAAGGGGGGCGGACCCTATTCAGAGTCTCATTGCCTATGACAAGCTGAACGTAAAGCTGTGCGGCGCTTACTGCGGCCTGTCTGATTCCTATGACGGGGCCAGCCACCAGGCCATAACAGATATGGCATTTGTGAGATCCATCCCCAACATGACGGTCATTTCCACGGCAGACGGGCCGGAGACAAGAAAGGCTGTGTTTGCCATTGCAGAGCATCAGGGGCCGGTTTACCTGCGTCTGAGCCGCGCTCCGGCCCCTGTATTTTACGGGGACGATATGAGGTTTGAGATTGGGAAGGGCATCCGTGTCAGGGAGGGATCCGACGTGGCCATAATCACCACGGGAACCCTTCTGCACAATGCAATCCAGGCAGCCGCTATCCTGGAGGCAGAGGGCGTCCGGGCAGCGGTGGTGGACATGCATACGGTAAAGCCCATTGACCAAAATCTGATTCTGGAATGCGCAGAACAGACAGGAGCCATCGTGACAGTGGAGGAACACAGCATATACGGCGGCCTGGGCAGCGCGGTGGCAGAGGTGCTGGCAGAGCGCTGTCCGGTCCCCATGGAACGGGTCGGAGCAGTGGATTTTGCCGAGTCCGGGGATTACGGCCAACTGATGGAAAAGTACGGATACGGCCCGGAATCCATTGCGTTAAGATGCAGGGCCGTGATGGGGCGCAGGCAGGACAATGAGACGTGAACAGGAGGAATAAGAGAATGAAAGAACCAATCCAGAAATATTTCCAGGTGGGCACCATTCAGTGGATGACCCACCCGCCGGTCAGCTATCCGGTGTGTGCAGCCATGCCGCCCAAAAGGGCATGATGGTGGAGCTGGAGGTATTTGACTATGATATGGATAAGGCGGCGCTGATTGGGCCGGTGTCCCTGGCGGCCCGGTTTGCGGCTGATATGGGAATGACCCATCATAACTTTGGCCTGATGGCGGATCTGTCCCATTTTCCCACCACCTATGAGACATCCCGCCGCGTGGTGCGGACCCTGCGTCCCTATATCACACATTTCCACATAGGAAACGCAGTGGTTAAGGAGGGCTGCGAGGCCTACGGGGATCAGCATCCCAGATTCGGATTCCCGGAGAGCGCCAATGACACGGAGCAGCTGGCGGAATTCTTCCGGGTGCTGAAGGAGGAAGGCTTTTTTTATGAAAAAGAGCCTTATGTGCTGTCCCTGGAGGTCAAACCCTGGGGGGACGAGGACGGGGAAATCATACTGGCTAATACGAAGCGCGTGATTAACCGGGCATGGGCATTGGTGGAGGACTGATGATATGAAGATTGTTGTATTGGACGGATATACGGAAAATCCCGGGGATCTGAGCTGGAAGGGCCGGGGAAGCCGGGGTCGCGGTGTCCAACATTCCTTCCTACGGCACGGATGCAGTGGCCCAGTACGCCATTGCCCTGCTGCTGGAGCTGTGCCATCACGCGGGCTTCCATGCTGACTGTGTAAAGGCCGGAGAATGGACTCGCTGTAAAGACTGGTGTTTCTGGAAGTATCCTCTGACAGAGCTTGCGGGAAAGACCATGGGAATCATCGGATTCGGGCGCATCGGAAGGCGCACCGCTGTTATCGCAGAAGCTCTGGGCATGAAAGTGCTGGCCTATGACCGGTATCAGGATAAAGACCTGGAGACAGACAGCTGCCGGTACGTGGACCTGGAAGAGCTGCTGGCTTGTTCAGATGTGATCAGCCTTCACTGTCCGCTGTTCCCTGAAACAGAGAAAATTATCAATCGTCAAACCATTGCGAAGATGAAGAAAGGGGTCCTGATTATCAACACTTCCAGAGGGAAGCTGGTGGAGGAAGCCGATCTGAGGGAAGGGCTTGACAGCGGTAAGATAGGAGGCGCTGCCGTGGATGTGGTTTCGACAGAGCCCATACAGGAGGATAATCCTCTTTTAGGGGCGAAAAATATACTGATTACACCCCACATTGCCTGGGCGCCCAGGGAGTCCAGACAGAGACTGATGGATATTGCGGTGGAAAACCTGGTACAGTTTATGGCAGGCACGCCTCAGCATGTGGTGAATAAACCATGAGGCAGGCCATTTAAAAACAAGACAATCGAACAGAAACGGGGCAGCCGGAAAGCTGCCGTCATACCTGATACGGGTGTGGCGGCGGCTTTCCGGCTTTTTTGGAAAAAACGCCATATTCAGTATGGGACTCGAATTTTGTCGATAAATATTGTACCTGTTCGCGGTTATTTCGACAACATCCGCGCTTTGAAACCGCTATAATGGCTTTCAGAAAGTTTGCTGGGGAGGTGAGGCCGGACTGAGTGGTTTATACAGTATACATAGATGTGGTATTCGCGGTCAATACCATTATGGACATGATGGTTCTGACCATCTTAAACAGGGTTTTATTATACAGGACCACAAAGCGGCGTATTCTGACCGGAGCCGTCATCGGCGGTATATGGTCCTGTGTGGTGAGCCTGGCACCCGGTATTCCGGCCGCAGTGGAGATATTGGGGACGTATGTTGCGGTGAGCAGCCTGATGGCCGTAGCCGCTTATCATTTGAAAAGCCCTAAAGAGGTAATTAAATCCGTGGCGGGCATTTACCTTGTATCCGTGGTTCTGGGAGGCGTGATGCTGGTGCTCTATGAGCACACCAGGGCAGGGTATTACGCGTGGCTTTTGGTGGAGGCCGGACATGGAAGAAGGATTCCCGCCGTTGTCTGGATTTTAATGATTGCAGGGGCAGCCGCGGCTTGCTATGGATTTTCAGGGGGGATTAAGGAATTAATCCGTACCATGGCCCACAGGAAGGATTTATGCAGGGTTACCATGATTTACGGCGAAAAGAAAGAGACAGTCACAGGGCTTATAGACACGGGCAACCGGCTGAGGGAGCCTGTGAGCAGCCAGCCGGTCCATGTGGCGGCAGCCGGTCTTATGAAGCAGCTGTGTCCGACGGTAAAGGGTGTGGTCTATGTGCCGTACCAGTCCGTGGGAACCACCAGCGGAATTCTGCCGGCCGTGTTCATTGACCGGATGGAGATAGAACAGGAGGGCGGCAGGTACAGCCTTGAGAAGCCTCTCATTGCCATTACGAAGCAGGAGCTTTCTCCCTCAGGGGAGTATCAAATCCTGATACAGAAAAGCGACTAAGGAACTTGAATAACACACAACGTACAGGAGGACATTTCCATGATTATAAAAGTATCCATACCAAACCGTTTCCAGTTAAAGACCATCCCCAGCTTCAGGACCGTACTGATGCCCAAGCAGGGGGAGGTGCATTATATAGGAGGCGCTGATATACTGCCTGCTCCTCTGGAATCGGAGGAGGAGAGCCGGATGATAGGACTTTTGGGAGGCGAGGATGACAAGGAGGCAAGGGCTGCCCTGATTGAGCACAACCTGAGGCTGGTAGTCTACATAGCGAAGAAATTCGACAACACCAGCGTTGGGGTAGAGGATTTAATTTCCATCGGCACCATCGGCCTCATCAAAGCCATCAATACCTTTAAGCCGGATAAGAACATCAAGCTGGCCACCTATGCTTCCAGATGCATTGAGAATGAGATTCTCATGTATCTCAGGCGGAATAATAAGACGCGTCTGGAAGTGTCCATAGATGAGCCTCTGAATGTGGATTGGGATGGAAATGAACTCCTGTTGTCGGATATTCTTGGAACGGATGAGGATGTGATTTATCACGATATTGAGGATGAGATAGAAAAAAGCCTGCTCAGCAACGCCATCAGCCGTTTAAATCCCAGGGAACGTAAAATCGTGGAGCTGCGGTACGGCCTTACAAACGAGGACGGGGAGGAAATGACCCAGAAGGAAGTGGCCGATCTGCTGGGAATCTCTCAGTCCTATATATCCAGACTGGAAAAGAAAATTATGAAACGGCTTAAAAAGGAAATTGTCAGATTTGAATAAGCATGGAATCCGAGTTTGAATGTTACGGAAAAGGGCAGGAGTTTCCTGAGGACATACTTAAATATATGGACCTGACCAAAGAAGAGGCGGAGGCCATATGGACAGATCCGGATGAGGAAGGCAGCCTGTCCGCCGGCTGGGTTCAGGAAGATGGGCAGTGGAAATACAGGATGGGAAACGGCGCCTATAAGTCAGACGGATGGCTGGTGGACGGAGGAAAATGGTATTATCTGGGAACAGATGGAGCCATGGTAAAAGAGGCGTATACTCCAGGCGGGTACTGGGTCAATGCCCAGGGAGCGTGGGAGCCGTATCACAGGTAAAACATAGACAGAGCAATACCGTCAAAAGGAGATTGGCAAATAGATACGCCCGGAAAGGGCTTCATCCACAGGCTGGATGTCCCTTTCCGGGCGTTGTCTGCGTTATTTGAGCTGAACCATGTTATCCTTGATGCGGAATGTTCCGAAGCTGCGGATAAAGCTGGAGATGCGGCTGAAACCATACTGCTTCACATCAAAGGAAGGGTATGCCTTTTTCAGCTCATCGTGTATGATGCTCAGATTATCCACATGACCATTATATCCCTTGATGATGCGGATGATTTCCTTTTCAATCTCAGTCTTAGAGATGCTGGCGCTCTTTTCCTGGACAAAATAACCGCCGTGGAGCTTGACCACCTGGAAGTCGTTGTTGTTCAGGCTCTCCAAAAAGGTGGAGAGCTTGGAGTAGCCGTAGTTTCTGACATCAAAGTCTGAAAAGCGCTTTGTAAGGAAGTTTCCCACCTTTGCAAGGATGATCGGCTGGTTCTGGCTGTTATTTTCAATGAGGAGCTTAGTGATGGCTTTCTGGATTTCATCAATGTTGGTAATGGTCTTCTGGTTCTCGATGACCGATGTCTCCGGCGTATCGTCAGAGGATATGATCTCCAGCAATTTAAACGTATCGCAGGCTGCACGAAAGGGTTTTGGGGTTTTCTGCTCCCCGATTCCCATGACAAACATCCCGGCCTCCCTCAGGCGCTGGGCCAGCTTGGTAAAGTCCGAATCGCTGGATACCAGGCAGAACCCATCCACATTACCGGAGTAGAGGATGTCCATTGCATCGATAATCATGGCCGAATCGGTGGCGTTCTTTCCTGCGGTGTAGCTGTACTGCTGGATGGGATTTACGGACCAGTCTAAAAGCACATTTTTCCAGCTGCGCTTTTCGTTATCTGTCCAATCACCGTAAATGCGCTTGTAGGTGGCGATTCCCACATCCGACACTTCATCCAAAATGTACTTGATATACTTGGGGGAGACATTGTCTGCATCAATCAATACTGCAAATCTGCGTTCATTTTGTTCCATAGATATGTTCACTTTCTGTTGGCATATGTTTCAAACAAGCACTAACATGAATAGTTTAACACATCTGCTGAAAGGCTTCAAGGGTCAGCTTAAATAGGATTTCATACTTTTCAGCGCATTTTTTTCAAGGCGGCTCACCTGAGCCTGGCTGATATGGATTTCCTGGGCAACCTCGGTCTGGGTTTTCCCCTCAAAGAAACGCATGTCGATGATATGGCGCTCCCGCTCCGGCAGCCGTTTCATGGCCTCCACCAGAGATAAATCCTCCACCCAGTTTTCCTCCAGATTCTTTTTATCACTAATTTGGTCCATCACAAAAAGAGGGTCCCCGCCGTCCGTATAAACAGGCTCATACAGGCTGACAGGGGTCTGTATGGCGTCCAGCGCATAGGTGATGTCTTCCTTTGAAACACCTATTTCCTGCGCGATCTCCATGAGAGTGGGTTCCTTGGAATTGGTTCTGGTAAGCTGCTCTCTGGCATAGAGGGCCTTATAGGCAGTATCCCTCAGGGAACGGCTGACCCGGATGGAATTATTGTCCCTCAGATATCTGCGCACTTCTCCCAGTATCATAGGCACTGCATAAGTGGAAAATTTGACATTCTGAGTGATGTCAAAGTTGTCGATGGCCTTGATTAGGCCGATGCATCCAATCTGGAACAGGTCGTCGATGTTTTCTTGGCTGTTTGAAAAGCGCTGGATTACGCTGAGTACCAGGCGCAGGTTCCCTTTGATGTACTGCTCCCTGGCCTCCATGTCACCGTCCAGTATTTTTTGAAACAGTTCCTCTTTCTCTTCATTGCTCAGTAAAGGCAGTTTGGCGGTATTGACTCCGCATATCTCAACTTTGTAGCCCGACATAATCCTTACCTCCGTTATAATGCCATACGCCCTGAATTGGAAAAATACAGGGCTGTACTGGATGAATCTGCTATAACGAAATGATGTACGGATTCCAGATGTTTTATACGGTTTGGAGGGAGAAAAAGATTTCCATTTTTTTCTGGTTTGTGTGGATTCTGGCATTTTTGCTGACAGCGGCCATGAGATAACAGCAGATGATCTAGGCTTTACCAATGGCAGGATCGCTGAGTTTGCAAAGGTATTTTTCGGTACCAAGGGTGCCGTATATGAGGTATATCCCATGCGGGCCATATGAGGTCATCTATCCATGGTCACAAGGGTCCACCGGTCATTCTGCTGCATGATGAAGCATGGCTTTTTCACTCGGTATCTGTAATAGGCTTCCGCCAGGGTCTGGAATATCCTGTATTTCATCATGGCGGCACAGATTGGATAGATCGTCATATATGTAAATTCTCCTTTCAAGGGTGATATTATATTTTATTCAGCATGTCCTGAAATATGACTGGTGATTTGAAGGTCTGGTGCGTATCCTCATATTTACGCCGGACACAACACTACAAGCCTTCTCCCGGTATGCAAAATGAGATGCAGGTGCCCATTCCCTTCTTGCTGAGTATCTTAAGTCCGGCTCCTTCCCCGTAGCGCATGATTAGGCGGCTGTTTACATTGGTAAGCCCGATATTCTCGCTGCCCGGATTGGCTATCTTTTCATACAATTTTCTGATATCTGTTTTTTTCATTCCCACTCCTGAGTCAATGACGGAAAGAATCAGTTGTCCGCCTCTTTTAACAATGCGCAGCTTGATGAAGCCTGAGCCGTTCAGGGGCTTGATGCCGTGGTACAGGCTGTTTTCAATCAGGGGCTGGAGAATCAGGCGCATGATGGGAACACTCTCTAGTTCCATTTCGTATTCATAGTAGAGGATATACTTGTCCTCATAGCGGTACCGCTGAATGCTGTCATATTTTTTCAGATAATCGATTTCATCCTTTAAGGTTACCATGGAGTGGGGATTCTGGAGGGAATATTTAAGGATATCGGACAGCGCCTCAATCATCTGGTTTACCGCGGTGGGCTTATGGGTATATTCCATGGCCTTGAAATCCAGGGTCTGCAGGGTATTGAACAGAAAATGGGGATTAATCTGCAGCTGCAGAGCCGTCATTTCAGCCACCTTCTGTTCCTGCTCCCGCAGGGCCAGCTGGCTGCGCAGGAAGGTCTGGTTCAGAAAGAGCTGGACAATGTTATTGAGGATTATATCGTATTCATCCTTGATGAACGCGGGCTTTTCCGGGTTAAATACGCCCCGCTCTGCATCCGAGAACACTTCAACGAAATAATCAATCTGCTGATAATTCTTTTTGGTGATGGTATAAGCAATCCAAAGAGAGGTCGAAATCACCGCAGCCAGGACCATTAAAAACTGCAGGAGCAGGGTGTAAAGGGCCTGATAGTAGTTGGAGTGGCTGATGCAGGCCGCGATATAAGTCCCGCAGTCAGCCGGGATGATTCTCACATAGTATTTTCCGCGGCTTAAGTCCGCCCACCCGCGGCAGGCGTCGTCCGGCGACTGCTCAAGACGGCTGACCAGCAGCTCCTTGTCCTCCAGGGACAGCTGGGCGGTTTGAGCGCCTCCCTGGAGCAGGAAATTGCCGCCCCCGTCCAGGATAAAGAACCGGTCCAGCTGGGAACTTGTATTGATGAGCTGTTTTAACTGTTCCTCATATATGTTGACCATGACCACGCCCTTAAACATGCTCAGCTTCTTAAAGTAGGTAAGGACCGGGACGGGCTGTGTGTAGGAGTACTGGTGCATTTCCCTTCGTTCCAGCCATTCGTCCTGGTCAGAGTGGTCATAGGAATCCTTCCAGCTCAGGTCTGAAAACCGGGACAGCCGTGTGGTCCCTCCGGTGTCAGAGGTGAGAATGGAATCATAGCCATCCAGGTAATAGTACACAGAGGCAATATAGGGAGCGTTGTTGGTCAGTGAATTAAAGTTGGACAGGATGGTGTTGGTCAGGATTACGTCCAGGTAGCCAATCTGCTTATGGGAGATAAATCCCCGCAAGGAGATGGACAGCCTGGGGTTCCGGGCCAGGATATCGTACTGGGTGGCGGCGCTGTCCAGGACCAGGGAGTAGTTATCCCTCACAGCCTGGGCCGCTGTCTCGGCATCCTCACGGATTTCGCTCTGTTTTCCCTGAAAGACAAAGGCCAGGAATACCAGGAATACGGTGAGGATGGGAATGGATATGATGGCTGAATAATATAAAAAGCTTTTTATAAAATTACGTTTTCTCATGGTTTTCAGTTCCTTTTGGCATTTTTCCGGGTGGGGGAAGCCGGGCCGCGTCACGGGTGTGATTCCGGACGGCTGCCGCAATTACGGTACTGCGTGGGCGTCATGTTGAAATACTGGTGGAATGCCCTGGAGAAATTCTTGGGATTGTCATAGCCTACCCGGTAGGCAATTTCATATTGCTTGCAGCCGATATCCCTTAGCATCCGGGCTGCGTTTACCATCCGGGTCTTTAACAGATAATCGGAGAAGCTGGTATCCGAGTGCTCCTTCATGATTTTGGACAGGTAATTAGGGCTTAAGGACACCAGCCTGGCAGCCTGTTCCAGGGTGGCGTCCTGGTAGTCAGTGTCCAGATAGTTTTTTACCGTGGTGATGATTTTTTCATAGTAGCTCAAGCTTTCACAGATATCCGGCATGTCCCGGCCCTTTTCGCTGTCCAGCAGCTCCTTTACCCGGGTCAGACAGACTGCCAGGTCCTCATATTTAACTGGTTTTAGCAGATAATCAAAGACGCCGTTGCGCAGGGCTTTCCGCACATACTCAAAATCCTGGAAACCGCTGAAAAATATGATTTTTACCTTTTTTTGGGACAGCAGACGTTCCGAGAGCTCCAGTCCGTCCATGAGGGGCATGCGGATGTCGGAGAGAATCAGGTCCACAGGGGTTGACAGGGCAAAGTCATAGGCATCTCTGCCGTTGGAAAATGAGCCGGTAATCTCAAAACCCAGCTGGTTCCATGGAAAGAGATTGGCCAGTCCGCTCCGTATCTTGGCTTCATCGTCTGCAATGATTACTTGGTACATAGGTGGGCCCCTTTCTTAAAAAATCCTGCTTTTATTATATATAAAAGAGAGAGAAAAATCATCTGAAAACTGGATCCGGGACAAAGGATTCCCAATAATGAATAAATATTGTAAAAAATGATACTTTCCCCGGAATTTTGATTAAGGAAAGATACCATTTTCGTAAGTACGGTTTCTTAACAAGATGGCAAAAGTACTGTACAATAGGGACAGTTGAAAAACAGGACAGAAACAATGATGCAGCAAAAGAACAACAGGAAAATGTAAAAGGGAGGTAATTAGTAATGAGAAAAGCAAAACAAATCACAGGCCTTTTAATGGCTGGTATTATGGCTTCCACCGTATTGGCGGGATGCACCAATGAACCGGCTCCTTCATCCACATCCCAGGCTGAAGCCGGAAAGGACAGTGGGGCAGGCAGCAGCGCGCCGGCCGCATCAGGCGACCAGATTACGCTCCGCTTCATGTGGTGGGGCGGAGATGAGAGGAATGAGGCAACCCTGGCTGTTATTGACCAGTATCAGAAGCTTCATCCCGAGGTGCGGATCGAGGCGGAGATGAACTCTGACCAGGGATATATTGACAAGGTATCCACCATGCTGGCCAACGGCACGGCTCCTGACATTCTTCAGCAGAACGTGGACTCCCTGCCGGATTTTGTGTCCAGAGGAGATTTTTTCGTGGATTTCTATGAGTACAAGGATACATTTGACACCTCCGGCTTTGACGAGACATTTATCAGCCAGTTCGGCACCTTTGACGGAAAGCTTTTGGCCCTGCCTACCGGTATGTCATGTCTGGCTGCAGTGGCCAACAAAAACGCGGCTGAGACCTGCAATGTGGATCTGACAAAGCAGATTACATGGGATTCCATGCTGGAGGACGGAAAGAAGCTTCACGCGGAGAATCCGGATTATTACTACATGAATACTGACACCAAGATACTCTGCGAGTACGTGCTCAGGCCATATCTGCGTCAGATGACAGGAGAATCCTTTATCATTGACAGTGAAAAGAAGATGAGCTTTACCAGGGACCAGCTGGTAGAAGTGCTTACATACATCAAGGACTGCTATGACGGCGGCGTCTTTGAACCGGCAGAGGACAGCGCTACCTTCAAGGGGCAGATTCACACCAATCCAAAGTGGATGGATGGAAAATTTGTATTTGCCTACGGCCCCTCCTCCAGCATCAACCTGCTGATGGATGCTGTTCCTGAAGCGGAGTGTACCGTTGTGCAGATGCCGATGGCAAAAGACCGGATCAACGACGGGTTCTTTGCAGATACGCCACAGTATATGACTGTGAATAAGAATTCTGAACATGTGGAGGAAGCAGTGGATTTCCTGAACTATTTCTATAACAGCGCAGAGGCCCAGGAGACACTTAAGGACGTAAGAAGCATCCCTCCCACATCCACGGCAAGGCAGCTGTGTGCGGATAAGGGACTCTTAAACCAGACCGTGGTGGATGCAGTGGATTTAGCGGCAGGGCTTAACGGCAGGAGCGATAAAGGATATACCACCAGCGCAGAGGTTTATGCGATTCAGGAAGATATGATAGAAAGCATTGCCTATGGACAGAGCACCCCTGAAGAGGCGGCCGACAATGCCATTGAACTGATTAATGACTATCTGAGCGGCCTGAACTAGAAGGCTCCAGAATCAAACATAAAAGAGATTGGCAGGCGGCCCGGACATCCTTTCCCGGGCCGCTTGAAGGATAGGAGGAAGATAGGATGGCAAAGCCAAGGCACGGCGGCTGGACCAAACGGAACAAGATTGGATTCATGTATGTGTGTATCTGGGGATTCGGTTTTCTGGTGTTCCAGCTGTACCCCTTTATCAGTTCGCTGCTGTATTCATTTACAAACTATGATATATTTCATGCGCCGGAATTTGTTGGGCTTGATAATTATGTCAAGTTATTTACAAAGGACAGGGAGTTTTGGAATTCAATGGCAGTCACATTGAAGTATACCTTTATCACAGTGCCGGGCAAGGTGGTGCTGGCCCTTATTATTGCCGTGATACTGAACCGGAACCTGAAGGGAATCAACTTCATACGAACCGTATACTACATACCGTCCCTGCTCAGCGGTTCCGTGGCAGTGGCAATCCTGTGGAAGGTGCTGTTCATGAATGACGGTTTCATCAACAGCCTTCTGGGCCTGGTCCGCATCGGTCCGGTCAAATGGCTGGGAACCCCGGATATGGCTGTCATCACAATCTGTATGCTGGAAATATGGCAGTTCGGTTCCTCCATGGTGCTGTTCCTGTCCGCCCTTAAGCAGGTGCCCCAGTCCCTGTATGAGGCGGCCCGGATTGACGGGGCGTCAAAACCCAGGATGTTCTTCAAGATAACCCTGCCCATGATTACATCCATCGCGTTTTTCAACATCATTATGCAGCTTATCACGGCCCTTCAAAACTTTACATCCGCATTTGTGGTGACGAGCGGCGGTCCCAATAAGGCCACCTATGTGCTGGGAATGAAGCTGTACACGGATGCATTTAAGTACTTTAAGATGGGATATGCCTGCGCTACCTCATGGATTCTGTTCATGGTTATCCTGGTCATGACCATTGTCCTGTTTGTGACCTCGAAGAAATGGGTTTATTACGATAATTAGGAGGACGGCATGAAAGAGAAAAAGATTAAAAACGGTATTACCTATGTAATTCTCGGAATCGTAGGTGTGGTGATGCTGTTTCCTGTCATATGGATGTTTTTTGCCTGTTTTAAAACCAATAACGAGATATTCGGCAGTCTGAGCCTTCTGCCCCAGGGATGGAGCCCGGAGGCATTCATCAAGGGGTGGAAGACCACGGGAACCTATACATATGCCCGGTATTTCATAAACACCTTTGCGCTGGTGGTTCCCACCACACTGCTGACGCTGGTGTCCTGCTCCATCGTGGCCTATGGTTTTGCCAGATTTGATTTTCCCGGCAGCCAGTTCCTTTTCATGGTTCTCATAGCCACGCTGATGCTGCCCAATGCAATCATTATTATACCCAGATACGCATTGTTCAACAAGCTGGGCTGGCTGGACTCCTATATGACCTTTTACGCGCCGGCTGCCGTGGGATGCTACCCCTTCTTCGTGTTCATGATGGTGCAGTTCTTAAGGGGACTTCCAAGGGATTTGGATGAATCCGCCTGCATTGACGGCTGCGGCCCCTTCCAGTGTTTTATACAGATCCTGCTTCCTCTGCTTAAGCCAGCCCTGTTTTCCGCCGGTCTGTTCCAGTTTTTATGGACCTGGAACGACTTTTTCAACACCAACATTTACATTAACACGGTTTCAAAATTTCCGCTGTCACTGGCCCTCAGGGTGAGTATTGACGTGACGTCCAATATACAGTGGAACCAGGTCATGTCCATGGCGCTGGTGTCCGTGATTCCGCTGATTCTGCTTTTCTTTGCAGCCCAGAAATATTTTGTGGAGGGCATTGCCACATCGGGCCTGAAGGGATGATTGGGTAAAGGAATAAAAGGCGAAGAAATAAAAAAGCGGGGAAACAAAAATCAGATATTGAGGGGAGACGCAACAGTGAGATACGGTTCGTGATGGAGGGGGACAGGGCTGTCCTTCGTCTCAGGCGTATGCCGGCGGAGGGCGCCGTCCGTTCCCAGGGAGTGCTGGAGGTGTTCCAGGGGATTACCAGGGAAGCTGCGAAATAAGCCCCTGGCCCGTAACAGTGGACGGAACTGAAATCACAATCCGCAGGGACGACTGGGATATGGACCAGCTCTATGGAAAAGCTCTTGCTTTCGGGGCGCCATACAGCGCTGCGCGGAAGCTCCTTCCAGGCATTACAGGGGCAGGCTTCATTATATAAACGGGCTTAAGGCCATGGATACTCCGGGCGGGCTGTCATCGGACGGCCTCCATCCATCGGATCAGGGTCATGAAATGATAGCGGAAAGGCCTGCCGGATATATGGCAGAAAAAAGGAGGATTGATTGAGAATATGAGTACGTACAAAAATCCGATTCTGTATGCGGATTATTCCGACCCGGATGTGGCGCGGGTGGGGGAGGATTATTATATGGTGTCCTCCTCCTTTACCTATATTCCGGGGGTTCCGCTTTTACATTCCAGAGATCTGGTTCACTGGGAGCTGATTAATCACTGCGTTAAAGAGCTTCCCTTTGAGAAATATGCCCTTCCATGCCACGGCTCCGGCACATGGGCTCCATCCATCCGGTATCATGAGGGGACATTCTTTGTGTTTATCCCGCTGGTGGATGAGGGAATCCTGGTTGCCAGATCCAGGGACCCCTACGGTGAGTTTGAATGTAATATGCTGTGCGAATCAAAGGGATGGATTGACCCCTGTCCTTTCTGGGACGATGACGGCAGGGCTTACATGGTCTTTGCCTATGCAAAGAGCCGATCCGGTATAAAACACCGGCTTTCGCTGGCGGAAATGGATCCCCAGTGCCGCTGTCTTCTGGCAGAGCCAGGGCTTATATTTGACGGTGAACAGATTGCGCCTACATCGGAAGGGCCAAAGATGTACAAAAAGAATGAATATTACTATATTCTGATGCCCTCAGGGGGCGTGGAGACCGGATGGCAGTCCTGCCTCAGATCCAGGTCTGTCTATGGGCCCTACGACTATAAAGTGGTGATGCACCAGGGAAATTCCCGGGTAAACGGTCCGCACCAGGGGGGCTGGGTGACATCGCCCGACGGGAGGCACTGGTTCATCCATTTCCAGGATGTGGTGGAGCTGGGCAGAATCATCCATTTGCAGCCCATGTGTTTTCTGGATGACTGGCCATTTATTGGCCAGGACCAGAATGGAGACGGCATTGGGGAGCCGGTGGAGGAGTGGCCCGTGCCGGCAGAAGGAATGCCGGAATACGCCATCCGCCAGTCCGATGATTTTGCGGAGAAGACACTGGGGCTCCAGTGGCAGTGGCAGGCCAATCCCAATACAGACTTTTATTCCCTGGAGGAACATCCGGGATACCTGCGGCTGTATTGTTACCGGAATCCGGGCAGGGAAAACCTGCTCTGGTATGCGCCCAATGTGCTGACCCAGATTCCGCAGAAACAAAAGCTGTCCATGACCGTGAAGCTGTCTCTTTCAGGCGGTGAGGACGGTGATTTTGGCGGAATCGGCATGGCGGGCCATGATTACGGATATGCGGGTTTGTACTACACGGGAAAGGGAATTCAGGTAAGATGTTACCGGGGAACGGTCACGGATCCCATGTTTGAAGGGGAAGCCGGTGAGAAGCTGGTCTTTTCACAGGAGGCAGAGGGGGAACAGGCTTGGTTCAGGCTGACCCTGGAGGAAGATAAGACGTATGGCTTTTCCTATTCTTCTGACGGCAGGAACTTTACCCGGATCGAATATTCATTTCCACTGAAACGTGCCACATGGACCGGCGCAAAACTCTGCCTGTGGTCCTGCTCACGGGAAAACCGGGAGTCTGGGGGATATTGTGATTATGAGTATGTGGAAATAAAATAAAAGACAAGGCTGTCTGCGTAAGACAGCCTTTGTTTATGATGAGGATTCAGGAACATGTTCTAATGAACCTCCGTATTCTTCCGGTATAAAATCAACAGTCCCTTCAGGAGCAGGGCGTCGTCCACCAGTATCTTATGGCGGCACAGCGGCGTGATGAACCTGGCCAGTCCGCCGGTGGCGATGATGGTGGGAGGCTCTCCCAGCTCCTTTTCCATGCGGTCCAGAATCCCGTCTATCATGTCCACGTTGCCGTAAATGATGCCGGAGCGCATACAGTCAATGGTATTCTTCCCAATGACATGGCTGGGAACCTCCAGGCTGATGTAGGGCAGCTGGGCCGTCTTGCTGCTGAGCGAGTTAAGGGAGACCTTGAGACCGGGAAGGATGGCACCGCCGATATAATTTCCCTTTTTGTCCACGGTGCACAGCGTGGTGGCCGTGCCCATATCTATGACCACCAGGGGAAGGGGATGTTCGTGGCTGGCTGCCACTGCGTCCACAATCTGGTCGCTGCCAACGGTCTTGGGGTTGTCCATGATGATATTCATGCCGGTTTTCATGCCGGAACCCACCAGCAGCGGACGGTTTCCCGTCACCTTTTCCACGGCGTTCAGGATGGTGGAATTAACAGGGGGAACCACGGAAGAGAGAATGGCTCCTTCTATGCTTGCAATATCAATCTGATGCATCTCCAGGATGTTCTTAAAGCTCACCGCGTATTCCGTATCCGTGCGTCCCTGGTCCGTGGTGACCCGTTCTATGAAATAGGTTTTTGTCTCGTCTATGCCGCCGATGACCGTATTGGTATTGCCCATGTCGATTGCTAAAATCATTGGGGGAACTCCTTTCAATCATTTAGGATGTATGTTATACTTTAACATGGATTGTAACATAGAAAAAGAGGAAAGACAACCGGAGGAATCATATGTTAAAAGGAAAGACAGTCCTTCTTGGCGTGACAGGAAGCATCGCGGCTTATAAGACAGCCGGCCTGGCCAGCATGCTGGTAAAAAAGGGCGTGAAGGTCCATGTTCTGATGACGGAGAACGCCACTCACTTCATTAATCCCATAACCTTTGAGAGCCTGACAGGCAACAAATGTCTGGTGGATACATTTGACAGGAATTTTGAATTCAGCGTGGAGCATGTGGCCCTGGCAAAGCAGGCGGATGTGGTGATGATTGCTCCTGCGTCGGCAAATGTCATCGGGAAGATTGCCCACGGCATTGCGGATGATATGCTGACCACTACGGTCATGGCGTGCAGGTGCAAAAAAATACTGGCGCCGGCCATGAACACCAACATGTACGAGAATCCCATTTTACAGGACAACCTTGATATTTGCAGGCGCTATGGTATGGAGGTCATAACACCGGCCTGTGGCTACCTGGCCTGCGGGGATACCGGGGCCGGAAAGATGCCGGAGCCGGAGGTATTGTATGAATATATACTGCGGGAGGCCGGCTATCCCGGGGATTTGGCAGGCAGACGGATTCTTGTGACAGCCGGGCCTACCAGGGAGTCCATTGACCCGGTGCGCTATATCACCAATCATTCCACAGGCAAGATGGGGTATGCCATTGCCAGGGTGGCGGCCTACAGGGGAGCCGACGTTACCCTGGTAAGCGGTCCGGTGGATCTGGCCCGCCCTTTGTTTGTGGAGACGGTTCCGGTGGAGAGCGCCAGGGAAATGTTTGAGGCGGTTACCGCAAGGAGCGGAGAGCAGGACATCATTGTCAAGGCGGCGGCGGTGGCGGATTACCGGCCTTCCACGGTGGGAACAGAAAAAATCAAGAAATCCGACGGTGATCTGTCCATTGCCCTGGAGCGGACCGACGACATCCTGAGGTGGCTGGGGCAGAACCGGAGGGACGGGCAGTTTCTTTGCGGATTTTCCATGGAGACCCAGAATATGCTGGAGAATTCCAGGGTCAAGCTGGCAAAAAAGCAGATTGACATGATTGTAGCCAACAACCTGAAGGTGGAGGGCGCGGGGTTCGGCACGGACACCAATGTGGTGACGCTCATCACCAGGGAGAGCGAGACAGAGCTTCCCATCATGTCCAAGGAAGAGGTGGCTGACCGCCTGCTGACCGAGATTTTGAAACGGACAAAAGGACAGGGAGGATTGAATCCTGCATGAAACAGGGTTCAGTCCTTTTTTCTTTCCTGCTCCCCGTGCTTTGCCGGAAGACAGACTGACAATGTCTTAACAAAGTCGTTGTGAAATGTATCTAAAAAAGCGTGGAATTCACGGCTAATACCCTGCCTTCATTGTGGCTTTTGACTAAAATGGCAAAACGGAAATATGGATATTGACTTTGAAACTGTCAAAATGTATAATTAAATCATGCTTGAAACGGGTTTCAAGAATAAAACACACAAAGGGCGGAAGGGCCGGAAGGCTGTAATCTGCAGACAGGCAGGATGGTGGACTTATGACGAGCATACGTGATGTGGCGAAGCTGGCGGGCGTATCCCCCTCAACCGTATCCAGGGTAATGAACGGTACGGCCAGGGTGGATGATGAGAAGAGGCAGAAGGTGGAACGGGCTATATCAGAAACCGGTTTCAAACCGAATGAGGTAGCCAGGTCGCTTTACAAGCGTTCATCCAAAATCATCGGCATACTGGTGCCAAACATTATCAATCCCTTTTTTAATGAGCTGGCGGGGGCTGTGGAAGAAGAATGTGACCGCAGGGGATACCGCCTGACGCTCTGCAACTCCAACGATGATTTGGAAAAGGAGAAGCGGAACTTAAGCCTGCTGGAGCGGATGAACGCAGACGGAGTCATCCTGATGACTAACATGGATGAGATACATAAGGAAGTGGGAAACTGCCGGATTCCGGTCGTGATGATTGACCGGCAGATTGAGGGGGGCAAGGAAATTGCCTGTATCCAGTCCAACCATTACCAGGGCGGGCGGATGTCCATGGAGCATCTTTTGGAATGCGGCTGCAGGCATATTGTGCAGATGAGCGGTCCGCTCCATCTGTCCAGTGCCAGAAAGCGCCACCAGGGATATCTGGATGTGTGCGGGGAGCGGGGAATCGAGCCTGCCTGCATAGAGGGAAATTACAGTTTTGAATCGGGAACCGAGATGGCAGCGCGGCTGTTGGAGAAGTATCCGGATACGGATGGAATCATAGCGGCTAACGACATGGTGGCCATATCGGTTTATAAGGAGCTTCACAGGAAAGGCATAAGGGTGCCGGAGGATATACAGTTAATCGGGTTTGACAACATATCCCTAAGCAGCCTGTTCACGCCGGAGATTACCACCATTGCCCAGCCCATAAAAAAGATGGGGCAGGATGCGGTTCGGATGCTGACAGAATACGTTGCCGGAGCTCAGATTAACAGGAATAAGGTATTCGATGTCAAGCTGATTAAAAGGGACACAACTCTTTAGGGAATGTCCGCAGCGCAGTACCAGGACATTCCCAGGCATCAAAGGGATAAAATAAAATGTAAAGTAGAAAAGGAGGAACTATGAAGACAGCAGTGGTAGGCAGCATCAACATGGACATGACAGTGACAGCCGAGAGGATTCCCTTAAAGGGGGAAACGCTGAAAGGAGAGGACATCCGCTACATACCCGGAGGAAAGGGTGCCAATCAGGCCGTTGCCATGGCAAAGCTGGGGGCGGATGTGGAGATGTTCGGCTGTGTGGGCGACGATGAGGCCGGAAGAAGCCTCATAAAAAACATGGAGGACATGGGAGTGGAAACCACCCACATTAAAGTGGCTCCAGGAGTGAACACAGGGCTGGCGGTCATCACCGTAGGGGATCACGACAATACGATTGTGGTGGTGGCGGGAGCCAATGACAGGGTGGACCGGGAATACGTGGACAGCATAAAGGATGCTCTGCTGTCATGCGGCATCGTATTGCTGCAGCATGAAATTCCCCAGGATACCATCGAGTATGTAATTGATATCTGCCATGAAAATGGCGTAAAGGTAGTACTGAATCCCGGACCGGCCAGACCGGTGAAGCCGGAAGTACTGGCAAAAGTGGATTATCTTACGCCAAATGAACACGAGGCAGCCATCCTGTTCGGGGATATGCCTGTGGAGGAGATGCTTAAGGCACATCCCGGCAAGCTGGTGATTACCCAGGGGTCTAAAGGCGTATCCACATGCCTTCCATCAGGAGAAATTCTTACCGTACCTGCCAGAAAAGCCAATGTGGTGGACACCACAGGAGCAGGAGACACATTAAACGGGGCATTTACCGTACAGATTGCGGGGGGCAGCACCATGGAGGAAGCGCTCCGGTTTGCCAACACGGCGGCCAGCCTGTCCACGGAGCGGTTCGGAGCCCAGGGCGGAATGCCTGTCCGCAGCCAGGTACTGGAAGCCATGCATCAGGAGAGAATGTAACGCATTGATAAACACGCTTTCGGCGTAAAGAAGACGGAGGAACAGAACATGAAGAGACACGGCATACTCAACAGCAATATTTCCAGGGTACTGTCAGCCATGGGGCATACGGACAGAATCGCAATCGCTGACTGCGGACTGCCCGTGCCAGAGGGGACAGAGCGCATTGATTTGGCTGTGACATTTGGAAATCCCCGGTTTATGGACGTATTGAAAGCGGTTTCAAACGATATGAAAATAGAAGCGGTGGTTCTGGCAGAGGAAATCAAAGAACAGAATCCACAAATCCTGGAGGAAATCCAGGAGCTTTTTGCCAGCTTTGAAACCGGTTTCAAACCGGAAAAAGTGGAATTTGTCCCGCATACCCGCTTTAAGGAGATGACAAAGGAATGCAGGGCCGTTATCCGGACCGGAGAGACAAAGCCCTATGCCAACATCATCCTGCAGTCCGGCTGTATCTTTTAGAGCAGAATTTATCTGGAGGAAAACAACATGAAAATAGAAATGAAAGGAATCAACAAATCCTTTGGTCAGAACCAGGTCCTAAGGGATGCCGGCTTTGTGCTGGACGACGGAGAGGTACACGCCCTGATGGGAGAAAACGGCGCAGGCAAGTCCACGCTGATGAAAATTCTGACCGGCGTCTACACCCGCGACGGGGGCACCGTCATTGTGGACGGAAAAGAAGTGACCTACAAAAATCCCCAGGAAGCGGAAAAGGCAGGCATTGTCTTTATCCAGCAGGAGCTGAACGTACTGTTCGACCTGACGGTTGAGGAAAACCTTTTCCTGGGCAAGGAAATCAAAAAGGGATTTGGAATATGTGACCGGAAGGCCATGAGGGCAAAGGCAGAGGAAACCTTAAAACGTCTGGGAGTCAGCATCCCCACGGACAAGGTAATGTCTGGGCTTTCCGTGGGCCAGCAGCAGATGATAGAAATTTGTAAGGCATTGATGGTGGATGCAAAGGTCATCATCATGGATGAACCCACGGCAGCTCTTACCCAGAGCGAGACAGAGGTGTTGTTTGAGGTGATGCAGTCCCTGAGGAAAAAGGGAGTGTCCATCGTCTATATATCCCACCGCATGGAGGAGATTTTTGAGCTTTGCGACCGCATCTCCGTTCTCAGGGACGGCACATACATAGGCACAAAGAAGATTCCGGAAACTAATATGAATGAAATCGTCAAAATGATGATTGGCCGTGAAATCGGCGAGCGGTATCAAAAACGTGACTGCGCCATCGGCAGCGAGGTGTTCCGGGTGGAGGACCTCACAAAGGAGGGGGTGTTCCACGATGTGAATTTCTCCGTAAAGGCCGGTGAGGTCCTGGGAGTATCCGGACTGATGGGAGCGGGGCGCACGGAAATCATGCAGGCTATTTTCGGAAACCTGTCCTATGACAGGGGCAGCATTTTCATCGGCGGAAAGCAGGCGGTGATTAAGAATCCGCTGCAGGCTATTGAGCATGGAATCGGATTTATAACAGAGGACCGCAAGACAGAGGGACTTCTGCTGGAGGAGAGCATTGAGAAAAATGTATCCCTGACCAATCTGGGGCGTATCACAGGCAAGGGCAGGGTGGTAATCAGCAGGGAGAAGGAAAAAGGGCTGGTCACAAAGGCCATAGAGGAGCTTCATATCAGGTGTTTCGGGCCCGGACACGAGTGCGTGAACTTAAGCGGCGGCAACCAGCAGAAGGTGGTATTCGCAAAATGGATTTACACAGAACCCAGAATACTGATTCTGGATGAGCCCACAAGAGGCGTGGACATCGGCGCCAAGAAGGAGATATACAGCATCATAAACCAGCTGGCCGAAAAGGGGGTCGCCATTATCATGGTGTCCTCTGAGCTGCCGGAGGTATTGGGAATGAGCGACCGGATTATGGTGGTGCGCGAAGGTATGGTCAGGGGAATCATCAATCAGGGTGAGGCTGACCAGGAGAAGATAATGACATTGGCTACGGGAGGTACCATATAATGAATAAAAATAAGAATAAAGTCATCAATTACACCCAGGATTTCGGGGCGCTCATCGCCCTTATCCTGCTGATGGCAGGCATCAGCATTGCCAGCCCAAGTTTCCGCACCGGGGCCAATTTCCTGTCCCTGCTGCGCCAGTCCTCCATCAACGGACTCATTGCCTTCGGCATGACCTTTGTCATCCTGACGGATGCCATTGACTTATCCGTGGGCTCTGTGCTGGCCCTCAGCACGGCTCTGTGCGCCGGGATGATTACGGCCGGAGTGCCGGCCGGCCTGGCCATGATTCTGGCGTTGGTCCTTGGATGCGCCATGGGCGTGATCAGCGGCGTTATGGTCACCAAGGGACGTCTGCAGCCCTTTATCGCAACCCTGATTACCATGACGGTATACCGCGGCCTGACCATGATATACACTAACGGTAAGCCAATCTCCAATCTGGGAGACAGCTTTATCCTGAAGGTGGTTGGAAAGGGAAAGTTCTACGGCGTCCCGATTCCGGTTATCCTTCTGATACTCCTGTTCCTGCTCTTTTATTTCCTGTTAAATAAGACCACCTTCGGGCGCAGGATTTACGCGACCGGAAGCAACTGGAAATCAGCCAAGCTGGCCGGCGTGAACATACACAGGACAAAAATCATCGCCTATGCCATTTCCGGTACCATGGCAGCATTATCCGGCCTGATTCTGCTCTCCAGACTGGGATCCGCGCAGCCCACCCTGGGAAGCGGCTATGAGCTGGACGCCATCGCCGCGGTGGCCCTGGGAGGCACCAGCATGAGCGGCGGCAGAGGAAAAATCTACGGAACCCTGATTGGCGTACTGATTATCGCGGTGCTGAACAACGGCCTTAACATCCTGGGCGTATCTTCCTACTATCAGGACGTAATCAAAGGTCTGGTTATCCTGATTGCGGTACTCTCAGACCGCAAGAGATAGGAATACGTTAAACTGCACACATGAATCTGTTATGAATGTAAGAATATGAATTTCGGGAGGGAAAGATCGTGAAGATTAAGAAAATACTGGCTCTTATGGTAACTGGCACAATGCTTATGACAATGGGCGGCTGCAACGCCATCACCATTGACGGGGAGGAAAACGTCAGGGAAGGAAGCAGCGGAAACGTGATTGGTTTCTCTGTCTCCACCCTGAACAACCCATTTTTCGTGACCTTGACGGAAGGAGCCAAGAAGGCCGCGTCGGAAAAGAATGTGGAGCTGGTGGTGGTGGACGCGGGAGACGACGCTGCCAAGCAGACCAGCGACATCGAGGATTTGGTGTCCAGAAATGTGGGCGTGCTGATTGTCAACCCGGTGGATTCAGACGCGGTGGCCCCGGCGGTAAAGAGCGCCATGTCCCAGGGAATCAAGGTGATTGCGGTGGACCGCGGCGTCAACGGAGTGGATGTGGACTGCCAGATTGCCTCGGACAATGTGGCGGGAGCCAGGATGGCAACAGAGTATCTCATGGAGCTTGTGGGCGAGGGCGCCAAGGTGGCTGAGCTGCAGGGCGTGCCGGGGGCCTCGGCCACCATTGACAGAGGCGAGGGATTCCATCAGGTGGCAGACAAATCCCTTCAGGTGGCTGCCAGCCAGACCGCTAATTTCAACCGCGCGGAGGGCATGACGGTCATGGAGAACATCCTTCAGTCCGACGGCACCATCAAGGGTGTGTTTGCCCACAATGACGAGATGGCCCTTGGGGCAGTGGAGGCAGTTGCCGCTTCCGGAAAGGACATAAAGATTGTGGGATTTGACGCCACGGACGACGCCCAGAAGGCGGTGAAGGACGGCAAAATGGCGGCCACGGTTGCCCAGAAGCCGGATAAGATGGGGGAGACAGCTATTGAGACCGCTGTCAAAATCATGGCAGGGGAGACTGTGGACAAATCCATACCCGTGGAAGTGGAGCTGATTAAATAGGTGAAACAGATTGACAGATGAGAAATGGACCCGCCAGAACCGGAATTTTCGGATTGGGGCGGGTCCGCTGCTGTTTTTATATTACGATTCATGGCGCGCCAGCAGTCCTTGCCAGCAACGGCAATTTACAGAGATTTCCATAGAATGGACGGAAAAACTGAGGGGAAATCGCAGGAGGGAAATTCAAAAGCCAAAGGCCTTGACTTATGATTCCAATCATAATAGAATAAAAATTGGATGATTTTGGGCGTACTTCCAAAGTACGTCCATCTTTTACTCAATGGAAAACGGAGGACGAATAACTTGTCACAGATAGATAACCAGATGACAGAAGAGATAAAAAAGCGGAGGACATTTGCAATCATATCCCACCCCGATGCCGGCAAGACCACGCTGACAGAAAAATTCCTGCTGTACGGCGGCGCCATCAACCTGGCCGGAACCGTCAAGGGGCGCAAGGCTGCCAAGCATGCTGTGTCCGACTGGATGGAGATTGAGAAGGAGAGAGGTATCTCGGTGACCTCCTCTGCCATGCAGTTTAATTACGACGGATTCTGTATCAATATCCTGGACACACCGGGACACCAGGATTTCTCGGAGGATACTTACCGTACCCTGATGGCGGCAGACTCCGCGGTCATGGTCATAGACGGTTCAAAGGGTGTGGAGGCGCAGACCATCAAGCTGTTTAAGGTATGCGTCATGCGTCATATCCCTATCTTTACTTTTATCAATAAGTTTGACCGGGAGGCCAGGGACCCTTACGAGCTTCTGGACGAGATTGAGGAAGTGCTGGGAATCCGCACATGCCCTGTAAACTGGCCCATTGGTTGCGGCAAGAGCTTTAAGGGCGTATACGACCGGTTCTCGAAGAAGATAACCACCTTCACGGCTGCCATGGGCGGTGCGAAGGAGGTGGACAGCCAGGAGTTTGACGTGGACTGTGCGGATGTGGATTCCTTAATCGGACAGGACTATCACCAGCAGCTGAGGGATGACATCGAACTCCTTGACGGGGCCAGTGATGAGCTGGATATGGAGCGTGTCAGGATTGGGGATTTATCCCCTGTGTTTTTTGGTTCGGCCCTGACCAATTTTGGCGTGGAGACCTTTCTGGAGCATTTCCTTAAAATGACCACGCCGCCTCTTTCCAGAAAGACACTGGACGGGAAGATAGACCCATTCCGCCCTGATTTCTCCGCTTTTGTATTTAAAATCCAGGCCAACATGAACAAGGCTCACAGGGACAGAATTGCTTTCATGCGCATCTGCTCCGGCAAGTTCGAGGCAGGCATGGAGGTAAACCATGTGCAGGGAGGAAAGAAGATCCGTCTGACCCAGCCCCAGCAGCTCATGGCCCAGGACCGGAAAATCGTGGAGGAGGCATATGCCGGCGATATCATCGGCATATTCGACCCGGGAATTTTCGCCATCGGCGATACCCTGTGCGCTTCCAATGAGAAGTTCCAGTTTGAGGGAATACCCACCTTTGCGCCGGAGCATTTTGCCAGGGTGCGCCAGGTGGATACCATGAAGCGCAAACAGTTCATAAAGGGTGTGAACCAGATTGCCCAGGAGGGTGCAATCCAGATATTCCAGGAGTTTAATTCCGGTATGGAGGAAATCATAGTAGGTGTAGTGGGCGTACTGCAGTTTGAAGTGCTGACCTACCGTCTGCGAAACGAATATAATGTGGAAGTCATACTGGAAAAGCTGCCCTTTGAGCACATACGCTGGGTGGAGAATCCGGGCGAGGTGGATGTGGCCAGGATTCAGGGCACGTCTGATATGAAACGAATTAAGGACTTAAAGAACAATCCGCTGCTGCTGTTTATCAACAGCTGGAGCGTGGGCATGGTATTGGACCGCAATCCGGCACTGAAGCTCTCAGAATTCGGAAGAGCCTGATCCCATGCAAGGAACAGGACCACGGGACCAGACTACGGTCCCTGAATGCTCATAACGAGGAGGTAAAAATCATGAGTAAGATTGATGATGTAAGGGCTGCCATGGTGGAGGCCATGAAGGCTAAGGACAAGGCCAGGAAGGATTCCCTTTCCATGCTGCTGTCCGCCCTCAAGAATGCGGAAATCAACAAGAGGGAGCCTTTGACGGAAGAAGAGGAGAACGCGGTCGTCAAGAAGGAAATCAAGCAGACCCAGGAGACATACGAGATGGCACCGGCGGACCGTGAGGACATCCGGTCAGAGGCAGCCGCCAGGATGGCTGTATATAAGGAGTTTGCGCCGGTAGACATGAGCGTGGAGCAGATTCGGGAAGTCATAGCCTCTGTTCTGTCTGAGCTGGGAATCGGGAATCCCACGGCCAAGGATAAGGGAACCATTATGAAGGTCCTGATGCCCAGGGTCAGGGGAAAGGCGGACGGCAAGGTGGTCAATGAGACGCTGGCTTCCATGTTCCGGTAAGGTAAGATAGGCCCCGGGGGTTTTTCAGCCCCAGACCTTCCGGTTTGGCGTGCTGAGCGGCAGGCCGGGTGGGGCAGCATAATAAAAGGATGCGGGGCTTAAGCTTCGCAGGAAAAGGAGACGGTTACGATGTATAGGAAAGAGATTGAAGGTTTTATTGATTCCCACAGGGACGAAATGATAGAGGATATCTGCACGCTGTGCCGGATTAACAGTGAGAAGATGCCTTATGTGGAGGGCAAGCCTTACGGGGAAGGTCCGTTCCAGGCGCTTCAGGCAGCTCTTAACATGGCAGAGGGGTATGGTTTTACCATCCGCAACTACGACAACTATGTGGGAACAGCCGACCTCAATGACAAGGAGAGACAGCTGGACATCCTGGCCCACCTGGACGTGGTTCCTGCCGGCGAGGGATGGACTGAGACAAAGCCCTTTGAGCCGGTGGTAAAGGACGGAAAGCTCTTTGGCCGCGGTACCGCTGATGACAAGGGGCCGGCCGTGGCTGCGCTCTATGCAATGAGGGCAGTGAAGGAGCTGGATATCCCGTTAAATAAGAACGTCAGGCTGATTCTGGGCACGGACGAAGAGTGCGGAAGCTCTGATATCGTAAATTATTACGACAAGGAGGATGAAGCGCCCATGACCTTTTCACCGGATGCGGAATTCCCGGTTATCAACATTGAAAAGGGCCGTCTGGAAGGCCATTTCCATGCATCCTTCCAGGCTTCTGAGGCAATGCCCAGACTGGTGAAGGCGGAAGCCGGAATAAAGGCCAATGTGGTTCCGGGCAAGGCCAGAGCCGTGGTGGAAGGCGTTGACCTTAAGACATTGGAGGCAGCGGCAGAGGCTGTGGAAAAGGAAACAGGGATCTCCTTTGTGCTGGAGGGGGATTTGCCGGTTATGACAGTCACTGCACAGGGAGAGGGCGCCCACGCATCCACGCCCCAGGAGGGAAAGAATGCCCTTACAGGCCTGCTGGTATACCTGACACGCCTGCCGCTGGCAGAGTGCCCTCAGATGAATATGGTAAAGAACCTGCTAAAGCTGTTCCCTCACGGCGATACCTGCGGAAAGGCAGCCGGTATCAGCATGGAAGACCAGTTGTCCGGTAATCTGACCCTTGCCTTCAGTATGCTGACTGTTGGAGCCGATGGCCTGGAAGGCGTATTTGACAGCCGGTGTCCTATCTGCGCCACGGAAGAATCCGTGCTGGGAGTGATAAAACAGGCCATGGCGGACCATGGGCTTACACTGGAAAATGATTCCATGATACCGCCTCACCATGTGGACGGAAATTCTCATTTCGTAAAGACACTGTTGTCTGTATACGAGGACTATACAGGCCTTGAGGGAAGCTGCCAGGCTACAGGCGGCGGCACCTATGTCCACAGCCTTAAGAACGGTGTTGCTTATGGCGCGGCCCTGCCGGGAACAGACAACCGCATGCATGGAGCCGACGAGTTCGCGGTGGTGGACGAGCTTGTCTTAAGCGCAAAAATATTTGCACAGGTCATTGTGGAGCTGTGCAGCTGATAGTAGAAATTAAAATATTTCGTCGGCGTTTCCGGAAAAAGTGCTTGACAAATAGGTTCATGTGATGTATTTTCTTAACTAAGATAAATCCCAGCGATTTGATAGGAATCAATATAGGAGGAACTTATGAATCAGTTAAGAGCCATGCAGATGAATATGGATATGATGAACAGCATGTATATGATGATGTGCTGTGTATCCGCATGGGCAAAAAACTGAATGTAAGTTTTATCTGTATGGATTGTGATTAATCAGGAGATATCCCGGTAGCAGGGAAAGATTCAGGGCCGCAAGTCCGTGCAGGACATGCGGCCTTTTTGCGGTGATTTTGCCATGGGCGCTGCGGTCCGGCGTAATGTGGCTGAGTACGGATGAGGCGTGAGCATGTGCGGGACCGCGGATATGAGCTGCGGGAACAAAAGAAAGGAATTAAACCTATGGAAGCAAATAACGAAAATCCCATCATCCAGCTGGTGGGGCTGGGGAAACAATTTCAGACCATGAATGGTCCGGTGACTGCCCTGGAAGATATCAATTTGGAAATCCGGTATGGAGAGGTGTTCGGTATCATCGGCCTGTCCGGCGCGGGCAAGAGTACCCTGGTGCGGTGTATCAATTACCTGGAAGTGCCCACCTCTGGAAAGGTTATATTTGAGGGAAAGAACCTGTCTGTGATGAAGGACAGGGAGAAGCGTCTGGCCAGGCAGTCCATGGGCATGATTTTCCAGCAGTTTAACCTGCTGTCCCAGAGAAACGTGCTTCAGAATGTATGCTTCCCGCTGGAGATTGCGAGGGTATCCAAGGCCGAGGCCAATAAGCGGGCGGAGGAGCTTTTGACACTGGTGGGTCTGGAGGACCGGATGAAGGCATATCCGGCGCAGCTCTCCGGCGGGCAGAAGCAGAGGGTTGCCATTGCCAGGGCCATGGCAACCAATCCCAAGGTTCTTCTGTGTGACGAGGCCACCAGCGCCCTGGATCCCAATACAACCAAGTCCATTTTGGAACTGCTCAAGAAGATAAACCGGGAGATGGGAATTACCGTCATTGCCATTACCCATGAGATGGCGGTCATTGAGGCCATATGCGACAGAGTGGCTATCATAGACCACAGCCACATCGCGGAGGCGGGAAATGTGTCCGATATCTTTTCCGGTCCCAAATCCGATATCGGCCGCCAGCTGATTCTGGGGGATGTGGCTGAGCAGAACCTGAGTTTTGGCAATTCCCGCCAGATTCGCATTATTTTTGACGGAAGGGAGTCTTCAGAGCCTGTGATTGCCAATATGGTGCTGGCCTGCAAGGTTCCGGTGAATATCATGCATGCGGATACCAGGGATATTGAAGGCAAGGCCATGGGGCAGATGATCATACAGCTTCCGGAGGACGATACGGATGCCGGCCGGATTTGTAATTATCTGAAGACAGCCAATGTAAAGTTCGAGGAGGTGCGGTGAGATGCAATTTGATTCTACGACCATAAATATGCTTGTAAAAGGAATATGGGAGACCATCTACATGGTGTTCCTGTCCTCTGCCTTATCCTATGTAATCGGCATTCCCCTGGGAATCGCCCTGGTGGTGACGGACAAGGAGGGCATCAGCCCGGTGCCTCTGTTTAACAAGGTTCTGGGGCTCATCATCAATCTGCTGCGCTCCGTGCCGTTTATTATCCTCTTAATCATGGTATTGCCCATTACCAAGTTTATTGTGGGAAAGACCATTGGCTCCAATGCCACGGTGGTGCCTCTGATTATTGCCGCATCCCCATACATCGGGCGTATGGTGGAGTCTTCCCTGAAGGAAGTGGACGCGGGCGTCATCGAAGCAGCCAAGTCCATGGGCGCATCCACCTGGCAGATTATCGTCAAGGTGCTGCTGCCGGAGGCCAAGCCGTCCCTGCTGGTGGGTGCGGCCATATCCGTGACCACGATTCTCGGATACTCTGCCATGGCAGGATTTACCGGAGGAGGCGGACTGGGCGATATCGCCATCCGTTACGGATACCACCGTTACCAGACCGATATGATGATGGTGACCGTGGTGCTTCTGGTCATTATTGTGCAGCTGATCCAGGAGGTCGCCATGCGTATGTCCAGAAAGAGCGATAAGAGAATCCGGTAGGAAGGTCCGGGAAGTGAAGCCGGGAAGAGAATCCGCTGAGGCTGTCCGTTTCCTGACAATGGCGGAAGAATGTATATGACCGTCATATGAAGAAGGGTGTGCAGCCTGAGCTGATGATAAATGCCTGAATATGGCGAAAATAACAGGGGCAGAGCCCCAAAGCGAGGAGGACACAATTATGAAGAAAAACATCTTAGGGGCAGCCGTACTGGCAGCCATACTGGCATCGGGAGCGCTTAGCGCATGCTCCGGCAGCCCAAAGGAGACCACGGCAGCAGCTACTGAGACGCGGGCTGCTGATTCCAGGGCAGAGGATACCACGGCCGCAGAGGCGGAGACCACGCAGGCCAGTGCAGAACTGAAGGAAATCGTGGTAGGAGCAAGCCCTGCGCCGCATGCGGAAATCCTCAATGCGGCTAAGGAAGTTCTGGCATCCAAGGGCTACGAGCTGAAGATTGTGGAATACACAGATTACGTGCAGCCCAACAATGCGCTGGATTCCGGCGACCTGGACGCCAACTATTTCCAGCACAAGCCATATCTGGATTCCTTTAATGAGCAGAACGGAACAAATCTGGTCAGCGCAGGCGCCATCCACTATGAGCCATTCGGTATTTATGCAGGCAAGACAGCATCCCTGGAAGAACTACCGGACAAGGCGACCGTACTGGTGCCAAACGATGTGAGCAATGAGGCAAGAGCCCTTCTTCTGCTGGAGGCACAGGGGCTGATTAAACTGAAAGACGGTGTTGGTCTGGAGGCTACTAAGAATGACATTGTGGAGAACACCAAGAACCTGGATATCGTAGAGTTGGAGGCAGCACAGCTTCCACGTTCCATTTCTGACGGCGATATCGCGGTTATCAACGGCAACTATGCAATTGAAGCAGGGCTCAAAGTCAGCGACGCCCTGGCTACTGAGGATTCCCAATCCCTGGCGGCTACCACCTACGGCAATGTAGTGGCAGTGAGAGAGGGAGAAGAATCCAGCGATGCCACCAAGGCTCTGGTGGAAGCATTGACCAGCCCTGAGGTAAAGCAATTCATGGAGGAGACATATGAAGGCGCTGTAGTGCCGCTGTTCTAACGCGTGTTTGCAGGCAGCTTTCAATCAAACTCTTTCAAGATAAAATACAGTTATTCATAAAATCGTAAGAGGCTGTCCGCCGGGGATATACCCTGGCGGATTGTTTTATTTTACAAAATATGTTATACTTTCCCAAAAGTGTGTCCTGTATTCGGATACATTGACGCAGCCGCAGGGGCTTGAGAGAGGAGATAGTCCATGGAAAACGAAAAAGAAAACGGATATGGAGCCGGAGAAGGCCAGGGTCCGGATTATCATACAGATAACAGGGAACCAGTGATTGTGGCGGAACAGCCGGCCCGGGAGGTGACAGATGGGGATGTCAGCCAGGCGTCTGGCGGCCAGGATGCAGCGGATCTGGGAGAACCGGGGCAAAGCGGGCCGGAGCGGGGAACCGCGGGCTGGGGAACCGCGGGGCAAAATAGCGCCATCCAGGATGGATCCGATGGATGGAGCAGCCCCATGGATGCACCCCCACGGGAGGACAGATGGAGCGATACAGGGGATAAACCTTATCTGGGAAGTCCCTGGGAACCAACCCAATCCGGGCCGGAATATGCCCCGGGAAAGAATAATGGCGCCAGCGCAAATGACAGCCGGCCGTTATATAAGCCGGCCCCGCCTTCTTACGGCCAAAGCCAGCCGGAGGCGGGGCAGACGCAGCCGGAAACAGGCCAGGGCCAGCCGGGTGCAGGCCAGGGCCAGCCGGAAACAGGACAGAGGCTGCCAGTGACAAATCAGAACCAGCCGGGCGGGAGCAGCCAATACCAGACCCAATACCAGTCTTACCCGCCTGTGTACCAGGAAAAGAATAATATGGCAACGGCAGCTCTGGTCATGGGGATTCTTTCTCTGTGCAGTATCTGCTGCTGTATGCTGTTCGGCATTGTGTTCGGCGTACTCGGCATCATATTTGCCATTATGTCAAAAAAAGGAGACAAAATGGACGGTCAGGCAAGGGCCGGACTGATACTCTCCATTATCGGTATTGCTGTCACCGTGCTTGTCATCATCTTCTTTGCTGCGATTGAGGTGCTCGCTGTCATACCGGAACTGAATTGATTGGTTGTTTAATGGATGGAAACCGAATTGATATAAAATCAGGTTTTAATGGGACGGTGTCCGGCATATAGTAGGTAGCAAGAGAGGCCGGGAGGCTGTGGACCGTGAGGATTTACGACCTTAAACAAAAAGAAGTGATTAATGTAAAGACCTGCAAGCGCCTTGGATTTGTGGGAGATGTGGATTTCGACATGGAAACGGGCTGTCTGCTGGCCCTGATTGTGCCCGGACCAGGCTGCATATGCGGTTTTTTGGGACGGGAGAAGGAATATGTGATACCGTTCTGTGACATCTGCCAGGTGGGAAACGATATTATACTGGTGGACATTAAAGAAAAAGATGTGACGGAAAGCATTAAATGCTGAAAAGAAACATACAGCGCGGATTCCAGCGGGATTCGCGCTTTTTTCAGCGCGCGGGACAGAGGAGTGGCCGCCAGGGTCTCCCCTGCCGGCCGGTTTGTGAGAAAAAGTTGTATAAAAAGCATTTGCTTTTTACAAGTCTAACTATACAAATGAATTGTGAAGGTTTTATGGTGTAAATGTGAAAAATCTGTGAAGGGTACCATAAAATGGTCACAGGTTTTCGTGGATGGCTGTCAGGATGTCCTTCAGCTTTCCCGCTTCAATCTGGCCCGGTGCAGAGGCTTCTTTTACAGAGCCAAAGGTGAGGCAGGAGCCGAATACCTCCCCTGAAAGACGGCTTATGAGCCCGGTGCCCTTCATGGACATGGTGACGACCGGGCAGGACAGGGACTGGCTGGCCTTGTCTGTGGCTGAAAGAAGGGTCAGCACATCGCGGGCTGACCGGGGCATGACCGCAATCTTGGCTATGTCTGCCCCCAATTCCTCCATGTGATGCAGGCGGCGGAGAATATCATCCTCTTTTGGAGTGGCCGCAAAATCATGATTGGACAGGATGACGCGTACCTGGTGTCTGCGGGCCAGTTCCACTGTCTCACGTACCATATCGTCACCGGAAAAAAGTTCCAAATCCACCAGATGTACATGGCCGGAGCAGATGGCCTGTTCCACCAGGGAGCGGTACGCCGGGAGCGGAGCGGGCACATGGCCGCCCTCCTTTTGGGTGCGGAAGGTAAAGAGCAGGGGAATGTCTTTAAGGGCAGACTCCAGACCGGGAAGGACCTGGTCCAGGATGTCCGGCTCCAGTATGGAGTCAAACCAGTCCGCTCTCCATTCAGCCACATCCACAGGCTGCTCCGTGAAGGATTCTGCCTGGTGAATCAGGGATTCGTAATCCTTTTCCACCAGCGGGGCGCATATTTTCGGCATTCCCTGTCCAAGTACAGTTTGTTTTATAATAACATTTTTCATGATAAAGAGCACCTTTCCTGTAATCTTTTTGGATTTGTCTGGATTCATTATAAAGCGGAGAGGGGATTTCGTCCATACCGTAATGAAAAAAGAACAAAGTCCTTGCGATTCATACTTTCTTCGGTTAAAATATATGAAGCGTTTAAGACGATGCGTGAAAAAAGAAAGGAAGGGTAACCCAGATGAAATGCCCCTATTGTAATGAAGCAGACACCAAGGTCATAGATTCCCGTCCGGCAGATGACAACAGCTCCATACGCAGGCGCCGCCAGTGTGAGCGCTGCGGTAAGCGCTTTACCACCTATGAGAAGCTGGAGACCATGCCGTTAATGGTAATAAAGAAGGATAATTCCAGGGAGACGTATGACCGTTCCAAGATTGAAGCGGGAATCATCCACTCCTGCCATAAACGCCCGGTATCACCCCAGCAGATTAATTCCATGATTGATGAGATTGAAAACCAGATTTTTAACATGGAGGAGAAGGAAGTGCCCACCTCCGCCATCGGAGAGCTGGTGATGGGAAAGCTTAAGGACCTGGACGAGGTGGCGTATGTGCGTTTTGCCTCTGTCTACCGTGAATTCAAGGATGTGAATACGTTCATAGACGAGATTGGAAAATTGCTGAAAAAGTAAAGTTGCTGAAGAAAATAGATTCGGAAGGAATACTTATAAACATGCTGGAAATGTTTTATCCCCGCCGTTACGAGGTATCCACCTATGTGATACCGTTTGATTATTATCATGCACAGGGAATGCAGGGCGTGATTTTTGACATTGATAATACCCTGGTGCCCCATGACGCGCCGGCAGACGGACAGGCAGTGGAACTCTTTGAGCGGCTTCGCGCCATGGGAATGAAGACATGTCTTCTATCCAACAATAAGGAGCCCAGGGTAAAGCCCTTTGCGGATTTGGTGGGTTCCTGCTATATCCATAAGGCAGGCAAGCCGGGAGTCAGGGGATATGAGAAGGCCATGGAGCTTATGGGGACGGACAGGAATCATACCCTCTTTGTGGGGGACCAGCTGTTTACGGATGTGTACGGTGCCAACAGGGCCGGCATCTACAGTATCCTGGTAAGGCCCATGGACCCCAGGGAAGAGATACAGATAGTGCTGAAGCGTTACCTGGAAAAGCCGGTGCTGTATTTTTATAAAAAACATGCCAGAGACATAAACCAAGACAGGGAGTAAAGTGAGATAATGGACGGAAAGACAAGAGTATGCGGGCTGATTGCAAATCCGGTGGAACATTCCATGTCACCCATGATGCATAATTTTTTTGCGCAGAGAACAGGGGTGAACTTAGCCTACGTTCCTTTTAAAGTGGAGGAAGACAGGGTTGGGGACGCGGTAAAGGGGGCCTATGCCCTGAATATACTGGGGATGAATGTAACGGTTCCCTATAAACAGCGGGTTATGGAGTTTCTGTCTGAACTGGATGAGGATGCCAGGGCCATCGGGGCAGTCAATACACTGGTCAGGACAGCTGCGGGCTATAAGGGCTATAATACGGATGGCGCGGGCCTTAAGCGGGCCCTTGCGCAAGCCGGTATCCGGACAGAAGGAGAACATTGTTTACTCATTGGGGCCGGAGGTGCGGCCAAGGCTGCAGCCTATGTGCTGGCAAAGGGCGGGGCTGCAGACATCCACATCCTCAACCGGAATGAAACCAGGGCCAGGGAGCTGGCAGACTGCATCAACACACTGACAGGCAGCGGTCTGGCGGAGGCCCTGCCTCTGAAGGGATACAGGAAGCTTCCTGCCAGAAAAGGCGGATATCTGGCCGTACAGTCCACCAGCGTTGGCATGCATCCCCATGTGGAGGATGCCGTTATTGATGATCCCCGGTTTTATGAGATGATTCATACCGGTGTGGACATTGTCTATACTCCCGCCAGGACCAGGTTCATGAAAATGGTACAGGAAGCAGGAGGAAGGGCGGTGAACGGTCTGGACATGCTTTTATATCAGGGCGTGATTGCCTATGAACTGTGGAATCCCCAGGTGAGGGTGGACAGCGGGACCATAAAGGCGGCAAAGCAGATGATAGAAGATTATCTGATAAAAAAACAGGCCGGGGAGGGCCGGGGAGAGAACCTGATCCTCATTGGCTTCATGGGAGCGGGAAAGACCAGTGTGGGAGAACATTTCGCAGCACGCTACCGGATGCCGATGATTGACACGGACAAGGAGATTGAGGCGGCAGCCGGTATGGCCATATCCGATATATTTGCCACCCGGGGAGAGGAAGCCTTCCGGCGCCTGGAGACAGGCGTGCTGGAAAAGCTGCTGAAGCAGGGCGGCAGGTCTGTGATTTCCGTGGGCGGCGGACTGCCTCTCAGGGCGGAAAACAGGGCGCTTTTGAAACAGCTGGGAACCGTGGTATATCTGGATGTCCTGCCAGAGACTGTCATGGAACGAATCGGAGCCGATGTGTCGGACCGTCCCATGCTTCACGGCAGTGATGTGATGGGCCGCATTATAAGCCTTCTGGAGTCGAGAAAACCCTATTACCTGAAAGCTTCTCATATAATTGTGGATGTGAACGGTCGGGACGTGGATGATATCGTGGAAGAGATTCACCGCAGGGCAGTGGATAAAACATGCTGAAAAGGGAGAAATTTATACTGCCGTTAAAAAAAAACTTGAAAATGCTCCCTACATAGTATAGAATATAAAAGATTAAAGACTTATGGGGCGCTTAGGCAAGCGTCATGAACGAACTCAAGGAGGAATATCTTTATGATATCAGCAGGTGATTTTAGAAATGGCATTACACTGGAGATTGACGGACAGGTTGTCCAGATTATGGAATTCCAGCATGTTAAGCCAGGCAAGGGTGCGGCTTTCGTGCGTACAAAATTAAAAAATGTAATCAACGGCGGCGTGGTAGAGCGCACCTTCCGTCCTACAGAGAAGTTCCCTCAGGCCAGAATTGACAGAGTGGACATGCAGTATCTGTATGCCGACGGAGAATTATATAACTTTATGAACCAGGAGACCTATGACCAGGTTGCCCTGAACCAGGATATCATCGGCGATGCCCTGAAGTTTGTAAAAGAGAACGAAGTATGTAAGGTCTGCTCTTACAATGGCAGCGTATTCTCCGTGGAGCCTCCGCTGTTTGTTGAGCTGGAGATTACAGAGACAGAGCCAGGTTTCAAGGGCGATACCGCAACCGGCGCCAATAAGCCGGCAACCGTGGAGACAGGTGCAACCGTATACGTACCATTGTTTGTAGAAATCGGCGATAAGATTAAGATTGACACCAGAACCGGCGAATATCTGTCACGAGTATAATACAACTTGTCGGATACGCCCTGGGAGGCGGTTTGTAAGAATTGCTCCGGTATATGCCGGGGCAGTTTTTAACTTTCCGGGAAAAGGAAAGACCTATTGTCACAGTAAAGGAGAGTATACATTGTGAATAAGATTCTGGATATGATGGAGCGGGAATTAAAGCAGGCATTTACAGCCAGCGGATATGAGGATTCGTTCGCAAAGGTGGTTTTATCCAACCGTCCCGACCTGTGTGAGTACCAGTGCAACGGTGCCATGGCAGCGGCTAAGGCATATAAGAAGAAGCCCATCGATATAGCCAGCCAGGTGGTGGAACATCTGGCTTCAGGCGGCTCCCACCCTGTTTTTTCTGAGGCAGAGGCTGTGATGCCGGGATTCATTAACCTGAAGCTGTCAGATGCGTTTCTGGCAGAGTATGCGGGGGCCATGGCTTCGGCAGATAAGCTGGGACTGGAAGCGCCTGAGAAGCCGGAGACAGTTATCGTGGATTACGGCGGGGCCAATGTTGCAAAGCCCCTTCATGTGGGCCATCTGCGGGCGGCCATTATCGGGGAGAGCATAAAGCGCATGGGCCGTTTCCTGGGCCACCATATGATTGGTGATGTGCATCTGGGGGACTGGGGACTGCAGATGGGTCTTATTATTGAGGAACTAAAGGACAGGAAGCCGGAGCTGGTGTATTTTGACGAATCCTTTGAGGGACCGTTTCCGCAGGAGGCGCCGTTTACAATCAGTGAGCTGGAGGAGATATATCCTGCGGCCAGCGCCAAGTCCAAGGTGGACGAGGTGTTTAAGGAGAGGGCCCATCAGGCGACCCTGAAGCTCCAGAGAGGATATGCCCCGTTCCGGGCAATCTGGCAGCATATCATGGCTGTCTCTGTGTCTGACCTTAAGAAGAATTACGCAAACCTGAACGTGGAGTTCGATTTGTGGAAGGGTGAAAGCGACGCGGAGCCCTACATCGGGGACATGATTCAGATGCTGGTGGATAAGGGGCTGGCCTATGAGAGCCAGGGAGCTCTGGTGGTGGATGTGGCTCAGGATACGGACACCAAGGAGATTCCGCCCTGCCTGATCCGTAAGTCCGACGGAGCGTCTCTTTATGCAACTTCCGATTTGGCCACCATTGTGGAACGGGAACAGGATTTTAAGCCGGACCGCTATATTTATGTGGTGGATAAACGCCAGGGAATGCACTTTGAGCAGGTGTTCAGAGTGGCTAAGAGGGCAGGTATTGTGAAGGAAGACACCCCCATGATTTTCCTGGGATTCGGCACCATGAACGGAAAGGACGGAAAGCCCTTTAAGACACGTGAGGGCGGAGTCATGCGTCTGGAAAAGCTCATTGAGGAAATCAATGAAGCCGTATACCAGAGAATCATGGAGAACAGGACCGTATCAGAGGACGAGGCCAGGAGCACGGCGGCAGTGGTAGGGCTGGCTGCCCTCAAGTACGGCGATCTCTCCAACCAGGCTGCCAAGGATTATGTCTTTGATATTGAGCGCTTTACCTCATTTGAAGGTAATACAGGTCCGTATATCCTCTATACCATTGTCAGAATCAAGTCCATTATCGCCAAGTACAGGGAGAACGGAGGCCAGGTAAGCCAGGATGCCGTTGAAAAGAAGATTCTTGCCTGCACCGGAAGTTCGGAGAAGGCTCTGATGCTCTTGCTGGCCAGATATAATGAGGTTCTGGAAAACAGCTTTGCGGAGACAGCGCCTCATAAGATATGCCAGTACATTTACGAGCTGGCCAATGCCTTCAACAGCTTTTATCATGATACCAAGATTCTGGCAGAGGAGGATGAAGCCAGGAAGGAGAGCTATATCGGTCTTATTTCTCTTACCAGACGGGTGCTGGAGTCCTGCATCGGACTGTTGGGAATCGAGGCTCCGGAGCGCATGTAACCGCGGGGATGTCCCGGGATGGCCTGATACGTTCCGCCCTCCGGGGCAGGGGTATCAGGAATCCCGCTGAAAGGATGCATGAAGCAGATGAAGATTGTCAGGATGAACACCAGCAGCTTCTGGAAGGGGGAGGCTGGTGTGAAAGGCCTGGTTGAAGACCAGGGGGAAACATTTGAGGTAAATTTATATCTGGGAAGCGGAAGAGTAAGGGATTACTCCTGTTCCTGCAGCAAAGGGAATTCTTACAGGGGAATGTGCGCCCATGGGGAGGCCCTTTTTGCGTATTATAATCAGCAGAGGGAGGAGGCGTCCAAACCAACAATTCATACATCCTCCCAGGTTCACACCATGATTCGGGAATACACCAACCGGGAGGTGGCCCTGATTCTGGCGGAGGAGGCGGACGCCCAGGTAAGGCTGGAGCCGGTGCTGATTCTGGACGGAAAGGACACGCGTCTGGAGTTCAAGGTGGGAATCACCCGTTTTTATGCCGTGCGCGATTTGAGGGCCTTTAAGGAGGCTGTTGAGAATGGGGCCCATGTGGCTTATGGAAAGGACCTGTCCTTTCATCACAACAAATCGGCTTTTACAGACAGCAGCAAGGAGCTTCTGGCCCTGCTTATGGGAGGAGTACAAAACCAGAAAGCGGTCCGCAGCCTGACGCTAAACCGTATGAACCGGGACCGCTTTTTTGAAATAATGGCCGGCCGGACCGTGGAGGTCCAGCTTCCCGGCGGGAACCGGGTCATGATGGACATGGAGGATTCTGATCCGGTGGCATCACTTAAGGTGGAGAAGACGGGGAGGGACGGCCTGAAAGCCAGCCTTATGGGTGTGGCTCCAATGATAGGAGGCGAGGCCCCAAGGCCGGTGGCCGGCTGCTTTCGCGGGGAGCGGTTCCTGTATGTGGTATCCGGCCAGAGGCTCTACCGGTGCAGCGAGTCGTGTACCCAGGTCATGGGACTGTTCATGGAGCAGATGTGCATGGAGCGGGATGAAAGCGTGATGGTGGGACAGAGGGATATTCCGCTGTTCTATGAGCGCGTTGTCAAGCATATTCTTCCCTACTGCCGCCTGATGCCGGAGGACGTGGATTTTAAGGATTATGAGCCGGAGCCGTTAAAGGCGTCCTTCCGGTTCGACACAGGGGAGGATGGAGCTCTGGTGATGGAGCCCTCACTTGCTTACGGAAGTTATGAATTCCATCCCCTGGAGGACGAGAATCTTCCCAGGACTATATGCCGTGATGTACCGGGGGAATTCAGGGTAAGCCAGCTGATTCATAAATATTTCAAGTACAAGGACCCGGATGGAAGACGGCTGGTCATAAGGAATAACGAGGATGAGATTTACCGTCTTATGACAGAGGGAATGGACGAATTCCGCTCCATGGGAGATGTATATGTGTCTGAGAACCTGCGCCAGTGGGAGGTGCTGGCGCCGCCCAGGGTTACTGTGGGTGCTTCTGCTGCCGGCGGCTGGCTGGAACTGGATGTGGACATGGGCGGCATGAACAGCCAGGAACTGAACCGTATACTGGCAGCCTACAGCCAGAAAAAGAAGTACTACAGGCTGAAAAACGGACAATTTCTGGGGCTGGATGAAGGCGGCCTAACGGTCATCAGCCGCATGGCGTCGGAAATGGGAGTAACCAGAAAGGAGCTTCAGAGCGGAAAGGTACGTCTGCCGGCTTACCGCGCCTTTTATCTGGATTATCTTCTTAAGGAGAGCACCGGTGTAACCTATTACAGGGACCAGATGCTAAAAGCCATGGTAAGGTCGGTAAAGTCCGTGGAGGACAGCGATTTTACCGCGCCGGAGAGACTGAGGGGCGTGCTGAGGGAGTATCAGAGAATCGGATATGTCTGGCTGCGGACCCTGGACAGTTACGGATTCGGGGGAATCCTGGCCGATGACATGGGGCTGGGAAAAACCATACAGATCATTGCACTTTTGGAGTCCGCCTATGGCTCAGGCGAACAGTCGCCGTCCCTGATTATATGTCCGGCTTCTCTTGTGTACAACTGGGAGCATGAGATACGGCGTTTTGCGCCGGACCTTAAGGTGCTGTCGGTGGTGGGAAGCGGTTCGGAGCGGGAGGACCTGTTAAAAGAAGTTGGAAAAAATTCCCAGGACTATCAGGTTATTATAACGTCCTACGATTTGCTGAGAAGAGACATAGGCTTATATGAAGGCGTCCATTTCCGGTATCAGGTCATAGACGAGGCGCAGTATATCAAAAACGCATCCACACAGAGCGCCAGGGCAGTGAAGTCCCTGGATGTGCAGACCAGGTTTGCCCTGACAGGGACGCCTGTTGAAAACCGTTTGGGTGAGCTGTGGAGCATTTTTGATTATCTCATGCCGGGCTTTCTCTTCGGAAGCAAGTTCTTCAAGAAGGAATATGAAGTCCCCATTATAAGAGACGGCGACGCGGCAGCCCTTGAACGTCTGAAACGGATGATAGGCCCCTTTGTGCTGAGACGGATAAAGAAGGATGTATTAAAGGAGCTTCCGGATAAAATGGAGGAGGTTGTATATTCCAACTTTGAACCGGAACAGAAAAAATTATATGCGGCCAATGCGGCCAAGTTTAAGGAAAAGCTCAGTACAGGCTGTTTTGGCCGGGCAGGGGAAGGAAAGCTCCAGATTTTGGCGGAGCTCATGCGCCTGAGACAGATTTGCTGCGACCCGCGGCTGTGTTACGACAATTACAGAGGCGGTTCCGCCAAGCTGGAGACCTGTATGGATTTGGTGAGGAGAGGTGTGGCGGGAGGACATAAGATACTGTTGTTTTCCCAGTTTACCTCCATGCTGGATATCATTCATATAAGGTTTGAGAAGGAGGGAATCAAGAGCCACTTACTGACAGGGGCCACCTCCAAGGAGGAACGAATCCGGCTGGTGGGGGATTTTGGGAAGGATGAGGTGCCGGTATTTTTGATTAGCCTGAAGGCGGGGGGAACCGGCCTTAACCTGACTGCGGCGGATATTGTCATCCATTATGACCCGTGGTGGAACGTGGCTGCCCAGAACCAGGCCACGGACAGAACCCACCGGATCGGCCAGGATAAGCAGGTAACGGTCTATAAACTGATTACCAGAAATACCATAGAAGAGAACATCTTAAAGCTTCAGGAAGCCAAGAGCCATCTGGCGGATGCAGTGGTGCCTGAGGGCACGGTATCATTTGGAAGCCTGACAGGAGATGATATACTGAATATCATAAAGGAGGAATAAGAAATGAAAGTATTAATGTTAAACGGGAGTCCTCACGAGAAGGGATGTACTTACACCGCCCTTGCAGAGGTGGCAGGAGAGCTCAATCAGGCTGGCATTGAAACAGAGATCATGCATGTGGGCGGCGGGACTGTCCATGGATGTATGGGCTGCGGCGCATGCGGTAAGCTTGGAAAATGCATTTACAGCGACGATAAGGTCAACGAAGCAGTGGAAAAGATGAGGCAGAGCGACGGACTGATTGTCGGTTCACCGGTACACTATGCCTCGGCCAGCGGGGCTGTCACCTCCTTCCTGGACCGCTTCTTCTATTCCGGAAGCAGCGCTGCTGCCCATAAGCCGGGAGCTGCCATTGCCTCTGCCAGAAGGGCTGGAACAACTGCCACCCTGGACCAGCTGAATAAATATTTTATGATTACGCAGATGCCGGTAGTTTCCTCCCAGTACTGGAATATGGTGCACGGGCAATGTCCTGAGGATGTGAAGAAGGATGAGGAGGGCATGCAGATCATGCGCGTCCTGGGCAGGAACATGGCCTGGATGCTCAAATCCATTGAGGCAGGAAAAGCTGCCGGGGTTACGCTTCCTGAGACAGAGGAGAAGAAGAGAACGAATTTTATACGGTAGGAAAATGGCTGATTCGCGGATGAGGTTAATGTATGGAATCAATACGAGGAATCAATACATGGAATCAGGATGACCTGGTTTAAGATATGGGGCCCGGCACAGTGGTGTGCCGGGTTTTTAACATGCTCGTATGTACGGCTCTATACCAAAGCGGTATGCATGGTCTGATTATGAATGTGCTGGTCCAGTATCAAATGGACCCGTTCCACTTCGCCGAGAATCAGGGTTTCGGATTTCATGATTTGGCTTCTTAAGATGCGTTCAGTGGACTTGAGCTGGAATTCCAGATTGTCCATGCGGGTGTTCAGGGATTTTATGTCGGACTGCATGTTTTGGATGTCGGTTTTCATGTTCTGAATATCGGTTTTCATGCTCTGAATATCAGTTTTCATACCTTGAAACTCAGTTTTCATACCTTGGAACTCAGTCTTCATACCGACTATTTCAATCAACAAAAAATCAAGTTTTTCAGAATATGTCAAGCTGTCACCTCCTAAAAACAGTGTGCTGTGTCACGGTTATTGTTTCAGCTGGAACCAGGGTGTAATTAAGTATAGCATATCAGGACATGGAAAACCAGGCTGGTTTTTGCACTTTTGGTAACATATTTCACCGGATTACGCCGCCAATTTCCCGGAAAAATAGTACTTGCCACAAATCCCGTATTCTGTTATACTCTGATATAGTTAACTAGCTAATTATAAGCGGGCTAATGGTTAATCAGTTAAATATACAGATACAGGAAGGAGGCAATTTACATGGACAATGCATCATGCAGTTGTTTTGTTCAATCCTCGGAGCACTGTCTTATCGAGAAGTACATTCGAGTGGCCAGGCTGCACCGGAGTATGATGGAGCACCGTCTGGACGGCACGGGGGTGTACCGCAGCCAGCATCAGATTCTGATGTTCGTGTCGGATAATCCCAACGTATCCCAGAAGGAGCTGGCAAGGATGTATGGCGTGTCAGGGGCCACCATAGCTGTTTCTCTTAAGAAACTGGAAAAGGGAGGCTATATAAGGCGCCTGGTAGACCAGGAGGACAACCGGTGCAACCAGATTTGCATAACGGATAAGGGCAGAAAAGTGGTGGAGGACAGTGTTAAGATTTTCAGGCGCATTGAGTGCCGTATGTTTGAAGGATTTTCTGAGAATGATATGAAGGTGCTGGGAGAACTTCTGGACCGGATTTATGGAAATCTGAACCAGGAGTTTACGGACAGGGCGCAAGGGGAGGAATCGTAAGTGAAACGATACGGAAAATATATAAAACCATATTTTGGAGCCTTTATTCTGGGCCCTCTTCTGATGCTGACTGAGGTGGCTGGAGAAATCATGCTGCCTAAGCTGATGTCCATGATTATCAACAACGGAGTGGCGCAGAGAAATGTGCAGTATATCCTGTCTGTGGGAGGCCTGATGATACTGGCCACCCTGGTCATGGCCATAGGAGGAATCGGAGGAGCTTATTTTTCGGTGAAAGCGGCCGTCAGCTTTACCAGTGATTTGAGGGCCGACCTTTTTTCCAAGGTGCAGGAATTTTCCTTTAAGAACATAGATGCCTACAGCACAGGCTCGCTGGTAACCCGTCTGACCAATGATATCCAGCAGGTCCAAAATGTGCTTATGATGGGACTGCGGATGGCCATGCGCGCTCCGGGCATGTTCATAGGTGCCCTGCTCATGGCTTTCATGATGAATGCCAGGCTGGCAGTGGTCATACTGGTGGTCATCCCCCTGCTGACAGCAGCCATAGCCGTCATACTGAAGACCGCGTTCCCCAGATTTACCGCCATGCAGAAAAAGCTGGACCAGTTAAACTCCGGCATCCAGGAAGCTCTGACCAATGTGCGGGTTATCAAGTCCTTTGTGCGGGAAGAATTTGAGGAAGATAAATTCAGGGTCATGAACCAGGATTTAAAGAACAGCAGCCTGGATGCCATGAAAATCGTCATTGTCGCCATGCCTGTGATGACCCTTGCCATGAACATAACCACGCTGGCTGTTGTGTGGTACGGGGGAAATATCATTATTGCAGGGTATATGCCGGTAGGGGATTTGACTGCATTTACCACCTATATCGTACAGATACTCATGTCACTAATGATGCTTTCCATGGTATTCCTGCAGCTTTCCAGAGCAGTGGCATCCATCCGCAGGGTGAGTGAGGTCATGGATACGGAGATCGACCTGACAGACCAGGGGGCCGCCAGGAAGGACCTGGCTGTATTGACGGGAAAGGTGGAGTTTAAGCATGTGAGCTTCAGCTATACGGACAACCAGGATGAGATGGTGCTGGAGGATATAAGCTTTACGGCAGAGCCGGGGCAGGTGATAGGCATTATCGGAGCCACAGGCAGCGGTAAGACCACCCTGGTGCAGATGATACCGCGGCTCTACGATGCCACAAGGGGCCAGGTACTTGTGGACGGAGTGGATGTCAGGGACTATTCTCTGAAAAACCTTCGGGAAGGTGTGGGCATGGTGCTCCAGAAAAATGTGCTTTTCTCAGGCACCATAGAAGAGAACCTGCGCTGGGGGAAGGAGGACGCCTCCATGGATGAAATCAGGGAAATGGCACAGAGCGCCCAGGCGGACAGCTTTGTCACCTCCTTTACCAACGGCTATGATACGGACATGGGACAGGGCGGGGTCAACGTATCGGGGGGCCAGAAGCAGAGACTCTGTATTGCCAGGGCTCTGCTTAAGAGGCCAAAAATCCTGATACTGGATGACAGCACCAGCGCCGTGGATACTGCCACTGAGGCCAGGATACGGCAGTGTTTCAGCACCAGCCTTAAGGATACCACCAAAATCATCATAGCACAGCGCATCGGATCCGTGGAAGAGGCTGACCGGATCTTGGTGCTGGATGAAGGCAGGCTCATCGGACAGGGGACCCATGAACAGCTTATGGAGGAATGCCAGGCATACCAGGAGATTTATTATTCCCAGAGGGACCGAAAGGAGACGGCTGCATCATGACGAGACAACAGAAAGCGGAGAGCCTGAAACGGCGCTATGGAAGACATGGGGCTCCTGAGTCCATAGGTCCCATGGGAGGGAGAGGGCATGGACCGGGACGGAATATGGGCATGGGCCCGAAACGGCTGCCCAGGAACGCAGGCACCACCACCAGGCGTCTTCTGCATTACTTAAATGAGGATAAACCCAAGATGGTGCTGGCATTTTTCTGCGTCATCCTCAATACCGCCGCAACGCTGGCGGGTTCCTACATGCTGCGTCCTGTTATCAATACATTCATTGCCCCTTTAACAGGAGAGCCTGGTGATCCGGCAGGACTTGCAAGGGCCCTGGCCGTTCTGGCGGCTGTTTTCGCGGTGGGGGTGTTTGCCAATTATGCCCAGGCAAAGGTCATGCTGACCGTGGCACAGAATGCCCTTCAGAAAATCCGCAATGACCTGTTTGCCAGAATGCAGAAGCTGCCGGTACGGTTTTATGATACCAACTCCAACGGTGATTTGATGAGCCGTTTTACAAATGATGTGGACACCATCGGACAGATGCTCAGCTCCACGCTGGTACAGTTGTTTTCCGGGGCATTAAGCATCATCGGCACCCTGTTCCTCATGCTGTACACCAACCTGATTCTGACCCTTGTCACCCTGGTGATGATTCCTGTTATGATGAAGGCGGGAGGGGCTGTGGCCGGATGGAGCCAGAAATACTTCACTGCCCAACAGACATCCCTGGGAGCCGTGAACGGTTATATAGAGGAGACCATCACCGGACAGAAGGTGGTTAAGGTATTCTGCCACGAGGACACGGCCAGGGAGGAATTCGGCATACTGAACCATGACCTGAGGTACAACCAGATTCGGGCCCAGTTTTTCGGCGGTATTATGGGGCCTGTGATGAACAGTCTGAGCCAGATCAACTATTCCCTTACCGCCTGTGTGGGCGGCCTGCTCTGCGTGCTCAGGGGCTTTGATGTGGGAGGGCTGACCGTGTTCTTAAACTTTTCCAGACAGTTTAGCCGTCCCATCAACGAGATATCCATGCAGGTCAGCAATGTATTCTCAGCTCTGGCCGGAGCGGAGCGCGTATTCTCGGTGATGGATGAGGAGCCGGAACCGGCGGACACCATGGACTGTGTGGTGCCAAGTCCCATGGTTGGCCATGTGGTGTTTCATCATGTCACCTTTGGCTACGACCCGGATAAAACCATTCTTAAGGACATAAATCTCTATGCCAAACCTGGGCAGAAGATTGCCTTTGTAGGTTCTACCGGCGCTGGAAAGACCACCATTACAAACCTGCTGAACCGGTTCTATGACATCCGGTCAGGAACCATCACCATTGACGGGGCGGATATACGCCGCATTTCCAGGGACGCCCTGCGAAACAACATTGCCATGGTTCTCCAGGATACCCACCTGTTTACAGGCACGGTGCGGGAGAATATCCGGTACGGCAGGCTGGACGCCACGGACGACGAGGTCGTCCAGGCGGCCAAAACAGCCTCCGCCCATTCCTTCATCACGCGTCTTCCCCACGGATATGATACCATGCTGGAGGGGGATGGGGCCAATTTAAGCCAGGGACAGAGACAGCTTCTCAACATTGCCAGAGCAGCCATATCCAAGGCCCCAGTGCTGATTCTGGACGAGGCTACCAGCTCTGTGGATACCAGGACGGAAAAACACATTGAGCACGGTATGGACCGGCTGATGGCGGACCGCACCACCTTCATCATTGCCCACCGGCTTTCCACGGTGCGCAGCGCCAACGCCATCATGGTTCTGGAACACGGGGAAATCATAGAGAGAGGGACCCACGAGGAGCTTTTGGAGATGAAAGGACGATACTATGAATTGTATACAGGCATGAAAGAACTGGATTGATTGCCATGAAATTAACATATAAATTAAAATAATAACGAATAAAATCTGTATTGTATACAATCTTTATTTATGCTATACTTAGTTGGTGTATTCCGGCGGGGGCAGGCAGCCCCACCGGTCATACCGGACGCTGGAACTGGTCCGGCCGCACAAAGGAATAAAAAGAAAGAAAAGAGGGAGAGAATCCATGGGTTTGGCGACTTTTATAGGCGGCATCCATCCATATGAGGGGAAAGAGCTGTCAGAGAACAAACCGGTACAGGTCCTGATGCCAAAGGGCGACCTGGTGTATCCGATGTCACAGCACATTGGTGCGCCCGCGAAGCCTCTGGTGGCAAAGGGCGACCATGTACTGGCAGGCCAGAAGATTGGAGAAGCAGGCGGTTTCATCTCTGCAAATGTAATTGCTTCTGTTTCAGGAACGGTGAAGGCCATTGAACCAAGGCGTATGGCTAACGGAGCAATGGTGCCCTCCATTGTCGTTGAAAATGATGGAGAATATAAGACAGTTGAGGGCGTGGGAGAGGACAGGGACCCATCCGGCCTGTCAAAAGAGGAAATCCGTAACATTGTAAAGGAAGCCGGTATCGTGGGCCTCGGCGGAGCAGGATTCCCCACTCATGTAAAGCTGACTCCAAAGGATGAGAGCGCCATTGAGTACATACTGGTTAACGGCGCGGAGTGTGAACCGTACCTTACCAGCGACTACCGGATGATGTTGGAAGAGCCGGAGAAAATCGTGGGCGGCTTAAAGGTCATCCTTCAGCTTTTTGACAATGCAAAGGGCGTTATCGGCATTGAAAATAATAAGCCGGAGGCCATCAAGAAGCTTACCGAGATGGTGAAGGACGAGCCGCGCATCACGGTCTGTCCGCTTATGACAAAGTATCCTCAGGGAGGTGAGCGTTCCCTGATTTATGCCGTTACAGGCAGGAAGGTCAACTCATCCATGCTTCCCGCAGACGCAGGATGCATCGTGGATAATGTTGACACCGTGATTTCCATTTATATGGCAGTGTGCAAGTGCACGCCTCTGATGAGAAAGATCATCACGGTCACCGGGGACGCGGTGGCGGACCCCAGGAATTTCAGCGTAAAGCTTGGAACCAATTACCAGGAACTGTTGGATGCAGCCGGCGGTTTTAAGACGGAGCCGGAAAAAGTTCTGTCAGGCGGCCCCATGATGGGCCAGGCCATATTTGACCTGAATATCCCGGTAAGCAAGACTTCATCTGCCCTGACCTGTTTCACAAAGGACCAGGTGGCGGAGATGGAGCCTTCCGCATGCATACGGTGCGGTAAATGTGTCAGTGTATGTCCAAGCCACATCATCCCTGTGATGATGATGCAGGCCGCCCTCAGGGACGACTGCGAGACATTTGAGAAGCTGAACGGTATGGAATGTATGGAGTGCGGAAGCTGTACCTACATATGTCCGGCCAAGAGGCCTCTGACTCAGGCATTTAAGGAAATGCGCAAAACAGTCGCGGCTAACCGCAGGAAGAAAGGGTAGGAGGGGACATAAGTCATGAGTAAATTATTAAACGTATCATCATCCCCGCATGTGAGAAGCCATGAGACCACCCACAGCATCATGCTGGATGTGGCCATTGCCATGTTGCCTGCAACTGCTTTCGGTGTGTATCATTTCGGCATGCATGCGCTGCTGGTGCTTATAGTTACGGTTGCGGCCTGTGTTTTAAGTGAGTATGTATATGAGAAGCTGATGAAGAAGCAAAGTACCGTCAGCGACTACAGCGCCCTGGTCACGGGCATGATTCTGGCACTGAACATGCCTCCGGAGATTCCGGTGTGGATTCCGGCCCTGGGCGGAATCTTTGCCATCATCGTGGTGAAGCAGCTCTACGGCGGCCTGGGACAGAACTTTATGAACCCGGCTCTGGCAGCCAGGTGTTTCCTGCTGATTTCCTTTGCGGGAAAGATGACCAATTTCAGCTACAGCGGATTTGACGGCGTGTCCGGCGCAACACCCCTGGCAGTGCTTAAGAGCGGCGGGGCAGTGGATGTTCCGGCCATGTTTGTGGGAAACATCCCGGGTACCATCGGAGAGGTTTCCGTGATTGCCCTTTTAATCGGCGCTGCTTATCTTCTGGCAAAGAAGGTAATCTCCATCCGGATTCCGGGTACCTACATACTGACGGTTGTTGTATTTGCCATCCTGTTCGGAGGCCATGGATTTGATTTAAACTACATTGCGGCCCACCTGTGCGGCGGCGGCCTGATTTTCGGTGCCTTCTTCATGGCAACCGACTATGTGACCAGCCCCATTACTCCAAAGGGCCAGATTGTGTTCGGCATCCTGTTGGGCGTGCTCACAGGGCTGTTCAGGATTTTCGGCGGCTCCGCAGAGGGCGTGTCCTACGCAATCATCATCAGCAACATCCTTGTTCCGCTGATTGAGAAAGTAACCCTTCCCAAAGCATTTGGAAAGGAGGGCAAGTAAACATGAGCAAATCAGGATTTATGAAAGACGCGGTGATTCTCTTTGCAATCACCCTGGTGTCAGGATGCCTTTTAGGCGGTGTATACCAGCTGACCAAGAAGCCCATTGAGCTGGCTACCATAGCGGCCAACAACAAGGCATACAAGGCAGTGTTCCCAGAAGCCGAGACCTTTGATTTGGACGAAGCCCTTACAGCAGCCATCCCGGCCTGCAACGAAGCCCTGGCCGGCATGAATTTCGGCGGTGTGGAAGTGGAAAACGTGTTAAAGGCAGTGGACGCAGGCGGCAGCCAGTTAGGCTATGTCATCACCTCCCTGTCCAATGACAGCTACGGCGGCGTGGTGAAGCTGTCGGTGGGACTGAAGGACGACGGGACCATCACAGGCATCGAGTTCCTGGAAATCAGCGATACTCCCGGTCTGGGATTAAAGGCAAAGGAACCGGCGTTCAAGGACCAGTATGTGGGAAAGAATGCACCTGAGCTTTCCGTCACCAAGTCAGGCAGCGCGGATGATACCCAGATTAATGCCATCAGCGGCGCTACCATTACTTCAAGTGCAACAACCAATGCAGTCAATGCAGCTTTATATTACCTGCATAACTGCATCCAATAAATAGGAGGTGGGAACATGAATAAATGTACAGAACGTTTATATAACGGTATTGTGAAAGAAAACCCTACCTTCGTCCTGATGCTTGGTATGTGTCCGACACTGGCTGTCACCACATCCGCCATCAACGGTCTGGGTATGGGACTTTCCACAACCGTGGTTTTACTGTTTTCCAATATGATTATCTCTGCCCTGCGTAAGATCATACCTGACAGGGTACGTATTCCGGCGTATATCGTCATCGTCGCATCCCTGGTCACCATGGTGCAGCTGCTGCTCCAGGCTTATGTGCCAAGCCTGTACTCTGCGCTTGGCATCTATATCCCGCTGATTGTGGTTAACTGTATCATCCTTGGCCGTGCGGAATCCTACGCATCCAAGAACGGTCCGGTGGTATCCACCTTTGACGGCCTTGGCATGGGCCTTGGATTCACCCTGGCTTTGACCTGCATCGGTCTGGTCCGTGAGATTCTCGGTTCCGGAGCCATATTCGGGAACGTGGTGGTCCCGGAAGATTACCATATTGCTATCTTTGTGCTGGCTCCCGGCGCGTTCTTCGTGCTGGCGCTCCTGACCGCGCTTCAGAACAAGTTCAAAGCGCCGTCCGCAACCAACGGTTCCGTGCCTCAGTCCAAGCTGGCCTGCGGCGGAAACTGTATGTCATGTACCGGCTCTGCCTGCATGGCTAACCATGAGGCGCTGGAGACGAGGATGCGTCAGGCCGAGGAAAAGGCTCTGGCGGCAAAGAAGGCAGCTGTAGCAAAGAAGGAAGCAGAGCTTAAATCAGCTGCTTCCAAAAAAGAAAATTAGGAGGGTGGATAGATGAAAGAGTTATTATTAATTGCCATTGGTTCCGCTCTGGTTAATAACGTTGTTTTGAGCCAGTTCTTAGGACTCTGTCCATTCCTCGGTGTTTCAAAGAAGGTTGAGACCTCAGCCGGCATGGGTGCGGCCGTTATCTTCGTTATAACCATAGCATCGGCAGTGACAAGCCTGGTTTATACCGGAATTCTTGTGAACCTGCACCTGGAATACCTGCAGACCATCGTGTTCATTCTGGTCATTGCGGCCCTGGTTCAGTTCGTGGAGATGTTCCTCAAGAAATCCATGCCGTCACTGTATGAGGCCCTGGGCGTGTACCTGCCTCTGATTACGACCAATTGTGCGGTGCTGGGTGTAGCCCTTACCAATGTACAGAAGTCATACAGCTTTATCCAGAGCGTTGTGAACGGCATTGGTATTTCCGTTGGCTTTACCATCGCTATCATCATGCTGGCCGGTATCCGTGAGAAGATTGAGCACAATGATGTACCGTATTCATTCCAGGGCTCACCCATTGTTTTAATTACCTCAGGTCTCATGGCAATCGCATTTTTCGGATTTTCCGGATTAATTTAGAAGGAGGAGAAGGAAAATGGTTACAGGTATCATATTAGCGGCAGCGGTTGTAGGTATCCTTGGTATTCTTATAGGAATCTTCCTTGGCGTTGCCAGCGAGAAGTTTAAAGTACAGGTAGATGAAAAAGAGATTTTGGTCCGCAACGAGCTGCCGGGAAACAACTGCGGCGGCTGCGGTTACGCGGGCTGTGACGCCCTGGCAAAGGCCATTGCGGCCGGTCAGGCGGATGTAGGGGCCTGTCCTGTGGGCGGTGCTCCCGTAGCTGAGAAAATCGGCGAGATCATGGGAGTGGCCGGCGGAGCTGCCGAAAAGAAGGTGGCTTTCGTCAAGTGCGCGGGAACCTGCGACAAGACAAAGGTGCAGTACAACTACTACGGCGTGGACGACTGCAAAAAGGTGTCAGTGGTTCCGGGTGCGGGAGAAAAGGCCTGTGCCTATGGATGTATGGGCTACGGCTCCTGCGTGAAGGCCTGTGCCTTTGACGCCATCCATGTGGTGGACGGCGTGGCAGTGGTGGATAAGGAAAAATGTGTGGCCTGCGGCATGTGCGTGGCCTCCTGTCCGAATCATCTGATAGAGCTGGTTCCTTATAAGGCAGAGCATCTGGTAAGGTGCAGCTCCCACGACAAGGGCAAGGATGTGAAGGCTGTCTGCGCGGCCGGATGTATCGGATGTACCCTGTGTACAAAGCAGTGTGAGTTCGATGCCATCCATATGGAGAATAACCTGGCTGTCATTGACTACGAGAAGTGTACCAACTGCGGCAAGTGCGCAGAAAAGTGTCCTGTCAAGGCGATTGTTTAGAAAAGATAACGATGTTTACATGAATAAAAAGCTGTCCCTCCTGCGCTTGTAATGCGCGGAAGGGACAGCTTTTTGCTGCTTCAATATGTTATTTTCAATATATTATATTTTCTTCCTCTTTTTAAATGCCGGCGAATCAAAGAACTGGTCGTCAGGCAGGACCTTCTTAGTGGTGGCCTCAACCAGATTGTCGTAGCAGGAGAAGATGGCGTTTATGTCGCGGCTGTCCATCCTGGGTGTCAGCAAGGACACCAGAGGAACGATAATGAGTCCCACAATCATGGAGACGGCACCCGCATTGATGGGGGATGCGATATAGTGCAGGAACATATTTGAAACAGTGATTCCGATGCCGGTGGCAAAGCTGGCCCACACAGCAGCGGGGGTGGTCCTTTTCCAGTACAGGCCGTAGAGGAAGGGGGCCAGGAAGGCTCCGGCCAGGGCGCCCCAGGAGATACCCATGAGTTGGGCAATGAAGTCAGGCGGATCCAGGGCCAGCACAACGCTTAGGACGATGAACGCCACAATCAGGCACTGCATCAGTACCAGCTGGGTCTTATCCTTCATGTTCTTCACAAGACAGCCCTTGATGAAGTCCAGGGTCAGGGTGGAGCTGGAGGTCAGCACCAGAGAGGAAAGGGTGGACATGGATGCGGACAGCACCAGCATGACAACAATTCCAATCAGCAGGTCCGGAAGGCCGGACAGCATGGCCGGGATAATGGTATCATAGGCCACGGACCCATTTCCATTATAAATGGCAGGACTGTCAAAGAGCCGGCCGAAACCGCCCAGGAAATAGCTGCCACCGGAGATGACAACGGCGAACAGGGTGGAAATCACCGTACCAGTGGCAATGGCTTTCTCGCTTCGGATGGTATAGAACTTGTGAATCATCTGCGGCAGGCCCCAGGTTCCAAGGGAGGTGAGAATCACCACGCCCAGCAGGTTCAGGGGATCCGGTCCAAAGAAGGAGGTATAGGCTCCTGGCTGGCCCAGGGTAACCGGGACCTCACTGGGAATCTGCGCCAGCCTGCCCACAGCGGCGCTAAAGCCTCCCTGGCCGTTCAGGACGCTGAGGATGACGGCGGCAATGCCGGCCAGCATGATGATACCCTGAATGAAATCATTGATGGCAGTGGCCATATAACCGCCCAGGATGACATAGACGGCAGTCAGGACAGCCATGCCCATTACACAGACACTGTAGGGAATATCAAAGGCCATGCCGAATAACCGGGACAGACCGTTGTAGACAGAGGCCGTGTAGGGAATGAGAAACACGAATATAATCAGGGAGGCAGCAATCTTCATGCCCTGGCTGTGGAAACGGCTGCCGAAGAATTCCGGCATGGTGGCCGAGGAGAGATGCTTGCTCATGACCCTGGTCCGCCGGCCGAGGATGACCCAGGCCAGCAGGCTGCCAATCAGGGCGTTGCCGATGCCAATCCAGGTGGAGGCCAGGCCGTATTTCCATCCGAACTGTCCGGCGTAACCGATGAATACAACGGCGGAAAAGTAGGAGGTGCCGTAGGCAAAGGCAGTGAGCCAGGGGCCAACGCCCCTTCCTCCCAGTACAAAGTCATTGACATTGGTGGCATGACGCCGGGAATAGAATCCTACCCCCAGCATGATGGAAAAAAAGACGACCAGCATCAGCAGTTTTACAGTCATTTGAATATCCTCCGCATACACTTTAATAATTAAAACTTCTGAACTTTAATGTATCAAAGCGAAGGGGAATTGTCAAAGGGAATTTCTTGTTTTTGTCTACTTTGGCTATTTTGACGGAAACCAGTGGAAGAGGTTGGTATGATGAATACCATTTTTTCGATAAAGTGGGGATTGAATGCCAAATTTCGACATAAAATGTAAAAACCAGATATGGATATAAAGTGTAAAAAATGAATAATTAAGGTAATAAATGATTGACATAATATAAATTACAAAAATAGGAAATCAGATAACATGTTTAAAAATTAATAATAATGTAATATAAATGTAAAGGCGGGTCCGGCAAAGCGTACAATATATAGATAGGTTTATCTGGAAAACTATAGTAAATATATAAAAAACATTACAAATGTTTCAAAAGTAAGAAAAAATGTAACAAAAATATTAAATCTCCATTGACGTGAAAAGTCAAATCCCATATAATTAGCCATACATCCCGGAAAAACATGCACAAAGTGGGAGATGCCCACTGCATAAAATTTTGAGAATGGTACCCGTGCAGAGTTGTGCGGGACCAGGAAAGAGGAGTATGTATGCTTACATTACATTCATTCCTTCGTTCGGTGGTTCTCTTTGTTAAGTCACTGACTGTGAAAGTGACAAAGCAGATGTACCGTTCCTCATCTGTGGTAATGGCCGGTATGATGGTAGTGGCCATCATAGCATTTTCAGCCAATGGGTTTGGCGGAGGGGGAAGAAACGCCCTTGCGGCGCCCATGACAGAGGAAAGTGATGCCATTGACAAGCAGGAAGAGGAAAACGAAGGAAGCGGTCTGGTTACTGAAGCAAAAATACAATTCGGACTTTTAAATACAGACAGCGAAGGCCAGCATCTGGCCGGTGCGCTGCTGGAAGCGGATGTCCGAGAAAAACAGAGAAAGCAGGCAGCGGCACAGACCCAGATTGAGACACTTCAGAAACAGATATTAAAGGAGAGACAGGAAGAGGAAGCCAGGAAAAAGGCGGAGGAAGAACGCCGGGCAGCCAGAAGGATTAAATATACGGATGAAGATTACCAGGTGCTCCTGCGCATTGTCCAGGCGGAAGCAGGCATCTGCGACCCCAAGGGAAAAATTTTGGTTGCGGATGTAATTATTAACCGTGTTTTGTCGGGAAAATTTCCGGACAGCGTAAAGGCGGTTGTATACCAGCCATCCCAGTTTCAGCCGGTATCCAACGGCACCATCAACACGGTAAAGGTCACGGCGGAAACCATAGAATGCGTGGACCGTGCCCTGGCCGGTGAGGATTATTCCAATGGAGCCCTGTATTTTATGAACAGAAGGGCGTCCGGCAGCGCCGCTTCCTGGTTTGACAGGCGTCTGACCTACCTGTTTGCCCATGACGGTCATGAATTCTTCAGATAATCACCCAGAACTGATCTGCAGGATACAAAGAGACGTGAAAAGGCGCCGGGGCGGCTGTAAAAAACAGCTGTAATAAAAAAAGGATTGAGTTTCCTGTGGCTTTAGGTGTATACTGGAAATTGGAAAATCGAAACGCCACAAAGGAGAATGGAATATGATTTTTGATGAGAAGAAGAATTTGGACTTTTACAGGAATTTAGGGATTGAGGGCAGATATGCCAAGGCCGTGGATTTCCTTAAGAATACGGACCTTGAGGCATTGGAGCCGGGAAAGTATGAGATTGACGGCAAGAACGTATATGCCAACGTAACAGCCTACACCACCATCCCGTGGGAGGAGGCTAAATATGAGGCGCATGAGCATTACACCGATATCCAGTATGTGATTGAGGGGAGCGAAATTATGAGCTATGCGCCGGTACATGAGATGACAGTAAAGGTTCCTTATAATCCGGATAAGGATGTGGTACTATTTGAGAACACCACCCCCGGACTTCAGGTTGTGACCGGCGCCGGACAGTATCTGATTTTCAACCCGTGGGATGCTCACAAGCCAAAGGCTGCCAACGGAGAGCCGGCACCTATTAAAAAGGTGATTGTAAAAATTAAAGAGGATTAAAACGCATCATAAAACGCGCGGTCAAGAAAGCGCGGGAGAAAGCGCGGGAGGAAAGTCCGGCTTGCTGTATTCCGAATCAGCGGGCCGGACTTTTTTCTGCCCTCAGAGCTTCCTTTCATGTTTGCTAATATTTTGTTAATTGGAATATTGACTTTTAATTCACAAAATGAGATAATGAAAAAGATTTCGATAAAATGAAAGAGAGGTAAATGAATGATGGCAAATGTAGATTTGAGTCAGTATGGTATTACCGGAACCACAGAAATTGTTTATAATCCTTCCTATGAGATGTTATTTGAAGAAGAAACGAAACCAACTCTGGAGGGGTATGAAAAAGGCCAGGTAAGCGAGCTTGGTGCAGTAAATGTCATGACTGGTATTTATACAGGCCGTTCCCCCAAGGACAAGTTCATTGTCATGGATGAGAACTCAAAGGACACTGTATGGTGGACAACGGATGCGTACAAGAATGACAATCATCCGGCCAGCCAGGAAGCATGGGATACGGTAAAGAAGATTGCCCTGGAAGAACTTTCTAACAAGAGACTGTTTGTTGTAGACGCATTCTGTGGAGCAAACAAGGATACCCGCATGGCAATCCGCTTCATTGTTGAGGTTGCATGGCAGGCTCATTTCGTAAAAAACATGTTTATCCAGCCAAGCGCAGAGGAACTGGAGAACTTCAAGCCGGATTTCGTTGTATATAATGCATCCAAGGCAAAGGTAGAGAATTACAAGGAGTTAGGTCTGAATTCCGAGACAGCCGCAATGTTCAATATCACCAGCCGCGAGCAGGTAATCGTGAACACATGGTACGGCGGGGAGATGAAGAAGGGTATGTTCTCAATGATGAACTACTATCTGCCTCTGAAGGGCATTGCTTCCATGCATTGTTCTGCCAACACAGATATGAACGGTGAGAATACCGCAATCTTTTTCGGACTTTCCGGAACAGGAAAAACCACTCTTTCAACAGACCCCAAGCGTCTTCTTATCGGTGATGACGAGCACGGCTGGGATGACAACGGCGTATTTAACTTCGAGGGCGGATGCTATGCAAAGGTCATCAACCTGGATAAGGATTCTGAGCCGGACATCTACAATGCAATCAGGCGTGACGCTCTTTTAGAGAATGTTACACTTGACGCTGACGGCAAGATTGATTTTGATGACAAGAGCGTGACTGAGAACACACGTGTATCTTATCCGATTGAGCATATTGAGAAGATTGTCCGTCCGGTATCAGCTGCTCCTGCTGCAAAGAATGTTATCTTCCTGTCAGCAGATGCTTTCGGCGTACTTCCTCCAGTATCCATCCTGACTCCGGAGCAGACACAGTATTACTTCCTGTCCGGATTTACAGCAAAGCTTGCCGGTACAGAGCGCGGCATCACAGAGCCTACACCTACATTCTCAGCCTGCTTCGGACAGGCATTCCTGGAACTGCATCCAACCAAGTATGCAGAGGAGCTTGTTAAGAGAATGGAGAAGAGCGGCGCAAAGGCATACCTGGTTAACACCGGCTGGAATGGAACAGGCAAGCGTATCTCGATTCGCGACACCCGCGGCATCATTGATGCGATTCTTGACGGATCCATTGCAAAGGCTCCAACCAAGCAGCTTCCATTCTTTAACTTTGAGATTCCTACCCAGCTTCCAGGCGTAGATCCTAAGATTCTTGATCCTCGGGATACATACGCGGAAGTATCCCAGTGGGAGGAAAAGGCAAGGGATCTGGCACAGCGCTTTGTCAAGAACTTTGCAAAATACGAGGGCAATGAGGCTGGAAAGGCACTGGTTTCCGCCGGTCCTCAGTTATAATAAAAAGAACCGCCTTTCTGCCCGATCGGCAGGAGGACAGCATCATATAGGGAGAACCGGATATCGGACCGCAAGGTCCGGCTGTCCGGTTCTCCTTTTTATATGGCCAGGCGCGGTGTGATACCCATAGAGCTGGCATTTCTTAATATTTTAATCTTTTTCTTAAGTCTTATTTATGTCCATTGAAAGGCTGTTTTTTTCATGGTACCATGAAGCTATAAAGATAGGAGGATGGGGTTATGAAAAAATGGAAAACGGGGCGCATATGGACGCTGGTCACGGCTATGGTTCTTCTGGCGGCGCTCTCTCTGTCTGCCTGCGGCAGCAAATCGTACAATACGGCTGCCATGGCAGAGACCACGGCTGCCGCCGCATATGTTATGGATGCGGAGGAAGGACAGACAGACGCGGCCTTTTTGGGAGAAAACCTTAATACATTAAAGGCAGAGTCCGGAAGCGGTCTGTCTTCCTCATCAGATATTGGCAGTCCGGCAGATACCGGCAGGAAGCTGATACGGGATGTGAACATGAGCGTGGAGGCCAGGGACTTTGACGGCGTACTCTCGCAGATTACAGACAAAGTAAGGGAGCTGGGTGGTTATGTGGAATCCTCTGATGTGTCGGGAATCAGCGTCAATTCCTATGGCGGCAGCCAGCAGCGCTATGCGGACATCAGGGCCAGGATTCCGGCTGACCGGCTGGACCGCTTTGTGGAGACTGTGGAGAGCGCGGGGAATGTGACCAGCAAGCAGGAGCAGGTGACGGATGTGACCCTGCAGTATTCGGATGTGCAGAGCCGCAAGAAATCGATGGAGATAGAGCAGGAGCGGCTTTGGGCCCTGTTGGAGAAGGCGGAGTCCCTGGACGCGGTGGTGGCGCTGGAAGCCCGGCTCTCAGAGATCCGCTACGAGCTGGAGTCCTACACATCCCAGCTGCGTCTCTATGACAATCAGGTGGATTACAGCACGGTATCCATCAATATGAGGGAGGTAAAGGACCTTACTCCCACCGCGCCGGACAGCATTGGAACCAGGATACAGAAGGGCTTTAACCGGAGCCTGAACAACCTGGGGGAGGCGGGAACCGATCTGATTGTATGGATTGCCTCCAACAGTCCCATCCTGCTGGTGCTGGCCGTCATCATCGCGGCGGTTGTCCTCATTGTCAGAGGGTTAAGCCGAAGGACGCAGGGCAGGCTCCGCTTCCTGAGCCGTTCCTCTAATTCTCGCGGTAAGCAGATTGGAGAGAAAAAAGGCAGAAGAGACCGGAAGGCGCAGGCGGCGGAAGAACAGACGGAAAAAGCGGTGGAAGAGCAGACAGAGAATCGGAAGACGCAGGAGGAACAGACTGAGAAGATGCAGAAAGAGAAAGAATAGCCGGGCTTGTGTCCTGTCTTTTTATAGCGTATACTTATAGTAATAATCCATTCAAAGCCATACAAGCCCAGTGAAAGGAGGCACCCATGCGGCTCACCTATCTGCACATCCATAATTTTAAGTCGATACGGAGCATGGAAATACGCGATATTGACCGGGCGCTGATTTTTGTAGGAAAAAATAATACGGGGAAAACCTCGATTCTGGATGCGGTCTGCGCGGTGTGCGGCTGTTATGAGATCCAGGCCAGAGATTTCAATGAGAACCGTCAGGCCATCCGGATTGACGCCTGCTTTTCCATAGAAGAGGAGGACCTGCACCTGTTTCATCATATGGGTATTGTCAGCCAGTACAGGCGTTACGATGTGTGGCGCAGGGTGTTTTCTGAGCGGCTGCCGTCCTTTAAAGACGGGGAGCTGTCCTTTACTCTGCATGTGAACCAGGACGGCAAGGTGCGGTATGAGGATTTGTACCGGAAGAATAATCCATATATCCATATGGTAATGCCCCGCATTTACCGAATTAACGCGGAGCGGGAGCTGAACCAGCTGCAGAACGACCTTCTGATGTTCCAGGAGGATGAGGAGCTGCGAAGGCTGCGCTCCGGCAGCTGTATTTTTGAGAGGGCTAAGAAATGCAACCATTGCTTCCAGTGCATCGGCCTGATTAATCAGAAGAAGCCGGAAGAGCTTTCTGCCTTTGAAACAGCCCGTCTTCTGGAGTTTAAGATATACCAGCTGAACCTGATCGGATTTTCCAGGAAGGTCAATGAAAACTTCTTTAAAAATGGAGGATATGAGGAGATTCAGTACACGCTGAACTTTGATGCGGACCAGCTTTTTACGGTGGAGGTAACGGCCCACAACCGCCAGAGAGGAAGCGTGAAGCCGGTGGAGCTGATGGGAAAGGGCATGCGCAGTATTTATATGCTGTCCCTGTTAGAGACCTATATCAGTGAACAGGGCAGGATTCCCAGCATTATCGTGGTGGAAGACCCGGAGATATTCCTCCATCCCCAGCTCCAGAAATCCTGCAGTGAGATACTGTACCGTCTGTCCAAGAAGAATCAGGTGATTTTCAAGACCCACAGCCCGGACCTTTTGTTTAATTTCAGTATACGCCAGATACGGCAGGTGGTGCTGGATGATGAGCGGTATTCGGTCATACGCCCCAGGACCAACATGAGCGAGATACTGGACGATCTGGGGTATGGGGCCAATGATCTGTTAAATGTAAGTTTCGTGTTCATTGTGGAGGGGAAGCAGGATAAGAGCCGCCTGCCTCTTCTCCTGGAAAAGTATTATTCCGAGATTTACGATGAGGCGGGGAATCTGTACCGCATATCCATCATTACCACCAACAGCTGCACCAACATCAAGACATATGCCAACTTAAAGTATATGAACCAGGTCTATCTTCGGGACCAATTCCTGATGATACGCGATGGGGACGGCAAGGATCCGGAGGAACTGGCGTCACAGCTGTGCAGGTATTACGATGAGCGGAATCTGGAGGATGTGGACCGCCTGCCTAAGGTGACAAAGCGGAATGTACTGATTTTAAAGTATTATTCTTTTGAAAACTATTTCTTTAACCCGGCGGTTATGGTCCGCCTGGGAATCGTGGAAAGCGAGGATGCCTTCTACCAAACGCTCTACGGCAAATGGAGGGAATATCTGTACCGGATTCGCAGCGGACAGCAGCTGACGGAAGTCCTGGGACGGGATTTCTCATCCCCGGAAGATATGAAGGAGCACATGGAAGAGGTGCGCACCTATCTCAGGGGCCATAATCTGTATGACATATTTTACGGCCCATTCAGGGAAAGGGAAAAAGAGATTCTGAAGGCATACATTGACCTGGCGCCCAAAGAGGATTTTAAGGATATTCTAGATGCCATTGACCGGTTCGTGTATTTTGACAGCAGGAAAAGACCTGGGAATTAAAGGCTGGCAGAACGGGAGATCGGCGCGGGGGGACCGCACAAAAGGATATGACAGAAAAGGGCGCTGCCCATGGCCGGTCAGGACTGGCTGTGGACAGCGCCTTTTTATATGAAGCATGATTTGACGGTTGGGTTAAACCGCATAAGGTTCTTCAACTGCAGGACGGTCTGCGTTCTTTCCCTTGCCCATCACGCAGGTGAACACAAAGGTTCCCAGACATACCGCGGCAAATATGATGCCGATCGGATAGGCGATGGCGGTGGAGAGCTGGAAGCCTTCCTTTGCCATGAGAATATAAGTGCAGGATACAGCCGACATGAAGGTGGCCGGAAGGGCGGTGAGCCAGTAGATGCGTTTTCTGCGGAACAGATATACGCTTGCGGCCCACAGGGCAATCATAGCCAGCGTCTGGTTGCTCCAGGAGAAATATCTCCATACCACCTGCACATCCACCTGGGTCAGGACAGCGCCCACAGCCAGCAGCGGAATGGTTAAGATGAGACGGTTCTTGATAAGTTTCTGGTCAATCTTGAACCAGTCCGCCAGGGTCAGCCTTGCGCTGCGGTAAGCGGTATCCGCTGAGGAAATGGGGCAGGCAATAACACCAATCATGGCGATGACAGCACCCACCGGTCCCAGAAGCTTGAAGCAGATTTCATACACAACGCTGGACTGTCCATTGCCCAGAGCCTCCAACAGACCTCCTGTGCCGTTGTAGAACGCTACGCCTGCGGCAGCCCAGATAAGGGCGATGACGCCTTCTGCCACCATGGCTCCGTAGAACACCTTGCGGCCGTCTTTTTCATTGGTAAGACACCGTGCCATCAGAGGAGACTGGGTTGCATGGAAGCCGGAGATGGCGCCGCAGGCAACGGAGATGAACATGGTGGGCCATATAGGGGTGCCTGAAGGATGCAGGTTGGACAGTGTAATTTCAGGAATGTGATAACCGCCCAGGATGATGGCTCCTCCCACGCCCAGGGCCATGACGATGAGGCAGATACCGAATATGGGATAAATCTTGCCGATGACCTTGTCGATGGGAACAAAGGTTGCGATGAAATAATAAATCAATACCACTGCCAGCCAGAATTTGGCATCCAATACATTAGGAGTCAGCATGGCAAGCAGGTTGGCCGGTCCTGTGGAGAAGCTTACGCCTACCAGCACCAGAAGGACCACGGAGAATACACGCATGACCTGTTTCATGGCATTGCCCAGATATGTACCTGTAAGCTCGGACACGCTGGCGCCCTTGTGGCGCATGGACATCATGCCCACCATGTAGTCATGGACGCCTCCGCCTAATAAGGTACCGAAGGTAATCCACAGGAATACGCTGGGGCCCCAGCAGGCACCGGCCAATGCTCCGAAGATGGGGCCCAGACCGGCAATGTTCAGCAGCTGAATCAGGAATATACGGGGCGTGCCCATCGGCACATAGTCGCTTCCGTCTGTCATGGACAGTGCCGGGGGTTTTCTGTCATCAGGGCCAAATACTTTCTCGGCAACCTTACTGTAGAGCATGAATCCGATAATCAAAATTGCCAGACATACAAAAAAACTAATCATATACCTACCTCCTATGTATTTCTTGTATTTGTGGTAATTATACAATATTAGGAGCATAAGTAAATATTTTTTGTGTCAACTGTATGAAGGAATGAACAAACAGTAAAAAAAGGTTCATAAACGGAAGGCATTATGCTCAGAGACACATGTGATGGGACTAAAACCCGATAATCTGGCGCAGCATTTTTGATTTTTCCCTGCTTACAGGAAGGATGTTTTTCTCAAACCCCTGCATTTTCACGGCCAGGCTGTTGTTGGCCCAGGGGAACAGTTCGGTGATGAAGTTGAGATTTACCAGGTAGCTTTTGTGTATGCGGCAGAATCCATGGGAGGCCAGGCGCTTTTCATACTCCCCCAAAAGAAGGTTTTCCGTGTAATCACGCGTGGTGGTATGGATGATGCAGCTCCTTCCTGAAGTTTCTATGTAAACGATCTGCTGTATATCCACCAGAATAATGGTCCGGTTCATATTAATGGCCATACGGCTGGACGGAAAGGCGGCTGTCACGGATTCTCCCGCCTCCTGCGGGAAGGCGGGAGAAGACGGTCTGTACGGCTCGCCGCAGGGCTGGTGATCGTCACAGGATGGGACTGTAGCAGCGGTAAGAGCCTGGTTTTTTTGCAGGTCCTTTTGGCATTTTTCCAACACTCGGCGCACACGGTCCGGGTCAAATGGTTTCAGTATGTAGTTGTTCACACCCAGCTCAAAGGCCTTGACTCCATACTGGGAGTAGGCGGTGGCAAACACAATCTGGGCGTCGGGCAGGATGCGCCTGGCGGCAGCTGCCAGGGTGGTGCCTTCCATATCCCCCAGGCTGATATCCACAAACAGCAGGTCAAAGGTCCGGCGGCTGATGAGTTCAATGGCAGAAGCGCCGCTGTCAGCCTCCTCAATCTGGCTGTCCGGCATGGCCTCCATAATCTGATGGACAAGTTCCTTTCTGGCAGGACGTTCGTCGTCAATCACAGCTATCTTCATTGTTAGATTCCTCCAGTTTGATTTCATTAGATGGTACAGGAATTTCCTCCGGTTCCAGAGGAATTCTGAACCGGACTCTGGAACCGGCTTCTGAAGCTTCGATTTTCAGACCGTTATCTTCCCCATATATGCTTTTCAGGCGTTTGTGTACATTGGACAGGCCCACGCCCTTTCCCTGGCCTGTGTAAAGACTCAGGACCACTTCTTTGGGGATTCCCTGCCCGCGGTCAGCCACCGCGATTTCCGCCATGCCATCCACGCTGTGGGCGCTGATGGAGACATGGCGGGCGCCGGTCCTGTCCCCGCCGTGGCGGACTGCATTTTCCACCAGGGGCTGGAGAATAAAGGAAGGAACTTTGCAGTTGAGGTCGTCCTCCACATCCAGCTCCACAACCAGTTTTTCCTCAAAACGCGCCTGCTCCAGTTCCAGGTAACTGGCCACATGGTACAGCTCTGTGTGGAGACTCAGCATGTACTGGTCATTTTCCAGGGCCTGGCGGTAGTAGGAGGAGAGGGTTAGAATCAGTTCCCTGGCCCGGTCCGGATTCTCCCGGCATACGCACGAAATGGTGTTCAGCGCATTGTAAAGGAAGTGGGGATTCACCTGGGACTGAAGAGCCCTGAACTCCGCTTTGCGGCGAAGCTGCTTCTGATAATCCAGGTCAGACAGCTCCAGCTGGGTGGAAAAAAGGCGGGCCAGCTCCGAGGCAAAGTCCAGGTTGGACTGGGAGGTATGCCAGTGTTTCTTTACCATCATGGTCAGACTCCCCACTGGTTTGTCCATCTCGATGAGAGGGGCGGCGACAATGATGTGGTTCTTCAGAATATGGTACAGGGGATCTGTCTTTTCCGCATAGGAAAAGGTGGTGGGCTTTCTGTCGTGGATGGAGCTTAGAATGGGTGTCAATACGGCTTCATCCCGGAGGACATCGTACCAGTTTTCACCCTTCATGGCCAGGATTTTCTGGGCGTCCGTGATCATCACGGCCGCACAGGAGGTGGACTGGTAGATGATGTCTGCGGTGGCCTCCATGTCCGTTTTGCTGTACAGTCCCTTTCTCAGGTGAGGCAGGCTCTGGTCCACTATTCCCATGGCCAGGCGCATCTTCTCCGCGAACTGGCTGTCCTCCTCCATGAATACCCTGTTAAAGGTGCCGAGAAATACAACCATGCCCAGGGCATTCATGATTATCATGGGAAAGGCAATAAGGCATACCAGGTCCAGGGCAGCCGGAAAGGGGCGGGAGATGAGAAGGATAATAGCCATCTGTCCAATCTCAGCCAGAGCCGTAATAAGGAACACTCCTGCGCCGTCAATCTTGCCGGCTTTAAACCGTTTGGAGAAGGCGGAGCCGATCAGGCCCTCCACAAAGGTGGAGACAGCGCAGCTCACGGCAGTAAAGCCTCCGATATCAAAGAGATACCGGTGAAGTCCTCCTATGACGGCGGCTCCGATTCCCACATAGGGACCGCCTAAAAGACCGGCTGCCAGCACGCCGATAACCCTGGTGTTCACGATGGCGCCCTGGGCACGGACCCCGGTGTAGGTGGAGAAAATGCTGACCAGTCCGAAGATGACCGCCAGGGCGGCCCTGCTTCCCATGGCATGGCTGTCCTCCAGCAGCATGGAACGCACCATGGGAAGCTTGGTGAGCATGGTGGCTATGAGCACCAGAAGACCAATATTTAAAAGCAGGTTAAAAAACATGGTATTGGACATGATGACCTCCTTGAGTCGTTCTCACATCAGTATACCAAAAAATTAATCTTAAGAAAATCTTTAATTGTAAATCATGGAAGACTATGGTAATCTAATGGGGAAGATAACTGTATTAATATACTTAATACAGATAGAACGCCGGGAGGCTCAGGATATACCTGGCCCATGAGCCGGCAAAAGCACTGCTAAGGCTGCTGCCAGGTATCCTGGCAGCGAGAACGGAGAGGGGGAAGGACGGGATGATTGTACTGGATTACAGGGACAGCAGGCCGCTGTATGAGCAGGTGGCGGAGCGGCTTAGGGAGCTGATGTTTAAGGGCGCCCTGCCGCAGGACGCGCAGCTTCCGTCTGTGCGCAGCCTTGCCACGGAGCTGTCCATCAATCCCAATACCATCCAGAGGGCGTATACGGAGCTGGAACGCCAGGGATATATTTATTCCATCAAAGGCAAGGGCAGCTTTGTTGCGGATAACAGCCGGATGAAGGCTGGAATTCTGCAGGAATGGAAGGGACTTTTTAAATCCGCTGTGGAGGAAGGCATAAAGGTAGGCGCCACAGCGGGAGAGATGAAGGAAATGATTGATGCGGCCTGCCGGAATCATGTCATTGAAAGGGGAGAGAGTAATGATTGAAGCAGTGAACCTGACAAAGCGGTTTGACGATATCGTGGCAGTGGACCACATAAGTGCCGCCATACGGGACGGCAGCGTGTTCGGGCTCATCGGTACCAACGGAGCCGGAAAGTCCACTTTTTTAAGGCTGGCCAGCGGCGTGCTGAAGCCTGACGAGGGATGCATAACCATTGACGGGCATGAGGTATTTGAGAATATCCCGGCAAAGAAGCGCTTTTTCTATATATCGGATGAACAGTACTTCTTTAATAATACCACTCCCGAGGAGATGATGCATTATTACAGGAAGGTGTACCAGGGATTTGACGAGGCGCGTTTCCACAAGCTGATGGAAAATTTCGGCCTTGACGAGAAGCGGAAGATACACACATTTTCCAAGGGCATGAAGAAACAGGTCTCCGTTATCTGCGGCGTGTGCGCAGGCACGGACTACCTGTTCTGCGACGAGACCTTTGACGGGCTGGACCCGGTGATGCGCCAGGCGGTAAAGAGCATATTTGCGGCGGATATGGAGGACAGGAACCTGACTCCAATCATTGCTTCCCATAACCTGAGGGAGCTGGAGGACATATGCGACCATGTGGGACTGCTTCACAAGGGCGGCATCCTCCTGTCAAAGGATTTGGATGACATGAAGCTCAACATCCACAAAATACAGTGTGTCCTTAAACCGGATATGAAGCCGGAGGACCTGACGTCCCTTGACAAGGTAAATGTGGAACAGAGGGGAAGTCTCTGCACCATTACGGCGCGGGGAAGCAGGGGCGAGGTGGAGGCTGTCATGGCTTCCTATGAGCCGGTATTCTTTGAGTGTATCCCCCTGTCCCTGGAGGAAATATTCATCAGTGAAACGGAGGTGGCTGGTTATGACATCAGGAAGCTTATACTTTAAGCTGCTAAAGGAGGATTTCAGGAGAAGGCTGTGGGCTGTTGCCCTGGTTTTTCTGGCATTTTTCTTCACCCTTCCCATTGGGCTGGCTCTGAACATGGAGAACGCAGCCAACTCCAATTACTACAGGTACAATGATTACGAGCCCTTTATCCAGGATGGTACCATGACCGACCTCCAGTACAAGGCCAGGCTTCTGGAACTGAAGACAGAGGTTGTGTTAAACGGTGTGGAATACGGGAACGGCATGATTGCATTTTTGATGATAACCGCGGCAGTGGTTATCGGCGTATCCAGTTTTGCTTATCTGCACAATAAGAAAAAGGTGGATTTTTACCACAGCATACCGGTGAGGCGGGAGGCCCTGTTTGGAGCTCAGTTCTCCGGAGGCATATTTATGGTTGGCGCTGCCTATGGGTTTAATCTGCTTCTTCTCACAGGGGTGGCTCTGTCCTACGGCGTGCCTGCGGGAAGGATACTGGGAGCCATGGCCGGGGGATGGGCCCTTAACATGCTGTATTACGCCCTCATGTATTCAGTGGCTGTGGCGGCCATGATGATGACTGGAAATATCGTGGTAGGCGTTTTGGGAACGGGCGTGTTCTTTTTCTTCCTGCCCGGAGTCATGATGCTTCTGGGATGGTACTGTGAAACATTTTTCGTCACCACGGCCAGATATATGTGGAGTTCAGACCAATCGCCCTTTACATGGGGCGTCAGGTACCTGTCCCCGTTCAGCGTATATATTAATTCCTTTGGATGGAAGATGAATGAACTGGTCAAACATGTTCCGGAGCTCATCTGCACGATCCTGGCATTTCTGGCCGTCGCCACACTGGATCTGGAGCTGTACCGCAAACGTCCTTCGGAGGCAGCGGGCAAGGCTATGGCATTTAAGAAATCCATGCCGCCTGTCCGGATATTGCTGGTGCTTGGAATCGGTTTAGCCGGAGGCATGTTCTTCTGGTCGCTGCAGAGCAGGCTGCGCTGGGGACTGTTCGGAACCATGGTGTCGGTGGTGCTGACCCACTGTATCGTGGAAATCATCTATCATTTTGATTTTAAGAAGATGTTCTGCCACAGACTGCAGCTGGGACTGTGCCTTGCAGCCGGGATCCTGGCATTCTTAAGCTTCCGGTATGACTGGTACGGTTATGACTCCTATATTCCGTCCAAGGAAGAAATCGTGTCCGCCAGCCTGGATATCGGCGTGGACAGCAGCTGGCTCTCGGATAAGACATTTGAGACAGGCAGTGACGGAAAGCTGCAGAGAAGATATGCAGACCCCTATGAATATATAGAAGAAAACATGGTGCTAACCGATAAAGAGGCTGTCATGTCCATGGTGGAAGAGGGAAGGAAACGCGCCCTTGAGGGACGGGATGAGCGGCTGGGCATACGCAAGGCAGTGGCCCGTATTGACGGCTACCATTCCAATGCAGCCAGATCTATCGGCGGGGCGGACGGTCCCACCTCCATCTTTCTGGCCATGAAGACGGGCAGCAAAGAGGATTCGGAACAGGAAAAATTTGAGACCAATATGACAGTATGCTACCGTCTGGCAAACGGCCGTGAGGTGAGGCGTTCCTATTCCCTGCCCCTGTCTGCCGTGATGGATTCCTATGAGGCCCTGTACAGACAGGATGCTTACAAGGAAGGCATGTACAGGATTTTAAGCCAGGAACCAGGACAGGTAAAACAGGTTCTGTACAGGGAGGCGGACCAGGTCATGGATGTGAGTCAGGACAGCCGTGTCCAGGAGGCCGTACTTAAGGCGTACCAGCAGGATATGAGGGAGCTGACCGTGGAGGAACGGCTGGTGGAGATGCCTGTGGGCAGTCTTGTATTTATGACTGACCAGGAGAATACCTATCTCCAGCAGCAGCGCCAGACAACCAGGTCCGCCTTTGGCGGCATGGAGCGCTATCAGGTGGAGGATGTGAGCCAGTACTGGCCGGTGTACCTATCCTTTGAGCGTACCATTGAGCTTCTGAAGGAGCAGGGGATTGAACCCGGCACCTGTCTGGCGCCTGAGAAAGTGGAGCGCATCACATTTGACGTTCAGAATTATTTTTATGAACAGCAGGGAGAACTGCCGGAAGGAGAGGCGCTGGCAGAGCTTCAGAAAATCAATCCCAACTACCGGGAGAGCGGTTCCCTGGTAATTGAGGAGCCCGCTGCCATCCGTCTGCTGATGGGAGCCATTGCGGAGGATGACAGCTGCCGTATGAATTATCTTTGCGAGACAGTGGAGGGAGGCCCCTATTGTACCATAAGGACAGAGAATGAAGCGGGAGTGGGAGGAATGCTCATAAAGAACAGAATCACTCCTGAGATAGCGGAACTCTTTGCCGGCATTCCTTTGAATAACGGAAAGTAGACGGATAGGAGAGGACTGAACATAAAAGCAGGGAATCAATCACGTTTCAGTGATTTGTTCCCTGCTTTTGTTGCTGCCGTCTATCTGACATTGTTTGATATCGTTGAAACACATCTGCTTCAGGAGGAACATCCCCCGCATCCGCTGCACCCGCTATGGGCTTCCCGGGCAGTCCCGAAAACATGTTCATGAAGACGCCTTCCCGTAGGGGTAGCGGCCAGGCCGCTCTCGGCTGTCTCCTTTAAGGTGGAGGACATGGCGTCGCCCACCTTCTTCATGGTCCAGATGACTTCGTCGGCAGGGATTGCGCTTTCAATGCCGGCCAGGGCCAGCTCCGCCGCCACAAAGGCGCCGGCCACGCCGGAGGCGTTGCGCTTGATACAGGGAATTTCCACCAGTCCGGCTACCGGATCGCATACAAGTCCCAGTATGTTTTTGATGGCAATGGCGATGGCATGTTCCGCCATCTTCGGGGTACCGCCTGCCAGTTCCACGATGGCAGCGGCAGCCATGGCGGCGGCAGAACCGCACTCGGCCTGACATCCGCCCTGGGCGCCTGCCAGGGAGGCATTGTTGGCAATGACCATGCCTACGGCGGATGCGGTGAACAGGGACATGACACAGTCCCTTTCCGGAATCTGCTTTTCTTCCTGCATGGTCAGCAGGGCGGCGGGAAGGATGCCGCAGCTTCCTGCTGTGGGGGCTGCCACAATCCGTCCCATGGCCGCATTGAGCTCCGAGACAGCCAGGGCCCGGTACAGGGCGCCGGAGAGAAAGGAACCGGTCAGGCTTTTTCCACTTTCAGATATTTGGCGCATCTTAAAGGCGCTGCCGCCGGTCAGTCCGCTGGTGCTTTTGAGGTCTTTATTACAGCCGGGCTCAATGCACTCTGCCATGACCTGGTAATTTTTCCGCATGTGTTCATATATAGATTCCTCAGTCTGTTCCATCTGTTCTGCCTGCTGCCTTAAGACGATGGCAGAGATGGGAAGGCCGCTTTTTTCGGCGGCGGTTACGATGGATGCCACTGAGGAGTAATTGAATTCAGGTTCCATAAATATAAATCCTCCTGTAATTGTAGGTTTCATCAGCTATATGGGCTGAAGCATGGTGCTGGAGAAAATGTTGGGAAGCACTTTGATTTTTTCGTTCAGCTCCGGTCCGAAACTGCCGTCAATCTCAATGGTCATCACGGCCTCGCCGCCCCGGCTCTGCCTGGACAGACGGAAGTTGCAGATATTCACCCCTGCGTCGGCCATGACCTCCGTGACAGCCGCAATGGTGCCGGGCGCGTCGCGGTGGAGCACAATCAGGGTGGTGTGCTGTCCTGTGATGGATACCTCCATGCCGTTGACTTCCTTTACAAGTATATTTCCGCCGCCGATGCTGCTTCCCAAAAGGGAGACCGTGCTGCCCGCAGCGTCGGTCAGGGTGACTCTGGCCGTATTGGGATGGGCCCCGTCGATGTCGCCTGTGGCAATGTTTACTTCCAAACCCTGCTCTCTTGCCAGCTCCGGCGCCCTGCGTATACGGCTGTCGTCCGTGGCCATTCCCATGATACCGGCAATGAGGGCCTTGTCCGTGCCGTGGCCCTTATAGGTCTTTGCGAAAGAGCCGTGGAGGAAAATGTCCGCCTTTACGGCCGGCGCTCCCAGCAGAGCCAGGGTTATCCTGCCGATTCTGGCAGCCCCTGCCGTGTGGGAACTGGAAGGGCCAATCATCACCGGCCCCAGGATATCAAATACATTCATGATGTTCCGCCTTTCTGTTAATCTTTTGTCTATATTATTTGTCAGGCAATGATGGTAATACCGGGATTTTCAGCCGGCATCAAGGCGTTCCGGAATCCGCAGGGACAGCGTCCCCCGTGTTTGCCGGCATATGTTTTAACTCTCCCTTCTGATGCTTTTCTTACATGGTTAATCATAGCTTATTATATCCCAAAATCCCAAAATGGAAAAGTAAAAAATGCAATAAATACCCAGTTAATCCCAATAACGCCTTGGTGCGCCATGGGACTCACCAACACCCAAATCGGCGGCTCCCTGCTTTGACGGCTGGCTGTTGTTTGTGCTTCTTGGTGTGGGTCATCCGGGATGCAGTCCTGGGATTTCTCACCATACCTATTACAGCCAAATCCCCCTATTGACAATCCTCCCCCATAAAGCTACAATCATATCAACAGATGGACCATCCAGTTTATGTAAAACAAAGTAAGGTCTGCCATCAGGGAGAAAGAGAGGACATAAGTATGATATCGGAGAAAATGAAACCATTGGTCAATAATAATTCCGCCATCCGGGCCATGTTTGAGGAGGGTAAGCGTCTGGCTTCCATCCACGGTGCGGAGAATGTGTATGATTTCAGTCTGGGCAATCCCAATGTGCCGGCTCCGGCGGAGGTGAACCTGGCAATCTGTGATATCCTGAAGGAAGAAGAGTCCACCTTTGTCCATGGTTATATGAGCAACGCGGGCTATGAGGATGTAAGACAGGCTGTGGCTGAATCATTAAATAAGCGCTTCGGCACGCGGTTTCACAAGAACAATATCCTGATGACCGTGGGGGCGGCCAGCGGCCTGAATGTGATTTTAAAGACCCTGCTGAATCCGGGGGATGAGGTCATTGCATTTGCCCCCTATTTTGTGGAGTACGGCAACTATGTCCGTAATTACGATGGAAACCTGGTGGTCATTTCACCGGATACAACGGATTTTGAGCCCAACCTGGCAGAGCTTGAGCAGAAGATTAATGCTAGGACCAAGGCGGTCATTATCAATACCCCCAATAATCCCACCGGAGTGGTGTACTCCCTGGAAACCCTTACAAAGATGGCTGACATCATGCGGGCCAAGGAAAAGGAACTGGGGACAACCATCGTGCTGCTGTCCGACGAGCCTTACAGGGAACTGGCTTACGACGGCGTGGAGGTACCCTATGTGACGAATGTTTATGACAACACCGTTATCTGCTACTCCTACAGCAAGTCTCTGTCCCTGCCGGGAGAGCGTATTGGCTATCTCGTGATTCCCGATGCCTTAAAGGACAGCGGGGAAGTGTTCGATGCGGCCACCATCGCGAACCGGGTGCTGGGCTGTGTCAATGCCCCGTCCCTGATGCAGAGAGTCATCATGCGCTGCCTGGATGCCAAGGTGAATCTGGAGGCGTATGACAGGAACAGGAACCTGCTCTACAACGGGCTTAAGGATCTGGGATTTGAGTGTATTAAGCCCCAGGGCGCATTTTATCTTTTCGTAAAGTCTCCGGAGGCCGATGAAAAGAAATTCTGTGAGAATTGTAAGAAATACAATATCCTGGTGGTTCCCGGAACCTCCTTCGCTTGCCCCGGCTATGTGCGGATATCCTACTGTGTGTCCTATGAGCAGATCGAACGCTCCCTTCCTGCCTTCGCAAAGGCGGCCGCGGACTACGGCCTCAAAAAATAAACAGCCGGAGAGCGGGAAAATTCTGGAGGAGAGCAGATATGAGACCATGGGAAATGAATATACGCCGGGTAGTTCCCTATGTACCGGGGGACCAGCCGGCAGGCGATAAACTGATTAAACTGAATACCAACGAAAACCCCTATCCGCCTGCGCCGGGCGTGGAAAGGGCTCTGAAGGAAATGGACGTGGACCGGCTGCGCAAGTACCCTGATCCGTCATCCGCAGAGCTTGTAAAGGCCCTGGCGGAATACTACGGGGTGGGGGAGGACCAGGTGTTTGTGGGGGTTGGATCTGACGATGTCATAGCCATGTCCTTCCTGACCTTTTTTAACTCCCAAAAGCCGGTGCTGTTTCCGGATATCACCTATTCCTTTTACAAGGTTTGGGCGGATTTATACCGGATTTCCTATGAGACGCCGGCGCTGGACGAAAATATGGCTATCCGTCCCCTGGATTATAAAGGGGAAAATGGGGGAATCATATTTCCAAACCCTAATGCGCCCACAGGCGTCTATATGCCTCTGGACCAGGTAGAGGAAATTGTAAAAGCCAACCAGGATGTTATTGTAATCGTGGATGAGGCATACATCGACTTTGCAGGCCCCTCTGCCAGGGAGCTTTTGTCCGGGTATGACAACCTGCTGGTAGTCCAGACCTTCAGCAAGTCACGTTCCATGGCAGGGGTGCGTATTGGCTTTGCACTGGGAAGCCCTGTATTGATTAAAGCGCTGAATGATGTTAAATATTCCTATAACTCCTATACCATGAACCTGCCGTCCCAGCTCGCGGGTACCCAGGCTGTAAAGGACAGGGCATATTTTGAGGAGATCAGGGCGAAAATCATGGATACCAGGGAGCGCGCCAAGAAACGGTTTGCAGAACTTGGATTTACATTCCCGGATTCCATGACAAATTTTATTCTGGCCACCCATGAACGGGTTCCGGCCAGGGCCATATTCGACGCGCTGAAGAAGGAGCGGATTTATGTGCGCTATTTCAATGCGCCCAGGCTGGACAACAGCCTTCGGGTCAGCATTGGAACGGATGAGGAGATGGATGTTTTGTTCCGGTTCCTGGAACAGTATCTGAAGGAGTGGAAGCCTGCCGGGGATTCAGAGTAACGGAAAAAGCAGTCAGGAGAGATGGATATGATGGAAGAAACAGGCTGGAAGCATTATCTTCGTCTTATACTTAATATTATAATCCCGTTGACGGGCTGGCTGTTAATCTGCCTGCTGGGACCTAAGCTTTTGAGGTTTTTCATGCCCTTTGTCATAGGCTGGGTTATCGCCATGATAGCCAATCCCCTGGTGCGTTTTCTGGAGCGCCGGGTGAAGCTGGTGCGAAGGCACAGCTCCATTGTCATTGTGGCGGCTGCCCTGGCTCTTGTCATCGGACTCTTATACCTGCTGGTGTCAAGGACCTTTGTCCTGCTGCGCCAGTTCATTCTGGACCTTCCCGGACTTTATGCCGGTATTGAGGGGGATGTGGCACGCAGCATGGAGCAGCTGGAGCATCTGTTTGATTTCATGCCCGACAGCATACAGCAGAGCTGGGCCCAGTTTGGAAACAATCTGGGAAGCTATATGGGGACGGTTGTGGAAAAGATTGCCTCCCCTACCGTGGAGGCGGCGGGAACCGTGGCAAAAAGCCTTCCGGCCATGCTGGTCTACACCGTGGTCACCATCCTGTCTGCCTATTTCTTTATCGTGGACAGGGACCGCATCCTGGCAGCCATAAAAGCCCATATGCCCCAATGGGCAGGCCATTACGGACTGTACCTGAAGGGGGAGGTGCGCCATCTTATAGGCGGTTATTTCATGGCCCAGTTTAAGATTATGGCAGTGGTATGGCTGATACTTACGGCGGGGTTTATAATGCTGGGAGTTGGTTACGGCCCGCTGTGGGCGTTTCTCATCGCGTTCCTGGATTTTCTGCCGGTATTCGGAACAGGTACAGCCCTTCTTCCATGGGGGCTTATTAAGCTTCTGGGAGGCGAATACGCCTTTGCCGCGGGCCTGCTGCTGATTTATGTATTGACACAGGTGACAAGGCAGATTGTGCAGCCAAAGCTGGTGGGTGACAGTATGGGTCTGCCTCCCCTTCTCACGCTGTTTTTATTGTATCTGGGATTTAAGACGGACGGAATCGCGGGAATGATTCTGGCCGTGCCCATCGGCCTGCTGTTTGTGAATCTGTATCATTACGGAGCCTTTAAAGGCATTACGGACAGTCTTGCTGTCCTTGCGGGGGACATAGAGCGGTTCCGCCGTAAAGAGGTATGAGGTTCCGGCTATTGAGGTAAAAGGAAATAAAATCTAATCAGGAGAAGACGGGGTTGAAAGTGGAGAATAATCTGGATACAGATAAAGTCAGAGGGCTGGTGTGGAGGCTGGCATTTCCTTCCATGCTGGCTCAATTTGTGAATGTGATGTACAGCATCGTGGACCGTATGTACATCGGAAATATTCCGGAAATCGGCGCCCTGGCCCTGGCCGGCGTGGGAATATGCGGCCCCGTGGTCACCCTGATATCATCGTTTGCCAGTTGGATTGGAGTGGGAGGAGCGCCTCTCATGAGTATCCGTCTGGGACAGAAAAATGAGAGGGCTGCCGCCCAGATGGTGGCCAACTGCTTCGCCCTTCTGACAGGTATGGCCCTTATTATTATGACGGTGTCCTATCTGTTTAAGGATCAGCTTCTGGTATTCTTCGGTGCGGGACCGGCTATATTTCCCTATGCCAACCAGTACATGAGCTGGTATCTGACAGGCACTGCATTTGCTTTGCTCTCAGCAGGCATGAACCAGTTCATCATATGCCAGGGATTTGCCACGGTGGGCATGAAGTCAGTGGTGCTGGGCGCTGTGAGCAACATCGTGCTGGACCCGGTGTTCATCTTTGGCATGAACATGGGGGTCAGGGGAGCTGCCATTGCAACCGTGCTGTCACAGATGGCCTCCTGTATCTATGTGCTGCTGTTTCTGTTCGGAAAGCGTCCCCTGGTGCGGATTACTTTTGGCGGGTACAGGTGGAAAACCATGAAGCAGGTGCTTTTGGTGGGCTTGTCCCCGTTTTTGATCATTGCCTCGGACAGCCTGCTCATCATTATCATGAACATGGTTATAAGCAGCTATGGGGGACCAGAGAGAAGCGGCATGCTCCTTACCTGCAATACCATTGTGCAGAGCTTTATGCTGATTATTACCATGCCGCTGGGAGGAATTACCGGTGGAACACAGACCGTAATGGGGTATAATTATGGTGCGGGCCGTGCTGACAGGATACGGAAGGCGGAAAAGCATGTACTGCTTTTATCGGTTGCCTTTACAACTGTCATGTTCATTATTGCACAGGCGGGACCGGGATATTTTGTCAGGATATTTACAAGGGAAATGTCCTATGTCCAGGTGACGGAGTGGGCAATCCGGATATTTACATTGTGTATCATCCCTCTGGCTGTGGAATATACGGTGGTAGACGGATTTACAGGTATGGGAATCGCAAAGGTGGCCATCAGCCTGTCCATGTTCAGGAAGTCGGTCTATTTCCTGGGAATGATTTTGCTGCCACGTTATTTTGGGGTGGAGGCTGTGTTTTATTCTGAGCCCATATCGGATATTACGGCCTGCGCAGCCGCGTCCACAACGTTTATCCTGTTAAGCGGAAAGGTGCTGAAGGATAACCGCAGGCTGTTTTGATTGGGCAGTTTGCGGCAGTCAGCCGAAAACATACATAAAAGGAAGGAAGAGGAATATGAATATACTGGTAAGCGCCTGTTTGCTGGGGGTGGAATGCAGATATAACGGCCGCGGCGTGCTCATTCCCCAGGCAGAGGAACTTTTAAGCAGACATCACCTGATTCCGGTATGTCCTGAAATCCTGGGCGGCCTGGCCACGCCCAGGATACCGGCGGAACGGGTGGGGACAGGAGTCATTACAAGGGATGGCGGGGATGTCACGGCAGCATATGAAAAAGGCGCCGGGGAAGTGCTTAAGCTGGCACAGCTGTACGGCTGCCAGGCAGCTATACTAAAGGAGAGGAGCCCTTCCTGCGGAAGCGGGCAGGTCTATGACGGCACATTTACCGGCACCCTTACTGAGGGGGACGGTGTCTGCGCCGCATGTCTGAAGGAACATGGGATTAGAGTATATGGGGAGAGTCAGGTGGGGAGACTGTTGGAAGACATAGAAAGGTAAAGGTGCATGAGGGAAGAAAAAAATAAGGCAGAATCTGTACCTGCCCGCAGCGAGGCAAGGCGTCCCCGCCGAAGCCGAAGCAGGGAGGCTTTCAAACAGCGCCAGAAGGAGCTGGCAGATAGCAGGGCGCAGGAGCGCAGGGTACATGAGAATAGGATACAGGAAACCGGAGGGGCAGGCGAAAACAGAACGGGTGACGGACATCAGCAAAATGACGGTCAGGGAACCTTGGATACACAGGGAAAAGGTCCTTTTGATAAAATCCTGAGCTGGAAGGCAGCTGCCCTGATTCTGATTCTGGCCGGTATTGTACTGGTTGGAGTCTATGTGTACAAAGCCCAGGGTTACAGGAATACATATTTTCCCCATACAGTTATTAACGGGACGGACGTGTCAGGGAAGACCGCGGAGGAAGTGAAGGAACTCATAGCCTCCGGAGTAAACGGTTACGGTCTTGTACTTAAGCTGCGTGAAGAGAAACAGGAGACGGTCACCGGTGAGAAAATCGGCCTTCACACTGTGTTTGACGGAAGTCTGGAGGAAATCATACGCCAGCAGAGTCCTTTCCGCTGGCCCAGATACCTGCTTAAGGGCCCATCCTACGATATAAAGACCATGATTGCCTATGATGATGACGCTCTGGCACAGACACTTAATGGCCTGTCCTGTTTTGACAGCGGCAAGGCCGTTCTGCCCTCGGACGCTTACCTGTCAGACTATGTGAGCGGCCAGGGATATTCCATTGTGCCGGAGACAGAAGGAACCACACTTGATATGGATAAGGTCAGGGCCCAGGTAGAGCAGGCCATATCCAGTCTTGCCCCGGAATTAGACCTGGACGCGCTGGGCTGCTACAAGGCTCCGTCCATCCGCAGCGACAATACCTCTCTGGCAGCGGCCAGGGATGCCAGGAACCGCTATGTGAACATGACTGTGACCTACACCTTCGGCAGTAAGACAGAGGTACTGGACGGGGATGAGATACATGAGTGGCTTGTGTCTGACGGGGAACAGGTTTCCATTGACCCGGACCGGGCCGCAGCCTATGTAAAGAGCCTGGCTTCCAGGCATAACACGGCATACAAGAGGCGGTCCTTTGCCACCAGCTACGGGCAGAATGTGGAGGTATCCGGTTTTTACGGCTGGAGGATCAACCAGTCCGAGGAGACCAAAGAACTATTGGGGATTCTGGAGGCAGGAGAGAGCGTTACCAGGGAACCTGTGTATTTGCAGACAGCCGCGAGCCATGACGGGCCGGATTACGGCAGTACGTATGCGGAGGTAAACCTGACAGCCCAGCACCTGATTTTTTACAAAGACGGGCAAAAGGTGCTGGAGTCTGACTTTGTCTCCGGCAATGTTTCCAGGGGCCATACCACGCCTCCGGGGATTTTCTCCATTACATACAAGCAGAGGGACGCGGTGCTGAAGGGGGAGGGATATGCCAGCCCGGTGAAGTTCTGGATGCCCTTTAACGGAGGCATTGGTTTCCACGACGCCAGCTGGCGGTCCAGCTTCGGCGGCTCCATCTATAAGAGCGGCGGGTCCCACGGCTGCGTGAACATGCCCTATGACAAGGCCAAAGAGCTTTTTGAAAATGTATATACGGGCATGCCTGTTATCTGTTATGACCTTCCGGGAACAGAGAGTAAGAAATCCAGCCAGTCCTCCGGCAGGGCGCCCCAGGAGACAACGGCGCCTGCACAGACGGCGCCTGCGCCCACACAGGCACCTCCGGCGAATCCGCCCGTTCCGCCGGAGTCACTGCCGCCGGAGACATTGCCCTCAGAGGCGGTACCACCTGAAACATCACCGCAGCCATCACAGCCTCAGGTTATTATACAGCCTGCGGATCAGACAACGGCAGCACCCGCCCAGACACAGCCGTCGCCCGGAACCACAGAAGGGTACGGCCCGGCCTTTCAGACCCCACAGTCCGGCTCATCAGCCGGACCGGGCGTCAGCTGACAAAACTTGCCGTGTAAGGGCCAAACCATAAGGATTTTTGCAGGAGGCAGTCGATTTTTCAAGTGAATTTATTGACAAATGGAAAAAACCATTTTATAATGCCCTTAATGCATCTGGGGATTACTCGTAAAGCCATTATTCAAAATTAGGGAGGATATGGACTATGGTAGAAAAGAAAGATGTTAAGGCAACTGTAAAGGCAGCAGCACAGGCAGCACAGCCGGCAGAGGCCAAGGCAGAAGCAAAACCAGCAGTTCCGGAGAAAGTAGAAGCAAAGGCAGAGGCAGCAGTTCCGGTGAAGGCAGAAGCAGCTCCTGTTGAGAAGGAAGCAAAGGCAGCTCCGGCTAAAAAGACGACAGCCAGGAAAACAGCTTCTAAGACAACAGCCAAGAAGGCAGCGGCTCCAAAGGAGACAGTGAAGAAGGAGGCGGCTCCAAAGGCGGAAGCTAAGAAGGAGACAGCCCCCAAAGCAGCAGCTAAGAAAGAGACCGTGAAGAAGGCACCTGCCAGAAAGGCAGCAGAGCCAAAGGCAGCCGTACATTTCCAGTTTGACGGCAAGGACCTTGTGGCAAAGGATGTGCTGGACCAGGCTGTGAAGGCATTCAAGAAAGCACACAGGGGCGTTGAGATAAAGACCATTGATCTGTATATTGTGGCAAACGAAGGCGCAGCCTACTATGTGGTGAACGGCGAAGGCGGAGATGATTACAAGATAATACTGTAATCCGGTATAAAGGATTGAAGGATGAAGTGGGTTGCTGTATCATGGATGCAGCAGCTCATTTATTTTATGTGCCGCGGGCAGGCAGAATATCAATAAGGATGGGAAACAGGACAGTATGACAGATTTACCGGTACGATTTGAAGAGCGGATGAGAGCATTATTGGGAGAAGAATATCCGGCCTTTGCGGCCAGCTATGACAAGGAAAGGGTCCAGGGATTGAGGTTTAACAGTCTCAAGTTCCCGGATGGAAGGGGGGACGCAGCCGGAAGCGGAAAAGACGGGAAAGACAAAGGGACCTGGGAAGAGACCGGCGCCGCAGAAGCAGCGGAACGGGTCAGGCAGGAAACCGGATTTACCCTTGAGCGGATTCCGTGGGTGAAGGAAGGATATTATTATTCCGGGGATAACAGGCCCGGAAAGCATCCATATCATGAGGCGGGACTTTACTATATCCAGGAGCCCAGCGCCATGGCCGTGGTGGAATTATTGAACCCCGGGCCGGGAGAGCGTGTGCTGGATTTGTGCGCTGCGCCGGGAGGAAAGTCCAGCCACATCGCTTCCAGGATGAAGGGAACCGGCTTTCTTCTGTCCAATGAGATTCATCCGGCCAGGGCCAGGATACTTTCCCAGAATATGGAGCGGATGGGTGTGCGAAACGCAGTGGTGTCCAATGAAGACGCCCAAAGCCTGTCCGGGACATTCGACCGTTTTTTCCACAAAATCGTGGTGGATGCCCCCTGTTCAGGTGAAGGAATGTTCCGCAAGGATGAGGAAGCCAGAAGCCAGTGGAGTGAGGAACATGTGAAGATGTGCGCCGCCCGTCAGGGCGAGATACTGGACCACGCAGCCGCCATGCTGGCACCCGGGGGCAGAATGGTATATTCCACCTGTACCTTTGCCCCGGAGGAGAATGAGGGTACGGTTCTGGCCTTTCTGAGACGCCATCCTGAATTCTGCGTGGAACAGGTGCCTGCCTATCCTGGCTTTACGAAAGGAAAGCCTCAGTGGGCAGGGCCGGAGGCGGAAGGCTGGGGCCTGGAGAGGACCCTTCGCATCATGCCCCACATCCTGGAGGGAGAGGGTCATTTCATGGCTGTCTTGAGAAAGGAGGGGGATCCGGAAAATGCGGCAAAGACAGAAAGCCGGGACAGGCTGTATCTGGACAGCAGAAAGAGAAAAGAAGCGTTCAGGGAGTATGAACCCTTTATCCGGGACACTCTGACAGAACCGGACACCTTCCTGGAGAGGAAGGAATATGTTCTGTTCGGGGAACAGTTGTATCTGATGCCGGCCGATATGCCGGACATGAAGGGACTTAAGATACTCCGGCCGGGGCTTCATATGGGCACCCTTAAAAAGAACCGTTTTGAGCCCTCCCATGCCCTGGCCCTGGCGCTCAGGAAAGAGGAGGCGCAATGCTCCTGGGAACTGTCCCCCTCCGGAGACAGCGTAATCCGGTACCTGAAAGGTGAAGCTCTCAGCGAGGAGGCGGGAATATTTAAGGGACGCCTGAAAGGCTGGGTGTTAGTCTGCACCGGCGGTTTCAGCCTGGGCTGGGCCAAGTATGCGGGAGGCATGCTCAAAAACCATTATCCCAAGGGGCTGCGGCGGAATTAAAATCCGTCAGGTGCCTGGCGGCAGGAGCCGTTCCATATCTTCGGGCAGCCCGGCTGTGAATTCCATCTCCTTCCCTGAAATAGGATGTTCAAACCTGAGGAGATAAGAGTGGAGGGGCTGACGGCCGATATACCGGTAATCCGGGCAGTATAGGAAGTCTCCGGGAAGGGGATGCCCTATGGACCTCATGTGGACCCGTATCTGATGCGTCCTGCCTGTTTCCAGGCTGAGACTTACCAGAGACAGGTCCTTTTTTTCATTGTAGAGCAGGGTACGGTAATGGGTGACCGCCCTTTCGCCTGCCTCCGGGTCCACCCGGCGCTCAATGGTGGAGCCCTCTGCCCTGGCAATGGGGCTGTCAACCGTGCCTTCCTCCGGTGTATGCCCAAGTACAATGGCTCTGTACTCCCGCCTGATTCTGCGTCCGGCCATTTGTTCCGATAAGATACAGGCGCTGAGCATATGTCTGGCCAGGATAAGCAGCCCGGTGGTATCCCTGTCCAGCCGGTTGATGACCCGGTAAGTAAAAGCCTCCCCCTTTTCACGGAAATACCAGGAGACAGCATTGGCCAGGGTATTGTCATAGTGACCCTGGGAAGGGTGGATGGGCACGCCAGCATCTTTATTGATTACCAGTATATCCTCGTCCTCATACACAATGGAAAGAGGAAGCTTTACCGGCACGATATTCCCGGAATCCTCCTCCTCAGGCAGCGCCACCTCCACTGTCTCCCCGGCCTTAAGCCGGTAACCTGCGTGCGCCGGCATTCCGTCCACCGCAAGTCCCCGGCCGGCCTTAATGCGCGCCGCCAGCCTGTGGGAAAATCCCTTTGCCTTTAAAAACTGTCCAAGGACAATTCCATCCTCCCTGTCTCTAATGGTATAGCATAGCTCTCTCCGTCTCATGTCCGTCCCTCAACTCTGTTTTCTGTATAGAATCCCGTCAACTGCCCGGAAAATTTGTTAATTCAAATGTTTTTTCTTGCTGGCAGCGTGGTCCACGATGGCGTCCTTTCGCAGGAAGCTGGCCCGTTTTACGCTGTCTATTCCATATTTGCTGCGTATGGCATCCACTGCCTTTTCAAAATCCTTTTTCTTCTGAAGTCCGGGGTCGTCAAAAAGGCTCATCTGTGAGAAGCCGTCATCGGAAATCTTACCGGCCCGCACACCCATGAGCCGCAGCGGCGTCATGTGCCAGGATTCCTTCAGCAGACGGCAGGAATATTCATAAATCACGGAGGTGGAATCCGTTGGTTCCGGTATGACCATCTGGTGCGACTGATTCTTAAACTCCCAGTCACGCAGCTCCACACAGACATTATTGCACAGCACATGGTCCGCCCTCAGCCTGGCGCCTACGGTTTCACAGAGGGAGAGCAGGACCTGGCAGGCGCTTTCATAGTCAGATATATCCCTGGAAAGGGTGATGCTGTTGCCATACGCCTTATTGACAGGTTCCTTTTCAGCCACAGGATCATCATCAATGCCATTGGCGTACTGTCGGATGAGGACAGCATATTTCTCGCCCAGGTGGGACTTAAGCACCCCCAGGTTGCAGCATGCCAGCTGTCCGATGGTATGCAGCCCCAGGTTTTCCATTTTCCTCTGTGCAGCACCTCCCACAAAAAATAACTCCCGTATAGGCAGGGGCCACATCTTATCAGCCACCTCCCGGGGAAACAGGGTATGGCATTTATCCGGTTTCTCAAAGTCAGAGGCCATCTTAGCCAGAAGCTTATTGGTGGAGATTCCGATATTCACCGTAAATCCCAGATCCTTCCTGATCCGTTCCCGAATCTCATTGGCTACCTCCAGGGGGCTGCCAAAGAGATGGATGGTGCTGGTCATGTCCAGAAAAATCTCATCGATACTGAATTTTTCATGGTCCGGCGTGTATTCCTCCAAAAGCTCCATCATGCGCCGGGAGCATTTAATGTAAAAATCAAATCGGGACGGGACAACCACCAGATCCGGGCATTTGCGCATGGCCTGAACCAGGGGCTCCCCGGTGGTGACCCCATACCTCTTAGCCAAAGGAGACTTAGCCAGCACGATTCCATGGCGGGACTTGGCGTCCCCTCCGACCGCAGCAGCAACCGTTCTCAAATCCAGGGCCTCCGGGTCCTGAGAAAGCCGGTACACACATTCCCAGCTTAAAAATGCTGAATTCACATCAATATGAAAAATAAGACGATCCCCCTGTCCCATCATAAAACACCGGCCTTTCTGTCGTATTGTCCGCTTACAGATATCATAGCAGAATATGTGTTCGGGGGCAAGAGGGAGATGGGAAGATGGGGGAGAGGGGACGCGGATGGCTTGGGGGATCGGCGTCCGTGGGAGGAAGGGAGGAGGCAGGTGGGGATACGGCTGCCTCCTCCCTTCCTCCCACGGACAGAAGCATCTCCCTCCTCGCGCCCCCCAACCCACATTCCCAGTAATAATCATTTTCACCCGGGAATACTATTAAAATAAAGCCAACTAGGCGGCGTCGCTTATGAAGCAATGGATTTTTTTGATAACACTGACAATTTCACTGGCCTGCACTCAGATAAATGCGGCTGCAGACAGTTGGACTTCGGTACCTGTGACGGAAGAGGCCCGGGGGGAAGGGGATTTCCTGAAGCTGTATGCCCAGTCTGCTGTCCTTATGGATGGGGATACCGGCAGAATTTTGTATGGGAAGGGACAGGATATTATCCGGCCCATGGCCAGTACCACGAAAATTATGACCTGTATCCTGGCTCTGGAGAACGGAAGGGGGGAGGATACGGTGAAGGCGTCCTCCAATGCCGCCTCCCAGCCCAAGGTGCACCTGGGGGTACGGGAGGGAGAGGAGTACAGGCTGGAGGACCTTTTGTATGCCCTGATGCTGGAATCCTATAATGATGCGGCTGTGATGATAGCGGAGCACATAGGAGGCAGCGTGGAAGGGTTTGCCGCAATGATGAATGAGAAGGCTGTGGGGCTTGGCTGCGGGGATACCTATTTTATTACGCCCAACGGGCTGGATGGGGTAAGGACAGATGAACAGGGAAAGGAACATATCCATTCCACCACAGCCTCTGATTTGGCCCGAATCATGCGGTATTGTGTGACAAAGTCCCCTGCCAGGGATGAATTTTTAAAGATAACGCAGACCCAGAACCACTATTTTACGGATACGGCAGGGAAACGCTCTTTTAACTGTTATAATCACAACGCGTTTCTGACTATGATGGAAGGGGTCCTGTCCGGGAAAACGGGATTTACAGGGGGAGCCGGGTATTCTTATGTGGGAGCCATGGAGAACCAGGGAAGGACCTACGTCATTGCCCTTCTGGGCTGCGGCTGGCCGCCTCATAAGACATATAAATGGTCGGATGCAAGAAAGCTCTACTCCTATGGGCTGGAGCATTTTAAGATGAAGGATGTGTTCCGGGAGGAAGCCTTTGCTAGGGTTCCCGTGGCAGGAGGACTGTGCTGGAAGGAAGGGGAAGGCGCCACTGACCAGGTGGAGCTGTCCATGATGCTTAAGCCCGATGATATGCATCTGACACTGCTGATGGGAGAGGGGGAGCAGGCGCGGGTGGTGAAGAAGGTTCCTTCTATATTAATGGCCCCGGTCAGAGAGGGACAGCAGGTGGGAACCGTGGATTATTACCTGGGAGAGGTGCTGGTAAAAAGGTTCCCTGTCTATGCCGTGCAGGGAGTGGAGAAGATGAATCTGAGACGGGCCGCGGACCGGGTGCTGGATTTGTTTCTGGTGAGATAGGAAGGGGGACAGGGGACTTTTACCAGGGCATGGGAAGGGGATTTTAAGGGGCTTTGGCCGGGATATGCCAGGATTTGCCACATTATTTAATCTTTTCTTACAAATCTTTGTATTATGTGAAGTTTCCGCCGTTCTTGTTGACATATGAACGCTTTTGTCATTATAATAGGATTAATGTCATAAAATAGAAATTCATACGAATTTTGGATATGAATGAAGATACAGGAGATTTATACATAATGAAGGGAAAAAAGTTAAAAAGGGGCCTGGCGCTTGTGCTGGGACTGATGCTGGCCGCTGAGGTTCCGGCATCTGTGGCTACGCCTTTTAAAATGTTTGATTCCTATGCATATACAGGGGCGGCCACGGTTAAGGCCACCTCTTTGAATGTACGCAGCGGAGCCGGCACCGGATATTCATCGGTGGGCAGGCTGGCAGCGGGAGCGGCCGTTACCGTTATCGGGGAACAGCGCGGAACAGACGGCAATACATGGTATCAGATTCAATATACAGGAACGGGCGGAGCCGTTAACACCGGCTATGTCTCATCGCTCTATATCAGGCTTCCGGTGGCCTATACCACGGATTCTAATTTTGAAGCATATCTTACCTCACAGGGATTTCCGGAGAGCTATAAAAACGGGCTCAGGCAGCTTCATGCCCAATATCCGAATTGGGTATTCAAAGCCAAAAACACAGGTCTGGACTGGAACACGGTTATTGAAAATGAGTCTGTGCTGGGGCGCAACCTTGTGGCCACGGGCAGTGTTTCCTCCTGGAAATCCGTTGCCAACGGAGCTTATAACTGGGACAACAGTACGTGGACCGGATTCGACGGCAGCAACTGGGTGGCTGCCTCCGAGGATATCATACGGTATTACATGGACCCCAGAAATTTTCTGGATGAGACGTATGTGTTCCAGTTCCTCAACCATGAATATGATGCCAATACACAGACAAAGGAGGGGTTAAACAGCCTCATAAACGGCTCCTTCCTTTCAGGGACAACGAATTCCACAGGAACAGGGGGAAGTGATTTCTCCAGCGGGCCAGGATCTTCTTCGGAAGGTCCCGGTTCAGGCGGTCCCGGCTCCTCAGGCAGTTCCTCAGGTTCTTCCAAGGGGTCCGGGCGCAGCAGTACCTATGAAGATACACAGCATGGACCAGGGGTTTCCGGCAGTTCAAACGGCTCCGGGTCAGCAGCGGTCTCTCCGGGAGGCAGCTCCTCAGGCGGATCCTCAGGGAGCAGCAGTCCTTCTGGCAGCGGGGAGGTGAGTCTGGAGTCCCCACACGCATCCATTGAGCCCAGAGAGCGCAATATAGTGTCTACCAGCGTAAGCCTGGTGGCTCCGGGACAGGACGGTTCCGGCAGCAGCAGTGGTCCCGTGTCCCCGGGCCAGAGTGGCAGCGTCACTTCAAACGGTCCGGTGGCGTCACCCGCATCGGAAAATGTGGTGGACCAGACCGGCACGTCGCCGGGAGGCGGCTCCACCGGTGCAGCGGCTCCTTATGCAGACATCATCATGGCCGCGGCCAGTCAGTCAGGGGTAAGCCCTTATGTGCTGGCAGCCATGATACTCCAGGAGCAGGGCAATAATGGTACAAGCCCTCTTATTTCCGGTTCCTATTCCGGTTACGAGGGATACTACAACTTCTTTAATGTGGAGGCATACCAGTCCGGCGCAGTGTCCGCCATTGAGATGGGACTCAGGTTTGCGTCCCAGTCCGGTTCCTACGGACGTCCCTGGAACACGGTGGAGAAGGCCATCCGGGGCGGCGCCCAGAATTATGGGGATAATTATGTGAAAGCCGGGCAGAATACATTTTATCTGAAGAAATTCAATGTCCAGGGGTCAAACCTTTATAAGCACCAGTATATGAGCAATATCCAGGGAGCTGCCTCAGAGGCGGCCAAGCTGTCCCAGGCATACACGTCTGATTTGAAGAAGACAGCCCTGGAGTTTCATATCCCTGTATTTAACAATATGCCGGAGCAGCCCTGCGTGGCGCCTACCGGAGACGGAAGCCCCAACAACAAGCTGTCCGGTCTCGGAGTGGACGGTTTCAATCTGACTCCAAGCTTTAACAGGGATACCCAGGAATATAATCTGATTGTGGATTCTTCTGTGTCCAATATTACAGTCAGCGCATATGCGTCGGATTCCAATGCGCGTGTGGACGGCGCAGGCAATGTCTCCCTGCAGAATGGCGGAAACGACATTTCCATCGCTGTGACTGCCCAGAACGGAAGCGTGAGGACCTATACCATCCATGTGGTGAAGCAGGACGGCGGTCCTACCCAGGGAAGCGCAGGCTCACCTGTATATGGAGGCGGCAGTTTTGGCGGTACGGTCAGTCCGGACGGCAGTTCAGGCGGCAGCGGCGGACCAGGCGGTTCAGGCGGACCGGGAAGTCCTTCCGGAAGCGGCAGCGGACCAGGCGGAAGCAATGTAACCATTGTAGAAGTGCAGTCCTGATAAAGGGAAAATATTATAATCAGAAAGTGGGAAATGATGATGATTAGACGTATGAGACATGTGGCTGCAGTTCTGGCAATGGCGTGCATGATGACAGTCATGATGCCGGCGCAGATGATAACGGCCTTTGCGGCAAATGCGAGAATCGCCTTTTCCGACCCATCCGCAACCGTGGGCGGCAAGATCAAGGTGAATATGAAGATAACCAGCAGCGACAACCTGGCCAATGCGGATGTGATGCTGTCCTATGATTCCAACATATTGGAATTTGTGGACGGCACCAACGCGGACGGAGGGGCGGGAGCTGTCCGGGTCCATGGGGACGCAGGCACGCCCAATACGGGAACCCTTGCATTCACCCTTAATTTCAATGCCATAGCGGCCGGGACCAGCAAGATTGAGGTTACCAGCCAGGAAATTTATGATTCCAACTCACAGATTGTGACGGTTAACCAGCAGGGAAGCTCCACTGTGACGGTCAGTGCCCTGCAGTCAGCTTCCAAGGATGCCACTCTTAAATCACTCCAGATTTCACCAGGAAGCCTGACGCCGGCATTTTCACCGGATGTGGACACCTACGCGGTGACCGTTGGAACGGATGTGGATAAGGTTATTGTCAGCGCGGATTGCACGGACGGGAACGCCACCAAGGTGGTCAGCGGAAACGAAGGACTCCAGATGGGCGAAAACCGCGTGACATGCCGCGTGACAGCCCAGGATGGCGAGACCATCAAGGAATACGTCATTGTGGTGACCAAGGCAGAGGGCGGCGCCAGCGCTGCGGATGCCGATGCTTCTTCCCAGGTAAGGATGCGGATAGCCGAGCGCGTCATCACCATTCTTCCGCCTGATCCTGAGGTGAAGGTTCCGGAAGGATTCAAGGAGAGCACCATTAATATCGACGGCCACAAGGTTCAGGGCTGGGTATGGGGCTCTGAGGCAGAGCACCAGTACTGTGTCGTATACGGTATGAATGAGTCCGGAGAGAAGAGCTTCTACCGTTATGATATGAAGGACGATGAGAGGACCATACAGCGTTACTTTGAGGACCCGGCCATCAGCGGTTCCGTGACAAAGGAAGTGTACGATGAACTGGCCCTTACATACGACAAGATTTACGATGATTACAATCTCCTTAAGATACTGCTGATTGTGACCATTGTCATCGCAATCATTCTGCTGGTCATCCTTCTGGTGGTTGTATTTACCAGGGGCTCCGGAAGAAAGGGCGGCAGCCGGGATGAACTGGGTGACAAGAAGGACGGTCCGCGGGGCGGCCGGGGCAGGAACAGCAGGAAGGAAAAGGCAGAGGAGCCTGAGCTTTTGGAGCATTCAGAGGATTATCAGGAATACGCCGATGAGGAGGGCTGCCAGGATTCTGACTGGTACGATGAATCTGAGGAATATGAGGATGATTCTGCCTACGGCGATGATGAGGGCTACAGAGACCTTCCGGAGGAGGATTATCCGCTGGATGAAGAGGATGAGGACATCTACGAAGAGGATGAAGATGTCTATGAAACGGAAGAAGAGCCTCAGGTGGAGATTCCGGTGAAAAAGCCGGTGAAGCCTGGGAGGCCGGTTCAGACACCGGACCGTGCGCCGGCCCAGGCGCCGGCATCCAGGCAGAAGCCGCCTGTGAAACAGGAACGGCCGGTTGTCAGGAGGGAAACAGAGCAGGGTTCTGCAAAACAGGACGCACAGGATGATGATTTTGAGATTTTTGATTTGTAATAAAGAATAACAGAACCCACAGGCAGACCATAAAGGCAGCAGCCATCCGGGATATTCCCATGGCTGCTGCCTTTTGCGTGCTGCCGGAGACTGTACGCGTCCTCAATGGTTACAGTTAATTCTTAATGATAAAAATTTATTATCAGACCATCACAACATATAATTATACTTTATTTTTAGGGGTTGTTATAATAATAACATAAGCCTTTTAATGAAGAAGTATATATAAGGGATAAAAGAATAAAGGAGGAGGCATTTCATGGGATACAGAATGGATTTGAAGGATGCCGACAGGATGTTTGCAAAGCTTCAGGAAGAGTATGAGATATGGGCGCCAAAACGTTTTGTGGGTAAGGGCAGGTATTCCGACACAGACCTGATTAAGTACGCCAGGGTGGACCGGGCGGAGGAAATCGAGTACAGGGAAAAATCGGATTTTCCGGCCAAGGAGGTATTAAGCCCCATTACCCAGTCCCTGTTCTATTTCACAGAAGATGAATTCATTGAAAGCAAGGCTGTTTCCAAGAAGCTGCTTATATTCATGCGGCCCTGCGATATCCACGCGCAGCATCATCAGGAAAAGATATATCTGACCAACGGCGGTTATGAGGATATATATTACAAGCGCATGAACGAGAAGGTCAAGATAGTGATGATGGAGTGCGGCAAAGGCTGGGATACCTGCTTCTGTGTCAGCATGGGAACCAACAGGACCGATGACTATTCCATGGCAGTCCGTTTCGGAGAAGACGTACTGGAGTTCCAGGTAAAGGACGATGCATTTGCCTCCTATTTCGAGGGCATGGAGGAATGTCCCTTTGAGCCGCAGTTTGTGGAAAAGAATGAGCTGACCCTCACGGTGCCGGAGATTCCGGATAAGGAGGTTCTGACAAAGCTTAAGGAGCATCCCATGTGGAGGCAGTTTGACGGCAGATGCATTTCCTGCGGCGCCTGTACCGTGGCGTGCAGCACCTGCACCTGTTTTACAACAACGGATATCATATACAATGAGAACCGCAACGTGGGAGAGCGCAAGAGGACTTCCGCCTCCTGCCAGGTAAAGGATTTCACCGATATGGCCGGCGGCATGAGCTTCAGAAACAGGGCCGGGGATAGGATGCGCTATAAGGTGCTCCACAAATTCCACGACTACAAGGCCAGGTTTAAGGACTACCATATGTGTGTGGGCTGCGGACGGTGCATGGACCGGTGTCCTGAGTACATATCCATCGTGGCTACAGTGAATAAAATGGCAGACGCTGTTGAGGAAATAAAAGCCGGCAGGCAGGCATAGGAGAGGGGACGCAGTCATGAATAATATAGTGAAGCCAGTGGCATGTAAGATACGCGAGGTAAGGCGGGAGAGCCTTCATGAATATACATTCAGAGTGGAGACGGATATCCGTCCGTCCCACGGACAGTTCCTGCAGCTTTCCATTCCAAAGGTAGGGGAAGCACCCATATCCGTCAGCTCCTTCGGGGACGGCTGGATGGATTTTACCATACGTTCCGTGGGAAAGGTGACGGACGAGATATTTGAGAAGCAGCCGGGCGACATCCTTTTCTTAAGGGGAGCCTACGGCAAAGGATGGCCGGTGGAGCAGTTTCAGGGTAAGCATATGGTGGTCATCACCGGCGGCACCGGGCTGGCGCCTGTAAAGAGCATGCTGAATATGTTCTGGAATCAGGAGGATTTTGTAAAGAGCGTGCACCTGATCAGCGGATTTAAGAATGAGGACGGGATTATTTTTAGGAATGACCTGGAGCGCTGGAAGGAGAAGTTCACCACCACCTATGCCCTGGATACGGACCACAAGGATGGCTGGGAGACAGGTTTTGTCACAGAGTTTGTGCCGGGGATTCCCTTTAAGGACTTTGGGGAGGATTACAGCGTTGTGGTGGTAGGACCGCCGCCTATGATGAAGTTTACGGGCCTGGAAGTCCTTAACCAGGGCGTGCCGGAAGAAAAGATATGGATGTCCTTTGAGCGCAGGATGTCATGTGCCGTGGGCAAATGCGGACACTGCCGCATTGATGAGGTGTATGTCTGTCTGGACGGACCTGTGTTTAATTATACCCAGGCCAAGTATCTGGTTGATTAAGAGAGGGGTGGCGAAGGAATGAATCATGATATTGATATAAAAAAGGTAAGAATCAACTGTTTCAGACAGTCCAAGGTGGCGGGGGAGTTCATGCTGCAGATGCGTGTGCCGGGAGCCATGATTGAGGCAAAACACTTAAAGCTGGTGCAGGATCTCTGTGAGCGCTTTGGCAACGGCACCTTTCATCTGGGCACCAGGCAGACCTTTGACATACCCGGTGTAAAGTATGAGAATATAGAGGAAGTAAATAAGTACATCAAGTCATATATCCATGACGTGGACGTGGAGATGTGCGGCGTGGACATGGATGTGACGGATTACGGCTACCCCACCATCGGCGCCAGGAATATCATGTCCTGTATCGGAAACGCCCACTGCATCAAGGGCAATGCGAATACATACGAGCTGGCCAGGAAGATTGAACGCCTGGTGTTCCCGTCCCATTACCATATCAAGGTGGCTGTGGCCGGATGTCCCAACGACTGTGTTAAGGCTAACTTCAATGATTTCGGCATCATGGGCATCAACAAGCAGGTATATGACATTGATCGCTGCATTGGCTGCGGTTCCTGCGTGGACGCCTGCAGGCATCATGCCACAGGCGTGCTGAGCCTGAACCGGAACGGCAAGATTGACAAGGACACCTGCTGCTGCGTGGGCTGCGGCGAATGTTCCCTGATTTGTCCCACCGGAGCATGGACCAGGGGCGATAAGAAGCTGTACCGCGTAACCCTGGGAGGACGTACGGGCAAGCAGAATCCAAGAGCAGGCAAGCTGTTCCTTAACTGGGTTACGGAGGATGTGATCCTGGGCATGTTTGCCAACTGGCAGAAGTTTTCCGCCTGGGCTCTGGATTACAAGCCGGAGTATCTCCACGGCGGCCATCTGATTGACCGTGTGGGCTATAAGGAATTCGTAAAACATATCTTTGAAGGAGTGGAGTTTAATCCTGAGGCAAAGATGGCGGATGATATTTTCTGGGCTGAGAATGAGCAGAGAGGAAACATGCATGTGATGCCGCTGTCTGAGCATAAGCACGCAGGCCCCCAGGAGCCGGCAAAAAAGCAGGCATAGAGGAATTTGGATTATAAATAGCGGCAAAAGAATTCAAACAGCGGGGATGTGAATGCATACCCTGCTGTTTTTCTGCGGTTTCCGCGCAAAGATTGCCGGCCCTGTAATATTTTGGGTCCGGACAGGGATACTAAACAAGGTAAGTACGGACAGCGCGGAGAAAGATGCGGACAGCCGGAAATTATTAGTGTACACTAATTTATACAGTGACATTTTGGGAAAAATGTAGTATACTTCTAAGCGAAATAAATTGACGGATTTTTAACATATTATGGACGAAAGGAAGAATGAATATGTACTGTGTAAAGCGCATCAATGATGATTTGTTCTGGGTTGGCGGTACAGACCGGAGGCTGGCCTTATTTGAGAACGCGTATCCTATTCCGCGGGGGGTTTCCTACAATGCTTATCTTCTGCTGGATGAGAAGACTGTGCTGTTTGACACGGTGGACCGGGCAATCACGGAGCAGTTTTTTGAGAACATAGACGCACTGTTAAAGGGACGAGCCTTAGATTACGTGGTGGTAAACCACATGGAGCCGGACCACTGCGCCACCCTTGGAGAGATTGTGCTGCGGTATCCGGGGGTACAGGTTGTGTGCAACCCCAAAACCATTCCGATTATCAAACAGTTCTATAATTTTGACATTGATTCCAGAGCCATTGTGGTCAAGGAAAATGATACTCTTTGCACGGGGCGGCATACATTTACCTTCCTCATGGCGCCCATGGTACACTGGCCGGAGGTTATGGTAACCTATGATACCACGGACAAGACCCTGTTCTCCGCGGATGCCTTTGGCACCTTCGGGGCCATGAACGGCAACCTGTTTGCGGATGAGGTGAATTTTGAGAGAGACTGGCTGGACGATGCCAGACGGTATTATACCAATATCGTGGGCAAGTACGGGCCTTCCGTGCAGACCCTGTTAAAGAAAGCGTCAGGCCTGGACATCCGTACCCTGTGCCCGCTTCACGGCCCGGTATGGCGCGAGGATATAAGCTGGTACGTGGACAAGTATCTGACCTGGAGCAGCTATGAGCCGGAGGAAAAGGCCGTGATGATTGCCTATGGTTCCATCTACGGCAACACGGAGAACGCAGCCAATATCCTGGCCTGCAAACTGGCGGAGAGGGGAATCAGGAACATTGCCATGTATGACGCCTCCTCCACCCATCCTTCCACTATTATCTCGGAGGCATTCCGCTGCAGCCATCTGGTGTTTGCGTCAGCCACCTATAACGGAGGCATCTTCAGCAGCATGGAGCATGTGCTCATGGATCTGAAGGCCCATAACCTGCAGAACAGGACCGTGGCCCTGATGGAAAACGGCTCCTGGGGCGTGCTGTCAGGAAAGCAGATGAAGGAAATCATCGGCTCCATGAAGAATATGACCATTCTGGAACAGATGGTGACAGTAAAATCATCTCTTAAGGAATCCCAGATGGAAGAACTGGATTCCATGGCGGATGCCATTGCGGAATCCATGAAATAGCAGCACTGAATCAGTGACAGTCATAGTTTTAAACGATTTGCCGGATGGCTTTATTGGAGCTGTCCGGTATTTTATTGCGTTTTTTGTACCTTTTTTGTACTTTTTGTGTATTTTTGGTTGTTAATATTGCATTTATTTGTGAAATTTAGTAGTATAGAACATGCATTCCATAATTTAAAGCGCTGAAATATGGGAGGCGCAGAAAAATACAAATGATGTGGGAGGATATGATAACATGGGGATTATGAGACTGATTGAGGGGATAAGGGCACGGAAGACAGTCAGTGTGTTTTCCGGAAGTCATGAATATCTGTTTACTGCAGGGAAATCCGGTCCCGCCTGTCCGGACGGTTTTTGGGAAATCGGCGTCAGATGCAGGCCGGAGGCGTTTTCTGACCGAACCGGTCCGGACAATGGTCCCTTTTTATTTTTCGACAGCAGAACTAACCAGTTTCTGGATTTTACCGGGGGCCTTCTGGAAACATTATTTCCCATGTCCTCTGAACATTTTTACGATATGGCTGTCCTGGAACAGGAAGTGAATCTGAGGGTGAGCCGGTATATTGCTCATAATCTGATAAATAAGATACAGGAGGGTGCGGCAAAGTACGGGCGGGAGGAGTTTGACGAAGGGGAGATACGGGAGCAGGCGTATGTATGTTATATGACAGGGGCCTGCGGCCGCCTTCATGTGCCGGCCCGGGCTTTTGACATGGAACAGTTCTGCCGTATGGACGGGAAGCTGTCCAGGACAGGAGAAGGACCGTTTGTTGAGGCGTATGCCCGTCTCATGATGCTTCATTTAAGTGAACAGTTTCCATCCGGCGAAGTGGCAAGAAGCTTTCTGGAGGATAGATGCAGAAGGGACGCGGGGCGCCAGCGCAATTACGATGTCATCTGCCGGGAATACGCAAAGGACAGCTTTGTGGAGCAGGAGCTGGAATATCTGATGAAAGAGCCAACCGACAGCATGAAGCGGGCCAAGAGCCTGTGCCGGCTCTTAAAGGCCAAGGGCAGCGTGAAGCCGCAGGTGGAGGTGGAGCCGGAGATGCTGACGGTCTCTCTGGCCTCAGATTGTCCCGGACCCGTTATCGGAAGAAAGCGGGAGATGTATTACTCGTGACGGTAGCTGTAAAGGGTGGTTCCGGACGTTGACGGACCGGGGACAGGATGGTACAATGATGGATAGCCATATGGAATGACAGGAGGACAGGAATCATGATTAGAAGAAAAGACGAGATGGAGGCCGTTGCCAAGCACGAGGTGCAGAAGGGGATGGGAGATGTGACCTTCCACACCTTCATGACAAAGGAGGAGGCTTACGGTTCGGGAAGGACCTTCGCCAGGGTCGTGTTTGAGCCGGGCACATCCATTGGGATACATGAGCATCAAGGAGAGTTTGAGGGATATTATGTACTGAAGGGACAGGCCCTGGTAACGGATAACGGCGTGGAATCCGTGCTGAATCCCGGAGATTACCACATGTGCAAGGATGGGGACAGCCACGGCATTGCCTGTTACGGGGACGGGACCATGGAAATCATTGCACTTATCATCAATGTTCCGGCATAGAGATGCCGGGGAGGATATTTTGACCGGGACATTGGACCGGGCTGCCTGTTTTGGAAGGATTGTTTGAATCTGGTTCCTGGCGGACAGCTCTGTATTTTTGTCTGAAACATGTATCGCAATACGTAAAAAATCTGTAATGCAATGAATAATATATTGTATTTTTAGAATCCCTGTAGTAAAATAATATCGGATTATGGGTTCTCTGACCCGTGTTTGCGCATCATTTCAGCCAGACAGCGTATGACGGGAAGAAGCTCCAGGGCTTCCTTTTCACTCAGACTGTGGAGTTCCCAGAACAACTGCTGCTTGCTGTTGCCCATGGAGTCGGTTTCAGGGTAAAAGATACGGTCAGCGGGAATTCTCAAAGTGGTTACCAGAGGATAAAGCACCTCAAATTTGGGGTTTCCACGGAAATTTTCTATATTAATAATGGTACGGACATCTATGCCCAGCTTCTCAGCCAGGGAAGCCTGGGACATTCCCTGCTCTTCGCGGGCCTTTCGGATGACCGTACCTAAAGTTTTAACGTAGTCATGCATTGCGATTCACCTCAATACTAGTGTACACTACACTTCTCATATTATGAATTACTATGCAATGCATATAAATAATGAATTGAAATACACTGAACTCCTGGATGTAATGCCGGGAGGGGGAAAGGAAGTTTTGCATGGGTGAAGGGACAGAAGACAGAAGGCAGGTGTGCGGGAAACGCGTGGTGCAGGAACCGGGGCTTGAAAAGGAATATGCACAGCCGCTTCTGACATTATTTGACGAACTGCTGGCCTGGGACCCGGCATCAGGGGACAGCCGGATTATATTTTACACAGAGGGCAGAAGCCGGCTGCGGGAGAACCGTACAGAGCGGGAATTCAGGGCATTTGCCTGGAGCCGTGTACATCCCCGGGAGTGCAGGCAGTTCCTGGCATTTTTCAGCTCCGTGCACATGAAAGAGCTTTCAGCGAGCAGACATCCCGATAAGCTGGTCTACCGGCAGAGGACGGCGGAGGGTGACTATGTGTGGGTGGAGGCGGTGGCCATAGCAGCCGGTAACGGCGGCACCATCCTGTGCTATGTCCGTGATATGGAAAAGGAAGAACAGAAGCGGTACATGCAGGAACAGATTATCGACCGGTACGTGTACAGAAACTGCGATTTTTTCCTGTGTCTGGACGGGGGCACGGGTTATTATGAAATGCTGCAGAAAAATGACAGCCGTATACAGGGGCAGATGCTTTCTTCAGGAAATTATAATCAGGAACTGGAAGCCTGCGTCAGGAAGTATGTGGTGCCTGAGGACAGGGACCTGCTTTTGGAGAAAGCGTCCATGGGAAATGTCCTGGATGCCTTGGAACGGGAAGGCGAGCTGATGATATCTTATGGGGAAAAAAGCACGGACGGCCGGTATGCCCGCAAATTGCTGCACTATGCATACTTTGACAGGCAGGAGCGCAGGATTCTTCTTATGCGGCAGGATATCACGGCAGAGTACCTGGAGCAGCGCAGGCAGAAGAAGCGCCTCAGCGACGCGCTCCTTCATGCAAGGATTGATTCTCTTACAGGCCTGTATAACCGCCAGGCAGTGAATGCCAAGATCAACACAGCCCTGAGGGAGGCCGCGGTGATGCCGCCTTCTGTGCTGCTTTTTATCGATTTGGATAATTTTAAGACAGTGAACGATACCCTTGGCCACCGGTACGGGGATAAGGTGCTGTGCTCTGTGGCGGAGTGTTTCCGCCAGGTCCTCCGGACTTCCGACATAATCGGAAGGGTGGGAGGCGACGAGTTCGTGGCCTTTTTATCGGGCGTCACGTCCGTTGGTGAGGCAGGCGAATGCGCGGGACGCCTGTGCCAGGCAGTGAGCCGCATACCGGATTTAGAACTGAAGGGCTGCGGGCTCTCCTGCAGCATCGGAGGGGCTGTGTGCCCGAGGGACGGAAGGGATTACGATTCCCTTCTCATTAAGGCGGATATAGCTGTCTATGAAGCCAAGCGCCGGGGTAAGAATCAGTTCGCGTTTTACGAGCCTGATATGAAGCCTCACTCCTAGCCCACCACTTCAATGTCATAGGTTTTCAGCCAGAAGTTGACCTGGAGGATATAGGCCAGCATCTGGGGACCGGCCATGAGCTGGCCGTACCAGGGTTTTCCGTAATCAGAGGGGCTGGTGAGGAAGCGGACCAGTTTTTTCCGGTCCAGGAAATCCATTACAGGTGAATGGCTGTCGTCCATCATTTCCCTTACACGGTCTGCAAGCAGTTTCTCATAGGCGGTATCATAGGTTTTAGGATAGGGGGACTTTTTCCGGAACAGTATTTCATCCGGGAGAAGTCCTTTTCCCGACTGGCGGAGCAGGTTCTTTACCAGTCCGTCCCTTGTTTTCATGTCCCAGGGCACGTTCCAGACGTATTCAATGATTCGGTGGTCCGCAAAGGGAACTCTTGCTTCCAGGCCGGAATACATGCTGGTGCGGTCCATGCGGTTGAGAAGGGTCTGCATGAACCAGCGCAGGTTCAGCCAGGCAATTTCCCGGCGTCTGGCTTCCTCCGGGGAATCCTCTGCCAGCACAGGGGTCTCTGCCACAGAGCGCTCATAGGTATCCAGCACATACCGGTCCATGTCCAGATACTCTAAGAAGCTGTCATCCAGCAGGGATTTTCTGGGGGACAGGTCCATGGTCCACGGGAACGTGTGGGCCTCAAAGCATTCCTTTTTATGGAACCAGGGGTAGCCGCCGAATATTTCGTCGGCGCATTCGCCGGTCAGGGCTACCTTGTTGTGTTCCCTGACCATGGAGCAGAACTGGAGCATGGAGGAATCAATGTCCCCCATGGCCGGCAGATCATGGGCCAGGACGGAATCAAAGAGACGGTCGGCCTGGGTCAGGTTGCCGCATTCAAGGTAATGATGGTCGGAATCCAGGAATCTTACCATCTGGTCCACGTAGGGGCGGTCCCGGGAGGGCTGGAAGGGGTTGGCCCGGAAGAATTTATCGTTGTCCACAAAGTCAAAGGAGAAGGTGGTAAGGCGCTTTCCCTGTTTTTTCAGTTCTTTTGCGCAGATGGCAGATACCAGGCTGGAGTCCACGCCACCTGAAAGGAAGGTACAGATGGGCACATCTGAAACCATCTGCCTGCGCACGGAATCCTCCATCAGAAAAGACGTTTTCTCAATGGTCCTTTCATAGCTGTCCTCATGGGGACGGCTGACCAGCTTCCAATAACTATGCTGGCGGATTCCATCCGGGCCGCATATGAGGTAATGTCCCGGGAGCAGCTCCTCCATGTCCTTTAGAACGCCGCAGCCGTAGGTCCTGGCAGGTCCGATGGAGAACACTTCATTTAATCCCCTGCGGTCCAACCGGGCTTTGATGCCCGGATAGGCCAGGATTCCTTTGAGCTCGGATGAAAATATGAGTTCTTCGTCCCTCGCCGTATAGAACAGCGGTTTTACCCCGGCCCGGTCCCGGAACAGGCACAGACGGTTATGGGCCGTGTCCATGACGGCAAAGGCAAAGATGCCGTTCAGGCGCTTTACAAAGTCAGGGCCGTATTCCATGTAGCCTGCCAGTATGACCTCCGTGTCGCTGGAGGTCTGGAAGGAGCAGCCCGCGGCCATGAGCTCCCGGCGCAGTTCATCGGTATTGTACAGTTCCCCGTTGTAGACAATGGCAAAGGTCTGTCCGGAGCCTGATTTCACCATGGGCTGGTGACCTCCGGCCAGATCAATGATGGACAGGCGGGCATGGGACAGGCCGCCGTGTTCCCAAAGCCATTGTCCGGCGTCATCGGGGCCCCGGTGCCGCAAGCGTTCTGCCATGGCCCGCAGGACAGATTCATAGTGTTCTTTTTCTTTCAGGTAATGGTCATGAGGGTTATAAAAACCGGCAATTCCGCACATAATTCATTCCTCCTGTCATGATGTGGAAAGGTGTTTGGCTGTAAAATGGGTAATGTCCGGCGGAGACAATCCGCCTGTATACTGCGTTCCCCGGGAATCCGGCCGTCAGAGCATGAAACATGCCAGGGCGAAGGTGCAGGCAAAGCCAATGCAGACCGGTATCAGGTTCCTTCTGGCCAGTTCCAGAGGGCTTACATTGCAGATGGCGGCAACCGGGATGAGTCCCCATGGCACAATGGTGCCGCCTCCAACGAAGATAGCCGTAATCTGGCCCAGGGCCGCCATGACCGGTACAGATGATTCGGTGGCGGTCCCTAAGGTCCTGGCCAGGGCGCCGGTAAGGGGAAGACCGGAAAAGCCGGAACCGTCCAGACCCGTCAGTCCGCCCACCACCATCTGTATAAAGGCCGCCATATATTGAGTGAGGGGGGCGTTCTGTGCCAGCCACAGGGCCCAGTCATTCATGATGCCGCGGGTGACCCCCTCCCCCATGATGGAGGTGATTCCTTCTCCGCCTAAAAAGAAAAAGGCACCGATTATAATAACCGGAGCAAAGATGCGGATGGCAAAGAGAAAACCTTCGGTGACATAGCCGGTGACTTTTTCCAGGGACTGTTTCCCAAAGCCCAGCAGAGCGCCCAGGCAGGTGAGAAGGAGAGCGGTGCCGGAGACCATACTGGTGGCATCCCCGCCCTTCAGGCCGTACAGAAGCATAAGGATAATATCCCCGGCAAAGGCAAGGGGAGTAATGACAGCCAGGAACAGGGCGGTCTTCCTGGGTCCCCGCGGCCCGGAAGGTTCGGCCTGTATGGAGAGCCTGGGTCCCCTGGCATCCAGCTGGCCTCTGTTTAACACATATGCGCTGAGGACAGTGACAATGCCCATCGCCCAGAACAAAGGCCATGCCTGCCGGAGGATGGAGGAGGTGTCAAGGCCGGCTGCGCCGGCTGAGATGGCGGGAGCGCCCTGAATCACCACATCGTAGCTCAGGGCAAAGCCGTGTCCGAACAGGTTCATGGCCATGGCCGCGGCTAATGGATTCAGACCTGACTTCACTGCAAAGGGAAGCATGATGGCTCCTACCAGCGCGACCGAGGGGCTGGGCCACAGGAACAGGGAAAACAGAAACATGGTGAGTCCAAGAATCCACCAGGTCAGGGAAGGGGTTTTCATAATGCCGGCCATGGGAACCATCATCAGATAGTCGCTTCCCAGATCCTTCAGGCATTTGGACAGGGAGGTAACCAGGGCAATGGTGGCCAGCACCTCCATGAATTCCCTGCCTGCATATAGAACAGCGGAAAACACGGTTATGATGCCGCCGGTGACGGATTTAAGGCCGATGAGGCCCAGGATGAACAGGAAGGCGATGCAGACGGCAGGCGTATCCTTTTTGAGGACCATCACTGCCAGGATAACGATGACGCCTATGAGATAAGCGTAGTGGAGAGGAGTCAGCACTACTGCGGATTCTATCATAATAAGTCACTCCTGTATTTATGGAATATAATCTATGATATGGGGAAATGCTTTCCCGCGTGAAAAGGAAATCAGGAAATTAGGGGTTGATTTTATGGCCGGGTGCTGGTATGCTAGATAAGGATTAAATTTTAAAATGAAAGGAAGTGAACCGGAGTGGAAGGTCGAAGTCATAAGTTGGAAGCAGACAATTATCATAAGCGTATGGTAGTGGGAGCTGGGCCGGCGGCTTTGATCCCGCTTTGCTTTCACTGCCGTTGATGATAGGATTCATATACGTTTATGATGATAGCCATGTATTACAGGAGGAGTCTGTAATTATGGCTGTTTTGTTGCTGTAGCCCGGTCATCCAGGGCAGGACTGCGGCATTTTGCGTACTGCTTTCATGATGTCACCATTCATGGAAGGAATAAGATGCAGGAGAATTTTGATTTAAAAGAGCTGATGGAGCTGTTAGATACAATGCAGCTCAGGTTACTGAAGGAAAAGCTGATTGAGATGAACGAGGTGGATATTGCCGCGTTCATCGAGGAACTGGATTCCGAGAAGACCGTAGTGGTCTACCGCATGCTTCCAAAGGAGCTGGCAAGCGATGTGTTTGCGTGCCTGCCTGTGGAGAAGCAGGAGCATATCATCAACAGCATCACGGATTACGAGCTCAGCGCCATTGTCAACGACCTGTTTGTGGACGATGCCGTGGATATGCTGGAGGAGCTGCCGGCCAATGTGGTCAAGCGTGTGCTTAAGAACTCCACGCCGGACACCAGGAAGCTGATTAACCAGTTTTTAAAGTACCCGGAAGGCAGCGCCGGAAGCATTATGACAGCAGAGTATGTGGGCCTTAAGAAGCGCATGACCGTGGATGAGGCATTTGCCTATATCCGCAGGCACGGCGTGGATAAGGAGACGATTTACACCTGTTATGTCATGGACGCAAAAAGGACCCTGGAGGGTGTGGTGACGGTCAAGGATCTGCTGATGCATCCCTATGAGGAAGTTATCGGCAACATCATGGATACCCATGTGATCAAGGCCGTGACCACAGACGACCAGGAGGAGGTGGCGGAGAGCTTCCGCAAGTACGACCTCCTGAGCCTTCCGGTGGTGGACCACGAGAACCGTCTGGTGGGCATTGTCACCGTGGACGATGTGGTGGATGTTATGGAGCAGGAGGCCACAGAGGACTTTGAAAAGATGGCGGCCATGCTTCCCAGCGAGAAGCCCTATCTTAAGACAGGCGTGTTTGCTTTGGCAAAGAACCGTCTGGCCTGGCTTCTGATTCTCATGGTCAGCAGCATGATTACAGGCAGCATCCTGGCAAAGTACGAGGCGGCCTTTGCGGTGATACCGCTGCTTGTGACCTTCATTCCCATGCTGACCGACACCGGCGGCAACGCGGGCAGCCAGAGCAGTACCATGATTATCCGAGGCATGGCAGTGGGAGAGATTGAAGCCAGGGATATCCTGCGGGTTCTCTGGAAGGAACTGCGGGTAGGCGTCATTGTGGGCGTCCTGCTGGGACTGGTCAATTATGTACAGCTGGTAGTCCGTTTTCCGGGCCAGGAAATGCTCTGCCTTACAGTGGTACTGAGCCTTCTGGCCACTGTCATGCTGGCCAAGACCATTGGCTGCGTCCTGCCCATCGTGGCGCAGGTCCTCCATCTGGACCCTGCCATCATGGCTGCGCCGCTTATCACCACCATCGTGGATGCGGTGAGCTTGATTATTTATTTTCAGCTGGCCTGCAGCCTGCTTAAAATTTAGGGAATGTCCAGGGCCGGAATCTTGCTTATATACAGGATTCCGGCCTTTTGTTTGCCCAGCATGGGCGTTTTCTAATGGGTGAAAGTC